>Ga0180436_10003751_pt1 | contig 13850 bp, 14 predicted proteins | sample SS_ome_2_FD_132434 | JGI IMG/M metagenome (GOLD analysis project Ga0180436, IMG submission 132434) | Hypersaline lake sediment archaeal communities from the Salton Sea, California, USA - SS_3_S_2 metaG | ecosystem: Environmental > Aquatic > Non-marine Saline and Alkaline > Hypersaline >...
CAATAAAGGGCAGGTTCGGAGCATCCTCAATGGTCCCTTTGTTGTAGTTGGCATTGGGTGCGCCTATCCCGATTCCACTATCTCATGCTTCAGATCGATCTTAGCAATTAAAGATTTGACTATTTTACTGATGTCAGAGATAAAGCCGTTTAACAGGTCATCAGATACCTGCTTATCAGCAGCCGGATTATACTTTTTGGGTGGTGTGGGTAATGAGTCTTCTATCAATACTTTCCCCTCGTGGTCAACTACTCCAATAGCTGTATTGGTGCCACCTATATCGATTCCAATTGATAATTTTACCATTATATGTGTCTTGCTTGTTATTAATACTTGGTTAAGGAAGAGATCGCAAGCAAAGTTCCCCGCAGCAAGGCTACGAGGAACTTCCATTCTTACGACTGATTAAGATTACTTTCTAATCGTATTGCCTTTTACAGCATAGAAGAAGATGTACAGGTAACACACTGCCGGAACAATGAAAGCCCAGGTATAACCGGCGTTGTCGGCAATGGAACCCATAAGAGGTGGAATGATTGCCCCTCCAATAATCAAGGCATTGATCAGGCCGGAGGCAGAACTCAGTTCTGCTTTGTCCAGGTCTTTTACAGCCAGAGAGAAAATATTGGGGAACATAATGGAGTTGAACAAACCAATGGAAATGATGGTCCAAAGTGCGATACTTCCACCTGTAAAGGTAGTGGTGATATCGAGCAGTGCTGCTGCGAGGGCAAAAATGGCCAGCGTGCGGGCTGCTTTTCCACGGCCTACCAGCATGATAATAAAGTTCACCGCTGCAGCTCCTGTAAAGGTGGCTCCTATGGTCCAGTTCCAGTCTGTTACAAAGGAACCTGAAATAAAGGCCAGGATGAGAACAGGAATGACAAAGGTGAGCTTTTTCGACATGGCACGGTCGGAGAACATAAAGGATCCAAAGAACCTTCCGATCATGGCACCTCCCCAGTAAATGGCAGCATAGGTGGAGGCCATTTCAGAAGATATACCCGTTGAAGTTCTTAGGTAATTCACCAAAAGTCCGGCATTTCCTACCTCAGCACCCACATAAACGAAAATGGCAAAAGCACCCAGGACTACGTGGGGATATTTCCATATGCTTTTCTTTTCGCCGGTACTCTTTTCCGTTTGAATAGCAGGTAATTTGATCATCATCAGAGCAAGGGCGACCAGAATCACAAAAACACCCATCACAATAAATGGCATGGGTACCCTGTCGGCAGCAACCATATTGTCCTGGGGGAAGGTTAATCCCTTAAATATGGCTACGGAGATCAGCCAGGGAGCGATCATGGTGGCCACAGAGTTCAGTGCCTGGGTCAAATTCAAACGGCTGGAAGCTGATGAATCAGGTCCAAGTGCGGTTACATAAGGATTTGCTGCGACCTGCAGAAACACAACCCCGGTTGCCAGTACAAAAGTACCTATCAAAAATACCGGGAAGGAGGGCATTTTTGCCGCGGGAATAAAAATAAAGCTACCGAGGGCCATAAGAAAGAGACCTGCGATTACGGTAGACTTATATCCAATTCTGTCGATAAGTTTCCCTGTGGGGATCGACATGATCGGATAGGTGATAAAGAATGCAGAGGTGACTAACTGGGCCATTGTTTCCGATAAGCCAAAAATTTCTTTGATCGGGGCAGTTAATGTGATAATGAATGTAGTGGCAAAACCAAAAATGAAGAATATGGCGCCGAAAACCGACATACCCACCACCATGTTATTGTTTTTGTTGTCCATTTGAGTATTATTTGAGTTTAGTATAATGTAATTCCTAGGAAAATTGCCGAAATTCTTAAGTGCTCAGCAGTGAAGCCATAAATATAGTCACTTTCAATAAACCTGCACTCAATAGGGCTTTTTTATACTCATTCTATTTATTTGAATACCTGACCATTGCTCTGAGTCAGTGCATTTTGAAATCCCGGGAATTTTCTTATATTGCATGTAAGGCTGAATTATGGACTAATTCCCGCAATGTATGAAGACGAAATACGAACTAGAGTATACCCTCAATACTTCCCCCAATATTCTGTTCTCAAGGTTAAGCACTCCGGAAGGTCTTTCAGAGTGGTTTGCGGATGATGTGAATTTGAAAAGGGATAAATACACCTTTATCTGGGAAGGCACCGAGCAGGAGGCCTCCGTGGTGCAGAAGAAGGCTAATAAGTACATCCGCTTTCACTGGGAGGATGATGAAGACCAGGATAATTTCTTTGAATTCAGGATCCACACCGATGAGCTCACCGGCGATGTGGCTTTATTGATTACAGATTTTGCCGAAGAGGATGAAAAGGACGATGCCGTGGATCTCTGGGATACTCAAATCTCGGAGCTAAAGCATGCCATTGGCCTCTAGGCTCTTTCCCTAAGCGAAAATAAATTAACTTTGTCTTCGTTGAAATTATAGACTTAGAGGGAGCGGTGTGAAAAAATTACATCTACTGGTATTAAGATCTTTTGTGGGTCCGCTTATCCTGACTTTTTTCTTTGTGATATTCATACTTCTGATGCAATTTCTTTGGAGGTATATCGACGATCTCATAGGGAAAGGCCTGGAAATGGACGTGATTTCTGAGTTCCTCCTTTACACAAGCGCCAGCCTTGTACCCATGGCCATGCCCCTGGCCGTACTCCTTGCTTCTTTGATGACTTTTGGGAACCTGGCGGAAAACCTGGAGCTCCTGGCCTTCAAATCCTCGGGCATTTCGCTCATCAGGATCATGGCTCCCGTAATGGTCCTTTCGGCATTTCTGGCAGTGGGAGCCTTTATGTTTGCCAATTACGTGATGCCGGTAACCAATCTGAAAATGAGGTCTCTCCTCTATGACATTCAACAGCAGCGGCCGGAATTAAGCATCAAACCCGGGGTATTTGATAACAATCTGGAGGGCTATTCCATTCGCATTGGGGACAGGGACAGTAAATCCAACCTGCTCACCGATATTCTGATCTTCGACCACACAAGAAAGGAAGGCAACATCAAAGTAACCGTGGCCGATTCGGGATATATGCGTATGTCGGCCGATGAAAAGCACCTGCTTCTTACACTCTACAATGGCCGCACTTACGAGGAGATGCAGAAGCAAAAAACCGAAGGCCGTCATATTAAAAGCTATCCTCACCAAAGGAGCCATTTTGAGCACCAGGATCTGATCATCGAAATGACCGGATTCGGGCTCAACCGAACCGACGAAAACCTGTTTCGCAACTCCTATCAGATGTTAAACATAGGTCAGCTGCAGCATTTTGAAGATTCCCTGGAAGGAGATCTGGATTTGCTGGTTGATGAGTTTCATGCCACCATTGATCAGACCCTGATAAGAAAGTCAAAAAACATCATGATCAAAAGGTCCCGCCTGGTAGCAGATTCGCTGAAGGCTCAGATGAGGGAGGAAGATAAACAGGTAATCAGAGTGCATGTAGATACGGCCTTTGCCCAACTGAATAAACTGGAGCAGAGAAGGGCCATTACCCAGGCCATCAACTTTGCCCGCAGTAACAAGGGTTTGACCACCTCCAATGCCAATACATCCGACTGGAAAATATCCAAACTCAGACGTTACCAGATTGAAATCCACCGGAAATATACCTATTCCCTGCTCTGCCTTATCTTCTTTTTCATAGGGGCACCGCTGGGGGCCATCATCCGGAAAGGAGGTCTGGGAGTACCTGTAATTGTTAGCGTACTGCTTTTCCTCATATACTATGTCATTGGCATGATGGGCGAAAAGGTGGTTCGTGAAAATGTATTGCTCCCCTTCGTGGGTATGTGGATCTCCACCTTTATCCTGATACCCGTCAGTATCTGGCTTACCATAAAAGCAGCCAATGACTCGGTGATCATGAATGTGGAAACTTATTTTCTCTGGGCCAAAAAACTTTATCAGGGTGCTCAGAAATTTTTTCGGAGGAAATGAAAATCCTATTGCTGGCCAACAAGCTTCCTTTCCCTCCCAGGGACGGAGGATCCATAGCCACTCTCCAAATGCTGCTGGGCTTACAGCAGACTGGAAATGAGCTTTGCTGCCTGGCCATGAATACCCACAAGCACTCCTTTCCCATGAAAAAGATCCCTGCACATCTTAGTAGTAAGATACGTTTTCTGGGAGTGGATCTTGACACCCGCATCAGACCACTGCCTCTGATCATCAACCTCCTCTTCTCAAAGAAACCATACATCGCCCAGCGCTTTAATAAGCCAGCCTTCCGCAGGACTCTCCGCAGGCTTCTTCAGGAGGAGACTTTTGATATTATTCAGCTCGAAGGCCCGTATTTGGCATCTTATCTGAGTGACATACGCAGAAATAGCACCGCCAGAGTTTCCCTGCGTGCTCATAACCTGGAATACCTGATCTGGCAAAGAATGGCTTCAAACCAGATTTCTCCCTTAAAAAAATGGTACCTGAGCCTGCTTTCCCGCCGCTTAAAAAAATACGAACTGAATCTGGCCAGCCAGGTAGACTGCCTTGTACCCATCAGTAAACAGGATGAGTTATACTTCCGTAAAGAGGAAGTCGATACACCTATGCTGACCATAGCCACTGGGCTAAATCTGGATGAATATCCCATGCGAAAAGATGCATCTTTCTCGACGCTTTTTTTTATCGGAGCCCTGGACTGGTTGCCCAACCAGGAAGGACTTACCTGGTTCCTCGACCGGGTTTTCAATCAGCTTATAAAGGAAGCTCCCGGCATACATCTGCACGTGGCCGGACGGAATGCACCGGCAGGGTTTCTTGGAAAACTGGAGCACCCCCATATCACCTTTCATGGTGAGGTAGAGGATGCCAGGGAATTTATGCAAGCTTATGGCATCATGGTGGCCCCTTTGTTTTCAGGAAGCGGAATCCGTATTAAGATCCTGGAAGCCATGGCCCTGGGCTTACCCGTAGTGACCACCAGTACCGGAATTGAGGGCATTCCTGCATCCCATCTCCCCTCTGTTATGGTAAGCGACCAGGCGCAGGAATATAAAGAGCTGTTGCTGAAACTTATCACACACCCCGAAGAAGCTGGTCCTGGGGTGGAAAAAGGTCGTGAGCTGATCAGCAGGGAATTTAATATCTTAGAACTTTCAAAGCGCTTACTTACGTTTTATCAAGCTCAGGCATGATCGCTCTTCAAATCATATTTTGGTTCAGCCTAGGCTTGATTATGTATTCCTACCTGATGTATCCATTGATTCTTCGTTTACTGGTTGGAAAAAAGGATAGCAGCTACCAGGAATATCCTTCCTCAGAATTTCCCTTCATTTCCATACTGATGGCAGCGTATAATGAAGAGAAAGTGATTGCCCGGAAGCTACATTCCATACTGGATAGTAACTACCCAACTAACAAGGTGGAAATTCTGGTTGGATCGGATGCTTCCAGCGATTTAACCAACGACATTTTACAGGAATTCAAGGAAAAGTACGATTCTTTGAAACTCTTTCTCCATGAAGAAAGACAAGGGAAACCCGGAATCATCAATGAGCTTTCGGAAATCGCTGTTGGGGAGATACTACTTGTAAGCGATGCAGATGTTATGCTGGATCGAGAAACTCTAAGAGAATTAGCTCGCAAGTTCAAGGATGAACGAACAGGATTGGTCGATTCAAGATTGGTAAATACCTCCGGAGATGGCCATGGAATTTCCAGGCAGGAAAAATTCTACATCAGCCGTGAAGTAAATATAAAACACCGGGAAGGTCTTATCTGGGGAGCCATGATGGGACCTTTTGGCGGTTGTTATGCAGTTAGGAAGAGTTTATTCAGGAAAGTTCCCGACCGCTTCCTGGTGGACGATTTCTATATAAATATGAAGGTTCTGGAGCAAGGCTTTCACAGCATCAGCAATTTAAAGGCCTTGGCCTACGAACATGCTTCAAGCGATCCAAAAGAGGAATTCCGCCGAAAAAAAAGGATCTCAGCCGGGAATTTTCAGAATCTCGCACATTTTTGGCCCATGATGTTTAATGCCCGTAAGGGTATTGCTTTCTGTTTTTTCTCGCATAAGGTGATCCGGTGGTTTGTGCCCTTCCTGGGCCTCTTAACTCTGTCCCTTTCTCTTTTAGCGGGAATGTACGCCGAAATAGGTAGTAAGTTCTATCTGGGACTTGGAATGATACAGCTTTTGATGCTAGTATCTCCTGTTATAGATCACTTCCTGAGGATAATTAAAATCCAAATAATACCTTTGCGGTTCGTTTCACATTTTGTAATGATGAATCTGGCCCTACTGGCTGGGTTTTTCAGGTACCTGGGAGGAATTAAAAAGAATGTCTGGAAACCAACAAGCAGAAACCAGGATTGAGCTCAATACCATTGAGGAAGCTCTGGAAGACATCAAGAACGGTAAGATTGTGATCGTTGTGGATGATGAAGACCGGGAGAATGAAGGGGATTTTATCTGCGCTGCAGAATTGGTCACTCCCGAGACCGTAAATTTTATGGCCACCCACGGAAAGGGCCTTATCTGTGCCTCCCTGACAGAAGACCGGTGCACCGAACTGGATCTTCCGATGATGGTCACCGACAATACGAGCAGTGAGGCTACAGCCTTTACCGTATCGGTAGATTTGCTCGGACATGGATGTACCACGGGTATTTCAGCTTCGGACCGTGCCAAAACACTCAGGGCACTGGTAGATCCGATGACAAGGCCTGAAGACCTGGCCAGACCAGGTCATATTTTTCCTTTGAAATCCAAAAAACAAGGGGTATTACGACGTGCAGGGCATACCGAAGCAGCAGTGGACCTTACTATCCTTGCCGGTCTCAAAGCCGGAGGGGTGCTGGTGGAGATCATGAATGAAGATGGCAGCATGGCTCGTCTTCCCCAGTTACTTGAAATTGCCCAGGAGCATCATCTGAAAATTATCACCATCAAGGACCTGATTGCTTACAGATTAAATTCCGACAGCATATTGCTGAAGGGAACGGAGGTCCATCTGCCTACCGCATACGGTGAGTTTAAACTTATACCCTTTATACAGAAGTCCAATGGATTGGAACATGTGGCCCTGATAAAGGGAAAATGGGATTCCCAGGAAAACGTCATGGTTCGGGTACACTCATCCTGTGTGACCGGAGATATTTTTGGAAGCTTCCGCTGCGATTGCGGCGACCAGCTGCATGAAGCCATGCGGATGGTCCAGAAAGAGGGCCAGGGTGTGATTATCTACCTGAACCAGGAAGGCCGTGGAATTGGCCTGTATAACAAAATGAAAGCCTATAAGCTCCAGGAACAGGGACGCGATACGGTGGAGGCCAACGTGGAACTGGGATTCCAGGAGGATGAACGTGATTACGGAGTGGGTGCCGGAATGCTTCATTCCCTGGGGATTGCCAGGATCAAGCTTATCACAAACAACCCCGTTAAAAAAGCCGGACTGGAGGGTTATGGAATGACCATTGTGGAAACCATTCCTCTGGAATTTGCACCCAACCGACACAATCAGCACTATCTGGAAACCAAAAGGGACAAGATGGGACACTTCCTGAACATTGCCCAGTATAAGAATCCGGACAGAGATGGAGATTAGCTCGATCCGCATAGTTTATATGGGTAGTCCGGATTTTGCCGTAGGTCCCCTGAAAAAACTTCTGGACAAGGGTTGCCGGATTGTAGGTGTAATAACAGCCCCTGACAGACCCGCAGGCCGTGGTAAAAAGCTCAGGCAATCGGCCGTCAAGGAATTTCTCTTGGAACATTCCCCCGCTTTACCCATCCTCCAACCCACAATCTAAAGGATCCGAACTTCCTAAAAGACCTGGAAAAACTCCAGCCGGAACTTCAGGTGGTGGTGGCTTTTAGAATGTTGCCAGAGGCGGTATGGAGCTTACCCGGCTTGGGCACCTTAAACCTGCATGCCTCTCTCCTGCCCCAGTACCGGGGAGCTGCACCCATTAATCATGTCCTCATTAACGGAGAAAAGGAAACAGGAGTAAGCACTTTTCTCATTGATCAGCAGATCGATACGGGGAAGATACTTCTCCAGGAACGAATTAACATCGGTGAAAAGGAAACAGCCGGTGAACTACACGACAGACTTATGTATCTGGGCTCCGAACTGGTATATGAAACCGTAAGACAAATGGCGGCCGGCACACTGAAGGCCAGATCGCAAGATAGCCTGGAGGATTCAGATTCTCCCTTAAAAAAGGCTCCCAAGATATTTAAAGAGGATTGCCGGATTTCCTGGGACCTGCCAGGAATAAGCATAAAGAATCTGATTCGCGGATTAAGTCCCTATCCCGGTGCCTTCAGCTTCCTTCTCCGGCATGAGCAAGACAAACTCCTGTGCAAAATCTATTCAGCCTCCTTTAAAATCAGGGACCACAGCGATAAGCCTGGCACTATTTATACCGACAACCTAGATCGGCTGGAAGTAGCTGTAGCAGATGGAATTATTGAAATACACAGTTTGCAGGCAGAAGGGAAAAGGAGAATGGATACCCGCGATTTTCTGGCCGGTAATAAGCTTAGCAACGAACTGTCCCGGTTTTTCTGAGTTGTTTCAGATTCAGTTCGATACCTTCAGTTAACTGGTAATAAAGCCGGAGTGCATTAATGAACTGGAGCTGGTAAGAGCGCGAATACCTTCCCGATACGAAATACTCAAAGTTGTAATCTTCTATCTCGCCCATGGTAATTTCCTGCGGGCTCAGGTCTTCGTAATACTCAAAGAATCTTCGTACCATAAAGAGATAGCTCTTTCTGCTCTTCTCAGAGTATCCTTCCTTCTCAAGCTGTTGCGCGTAAAAATCCAGGTTGGCACCCTCGCTTTTTGACTCATGCCTGAAAATGGATGAAATGGATTGCCACCAATCCGGAGCCTGCCTTTTCTCAGCTTTTTCTGCGAAAAATTCGATTCGGGTTTGTCTGCCATCGGGCGGCAGAATTAACCTGCTGGGATATGCATTAGCTTCGGCCATGTGAAGGATTTTCTATAAATTTACGCCTCAGGACAGCCAATGTAAAGTTTTGAGTGTCAAAAAGATTAACATTTTTTAAACATTCCCTTCATACCGGATGTTTTAGTCAATGAAAAACAAAAAATTTACATGCCATGAGAATCCCAATACTATTGAGTCTTTCCATCGCCCTGGTAATAGCGGGCTGCAGTACTTCCTCAAAAAGCACTGACGGACAGAGCAGATCCGGCAGGCAGGAAAGATTAGCCGCAGATCTGGATAAGATCGCCGCCCTTGCAGAGGGTGGTAATTTTAGCTATACCCTAAGGTCGGCCAACCCTACGGGAGGAAGGAGCATCCAAATTACTTCTGAGTATACACTTAAAGCCGTGCAGGGCGAATACGAGGCTTATCTGCCCTATTTCGGCAGAGCCCAGCAGGCCAGTTACGGGGGAGACGGTGGTATCGAGTTTAAAGGGAAGCCCGAGAACCTTCAAATCTCGAGAAATGATAAGAAAAATACCCTAAGCCTTGCCTTTGCCATTAAAGGGGAAAATGATCAATATACCGTTAATCTGGAGATAGGTGCCTCGGGTTATGGGACTCTTCTGGTATCCCCCCAGAGAAGACAAAGTATTTCCTACTATGGTCTGTTCACTGAGCTAAAGCTTTAGTGCTCAAACCTGAAACGCATTTCCTCCTCCTCGTAATCAACAGGGGTGGGCTCCAGCTTTAATACAGGCTCTCGCTTCTTCCTGCGTAAATAGATCTCCGTTCCTTCCAACGGTTGTTCACCTTCGGCCATGTGATTTTTCCTGTACAGGTGCTTCAGTTTGACCCCGTAGATCTGGGAAATATCGTACATGGTCTGTCCCTCTTCCACCACATGGATATTATTGCCCCTGGCTGCCTTACTGCGCTTGGGCTGCAGATATATAATCGTTCCGGGATCCAGGCGGGCATCCTTATACAGGTTGTTATATCGATAGATCTCGTTTTTATACAGTCCCAGTTCCCTTCTCAGCGATTCAGGGGTGTCACCGGCTTCCGACAGCACATATTCGATGTTGTTGTTCAGCAGAATGCGACGATTGCTACGATCGCCGGGATAGGCATGGTCCTGCTGCACTCCAAGTGAATCGATGTAATCATCCAGTTCTCCCTCCAATACCAGCAGGTCATACTGATAAAGTTCGTTCTCTTCGATGATCCTTATTAAAAGCGTTGCATAATTATTAGCGGTGGCATAACCGGCTTTCTTCAACCCTTTTGCCCAGCTACGGTAGTCGTGGGGATTTAATTCAAAGAGGAAGGCATACCTGTTTTTTGTGCTCAGAAAATGGGAGTGATCCTTGTAGGATTCATAGGCTGAAGCATAGGAACGGAAGCACTCATTCCGCTTATCATCGTCGTGATAAATCTTTCTGCCTTCCCAGTCGTGACATTTGATCCCGAAGTGATTGTTTCCCCGGGTTGCCAGGGTAGAGTTCCCATTGTTGGACTCCAGACAGCCCTGGGCAAGGGTAATACTGGCCGGGATCCCGACCCTTGACATCTCACGCATGGCCAGCTCCGAAAAGGTGTTTATATACTCCTCGCGGGAAAGTTTTTGCTGCCCGTAAGCAGTAAAATGGAGGCAAACAAGCAGCAAGAAAGAGGTCCACCTGATCTTTGCACTATGCTTAACTGGATATAAGCTCATATGGGTCTGGAGGTTTGAGGGATAAAAATAGAGATATGGCCCACTTATCCTACGGGGAGTTTTAAACAATGCCTGATTCCTAAACGTCCGTTGATAACAAAATCTTGTGCCCGTTCTTAAATCCGTAATTTTATATACAAAGATTCCGGCATGAAACAGCGGGCATACACAGTCAGGCTTTTGGAATACAGTAAGCCAGAAGAATTAGGCACGGATCAGCAGATGCTGGTTCAAAAAGCCATTGAAGCTGCCAAAAGTGCATATGCACCCTATTCACAGTATATGGTGGGAGCGGCTGCTCTCCTGGAGAATGGGCTTACAGTCATCGGGAATAACCAGGAGAATGCTGCATACCCATCAGGGCTATGTGCCGAGCGTGTGGCCATTTTCTACGCTGGAGCCAGATATCCGGGAGTTCCTGTTCGTTCCATTGCTATAGCAGCCAAGCGTGATGACATTCTTCAGGATGAACCTGTAGCACCCTGTGGTGCCTGCAGGCAGGTACTTTACGAAAAGGAGTCTCAGGGGAAAGCCCTGTTGGAAGTCATTCTGGTGGGAAGTCAAAGGATCCAGGTAATCAAACAGGTCTCCGATCTGCTGCCTCTTCCCTTTAAGTTTGAAAGCAATTAGCTTACTTATTTTTAAAAAATACCGGGAAAATGTCCATTTTTGGATAAGGGGCTGTCACTTCCACCCTTTCCTTTTTCACCGGATGTATGAAACTAACCTTTCTGGCGTGCAGACTTATGCCCCCGTTCTTATTACTTCGTTTGGCACCATATTTCCTGTCGCCCTTGATGATACTCCCGATACCAGCCAGCTGAGCCCTAATCTGGTGGTGTCTGCCGGTTTCCAGTGTGACCTCCAGCAAATGATATCGGTCCGAGGAAGCCAGTTTCTGGTAATGGAGCTTTGCATGTTTGGAGCCCTTAACCTCCTGCTTATGAATGTAACTTTTATTCTGTTTGGTATTCCGGGTAAGAAAATGTTCAAGGGTACCTGCCTGGGGGTCGGGACATTTCTCCACGATGGCATGGTAGATTTTTTCAATTTCCTTCTCCCTGAAAAGAGCTGACATCCTGCTTAGGGCCTTGCTTGTCTTGGCAAAAACCACCGCTCCACTAACGGGGCGGTCCAGCCGGTGAGGAATGCCCAGAAAAACCTCACCAGGTTTAGAGTCCCGAACTTTAATAAATTCTTTCAAGAGTACATCCAGCGATTTATCGCCGGTAATATCGCCCTGTACAATATCAGACACCCGCTTATTTACAATCATCAAATGATTGTCCTCGTACAAAATAGTCACCGGGGGCTTTATTTCACTCACAGTCTGTCACCCTAATATTGCTCATTCTCATTGGGAAAGTCCGCCGAGCGAACATCATTGATGTAATTCTGAATGGCACCTTTGATTTCCATCTGCAGATTGTGATAGCGGCGAAGGAAGCGGGGAGAAAATTCCTGGGTTATGCCCAGCATATCGTGCAGGACGAGGACCTGTCCGCTTACATCCGATCCTGCTCCAATTCCGATGGTGGGTATGCTAATGGATTTTGTGACTTCCCCTGCAAGTTTTGCAGGGATCTTTTCCAGGACTATGGCAAAACAACCCGCCTGGGCCAAGACCAGGGCATCCGCTTTTAATTTGTCGGCCTCGTCCTTCTCAGTGGCCCTTACCACATAAGTACCAAACTTATGGATGGCCTGGGGAGTCAGTCCCAGGTGCCCCATCACAGGGATACCTGCCGAAAGGATCCGTTCGATGGATTCCTTGATTTCCACTCCTCCCTCCATCTTAATGGCACTGGCACCGGTCTCTTTCATAATACGTACTGCAGAAACCAGTGCTTCTTTTGAGTCTCCCTGATAGGTTCCAAAGGGAAGATCCACCACCACCAGAGCGCGGCTGGTTGCCCTTACTACTGAAGCCGCATGATAAATCATATTGTCCAGGGTAATGGGTAAAGTGGTCTCATGACCGGCCATCACATTGGAAGCTGAATCGCCCACCAGAATCACATCAATACCAGCCTGATCCAGCAGTCTGGCAAAGGAATAATCATAGCCAGTCAACATGGCTATTTTCTCCCCCTTAAGTTTCATGGCATAAAGTACATGGGTGGTAACACGTTTAACATTGCTGTGAAGGGACATGGTAGAAGGTTAGTAGGTTAGTAGGTTAATATGTTAGTTTAGAGCATAGCAAGTTAGTAAAATTGTTTCTGCCATGATGGCTGAAAGTTTCATTCTGCAAAGTTTACAATAAATTTCCTATTGGCAGTCAATTTGTCAGTAAACCTGACAGCAAGCTTGGCCAAAGCAAGGGTATTTTGTGCCAATATTGCATCGAAGCGCGAAAATCTTACAATGGCATAATCTTCGTTAGTGTATCAAGTCATGGACTCCAAGAGTAGTTAAGTCTGAAATAAAAAGAACAAAATAAGATAAATTATGAGTAAGATTATTGGAATTGATTTGGGTACCACAAACTCCTGTGTATCGGTAATGGAGGGTAACGAACCTGTTGTGATCCCCAACAGCGAAGGAAAAAGAACCACACCTTCCATGGTAGCTTTCGTGGAGAACGGTGAGAGGAAAGTGGGAGATCCGGCCAAAAGACAGGCCATTACCAATCCCACCAAAACCGTTTCATCCATCAAGCGTTTTATGGGTGAGACCTTTGACCGGATGAGCAAGGAGATTGCGCGGGTTCCCTATAAAGTGATAAAAGGAGAAAACAATACACCCAGAGTACAAATTGATGACCGTAAGTACTCTCCACAGGAGATCTCGGCCATGGTGCTTCAGAAAATGAAGAAAACCGCTGAAGACTACCTGGGTCATGAGGTTCAGGAAGCAGTTATTACGGTACCTGCCTATTTCAGCGACTCACAGCGCCAGGCTACTAAGGAAGCTGGTGAAATTGCCGGCCTGCAGGTCAAAAGGATTATCAACGAGCCTACTGCTGCTTCACTGGCATACGGACTGGACAAAAAAACTTCCGATCTGAAAATCGCCGTATTCGACCTGGGAGGAGGAACCTTTGATATTTCCATTCTGGAATTGGGTGACGGCGTATTCGAAGTGAAATCCACCAACGGTGATACCCACCTGGGAGGCGACGATTTTGATCAGGTTATAATTGACTGGCTGGCCGATGAATTTAAGAAAGATGAGGGTCTCGATCTGAAAAAGGATCCCATGGCCCTTCAGCGCCTGAAAGAAGCAGC
>Ga0180436_10003754_pt1 | contig 13840 bp, 8 predicted proteins | sample SS_ome_2_FD_132434 | JGI IMG/M metagenome (GOLD analysis project Ga0180436, IMG submission 132434) | Hypersaline lake sediment archaeal communities from the Salton Sea, California, USA - SS_3_S_2 metaG | ecosystem: Environmental > Aquatic > Non-marine Saline and Alkaline > Hypersaline > Sediment...
CCGAGAACGCCGACGTCATTAAGACACATCACAACCGCGTCGCCGGCATCCAGCGCCTCATTGAGACCAACCGAATTATCGAACCCTTGGCCGCCTTCTACAAGGACGAGGTTCGAGAGATCGGGCGCGCCCTCGATCTGCCGGAGGAGTTGCTGGAGAGACATCCTTTCCCCGGTCCCGGGCTCGCCATCCGCTGCCTCTGCTCCGAAGACGACTTCGACGTCGAGCGGGTCGACGAAGGCTGGATTCTCCCGGTCCACTCTGTCGGCGTGCAAGGCGACTCCCGCAGCTACCGCCCCGTGCTCGCCCTGGACCGCTACCCCTCCCCGGAGGAGAACCTCCACGACCTGGCCACTGGTCTCATCAACCGTTTAGCGCGCGTCAACAGGGTCATCGCCGATGTCAGCAGCCATACCCCGCTGTCCCAGGTGAAGGTCCACGCCAGCGAGCTTTCCGCCGTCCGTTTGGGCCGCCTCCGCCGCGCCGACGCCATCGTCCGCCAACGAACTCACGCATCCGGATTTGACAAGGAGGTCTGGCAGTTCCCTGTCGTCCTGGCCCCCATCGGTTCCGCTGACCGTCCCGACTCCGTCATCCTCCGCCCCATTCACTCCGTGGACGGAATGACCGCCCAGTCCGTTTTGATGGACCGCGGCCTCCTGGATTCACTTGCCGCTGAGATCCTGGCCGTCCCCGGCGTCAATGCCGTCTTCTACGACCTGACGCACAAACCCCCGGCAACCATCGAGTGGGAATAGCGCCGCGCGGTCCGCGCCCAGTTCCTCCCGGAGTCAAATCCGGTGGAAGCTTTTCAGGATCTCCCGCGTGGAGTACCGCAATGCGATCGGGCGTCCGTGCGGGCAGCTCATCGGGCAACTGGTCTTGGCGAGCGCGTCGAGCAGCCACTCCATCTTGGTCTGATCGAGCGGCATGTTGATCTTGATCGCCGCCCGGCAGGCGATCGAGGCCGCCATGTTCCGCCGCAGATCGTCCAGCGACAGCTTGCGCATCTCGCTCTCCTCGATCTCGAGGATCTCGAAGATCAGCTTTTCGATGCTTCCGGCCCCCACCGCCGCCGGCGCCGCTTTCACCGCGATCGTCCGGTTCCCGAACGGCTCCGTCTCGAACCCCATCGAGTGCAGGTCGCTGGCGATCCGCGCATACTCCACCTGCTGCGCCGGAGTCAGCTCCAGGACAATCGGCATCAGCAGTCGCTGCGTTTCGATCCGGCCAGCCGCCTGTTGCCGCAGCACCTGCTCGAAGAGAATCCGCTCGTGCGCCACGTGCTGGTCGATGATCCACAACCCGTCGGCCCCGGCCGCGATGATGAAGCTGTCGTGTATCTGCCCCAACGGCCGCAAGTCCCGCAACGAACTCAAGCTTTGCGGCTCCGCGGGAACCGTCCCCTCCGGCAGAGGTCCGTGCGTGTCGGGAACCTTCAGCTTCAGTGCCGGCGGTGGCTCGTCTGCCGCTGATTCGCTGAAGTCGAACCGCGGCGCCGGCCGCGCCGTCCCGTGCAGCGTGAACTCGGGCAACTCCTCGCCGCCTTCGTCGGGCGGCCTCATCCCCGGCACGCTGAGCCCCGTTCCTCCCGGCATGGCCGCGCCTGGCGTATGGAACCGGGAGTTCTCAATCCGCTGGGTGAACTCCGAGTAAGGGAGACGCGCTCCCGCCTGGCCCTCTTCAACCCGCGGCGGCGGAGTCACGGCGCCCAGCGGAACACTCGACGCCGGCCGGCTCGCCATCAGTTCCTCGCGGAGCGTGTCCCGGACGAAATCATGCACGAACGACCCGTGCCGGAACCGCACCTCCGTCTTCGAGGGATGTACGTTTACGTCCACCTCCCCGAAGTCGCATTCCAGAAACAGCAAGGCGAACGGGTAGCACGCCGGCGGCATCAGGTTGTGATAGGCCGACGAGATGGCGTGCAGCAGCAGCCGGTCCCGTATCAGCCGGCCGTTCACGAAGATGAAGATCGAGTTCCGGTTCAGCTTCTGAACCTGCGGCTGGGAGAAAAATCCGCTCAGCCGGAAGCGCCGCGTCTCCTGTTCGGCATCCGGATCGCCGTATCGCGGCGCCAGCTTCCTCTCTGTCTCTTTCGGCGCCAGCTCAATGAGGTCCTGCAGCGTCTGGCTGCCGAACACCTGAAAGACCCGCTCCCGGATCCCTTCGACCGGAGTTACGTCCAGCAGCGATTTCGGCCCGTGCCGCAACTCGACGCTCTTGTCCGGGTGAGCCAGGCTGTAGTGAGTCGCCAGCGAAGCGATGTGCGCCAGCTCGGTCTGCTCCGTCCGGAGGAACTTCTTCCTCGCCGGCACATTGAAGAACAGATCGCGGACGGTGATCACCGTGCCCCCGGCCAGCGCCGCCTCTTCGCAGCGAAGCAGTTTCCCCCCGGCGATCTCGACCTTTGTGCCCGTTGTCTCGCCCGCCGCCTTGGTTTCCAACGTCAACCGGGAAACCGCGGCGATCGACGGCAGCGCTTCTCCCCGGAACCCGAGCGTCGCGATCGACTCCAGTTCCTTGACGTCGCTCAGCTTGCTGGTGGCATGCCGCTCGAACGCGAGCATCGCGTCGTCCTGGATCATCCCGCAACCGTCGTCGGTGACCCGAATCAGGCGCCGCCCGCCCTTCTCCACCTCAATGCGCAGGCTCTTCGCGCCAGCGTCAATCGAGTTTTCGAGCAGCTCCTTGACCACCGAGGCCGGGCGCTCCACAACCTCGCCCGCGGCAATCTTATTGGCGACATTATCGGAAAGAATACGGATCAGGCCCACGTAAGCCCAATTGTACCGCCAGCGCCCTCCCGGCTTCCGGCTGCTGGCTACTGAACCACGACTCCCCGCTCCTCCAATAGCCGCGCGGTTACCTGCAACAGCCGTGTCAAGCTGCGCCGGTACCCGGAAGCCTGCGTCACCAAATCGGACTGCGCTGAAGTGAGGTCGTTCTGAGCCTGAATCAGTAGGAAGATCGTCGTCACGCCCAGGTCGTATTTCTTCTGCTCGGCCTCCAGCCTCTTCTCGGAGAAGTCGAGCTGCGTCTGGGAAAGCTTCACCCGGGCTTTACTGCTCTCCAACTGGTTCACCGCATTCAGGACTTCCAACCGGACGTCCTGCTCGGCCTGGCGGATGCGCAGCGTATCCAAACGCTTGCTCACGGCGGCGTCGGCGAGATTGGCCACGGCCCGCCGGTCCCGAATCGGAAGGCGCAGCGTCAGGGAGAACCCGTAGGTGGGGAAGTCGAATCCCCAAACCTGCCTGAGAGCGTCTCCCAACCCGCCGGGAACCACGCCAATCAGGTTCGGCGGAGTTGCATCGTCAAACTCGGCGACGTTCCCGCCAAGACCTTTGGAGCTGTAGAACAACCCGAACGACAGATCCGGCCGCAGGTCGTTCTTGGCGACGTCATAGTTCAACTCGTCGATGGCGATGTTCTGAGCCACGCTCATTAGGTCGGGCCTCGATTTGTAGGCAAATTCAACCATTGCTTCGGGATCGATCTCCTCATCGTCCTCCGGAGGCAACACGGGCTCGGTGAGTTCGATTGGCATGTTCTGGAAATCCGGGTCCAGGTCCGCGCCGATCTGCCGCCGGAGCGCGTCTTCGGCCTGCGCCAACCGGTAGATGGCTTGGGTCACGAAGATCTCCGCCGCCGCCCGGTTCTGCTGCGGCTGGTAAATGTCCAGTGGGGAGATCGCCCCCAACTCCAGCTCCCGTTCGGCCCGTTTCAGCAGTGTCTCGTTCAATTCCAGCGATTCCCGGCTCACCCGCAGATTCTCGCGGGCCTCGATCAACGCCCAGTAGGTGTTCTCCGCGAAGGAGAGAATACCCAGAATCTGGTTCTGCAGGTCGTACCGGCTCTGTTTGAACCGCGTCTGCGCCACCATCACTGTCAGGCGGTTCACCCGCCGGCCGCGGTTCCGCATCAGCGACTGGCTGACGGAGAAGTTCATACCCGCGTCGATAGAGGGATTCACAGTCGCAAACTGGCTGTTCGTCGAGTTCTTGAAGCCGTCGAATCCGATCGAATAGCTGGTGCCGGTGTCCAGGCTCTGATCGTAACTGAAGTCCAGTGGCTGGCCAAGCGTGTTCAGTTCCTGGGCGCCTTCCAACTGATCGCTGGTCGGTCTGAGGTTCCTGGTGCTTCGGAACGAACTGGACACCGTAGGATCGAACCGGGCGAGCGATCTCGTGATCGCGTTCCTGGGCGTCTCGATGGTGAGCTTCTGAATCGCCAGTTCGGTATTGTTGGCCAGCACCAGCTCGAGATAGCCCCGGAGGGAGAGCTCGAGGTGATCGCCGACGACGAACTCGTGGAGACGCTGTGGCGCCTGTAACTGGATCTGTGGTAACTGGCTCTTATAGTGGGTCCGGAAGTAGTTGCCCGTGCCGAAGAACGGCGCCTCAATCCTCTCGGTCCCGTCATCCATCGTCTTCCTCCCTACATTGGGAAGGAAGTCCTCGGAGGCTAGCGGTTGTACCGCCACAAGTAAAGTGCTTAGAAAAACAAGTGCTGTTCGCATTTCAATTGCTGTGCTACTCGTAACGTATCGCTTCAATGGGATCCAGCTTCGCCGCTTGTACCGCCGGGTAAATGCCGAACAGCAGGCCGATTCCAACTGAGACGCCGAACGCCACGCCGATCGACGAGGTTGTCACTACCGTCGACCACCCCGCCGCCGCGGCGATGATCCGTGACAAGCTGAAACCGAATAGAATCCCGATCAGGCCGCCCACCATCGAGATGAGGACCGCCTCGGTAAGGAACTGGCGGATGATGTCCGCCTGCCTGGCGCCAATTGCCCGGCGAATCCCGATCTCCCGGGTCCGCTCAAGCACCGTCGCCAGCATAATGTTCATGATGCCGATCCCTCCCACCAGGAGGGAGATGCCCGCGATGCAGATCATCACGATGCTGAAGATAAACTGAGTCCGCCGCCGCTGCTCCAACAGCCCGGCGGGGACCGTAACCTCGAAGTCGCCCGCGTCCTTGTGCGTCGAAGCCAGGATCGCGCTCACCACGTTCGCCGTCTCGATCGAGTCGGTGCCCGGCGTCACCCGGAGGTAGATGCCGTCGATCTCGTCCTTCAGGTAGCTGTTCGAATCCTCGAATCGCCGCATGACCGTGTTTAGCGGCGCAATCACCAAGTTGTTGCTGCTGGAAACCTCGAGGCTGTCCATATCCGAATCGGCGGTCGCCTGCGAAGCCAGCACGCCGATCACCTGCAGCCAGATGTCGTTGACCTTGACGTACTCTCCGACGGCGTCCTCGTAGCCGAGCAGATTGATTTTCGCCGTCTCGCCTAGCACGCATACCGGCGCCGACGTTCGATTATCCTCGTCGTTGAAGAACCGGCCCGCCACCACCTGCAGACTGTTGATCTGCAGAAAGGCCGGCTCCACACCGACCAGCATGGGCATTTCTTGCGACGTTTTTGGGAGCACCTTCAGCGGCTTGAACCGTTTTCGCGGAGAGGAGGCCTCAATGCCGGCGACATTCTCCGATATCGCCCGCATATCGCGAAACGTCAGCCCGGGAGATATCGCCCGGCGCGCCTGCAGCTCGTTGCGGTCCACCGCTTCCCGCGCCTCGATGATAATGTTGTTGACGCCGAGCAAGTCGATGTAGCTCATCATTTCGGCCTGTGCCCCGGCGGTGATTGAGAGCATCGCCACCACGGCGCCAACCCCGAAAATCATGCCGAGCATAGTCAACAGGCTGCGCAGCTTGTGGGCTAGCAGGCTCGCCAGCCCCATCGTCAGTTCAGGAAGATAAGCCGACATTAACGACATTTCTAACGGCCCCCTCTTCCATTGCCGTTGCCCATGCCGCCCATTGGATTGCCCTGCGACGACGGCGCCCCGGCCGTTTCACCAGGTTCCGCATTCGGATCGGCCAGAGCCACGATCTCTCCCGGCTCCAGCCCCGCGGCGATGATCATCGTCGACTCACTCCGTTTCATTGGCTGCACAAATCGCTCTTCAAACCGGTTCCCCGTCTTGACGTAGACCATCGGTTTGTTGTCTTTCTCGAAGATCGCGTAGGCCGGAACGTGAATGGCGTCCTTGACCTCCTCCACGATGATTTCGACGTCGGCCAGCAGCCCCGGCCGCAGCAGGATGTCCAATTGGCTGTCCTGCTCGGGCGGCGTCGGCAGCTTCGCCGCGGCCATCCGCGCTCTTGCCTCCCGGCTGGCGCGTCCGCTCCGCGATCCTCCGCCGTTGGCCATCGCCTGGCGGATAATCGGGCGGAGCTTGCCCATCACTTCCCGCTTTACGTCATCCGCGAGATCCGCCCACTTCTTCCCGTCCAGCGCCTTGTCCAGGATCTCCTTGGCCTTCTCCTGGTCCTCCCCTTCCAATCGGGAGATGATCTGCGACGGATCCATACCGCCGGCAGGCCGCCTGCGCTGTGCTCCTTGCTCGCCCGGAGCGCCAGGCATTCCACCGCCCAACATTGCGCCTCCGCCAGGCATCCCCCCGCCCCTGGGCATGCCGCCCGGCGCGGGCATCGTCCGCATGGCCAGCGAACCATTGGTTCCACGGCCCCGGTTGCGTTCCGCGGTCTCCCTGACCCGCGCGATCTGTTCCGGCGTCGCGTCCAGCGCCTCCAGCAGCTCGTTCATATCGATCTCGAATGTGACGTCAAACTTCTTTGCCGGATCGTTCGAATAGGGGTCCGAACTCGCGGTGCCGCTCAAGCTCTTGATCTTTCCGTTGAGCGCCTTCTCCGGCAGCGCGTCCAGTCGAATGACCACGTCCTGACCCTCGGTCAGATTCGCGCGGTCCAACTCGCCAACCCGGGCTATCACCTCCAACTCGGATAGGTCCAAGATATCCGCCACCGGCGTCCCCGGCCGAACCTCGTCGCCCTCCCGGATGTCGGGCATCTGCGATCCCGCAAAGAAGAAGTGGGTCCGCGCCTGGCGAATCGAAACCAAACCGTTCATCGGCGCCAGCAGCTTCACCCGGTCCAGCCGCTGCTGTTCGCGCTGCAACTCCAGCTCACCCTTGCGCCGCTCCTCCCGAAGCACCGCTAATTCGGCCTCAGCCTGCCGCCGCCGCGATTCGATGTCGACCTTGAGCTTCTCCAGCCTGCGCCCGGCCTCGTCCAGGTTCAGCGTGTTCTTCTTCGCGTCGATCGCCGAGAGCAGCTCGTTCCGCTGCACCTCGAGTTCCGCTCTTCGCACCGAATACCGCGACTGCAGCAACTCCACCTCGTCCTGGTTGTTGCGGATCGCCAGGTCGGCCTCGGCTTTCTTGATCCGCTGGTCGATCTGATCCAACTCCAGTTGCTTCTCCTCCAGGCGGGACAAGACCTCGGCGTCGTCAAACTCGACGATCAGATCGCCTTCCCGGGCGAATGAGCCCAGCGGCGCCAGACTCGTCACCTGCACGGTCCCGAAGAGGTTGGGCGCGGTCAACATCATCTGTCTCACGGCCTGCAACTCGCCGCGCGCAAAGGCCTTGACCACCACGTCTCCGCGCCGGACCTCCGTCGTCGCGACCTCCCGCTGCTTCTCCGGCAGTTGCTGAACCAGCACATACCCGCCGTAGCCTAGCGCTGCCACCGCCGCAATCGCAATCAGGCGAACCAGTATCTTTTTCATGGGACTACCAATATTCTTCTTGAGCGGCCCTTCCCCCGGCCGGCCGGCTCTCTCCTACAATTCCTTGGCCCGCTGGGCCGCCTCGGCGGGATCTTCGAGCGCGACGATCTCCCCTTCGTTCAAGCCGCTCAGAACCACCAGTTCGTCGTCGTTCCGCTGTCCGACTTCGATCTCCCGAATCTCGAACTCCTTGCCCATTTGTACGTAGACCGCGGGCTTGCCGTTATGCACGAAGCTCGCGCGCTCCGGAATCATGAGCACGTCCGGCATCGACTCGATAATCACCTCCGCTGTGGCGCTCATTCCCGGCCGCAACCGGTCATCGAGTTGCTTCAGCGTGGCCCTTGCGGGAAACGTCTTCTCCGACGAACCTGATCCCCGGAACTGTTGCTCGGCGATCGGGCTCACCCACTCCAAGTCCGCTTCGAACTCCCGGTCCGGGATCGAATCCACGCGTACCCGGATCAACTGCCCCAAATGCAACTTACCGCGCTCCACTTCCTCCAGGTTCAGCTCGATCCGCATCTCCGACAGGTCTGGAATCTCGGCGATGCCGGCGCCCGTCCAGGCGGTGTCGCCTTCCTTGAACGGCGGCGGCTTCGAACCCCATGAGCCCGAAGCGCGGAAGTTCGGCAGCGTATTGACGATCCCGTCAATCGGCGCATAGATCACCATCTTTGACAGGTATCCCTTCACCCTGTCCAGATCCCGCTGCGTCTTGTCCTTGCGCTCCTCCAGCTTCTCGAGGTCCGCCTCTTGCGCGATTCCGTGAGATCCAACCACGGTCTTGACGACCCCCAACTCACCTTCCGAGACACCCACGTCGATCCGGTACTTGGCGCCCTCGATCTCCGAGATCACCTCGGCCTTGCTCGCGTCCAGCTTGGCCCGTTCGAGGTTGTACTCGGCGGTCATCTCATTCATCTCGTCCTGCTCGTTCGTGATCTGATGCGAGGCCTTCATTTGGACGATCTCGCTGTCCACCGTCCTTACGTTGGTCACGCCTTCGAGGACGTATTGCTCCTGTTGCGCCGAATCGAACCGCACGACGACGTCGCCCTTCTTGACCCTCTGGCCGGATGGAACCAGCGTCGTAATAGTCAGGTCCGGCACCTGCGGGGCCGACAGGATCATGGAATTTGTGCTCCGGATCTCTCCCCTTGTTTGGACGCTGATCACGAACTCGCCCTTGCGCACTTCCGCCACCGGCACCTCGACCGTCGTTGTGCCGGTGTAGCGGTAGGAGGCGTATACGCCTACCGCTATCAGCGCCAGCACGACCAGCGTAACCACGACCTTCTTCGCCGTCGACGTTTCCGCCTGGCCGATTCTCTTCTTTGGTTTAAGATCCTTCGACATTTCTAGCCCTGTGTCTCTAGCGGCTCTTAGTCGCCCTTCGGTTCCGCTTCCGGCGGCTCCATGGCGATCTCTTCCCCGGGCCGCAGACCCGACCGGACCGCCACCCAAAGGTTGTTCCGCAACCCCGTCTCCACGTCGCGCCGCTCAAACCCGCGGCCGGTCTTGACATACACGTACGTCTGGCCGCTCTCCTCATCCCGCTGAATCGCGCCCAGCGGCGCCATCGTCACGTCCTCTTGCTCTTCCAGTATCACCTCAGCGCTCACCGTCAGATCCGGAATCACTCGCGAGACCGTCTTCTCGAGCTTCAACTTGACCGGGACCTCGGTAATGAACTCCCGCCGGAACTGCTTCGCTTTCGCCACGCTGCCAATCGAGTGGACCCGCGCCGGCAACTCCAAATCGGAAAACGCATCGAAGGTGACGCGGGCCCGCTGGCCGATTCGCAGACTGTCCACGTCCACCTGGTTGATCGTCGCGTCCACCACCATCGAACTCGTATCCACGATCTGGAGGAACGGATGTCCCGAGCGCAGTTCGTCGCCCTCTTTCACCAAGCCAAACTCGCCGCCCCGCCATACGCTCATTCGAACCACCATTCCGGAGATCGGCGCCCGCACCCGCAGTTTCTCGACATTGGTTTGCGCCCGCTGCAGTTCGACCTGCGCCTCCTTGAGATCCAGCTCGGAATTCGTGAGCTGGGCCTCCTCGGAAACCCTCTTGTAGCTGACCTCAGTCAGTAGCTGCTCGTAGTGGGCCTCGGCCTCCTCCAGCGCCAGCTTCGTGCGCTCCGCCTGAATCTGAGACAGCACCGGAATGGACCTCAAGTCCAGCTTCGCCTTCTCCACGGCCGCTTTGGCCGACTCGATGGAATGATCGTGCGCCTCTCGGGAAACCTCGATTTCCGACTCGCTTTTCTTGTGGCTTCCCTCATATTGCGTCACCGAGGCCACGTAGTCGTCGAGCCTCATCTGCATGTACTGGTTGTCAAACTCCGCGACGATGCCGCCCGCCTCCACCCAGGTTCCGGCCTCCGGCAGCTTCTGAAGCGACATAATGAAATCACCGCGCCGGCTCCGGCCGATCGCCGGCGGTCCTCCACCTCCTCCGGACAACCCGCTCGCGGTTGAGCCCAGGCCGGTGTCTCCCATCGCCGTTACCCCCGCCGAGGCCGAGGCCGAAATGTTGCCGCCGCTCGATCCGCCGCCGCTGCTTACCCGGGTCGTCGAAGCGCTCATTCGAGACGACGCAACGCCGCCGCTCCCGCCCCCGACGCCCCCTCCGCCGCTAGCGGCCCCGCTGGAAGTCGACACGAACCCCGTCTGGCTGAGAGACGACATGGTTGATTGAGACGCGACCGACGAACTCGATCTCACGTTTATTCCCTGCTTGACGCCGACTGACGCCGCCCCCATGCTTGATCCCCGCCGGCTCCGCCGCCCCCGGAGACGGGGCGTCTTGATCGTGATGTGTCGTTCGGCCTGCGTCGTTCCCGTTAGCCGCAGGGTGCGTTCGATGTTTCCGGAATCGGTCATCATCGTCCGGACCGCCGTTATCGCGCCGCCGCCCGCGCCGCCGCCGAATCCCGCCTGCGGCTGAAGCTGCCACAGCACCACCGCCGCGATCACGGCGGCCAGTGCGGCGGCCAGCGCCCATCTCCGCCCTCTGTCCGGCCGTGACGGCTCCGGTACGATCTCCGGCCGCCTAGATGGCTGGGGGACGTCTGGCTGCGGCTCTTGTCTCTGTGGAAGTGGCATTTCTCGACTTGACTTCCCTGATTGAAAGAACTCCCGCTCCGCCGGCGGAAGCCCGTCAACCTCTACTGTCTAAAGACGATATTCTATCCGGCCAGGTTATCCTCCGCCCGAGAATTCTCGACTCCCGGAGAAAGAAAGAGGGGACGAGGCGATTCTGGCGCCCGTCCCCTGACAACTGCAAGCCGTTGATAAGTCTGGTGTTCTTTGGGCTTCAGGCGCTCATCGAAGATAGAAACTCTCCGTTGCTCGCCGTCTTGTTCAGCTTGTCCAGCAGCAATTCAATGGACTCCACCGCCGACAACGGACTCAGCACCTTCCGGAGCACCCATACCCGGTTCAACTCATCCGGCGGCAACAGCAGCTCGTCCTTCCGGGTGCCGCTCTTGTGGATGTCGATCGCCGGGAACACCCGCTTGTCCACCAACTTCCTGTCCAGGTGGATCTCCATGTTGCCCGTGCCCTTGAACTCCTCGAAGATGACGTCGTCCATCCGGCTGCCCGTATCGATCAGCGCCGTTGCCACGATCGTCAGCGAACCGCCCTCTTCAATATTGCGGGCCGCGCCGAAGAATCGCTTCGGCCGCTGCAGCGCGTTGGAATCCACGCCGCCCGAGAGCACCTTCCCCGATGGCGGCACAACCGTGTTGTAGGCCCTCGCCAGCCTCGTGATCGAGTCCAGGAGAATCACCACGTCGCGCTTGTGCTCCACCAGCCGCTTCGCTTTCTCAATGACCATCTCGGCCACCTGCACGTGACGCGAGGCCGGCTCGTCGAAGGTCGAGCTGATTACCTCGCCCTGCACGGACCGCTGCATGTCGGTCACCTCCTCGGGCCGCTCGTCAATCAGCAGCACGATCAGGGACACTTCCGGCTGGTTCGCCGTAATCGAGTTGGCGATGCTCTGCAACAGCATCGTCTTACCGGTACGCGGCGGCGAGACGATCAAGCCGCGTTGCCCCTTCCCGATCGGCGTCAGCATATCCATCACCCGGCCGGAGAAGTTCTCTTTCACCGTCTCCAGGCGCAAACGCTCCATGGGGTACAGCGGCGTCAGGTTGTCGAAGAAGATCTTGTTGCGCGCCTCTTCGGTCGGCTCGAAGTTGATCGCGTCCACCTTGATGAGGGCGAAGTAGCGCTCCCCCTCCTTCGGTGGCCGGATCTGGCCGGAGATCGTGTCGCCCGTGCGCAGGTCGAAGCGGCGAATCTGCGACGGGGAGACGTAGACGTCATCCGGTCCGGGCAGATAGTTATACTCCGGAGCGCGCAGGAAGCCGAACCCGTCGGGCAGGCACTCCAGCACACCCTCGCTGAAGATCAGCCCGCTTTTCTCGGCCTGCGTCTGGAGTATCTTGAAGATCAGCTCCTGCTTCCGCAGTCCCGCGGCGCCGGCCACCGACAGGTCCTTCGCAATCTGGTTTAGCTTCTGGATGCTCATGTCCTTCAGCTCCACCAGGTCCAGCGTCGAGCCGTTCCCCCGGTTCCCCTTGCTCTTCCGGCGGGGCGGCTTGCCGGAACGGGGTCCGGCTCCGTCGGAGGACTCCGGTTCCCGCTTGCCCTTTTCGCGGCTTTCCTTCGCGGGCTCGGACGATGGCTTCGACGAGGATTTCTTTTCCTTTTCTTCCTCGACTTCCGCGGCTTCCGGCGCCTTCGTTTCTTCCGCGGCGCTTGTTTCTACGCCGCCGTTTTCTTCATTTTGCGTATCGCTTGCCAAATCTCACTTGCTCCTTGGCCAGTAACGGCCGAGAACATCACCAGGTCGCTCTCCGGGACATGTTCGCGGAGTGCGGTCCGGCTTCGATGCTTCTCTCTCTGAGTCTTCAGCTTGTCAACCTTTGTTGCGATCACTATGTATCGCCGATGGTGAAACTCGAGCCACTCTTTGAGCTCCAAGTCCTTTTCCATCCACCCTCGCCGGGCGTCGAGCAGCAGCAGGCAGAGGGCCAGATTCTCCCGGTCCAGCAGGTAGGCCTCAATCAGCCTCTTCCACGCTTCCTTGTGCTCGATTGGGACCTTTGCATAGCCGTATCCGGGAAGGTCCACGAACCTAAATTCGTCATCCACCCGGAAGAAGTTGATGATCTGTGTGCAGCCAGGCCGCGAACTTGTCTTCGCCAGCCCCTTCTGCCGCAGCAGGCAGTTCAATAGACTCGACTTGCCGACATTACTGCGGCCCAAGAATGCGAATTCGGGTTCTGTCCCAAGCGGGAACTGCTCGGGGCGAGCTGCACTTAGAATGAACTCCGCTTTCATCCGCTAGCGGACCGCGGCGCGTTGGCAGCCAACTCCACTGCCTTACCGCCCGCTGCCGCCGCCTTTCCTCAATGGGTCAGTCCGTCTTCCTTGCGGGACTCTGCCACCTCGACCGGTGATCCGCCCGCCGGCAGCGCCTTGGCCACGATTTCCTTCTCCAGCGCGGTCTTCAGGACCTCGTCCATCGACTCGACGAAGTGCAACTTCATGTCGTTGCGTATGTTCTCCGGGATGTCCGGCAAGTCCTTCTCGTTGTCGCGCGGCACGATCGCTTCTTTGATCCCGTTCCGGTGCGCCGCCAGAAGCTTCTCTTTCAACCCGCCAATCGGCAGCACTTTGCCGCGCAGCGTGATCTCGCCCGTCATCGCCACGTCGCTGCGGGCCTTGATCTCGGTGAGCGCGCTGATGATCGCGGTCGCGATCGTGATGCCCGCCGACGGGCCGTCCTTCGGGATCGCACCCTCCGGGACGTGAACGTGAATATCAAGCTGCCGGTAGAAGTCCCGCGCCAGTCCCAGAGCGTGGGCCCGCGATCGCACATAGCTCATCGCCGCCTGGGCCGACTCCTGCATGACATCGCCGAGTTTTCCCGTCGTCAGCAGCTTGCCGCGGCCTTCCATGATCGACGTCTCCGTCGTCAGAATCTGGCCGCCGACCTCGGTCCACGCCAGACCCGTCACCGCGCCCACTTCGTTCTTCTTGTGCGCTTCGAGATCGCGGTACTTCAGCGGTCCCAGCAACTCCGGCACTTTCTTAGCGGTGACTTTCACCTTCGCCGTCCGCTTGCTCGGCTTCCCGCTCTTGCGGTCGACGATCCTCCGCGCCACCTTCCGGCACACGTTGCCGATTTCGCGCTCCAGGTTCC
>Ga0180436_10003756_pt1 | contig 13831 bp, 11 predicted proteins | sample SS_ome_2_FD_132434 | JGI IMG/M metagenome (GOLD analysis project Ga0180436, IMG submission 132434) | Hypersaline lake sediment archaeal communities from the Salton Sea, California, USA - SS_3_S_2 metaG | ecosystem: Environmental > Aquatic > Non-marine Saline and Alkaline > Hypersaline >...
CTGCACCACCAGGGATCCATGATATCCGGTGCGCGGGTATCCCCATATTGAGGGCGAGCTTCTTCAGCCCTTGCGAAATTACCACCAGCTGATCACCCAGCAATTTTGATTTTCGTTCCGTAAAATTCTCGTAGTGGCGGATCAATTTTTGCAGACGCGGCGGTCTATTACCAAGGGAGCCGCCCGTCCCATGGAGATCGGTCCACTCTACAACCATTTGTTTTTTTTGAATATATTTGCTAACCAGGCCGGGGAATAGGACAGCCGGTCGATGATCGAACATTTCGACAATGTCATATTGCCGATTTAATACGAACATACACCTTAAGAAGCTATCAATTGGTCCTAATCCACCGTTTCGCAATCGATTGCCTAAAATATCCGGCAGGCTAATGACCTCCACACCGTCAATGACCTCTCGTTTAAGTGTAAGACGGTATTCTGATGTTGACGTCAACAGTGAAACGGCGTGGCCAAATTCTGCCAGGTGTTTCGCAAAATTAAAACATCGGACATAGGTTCCCCGGCCTTTGACATTATGATTGAGGAATAATATTTTCATGCGAGTTAAACATCTCTATCCATATCAGCAATCCAATTTTACAAGATCTTTAAACATGCGTGGAGGCGATATCGGCTTGTATAAAATGAACAAACCGTTTAATCTTAATATCCATGGCAAACAATTGCAGAACTCTTTGCCGACCCAAATCACCCATATTACTGGCCCGTTCCTCATCGTCCAAAATTTTACTTACACAGCTTATAAAAGCGGATTCATCATTCTTTTTAACAATGTATCCGGTGCGACCATGCGCGACGATTTCTGATGCTGCTCCAACATCAAAAGATACCACCGGCGTTGATAAGGCCTGAGCCTCCATCAAAACATTGGGAAAGGATTCGCTTTTGGATGTTAATACGAGTAGATTTGACTTACTGATCAAATATAAGCAATCCAAACGGTTCATTTGCCCGGCAAAAATCACATTATCTACCAGGTCATTGCGTTTAATCCAATGCATGTAATCGGCACTGTTGTCGCCCGAACCGATGATCAAGTAGCATACTTGGGGTACGGTCTTGCGGATCTCTTTCAGGCATCGCAGGGTGAAAAAATGGTTTTTGACATCATCCAGAGCCCCCACTTGTACGATTACCGGACGCCGGTCGATTTTCTGCAAAAGGGCGTTTGTTTGTTCAACACCGGTGGAATGATGCACCCAATCAAAATCTTCGGATGGCAAGCCATTGTATAGGGTATGAATGGGATAACCGTTTAATTGCGGTCTTAACTTAGCGCTCAGGCCTTCGGAATTAGGAAAAAAACGATAAACCGAACCGCTTTGATGAACCAGGAGATAATTCAAAATTTTGTTGAGAATATCGAAATACTGGCCAGCCAGTCGTGGCAAATTATGAAAATTCTCAAAAGTGTTTAGAAGGCTATAAACGACCGATATCCCGCTCGCATAGGCGCATATTCTGCCGATGAAAAGTGCAGCGCCGAGCCCGACCGTTATAGCGGCATCATAGGTGTTTTTTTTAAGGTGTTTTATAAGAGGAAAAAATTTAAAAAGATTAAACGTTCCCGCGTGATCATTGGAGACGATCCGGACCGACTCATACTGAAATAATTCGGGATATTCATTGGAGGTATTGGAAAACCTGAAAATGGTGACACCAAATTGGGGCGGCAATGCTTTAATAAAACTGAAAAGCTGCTGTTCGGCACCTCGCCTTTTGAGTTTGTTTACAATGAACAAGAGTCTGATAGTTGAAGTATTCATTGCGATCAGGATAGGGTTGCCCGAGAAGAAGCAAGGAACTAGGAAGAGGTGCTTTTTATCTTAAGCTCGGCGGGAGAGGACATCAAGCGTTCTACGCTAGCTGCCAACCCATGATACCATTCTTCAAGATTGGTATAACCATCCCCATCGTCATCGCCATGAGGATTGTTTGGTAATATATGCGTGATCCTATTTTCTGCCAGGACAGGCCACCCACCCACATCCTGGGGAGAATCGATGATTCTACCGCTACGATGAATGACTTCACTGATGACACGTTTGTCCACGACATCCCGTTCTGCCGGCCGTGCACCAGCATGGTCAATGATGAACTGCTCTACTTCTGTACTGGCAATCGCGCTAAAGTTGTCCGGCCATACCTGGGGTGTCAATATCCTTACCTGACTGGACAAATCGCTTAATCCGCCTCCCCATTTTACGCTCGACCAGTCACTGGCCGATTTTTGTGTACCCGTATCGGTCTTGTTGTTATCGATAAAAATTCTTGAAGTTGTGGTCAAATCACTCCAGAAAATAGGGGTAAGACTTCGAGCGTTTGTACCCGAATTTGGTCCGCCCTTGATCACATTGCCGACAATGCTTGCGTATATGTCGCCATCGGTACCTTTGAGAATAATATTTTGATCTCGTGGGTTATAAATCAGATTATTGACAATGGCACTTTTACCTCTGCGCACAAACGGGTTTCTATCGACATTGTGAGCGATTAAATTCCGGGACAGCAGAATATTTTCACTATCGTGCTGAACTGCGACACCCTTTGAATGGTGCCCTTTGCTGTGCAATGAGAGATTTAAACACTCACTGAATATATTGTTCGAATAGGTGATATCCCGGACTTCCCCGGTACCATATTTTGCTGAGGCCAGCACGTTGATATCAATTCCCCAGCTGAAAGAACAATGATCAACAACAATATTGAATAGATTTCTGCCCAAGGTTGCATCCACGACTGAAAAGGCTCTACGATATTCAGGATTAACGCCCTCGACGGCATCACCAATTCTAATTCTGAGATGCTGTATAAGAACATTATTCGTTCTGACGTGCAGCATGATATTTCGAAGTGTAATTCCCGGGGAAGGAGCGGACTGACCCACAATGGTCGTATAGGGATCATCGACGAAATATGTGAACGGCTCCTTTTCCGCATGGATCGTACCGCTGACTTCAAATAAAATGATTTTCCCGCTACCACTGGGTGGCGTGTAATTGATGCATTCTATCAGCGATCCCGTCTTCACGGGGATACCATTGCGATTCGCATCGATCACCGCTTGGTCATCGTTGGACAGATTGGCAACGATGCAGATAACCGGCGGGTTTGGGGCGCCGTACGCTGCTCGGGTTTCAGTTCCAAATCCTTTCAATCCTGGTAAAATGTCTAGCGCCGATGCCTTGGATCCCATAATTAGCCCAATTATGATCATGCAGATAAAAATCTTAATTTTCATATGCGTTTCCAAGTTTGAATTTCTCCTTATGTGATTTCGCCATTCAGTCGATATGGCAGGTACGCTGTTTTTGATAATCAATCCGGTGATGCAGGTTGAAGGTCCCAAGCTTGGCTTTCTCGATACCTAATTAATATTATTACATCATTTTCAATTTAAGCCAACCTTTTTTCACATCAGAACACGGATCATCGAAATTTTACGATTGCAAACGCTTTCATGAGCAGTTCCGTAAATCCGGCAATATACGATTCAAATATGATGGGATCGACATCTTCACCATCCACGAATCGCATCAGCTCATAGCGTGATGTCTGTGGAAAGTTAAGTCCCGGGGTGCACGTCGTGGCGCTTTTTACACCCGCCGATTTTAGAAATTGAACCTGCTCCGGATGCCAATCTCCATTGGGATAACAAAAATGATTCAGTTCTTTTTCGACAATGGGTTCAAGGAATTCACGGTTCTGATTAAGTTCCTTGATGGCTGGTTCTGCTTGCATGGGCCAACGATGTCTGTGCGTATGCAGTTGAATGTCCACTCCGGAATTCGAAAGTGCCTTGATCTCGTCCTTCGTCAATAAACTGAGCATTCGCTTTTCTGCTAGATTGTCGACATCTAAACCCAATATTTCACCGAGCTGTTTGGCCAATGCGTATCGCTGCTGATTGTTCAAATTGATATCACCGTGCCGTATTATCGCCGCCATCAAGTCATCCGTCAGTTCGACCATCGCATCCAGCCGGTTGTGGTCCCCGCTGATATTAAGACCTGCCAATTGTTTAGAACTGATCTGTTTGATATCGGTTTTCCAGAACAGGTATTTAACCAGCATCTCGAAAATCGGAGTTTCCTTCTGACAATAATAACTTGTCACATACACGGTGTATGGATATCCGAATTTGCTGAACATCTCATGGCCGATGGATTTTGTGGCATGCCAGCCATCATCAATTGTGATAACAAGGCCAAGGGTCCGGGGCTGCTTTTTGTACAATCTTTCAACAGCTGATCCCAATTTAGTTACCTTGTATCCACCTCTTTTTATGATCTGTAAACGTTCTTCAAGAGTATCGGGATGAATAAAAACCCTGGGTTTCCAATGATGTTCATCCGCCATTGAAAAAGAGTGATAGCACAAAACTCTTAGGCCGTTGCGGGTCAAAAATCGTGACAGCCGAAAGAATCCCAGCCATTTACTTATACGCAGAAAGATGATTAGAATTTTATTTTTGTATTTTTTCTTATTCATCCCTGCCGTACACTTTCTTTTATCAAGGCACAAAACGGATCGATATTCCGTGACAGGTCGAATTCCTTTCGAAAATAGTCTTTTGCAGCCGTAGCCAATTCCTGGCACAGAATTGAATCCGTCAACACCCTGGTAATACAATCTGAAAGCGCCCGATGATTTTCGACGGCAAAAAGAAGGCCATTGTGGTTGTGCTGAATGGTTGAATTCAGACCGGGCGCATCTGATGCAATAATCGGAAGCCCGCAAGCCATCGCCTCAATCATGGCTATGGACAATCCCTCATATCGGGACGGCATGATAAACACGTCGGAGGTCTTAAGTAACCCAAGCACATCATTGCGCAACCCCAATAAGTGCACCCATTTTCTTAACCCGAGATCACTGATCAGGTTTTCTAACTGTGGTCTTTCTTCACCCTCGCCAACAATCAATACCAGCAGGTCATTATGCCCTTTTTCAACGAGATCGCCAGCCGCTTTTATCAACACCTCAAAGGCCTTTTGATAGGTGAGTGAACCAACTGCTATGAGTTTTTTTTTGGCGCCGGGGACCGATAATTCTGTTTCGATATCGACTGGTCCAATGTTGTCAAATTCCGCTATTATGCCATTTTTCAAGACAAACACGTCTGAACTGTTCAGATGATAATTCGTTTGAACAATTTGCTTGACCTCATCGGATACGGCAATGACCTTATCGGCCATCCTGTAAATAATCTCGTCACCGAATTTTTTTAGATGGACCCGTATATCAGTTTTTTTGCGTCTATCCACGAATGCCATTGTATTGTGCACCGTTGGAAAAGTGGGGATCCTCAATATTTTTCCGAAAATTGTTCCGAGCTGATTAGCATGCCCCATATGAGCTTGAATCACCCGAATCTTTTTCTTTTTTATATATTTCTTCAGATCCGAAAAAATTCCAATGATACTCAGGAAAAATGCCAGCGGCCTTTTTATGCTGGCGCGACGGGGTCCGATTTTAACGTCAACACCCAGCTTTTCAATTTCAGCCTGGATGGGACCGGTCGATTCGAAGCAGTACACGAAATGCTCGAATTCTGAATGGTCCAGAGCCTTAATATAGTGAAGAAGTAAGATCTCGGCGCCACCGACGCCAAGGCTCTGTACGAGATGACAAATCCCTATTTTTCGGGTTTTGGGCATGAATCCGTATTAGGTTGAAGATAGCAGCATCTGCTCTCGATGCTCGCGCGTCTTCTCAAGCTGTTGGTATAATCGATCACAGCGTTCATTGAGACTTTGCGTTAGCATCGAATCGGTGTGGCGGCCAATCGATTTGGTGTGGACAGTCGCGATCATGCGGGCTGAAAAGTGACAACCGATAAAGCGGCATATCACGTTCATCGATTCAGCCGGTTGGCGAACAAAGTTCTCGTAAGCAACAGGCAGCACCTGATTGTTATTTTGCAGGCCTTGGTTGAAAAACAGTTTGTTCCGTAAATACCAAAATACGGCGGCCGCTTCAATGGGCGTAGTGTCATTGAAATCGAGATCCTGTATAACGGCTATATCTTCTTTGGTAAGCCCTTGTGCCTGCCAACTGTCGAGTTGTTGCCCTTTGGATATGGCTTTTAAAATTTCGTAGTTATGACTGCCAAACTTTGCTACGGCAGAAGCCGCCCTGTCCACATGATTTCGGTAAATCCAAATCGCCCTTGAATCGTCGAATCGTGTGAGCAACTCCGCAACCCGATGTGAATCCAGCAGCGGTTTAAAAGCCGCGATTTTGCCACGGCAGCCGTCCAGAATCGACTGGATGACGGCACCGTTTTTCAGCTTAAAGCGCTCATACACCAAGCCATTGTTCTCATTATAATACCGCAACTCGGGTGATTTATTCAGGCAGGAACCGATCATCGTTGTTCCCGAGCGTTGAACACCTGTTATGAATACTGGATAGGTTTTCAAATCACCTGGATGCGCTATCCACCAAAACTCTTTGCGGATTCTATTGATGATGTTTTGAAAAGTTTGTTTGCGGATCCGCATTGCTTGATTCTATACCTATTGCCGGGTTGCCAAGGATCCAGTTGAATAGTCAACACCGTTCGGGTTTGCAGCGCTTGCCATGTCCGCCCTAAAATCATGTCCCGGATGTTCAAATTTTAATACAGCGCAAAACATTCCGAAAATCACCGATATATAGTGCTGGTAGTCGAGTAGATTATGACGTAAGAATTCGATTTTCATCTGGTCGAACAGAAAAACAAGAAAGATAATGATACCAATTATGGGCAGCCTGGAAAAGAATGGGTCGGGATGATCGGCCAGGTTTTTTTTCATTCGCATTAAAATTCTGAAGAATCTCGCGCCCAACAGAACGAAAACCGAAAATCCAACTGCCCCCATTGTGTATAAAACGAATAGGTACAAATTGTGGGGGTAAAAATGAATTTGGTTTCGTGGTCTGCTTCGTGATCCGCGAAGTTCCTTTTCAATTACAATTCGAGGGCCGTGACCGATGACGGGCTTATTCGGGATTCTCCCGAGCACGGCCAGCCAGTCGCGCTCCCGGGTATCAGGAGTGAATCCTTTAATCTCTGTATTTCTCAAACGGTCAAAAACAACATTATAATCGGAGTATTTAATCATGATCAGACTAGAAAAGCCCAGCACAACAAAAAGACCGACAAGGATTCCGATCAGCTTTATAGTACCCAGTACTCGGCGATAAAATATACTAAACAAGATAAAAGAAAATACCAGACTCAACATACCGCCCCGATTGCCGGTACCGAATAAAATAAAAAAATTGGATACAAATAAAAAAGAAAGGAAAGATCTTTTGAAAAGTTCCTGGTTTTGATAGGCGTAAAGAATCAGACAACATTGTATCACAAGATATTCCGCAGTCGTACCGACAGATACGAATGGCCCGACAATTCTCATGCGCCTCGGGTCTATCTCGTTCAATCTGAATTCATCGATACCGAACAGTGCCGTATTCTTACCAATCATAATGACGGTTACCAGGCAATAGATGATAACCAGCACATTGCACAAAAACAAAAGATTGAATAACTCAACGACATCCGTTTTGATTCTAATAAAACGATATGTCAGATAGAAAAGCAGAATGTTAGATGATAGCATTACCAGATAAATAGCCGTCTTCTTCAGATATGCCGGGGGGGCCTGGGTCCATGAAATCAGGTACGCGCCCAAGATAAGCAAAAATAAATAGAGCAACGGCCACTTTTCTTTTGCTTCGTCATTAAACCAGGACCGGTTGAATAGCATGGCAATGCCCAATATATACGTAATCGCCATGTTCAAAGACCCATATCGGGATTCAATTAATTGAAACGGTATTAACAGGACGATTGCCTTAAAAATGAAACGGCTGCCACCAAAATATGCAAACAAAAACAAGACAATACCGCCGCTTAATGCCACTCCCAGTTGCACGGCATGATAGGTGGGAATATTTACGATATAGTCGAACATGAATAATGCCGGTCATCCTGAATTCGGTCTATGGGCATCGGATCTTGAACCGTATAAATGTTCACATGGAACAGGTTGAGTATGTTTTGGATTTCTTCGAGTTGCCGATTCGAGAAATAATGCTGCCATTTGGATAACTGCTTCTCAGTGTAGGTTGCCTTTACCATTACGTCGGGCGCCTGCTGCGAGGGAGCTTCGATCAGCGCCTTACCCGGCACGGCATCCAGCGCCAACGCGGAGGTGATCCGCTCCCAGTGACGGTCCGGATCTTTAATCAGGTCTTCATAAAAAACGATGCAATAACCTTCGCTCTGCGCGTGAATCAGCGGAACGATATTCTCGATACACCATAAGATTGAGAGTGACGCGATTAAGCTTAGGGATTCATCATGCAGCAAATCCCGATAAGGCTGTAAATAGCGGTCGAAAAGTTTTTCATTGTTTAGATACAGGTATAAATCTTCATCCAATCCCCAACTCAGTCCATGTCCGATCTCCATGAGTGGAATCCTGGATGCAATCACCGCCGCCGGGTGTCGCAAGACGAATACGATCTTTGCATGAAAGGACTCGGCCAACCAACCCAACATTAGATTTGCTCGGATGAACTTGAACAGGACCTGATTCGATTTTTTTCTCCTGTAGTTTTTGAGGTTTTTGGCCAGTCGTTTATATTCGCTTAAGAATCGTCTAAACTGCCAATTCGAATTTCGGCGGATTGATCCCAAGGTCAGTCTGTCCGGACGGATACGATATGTCGCCCACAGACTGCGTAATTGGCCATTGAATACGGTGCTCATGAATTCAAACAACTCGGGCTCGTGATCTCCTTTTTCGACATACTTACATGCAAATTCCTTTGCCTTCGGAACCACGATAGGATGTAAAGGCTCGAAAACGGTGTCCAGGTTATTAACTTTTGCAATGGCGTCCAGAATCCAAGTGGTACCGCTACGCCCTGAACCGGCAATAATGATGGGTGCTGACATATATTAACCCTTGAAGTAACTCAGTGTGTGTCTGTTGTCTTGGCATAGGCTCCGGACAGTCTGCGGTTATTCGTCGATAATCAGTCCAGCAGTTTTCGAATTTCCAATTCAAATGTTTCGTAATGCCGAATTCGGTTCAAATAAAACGCTGACTTCTCTAAATACGCAGCTATCTGGTTTTGATTGTAACGATGCCAAGATAAAACAAAGCGCCTCAGATCGAGGAACTGCCACACCGTCGGTATCAAATCCATCTCGTCTTTTGTTAGGGTATTCTTTCTAAGATAGCTGCGCAGAAATAGCCTTGCCTTGTCCAAATTAATACCTTTCTTATGGTAACAAAATCCCTCCCATCCGCTGATGATATCAATTACTTTCCAGTCTAACCTTGCCATTTCAAAATCAATTATTACGGGTGACCTGTTTTTGCGGAAAAGCAGGTTTGAGCGATTATAATCTTTATGTATAATCTGACAGGGCAGTTCCACCCGGCTTAATCTGTCTCCCACACCATATATCAAATCACCGACATAAGATGCCTGGCGTTGAAATTCACGTTCGTGAGGGCTCTTCAATGTTTTGTGACGGGCCGATACCCTTTTTTGCGTGGTCGTCAGCTTTTCGAGAAACCACTCCGGACCTCTAATCCGATGTCTTGATTTCTTGTGCAATCCATCGGGATTATATCCATTGGGGATAAAATCTTTGAGACAATTGTGCAAATCCGCAAGAATGGAACCGGCCATGACAATAAACCGGTTAACCTGGTTGCGTGGCAGCATATAATCGAAAAGTCGAAAACCGCCCTCGATAAAATCAAATATAACATAGCGATCCTGCCCGATAGACACCAATGTTTTCTCCGATTTTGACGGGGTAATTCTCACAGCCGGAAACGCCTGTTGTTGCAAATATTGTAAGATGGAATGCTCTTGAACGATCGTAGAATCACCCAGGCTCGATTTATAGCATTTTAAAAGTTTCTTGCCCTGATCGGTCTCGATAATGACATTTTTATTTCGCATCCCGCCGGGAGCGGCTGTCGGTGTTGAGGTCAGCTTCAACCCGTATAACGACAATACCGCTTCAAAATCGGGAAGATTTCTCGGGGCTGCCTGAAACCGGGATTTGATTCCGCGAAGGATCCCTTGAATTCGTGGAATCATGAAAACTGGTGTTGAATATTGCAACGTGGCCCCGTAACGATGTCAGGCAATTCTGACCCGCACCCGATTGATCGATCTGGCTATTTGCCTATCGATTTTTTCCGAAATTTTACGCGATGTGAATGAATTCTCGGCTTTGGCACGGGCGTTGACACCCATTTGAATTTTGGCTTCAGTATTTTCGATTAAATACATAATTTTTTGTTTTATAGTAGAAATATCGCCCGATGAAACCAGAAATCCATTGATCCCGTCTTCGATGATATCAACCATCCCGCCGTCGTTGACAGCAATGGAAGGCTTATAACGTGCGGCGGCCTCAACAAAAACCCTGCCAAATGATTCGCTGATGCCTCTGCGTGATGGCAGGATAAATAAATCGCAGGCATCGTAATACGGAATCAGCTGATCATGGGAAACACCGCCGGCAAAGTGTATAATCGGCTCTAATTTGTAAAACTTGACAAGTTCCTTCAGGCTCGCTTCGGCATCGCCTTCCCCAACTATAATATATTTAAATTCTTTCAGATTCGCTTTGTTAAATGTGGCAATACTTCTAATGACATCATCGATTCCCTTGTCTTTGGCTAAGCGAGAAACCGAAAGCAATGTGAATTTTCTTTTTAACCGAGCCCTGTTCTTGCGATCCTGAGTTTTTTTCACAGGTGTTTTAAAAAAAATATCGTCGATCGAACGTCCGATGACCACTAACCTCGATTCAATGCCCGGGATCATTTTTACAATTTCCGATTTCGTCGAAGTACTGACACAAATGACGCTGCGTGCATTGGTATAGCTCATTTTGAACAGATATGAAAATATGGCTCTTTTAGACAAAAATTTTTTGACAACAGATATGCGCTTGGGTTTACCTGCATGATAGCGCGAAAAAGGGACACTGCAGTAAGACACATATGGTTTTTTTACAAATTTGGCCCAGATGCCCCAAAAGCAATTTGACGTCTCATCAAGTACGAATACGGCATCCGGGCCTATTTGTTTGATTTTATTTAGAATCGTTAAAAAATAAACCGGTAGAAATATCCAATTCAACAGGCCCAGCCCGTTTAAACAGGGCATCGGCGCAAAGGGCCATTTTGGCAGCAGATACACGGGGAATTCAATACCGTTCAAAAATCGAACCGATGCTGCATTACGGCATGCGATCACATGGACCTCATGACCTAGATTATGCAATCCCTTCGCGATCTCATAATTCGAATAGGGTATGCCTCCCTTTGCGGGTGGAAATTGATGAGCATAAAAGAGAATTTTCATATGCGTTGTACTTTAGTGGGTCAGGACTGGGACATGCCGATGTGAAGAAAATGGCACATGAATCACAATAGTCGATCGATGACGTACCCTTAATCAGAAAATATCCCAGACACCGTTCAGGCAGGTCCGCGCTCTCGATATTTTATCAATCCGTTATTTTTACGAATATGGTGTATTCGCGGTTGGTAATATATTTTTCTGACAATATAATCGAGATACCAAAAGACTTTACGATCATAACCCTTTTTAGATCGCTTGAAATCTTGTAAGGCTGTCTCAAATCCAGAACCATACAAAGATTTTTCTTTAGCCAACAGCTCAGATTTCACAAATTGATACAGCGCAATATCTAATGCGTTGCGGTCCTCGATTTTTTCCTCGTGGGTTTTCAAATAATCCTCGACCTTCAATCCAATCGCAGAATCTTTTTTGGCAATATTCTGAACCTTGTATCCGGGGTAAAAATTCTTTGGTTCAAGTTTCATTTTTAATAGAATTAGAAACGTGTCAAATTCTTCTACAATGCCCACCAATAAAAATTTCTTTATGAGAATGTCTTTTGCCAGGTTGAGATCTTCTGACCCCGCTATCGTTTTAACCTGCTTATTCCAAGAAGACTGATCATCCAAATAGGTTTCAAAGCTGCCTTTATAACCGAGTTTTTCGACATTATGCTGATACTGACTAATATAACGCTTAATCGGGTTGCGCAGTATCGTGATGAACTTGGCCTTCCTGTAATATTGATCCAAATCGCCATAAGGCAGAACAGAATGGCCGGCGATGGATCTGATCAAGGGATTCAATTTTAACAGTTTGTGCATGTCGGCTGCTTGGAATATATTTCCCGATGCCGCCGAGAGTACCTTGACATCGCAATGTTTTAAAAAAAAATTAATTCTGAGAATGTGGGATAGAGTCGTACCTGCCGCTTTTTTGATATGCGTAAAGGCGAGCAATTCGCGATTAGAATAATTTAGATTCATAACTTATGTGGTCCTATGGCAATCTGCTGACCATGAATTCTATGTGACGAACCAATCTAATGGATGCCATTGTACAACCTGCTTGTCGCCATGGCAATCTCATCCCAGCTCAAATCTTGAGCCAACTGCAAATTATGCCGACCCATCGTTTCCCACTTTTCTTTAAATCGCATGGCGGTTTTCAGTGCATTTGACAAGCCGCGGCTGTCTTCAGGGTTATACAGAAAGCTGCCTTTTGTATCTAAATTGTCCTTGATGCACCCAATCCTCGGGGCCACAATCGGCTTTCCAAATGATAGCGCCAAAAAAATCCCCCCAGATGTGAAGATCTTGCGATATGGAAATACCATAACATCGGATGCGTTGATGTATATCTGAAGCTCCTCGTCCGGCACAAAGCCGGTCCGACATATTATCTTTTTATTCAGTTTGCATTTTTGGGTAACCTCATTCTCGATTACCTGGTCGTGGGGCCTGCCGGCTACAAGCAACCGGGAATGATGATCGTTTAAATCTTCATAGGCATCGATCAGTTCTATGATGCCCTTATAATAACGAATTTCACCTAAAAATAAGAATGTCGGCTTTGAAGTTTTAAATCCAATTTTTTTCTCGGCCAAGGACCTTTCTATGTTATTTGGATAGGGATCGCGAAAATGCCCATGCGATATAACGTTAACTTTTTCAGGTCGTTTTATCCTCAAAGCCCTTTCGATTTCATGCTTGGCCGAATTACAGTGTACAATTACGGCATCCGACATCTTGGCAAGATATCGTGTGTAGCGCATCTCGATGTCCTCGAATCCACCTTCGTGTCTGCGTAGGTTATGGGCGGTCCACACCAGCTTGATATTCAAGAGCTTTAAAACGATAAGCTGCAGCATGAATAGCCATGCGATTAGAATCGTCTTATAGCGGCTGCCTTTGACATGTAAAAATGAACTTTGCCAATGCAGATGTACAATATTCGGCTTCCAATATTTAAATAGGAGCGCGAATAAACTTAAGTTTAGAAACGCAATATTTTTAAAGCGTTTGACCGGCATCCCCATGACGTTGATACCGCAGTCTCTTAAATTACCGGCCAACAGTCGTTGGTACGGATTTCTTGCTGAAAATGGGATATGAACGACTTTTAAGGCCTTTTTTTTACCTGAATCTTGCATGGAATTCGATGAAATCTCAAAACACAAATTCCAAAAAACAAATAAATCACAATGACCAAATTCAAATTTCCAAACCGCTGATAGCACATTTGAAATTTAGATATTGAGATTTGGGATTTGTTTGGGATTTGGTGCTTGTCATTTGTTATTTCCGGTTTATCCGCTTTGGGTATTTCTCAATCAAAAACATCCTCAACCGCCAACCGCTGTCATCTCCGTTGGAAAACAGCTACCCGCGAATCGCCCTTTTTCACGGTC
>Ga0180436_10003757_pt1 | contig 13829 bp, 13 predicted proteins | sample SS_ome_2_FD_132434 | JGI IMG/M metagenome (GOLD analysis project Ga0180436, IMG submission 132434) | Hypersaline lake sediment archaeal communities from the Salton Sea, California, USA - SS_3_S_2 metaG | ecosystem: Environmental > Aquatic > Non-marine Saline and Alkaline > Hypersaline >...
AGGTTACGGCGCGGCACGCGCATGTCCTGGCCTACTTTTTGCGAGAGCGGGTCGCCCCGGGGATGAGCATCGCCGAGACGACGGCAGCGATCCACGAGCAGGGCGGCATCGCGGTTCTGGCGCACCCCTATGATCGCGTCTGCCCGACGCCGATCTCTTGGCGCCACCGGCCGACCAACGCCGAGTGGCGGGCGTTCAACCTGGACGGGATCGAGGGGCTCAACGGCAGTCAGGTCGATCCCACCTCCAATCCCAAGGCCCTGGCGCTTGGCGCCAGGCTTGGACACGCCTTGACCGGCGGCAGCGATGCGCACCACAATGAGGTGATCGGGCGCACCTATACGTTGTTCCCCGGCGTGAATGCCGCCGACCTCAAGGTAGCGCTGCTCAACCACAAGACGCTGCCTGCGGGGCAGGGTTGGAGTCTGCGCGACTATGCCGGCTGGGCCCGCAAGGCCTTTTTGCCGCGCGTCTGGCGCGCCATCAGCCTGTCGGGCGCTCCTGAACCGGTACAGGACGGTCAGCCGGCGGCCTAGGGCGCATTGGGTTGCAGGTCCACGGGCGGTCCGGCCATTGACAGACCCGGTCGGGCATGCTAGAATGACTGCAACATAGAGCAAAGCGATGACGGAGACGAGTAGCAGGTTGCTTGCGCTTCAGAGAGCCGCGGATGGTGTGAACGTGGCGCGCAACCTCTGACGAATCCCCTCCCGAGCGCCCGCGAATGGCCCTGATGGCCCAAGCGGGAACGGTCGCCCGCCGTTACCGGGCTGGAATGTCCATCGTAGATGGATGGCCGCAGAGGCCGGCGAGTTCGCCGGCAAAGCTAGGTGGCACCACGGGAGCGCGCCTCTCGTCCTAGAGACGAGGCGCGCTTTTTGGTTCTTGTGGCCGAGGGGTCACGGAGGAAGGAGCGAGATGATCGAACTGACGTATATCCGTGAGCATGCCGACGAGGTGAGGGCGGCGATTGCGTCGCTGAATGGCTCGGCGCCGATCGATGAAATCCTGGCGTTGGATGCGCAGCGTCGCGAGCTGCTGGGCGAGGTCGAAGCGCTGCGTGCCGAGCGCAATCGGGTGAGCAAGGAAATGCCAAAGATCAAGGACAAGGCCGCCAAGGGCGAGCTGATTGCCTCGATGCGAAAGGTGGGCGACCGGATCAAGGCGATCGGGAGCGACCTGGGCCCGGTGCAGGAGCGTTTGCAGGATGCGCTGTTGCGTGTACCCAACATGCCCGATCCCAGCGTACCCGTTGGCGCCGATGACAGCGAGAATGTCATCACCCGTGTGGAGGGCGAGATTCCCACCTACCCCTTTGAGCCCAAGGCTCACTGGGACCTGGGCGAGGGGCTGGACATCATCGATTTCGCGCGCGGCGTCAAGGTCTCGGGCACGCGCTTTTACATGCTCAAGGGCGCGGGCGCCCGTCTGCAGCGAGCCATCATCGCCTGGATGATCGATCTGCACACCGAGAGGCATGGATATAGCGAGGTCTATCCGCCCTTTGTGGTACGCGGTGAGTGTCTGGTGGGCACGGGCAACCTGCCCAAGTTCGCCGATAACCTCTATCGCGACCACGAGGACGATCTTTGGTTGGTTCCGACCGCCGAGGTGCCGGTGACTAATATGTATCGCGAGGAGATCCTGGCCGAGGAGCAACTCCCGATCTATCACGTAGCCTATACGGCTTGTTTCCGCCGCGAGCGGATGTCGGCGGGCAAGGACACCCGGGGCATCAAGCGGGGACACCAGTTCGACAAGGTCGAGATGGTCAAGTTTGTGCATCCGGACAACTCGATGGACGAGCTGCAGAAACTGATCGACAACGCCGAAGACGTTCTTCGCGCCTTGGGGCTGACATACCGCGTGGTGCAGATGTGCACCGGAGACCTCAGCTTTAGCGCTGCGGTCAAGTATGACTTGGAAGTCTGGGCGCCGGGCTGCCAAGAGTGGTTGGAGGTCTCATCCTGCAGCAATTTCAAGGCATTCCAGGCGCGACGGGCCAACATACGTTTCCGCCCCAGCGAGGGTGGCAAGCCACAGCCGGTGCATACGCTGAATGGCTCGGGTCTGGCGTTGCCGCGCACGCTCATCGCCGTCATGGAGCACTATCAACAGGCGGACGGCAGTATCGTGGTGCCCGAGGTGCTACGATCCTACATGGGGGGCCTTGGCGTCATTCGCTAGTGCGCTGCGGCCACCGAAACGCTCTGGCGCTCGTCGGACAGTCTCTGTGCGACGAGCGCTTTGTGGTTGGTCGACGCTGTGTTGGCAAAACCTACGCCAAAAGGATGACGAAAGGCACTGGTGGAGGCCAAGGTGCCCGCGCTATAGTGAGGCAAAGAGACGGGCCGTCACCAAAGGACCTCGGGACCGGGCGCGTGGGTTTGGCTGGCACGTCGAACGATGGGGAGGATCGATGATTCTGGTGACCGGGGCCACGGGCCATCTGGGCAACGTGCTCGTGCGGCGGCTCAACGCGATGGGCGAGCGTGTCCGTGCGATGGTCTTGCCGAACGAGGGGCTAGAGCCGCTGGTAGGCCTCGATGTCGAGTGCGTCATCGGGAATGTGCTCGACCCCGACGCTTGTCGTCGGGCGATGCGCGACGTGGACACGGTCTATCACTTGGCCGGCATCATCTCGATCATGTCGGGACGTGACGATCTAATGCGGCGGGTCAACGTGGACGGCGCAGCCAATGTAGCCCAGGCGGCTCTGGACATGGGCGTGGGCCGTTTGGTGCACGTAGCCTCGGTACACGCCTTTCAGCGTATCGCGCAGCGGGCCATCGACGAGTCGGTGCCGTTGGTTCCAGCCGGTAGCTTTGAGGCCTATGATGCTACCAAGGCGGAGGGCGCCCGCGCTGTACTGGCGATCATCGAACGCGGACTCGACGCTGTCATCGTCTGCCCCACCGGCGTTATCGGCCCCTATGACTATAGACGGTCAGAGCTAGGCAAGACGCTTCTCGGGTATGCTCGAAGAAAGCTCAAGCTCTCGGTCGACGGCGCCTATGACCTGGTCGATGTCCGTGATGTGGCCCGTGGCATGGTCGAGGCGGCCCATAGTGGACGGCAGGGCGAGATGTACATTCTGTCGGGCAACCATGTGCGCATACCCAAGCTGTGCGACATGGTCGAGCGGGTCACGGGACATCACGCGGCGCACTGGGTGGTTCCGTTCAAGCTGGCCCAGGGAACGGCCTGGCTGGCGGAGGGGTGGTACCGCCTGCTCAAGACGACGCCCCAGTTCACGCGCTACTCGCTGGACGTGCTGCGCTCCAATTCCCTCATCTCGGGCGCCAAGGCGCGCGCAGAGTTGAGCTATTCGGCGCGGCCGCTATCGCAGACCATCTCGGACACAGTACGCTGGCTGATGGCTCCGCAGACGGCGGTGAGTCCTCTCTAGCCGTCTAGTCGGCAGTATGGCCCCTGCTGCGGTTGTGCAGAAGGCCCTGGTGTGCTATCATCCCGTCAGGAACGGTACACCACAGGCACGAGGAGGCCACGCTGGAACCACTGGAGCTTGCACGCGCGATTGTCGATCTGATCGACGAGCGGATGGGCGTTGATATACTGATGCTGGACCTGAGCGAGGTGTCGCTGATCGCTGACTATTTCGTGATCGCCAGCGGCGAGAGCGATCGGCAGCTGCGTGCCATGGCGGAAGGGGTGCAGCAGGGCTTGAAGGATCGAGGCGTACAGCGACTATCGCAAGAGGGAGCGCCGGGCTCTGGCTGGGTGTTGCTGGACTATGGGGCGGTGGTGGTCCATCTCTTTTCGCCCAATCAGCGCAGCCACTATGATCTTGAGACTTTGTGGATCAAGGCCCGTACGGTCTTGCGGATGGCCTAACCCGGTCTACTATCGCAATAGAAGAACGGCCCGCTCGATGAGAGCGGGCCGTCTGCTGTTGCGTGTCTACTCAAAGATCCAGTCGTCGGTGTCGCGTTTCCAGCAGAGCAGTTCGTCGTCGTCAAAGTAGAGCGCGACCTCGGTGGCGGCGGTCTCGGGAGCATCCGAGCCGTGCACCAGATTGCGACCGATCTCGAGGCCAAAGTCGGCTCGAATGGTGCCAGGGTTGGCGTCGATCGGGTTGGTGGCGCCCATGGTGTTGCGCACGACTTGGATCGCGCTGTTTCCCTCGAGCACCATCACGACTACTGGCGCCGAGGTGATGTAGCGGATCAGTCCATCGAAAAAGGGCTTGCCTTTGTGGATGGCATAGTGCTGATTGGCCAGCGCATCGTCGATCTGGATAAGCTTCATTCCGGCGATCTTTAGCCCGCGGCGCTCAAAGCGCGCGACGATCTGACCGATGAGCCCTCGCTGAACGGCGTCCGGCTTGATAATGACGAGTGTCCTCTCCATGTTACTTGATGTCTCCTCGAGTGTGTGGCAAAGGGGCCCCTCGCTAGAGAGCGGGCACACCCTTTTCCTTGGCCAATACCAGTAGGTTGAGCAGACCCATGTTGCCCGGCGAGAGTGCATTCAACATGGTCAGTTCGTCGATGAGTGCCGGCAGGTCGCTGGCATCCTGCACCAGATGAGCATACTGCTCGCGCGCGTGTGTCATGTCGCCGACGGCGCTGTACTGACGCGCAAGCTGCAGTCGCGTTGCTCGGTCGTCTGGATGATCCGCCAGATAGGCGCGCCGGGTCGCAATGCTGGAGCGTTTGACGTTCGGTTGCGAAATCTCTGGCGTTGGATGGGGGTGAGGCGACCTAATCTCGCGTTGGACAGGCCGCACGACCGGCGGACTGGGGACGCGCGGAGCAACCGGCGCCCGCGGCGTTTCGAGGATTTCTTTGTCGGGTTGGACGCGCGCCTTGCCTTCGATCACCGGCGCACGAGTCGGTACCGTCTCTGAGTCATCACTGAGCACATAGGGCAGGTCGAGCGGCTCGAGTTCGCCGTCCTCGAGCGGGAGCCGGACCATTTTGGGGGGCAAGGGCGAGCGGCTCTCAAAGAGCACCTGAGCGACGGTATTCTCGGGGTCTAGAGACTGGGCTATCTGCAAGAGCTGACGCCCCTCGGCGTCCCGCTCAGAGTTGAGCCATATCTGCCCGAGGATCAGGTTGGCTTTGAGGCAGTGTGGAAGCTCGTTGATAATGCCCTGGCTCACAGCCTCGGCCTGGTGGTCGTTTCCGTCGCGCCACAGGGCCTCGGCGAGGGCGACCCGCAGATCCAGGCGATAGGGCTCGCGATCAAGAATGCCGCGCAACTCGCCGATCGCCTTGCCGAAAAGCCTTCCTCGCAGATAGGTGCGCGCAAGCGCACTGCGCGTCATGGTCACGCGGCGTGTAGGCTGGAGACCGATCTCAGAGTAGAGGTGGCGCAGCGCCTCGCGAAACACAGTGTTGCGCGGCGACACCTCGTGGGCCCGTTGGTACTGCCAGGTAGCCTCGTCGATCAGACCGCGCTCGTGGTAGATGGCGCCCATGCTGCCATAGGCCAGGGCGTGCTCTGGATCGGCGCTGAGGACTCGACGAAAGAGATCGGCAGCCAACTGGTGCTCGCCTGCCTGCAGGCAAACTTGGCCCAGCAAAGAGTAGCTCGAGATGTGCCAGGGATAGTGCTGCAGGATGCGGCGACAGGCGGACAAGGCCGTAGCGACCTCGCCGCTCTCGACCTTGATGGTTGCCAGTTCATATTGACCTCGCAGTGTGAGGTCGGCCATGCTATGGTTACTCCGAGAACTGTCGGCACTTGGCCAAGACGGACCCTGATTATGCCCCGAGTGTGAGAGGGTGTCAATCACCGAGGGTATGCTCAGTATGCAATCCGCTCCGGTTGCGGCAAGAGCTACTCGATGGCTTCTAGGTTGAGCAGCGGGACAAACAGCTTGCGACCGTCGGAAAGGCGGACGAGGGCTCCCTTGGCTTGCGACCCGATGGCGGTTGCCTCGGGGTAATCGCTGGTGCGGATTACTTCGGCCAGCAGTCCCAAGTAGGGAGGGCGCGTCAATCGGACACGCATCCCGGGCTTGAGGTCGGTTTGCCCATCCGCCATCTCGACCTGAGGGCCTCGCAGGGGAACAATCAGTTCCGAGTCGCCGCCCTGGGCGTTGGCGACGGCGGCATGGCCATGACAGGCGCGAAGCAGGTTGAACACGGGCTCGGCCATCGGAATTTCGCCGACGCCCTCGGTGACGACAACCGGTATACGGGCCTCAGTGCAGCGTTCACGCATCTCGGGGGTGATGCTGCCTACGATCAGCGCGCTGATTTGGAACTGACGCGCCCGATGGATGACGCGCGGATCTCTCAGGACCCCGCCGACCACGATGGTCCCGCGGTAGCGTAGCCCGATCCGTCCCCAGGTCAGCTCCTGGTGGCCGTATTCGACCATGGTGGCCAGTACGCCATGCGCAGCGCCGCCGGCGCCCCAGATTGCGCGCACCAGGGCGCCGTTGGTGCGGATCGTCGCGCCTCGCTTGGCAATGGTGTCGACCACAATGCCGGGAATGTAGGCCTTGAGTTGTAGAGTCTGTTGGGCCTGGCGGACGAATATCTGCGAGCCGACCACTGACTGCACTATTCCGGCTATGGGCGATTGGTATCGACGACGCCATGGGCCGCGCCCTGTCTGGGCCAGTGCCGTGGATTTTGTGATGGTCTCTCCCTCGCGCACAGCGATGGCTTTTGCGGCCTGGGCAGGGGAGACACCGAGCAGCTGGGCGATGTCAATGATGCGCAATGGTGCTTGACGCGGCGCCGTCGCGATCACATCGTCGGGATGCACCCAATCGCCCGGCTGCACCAAGACACGCCCCGGCTCTGGGAGGAGCCGTGTGCGCTGTACCTGGGTCAGCGGCGAAAAGCGGGTCTCAAACGTTGGTGCCATGTTTCATCAGTCCAAGCCACTCTTGCATTTTCCCTCGGCGACGCTCTGTGTCCTGCGGCAGCGACAGAGGGCGGCCGCGTGTATCGATGATGACCCCCAGGCTGCCCCCCTGAACCTTGGCTTTGCCGGCCTGGCCCTTGCTGCCCAGGCCGATGTCAAAGGCGCGGCTGGGGCGCACCGAGACTTCGGCTTCTTGACCGGCGGCTAGCGGAAGACAGCGGATCGTTCCAGCGGGAATAGATATCTCGCGGGGTTCACCATCGTGCGGCGCAAAGGTGATTTGCAGGGCGCGCTCGCCGTCAGACGCTTCGCCGATTGGGGCAATGACCGTGCCGAGGTGACGCAGGCTGTCGGTTGAAAGCACTTGTAGGGCGGCCAGTGGGGCGATGCGCGCGAGCATGCCCAATTGGGGCCAGATGGAGGCCCAATCGATCACCACGTGTGCCAGCCCGGTGGGCTGGATAGCGTCCAGTAGCGTCAGGCCGAGAAGTGCGTCGTCGTGCATGCTGCTCAGGGTGCCGCCGCGCACCGCGATGACATCAAAGGCAGGCGTTGTCTCTACGACAGGCTGCTTGTCAACCTGGTGCCAGTGCTGTCGGCGCATGCGCCGAATGGTCAGCAGTAGCGCCTGGCGCACCAGCGCCAAGGTGACGTCGAGATCTTCGCGCGTCGTGGGGATCCCCAGGGGACGCAGCCGCATGTTTTCGAGCCGTTCGGTGAGGGCCTGCGGCTCTAGGTGCTGCGGCAGCCAGCGCGCGATATCTCGCAACCCAGAAGCATCGATCAGACCATCGATGCCAATGCTGGTACCCATTGCGGCTGCAGTGGTCCATTGGTACCTGCCGCCATGGGCAGCGCCGACATAGGTGGTGGATCCACCGAGGTCGAGGCCCAGCACGCCCCTGGCCAACTGATTCTTCTCGGCCATAAAGCGCCAGGTGGTGCTCAAGGCCTCGGTGGTGGTAGAGATGGGAGCCGAACACCACTGTGACAGCATGTGGTAGCCCGGGAGCGCGGCCAGTTTTTCCACGGCATAGAGGTCTTCAAGCTCGCGCTGCAACTCAGAAAGTGTCTCGGTGTGCAGGTTGGGTCGCACATTGTCCACAAAGCGGAGATCAAAGGTCTCGCCGATGTGACGCGTGATCGGTCGACGCGCCTCCTGGTTGCCGGCAAAGACGACCACGGGTCGCTTTTCCTCGGGCACATCCTGGTAGATCACGCTCAGAACCTTGGCGGCGTCCTCCAAAGACTGGGTTGGGCTGGTGTCCACGCCGCCAACCATGATCAACACATCGGGTGGGGTCTCGCGCAACAGGGCAATGGCGCGATTGTCCCAGTTCTGGGCGCGTCGGCCAAGTATGATCGTCTGGCGAATCAGGGCATGGGAGCCTGCGCAGGCGCGACAGGCACTCTCGATGCTAAGGTCACGTGTCAGGCCGATCAGGACGCAGTCGAGGGGCGGCGCGGCACTTGAGGCGGTCAGCATCAGGTCCGCGCCGGCGGCCTCCTCGCTCTCGGGCGTGACAGGCACGCCGTCGCGCATCAGGTCGCGCTGAGATATCTCTTCTATCTTGGCGATGGCCTCAATGACCGGTTCGGTGATCGGCTGACCTGACGCCAGCCTGGTCGCGACCTCGGCCTGTGCCAAGAAACGGAAACGCCCGTCGACCAGATCGATCAGACAGGCGCGCGTAGTGCAGCTTCCAACGTCCAGCATGAGCATGGAACGGGCGGCGTCCCCAGCTTGGTTCGGGTGGGCCAGGGACACGCTATGGCTTGGCATGGGCTGCACAGAGGCGCCATCCACAGGCGGCTCGACGGGTCGACTCATGGTCTAGAACCTCATGCCAGCGATTGCGGCGCCCCAGTCGGAAATCAGAAACTGGATGCGACCGGCAAGCACCGTATAGAACGAAATGAGGGCGCCACTGAACAGCGCGCCGATGGCGACAAGCAGAATCTTGCGCCCCACGATGCCGGCGCGTGACAGCAGGCGCAACCCGGGCGCGGGACGATCCTCGGTTGCCTGGGTGTGATGGAATGATGCAAATACCAGCAGAGTTCCGATCAGCAAAAGGGCGGCATCGATGGCCAGCGCCCATCCTGTAGCTCCTCCGCCAAAGCTGGATGGTGCCAGAGAGGTGATCGCCACGCCGACCTGAGGGACGAGGGTGCCCATCGCCGCGCCTACCAAAGCTAGCGCCGCGCCGACGCCAAAGAGCAGGGCCATGGGCAGATCGGCCAGGCCAGAGAGGGGGCCGATTCCGCGCGTCAGAAGCAGCAGGCCCAATGCAAAAAAGAGACCGTAGGTCCAGTACTGGGCCGGATCGACGATCAAGAGCTGCAGGCGCGGCCAAAGGACCGTGTGCCAGGCCAGGCCCGCCGCATAGCCGGACGAGACGCCGATAAATAGGTGGCCTGCCAGTCGGTAGAGCGGCATATAGCCCACGATGTAGGACAGGACCAGCAGCGTCAGAATGGCCGCCAGCCAGGTTCCAACAGAATGCAGATAGGTCGCCGGGATGGCTGCAAACAGGTTTTGGATGCCTACTAGCATCAGTGACCCTCCTGGCTACCTGGTGTTGTTCGACTTGGTGGGAAGGACATTGGCGAGAATGGCGACGCACAAGACGACGACGAACAGCGCTGCCAGGCCGTCGGTAGCGCCGAGAGGCGTGATTTGCCGCGAAGTCGAGGCTTGCAGTTCGATGGCGGCGGTTGGGCCTTGAGTAAGGGTCGACAGCTGCCCGGATGCCTTGTAGGGCACCAGGGCCGGATAGACCTGAGCCGTGACGACGGCCAACGGGTGCAGCGTCGAGGGTGCCTGCTCGATCCAGGCGCGCAGGATGCGGCTGTCATCCCCGACCAGGATGACGTGATCGAATCCGCTGATCCGCGTAGGGGTGTGGGTCAGGTCGGTACCGTGCGGCCCACTGGCCACTGTCTGCAAGCGAAATGCGCCCTCAACAGAGCGCATCAGGGTGCGAATACCGATCTCGCGGCCCGGAAGCAGTCCCAAGACCTGGATCTGTTCATCGTCGAGGCCCATCTGCAGTGAGTCCGAGCCGTGGAGCATCCGCTGGGCCAGCCCCAGGCCGGCGGGCTCTGTGCTGAGCAGGTGAATCTGGACGCCTTGGTCGGCAAGCTGTTCCAGGATCCGTTCGGCAACAGGATCGAGTTCGGCCGCGTGATCGGGTCCGTACTCAAAGGCAACCAATATCTGAGCATCACTGCCTAGCGATGACAGCACGGACAACAGCTTGCTGGTGTCGGCAGAAGGAGTCAACGGCCCAGGCAGCCATCCGGGAGAAAGCGATGGGACGCCGGCCGCCAGCAAAAGCAGCAGCGACAGCACCAGCTTGAGCCAACGCGGCAACTTGGATCGCAGCGGGGGCAGTACCTGCTGCGCAGCAGCGGTCAAGGGAGCTGGCTCGGAGGCCAGCGACGAGAACAGGTGGGCGTCCTCTTGCTCCTCATGCTCGCTGCGCAACTCGGATGGAGGGGCACCTCGATGCGGAAGGGCTACGGCCGTCTCGAGCGGCAGTACGTCGGTGACGCCGGCCAAGGGATCCCCGCCAAGCTCCGCCAGGCCGCCCTCCAGGCCCTTTGGCTCTCGGCCCTCGGCTGGATCGGGCAGCGGGGCGATCTCGCGCTGGGCAGAGCGATCTTTGCAATCGCGGCGTTTCCTTCTGGCCGGGCGCTCTGGAGTTTTGGGCTTTTGTGCCTGTGGCGCCGATTCCTTTTTCCCACTGTCGACCTTGGGCGGCTCTGGCGTGGGCTCGGGCCTCGGGACCGTCGGAGCTTGTGCCACGGGAACGGTAAGATCGGTCAGGCATCGCTGGCAGAACTGGCCATCGATCGGGTTGAGCGCTCCGCAGGAAGGGCAGACGCAGTGGACAGCATCGGCCAGCGGCTGGCCGCATTGCGCGCAATGGGTGGCCTGCTTGTGGTTGTGATGCTGGCAGTTGGGGCAGACGATCATGTTCGGCTACTCCTCGCCGGTATAGGGGCGATCGACGGCCAAGAGAATCCGTAGGGCAGTGGCCATCGTGCCGAGGGCGATGCCGAGCAACAGTCCGCGAACTCCGGCGGCGACGGGAACGGCAAGCATCCAATCGCGGACCGAGCCCAGCCGTGGCCACAGCGCAGCCGTCGCGGGAATCTGCAGGAATAACATGATCAGGCTGCTGACCAGGAGGATGGCCGCATCGACAGTGCGCAGCCGAAAGGCGCGGTAGGCGGCTTGGAGGGCCACAAAAGCCAGCAGGGCGCCAAGGCTGGCCTGGATCGGCAGATAGACATGGTCAAAGACCCAGGCATTGGCCGCCGACTGTGGGAAGAGCAGGCCGATGGCCAGGGTGAGGAGTAGCGCCACAATCAGCAAGATGCTCTGGCCGCGACGTGGCCCCTGGAAGACGGCTCGGGTATGGGTTCGCAGTATGTTGAGCAAGCCGAGAAGCAACGCAAAGGCCGCCAGAATGAGGGTGCCTTCCAGTAGCATGTCGGACACGCGCCCCAGCCACGGGCTGGGGAGTAGCATGCTCAGGCATACCAAGAGCCCCGCGATGACGGCGACAGCGGCTATCACGATACGTCGCATGCTGATCCTACCCCCACAGGCCGATCGATGCGGCGACAACGCCGACCAGAATGGCGACAATGAGGACCGCCCGCAGGGCGTCCTGGGCCACAAGACTCCCCATGTGGCTGGGCCTATCCAGGTAGGCTCCGCCGCTGAGAACGTCCTCGCCGATGACTGTCTCATCTCCGGCGATCTGGAGCAGCGCGCCGTCGGCCGGATCGTCGCTGCCAGCACAGTGGATGACGCCCGGGTGCGTCTCGGTCAACATCAAGGCCTCTGCGCCCAGGTCGCCTATCAGCAGATTGGCCAGCGGGGCGTCGTCCGCCATGGCGCACTCGGCCTCGACAGCCATTCCCAAGGGTTCTGGGCCGGCGAAACTGATGTGGGAGCCGGTTCGCGGGTGACGCAGACCGTCGGCGCGTTCGGCCCGGGTCAGTGTGCCTTGGGCGGCAGGCAGCAGTCCGGAATCGCATGTTGTGGCCCGCACGGGTCTGCCGGTGTGGGCAATGTTGCGGCCGACAAAGCGCAAGAGCATGAGAGCCGCCTGAGCCGAAGCCAGGCTGCCGCCCTCCGGAGCGGAAGACCCCAGCGTGGCGAACACCGTGGCGGCTGACTCGGTGGCTTGACTGCACAGCTCAGAGAGACGCTCAAAGGCTCGCAATGGCCGCAATGCCATGCGGCCGCCTCCGCGGGCCCGGAGCGTAAATAGGGCCATCAGCGCGCCAAGGATCAGGATCACGATCAGCGCAATCGGCTCGGTGTTTCCGCTCAGGAGCGGTACCAAGGGAGTCATAGCTTGCCTCCGGTCACTGCCGACGAGGAGCGGTCGCTATTCTCGATGCAGACGATTAGTGACTCGATTTCTGCGGGATCTTGAAGCAGCTGCGCCCAGCGATCAAGACCGACGCAAAGTGAGGGGCCGACAAGCGGCTGTAGCAGCATCAACGCGTGACCGCCGAGCAGGCCCAGTGGCTTGAGCATCTCGAGCCCAAAAACCGCAGCCGTGCCCCAGCCTCGCGCCACGAGCTCTGTCGCCAGGCTTTGCCGCCAGTGGTTGTCGACCATGCTCTTCTCCCCAGGTGTCACTCGCCTAATGCCGAGAGAGTATACCATATTGCCGGCCCAGGGGGCCAACGCGAGAGGCGATCAGCCATTGGGCGCGGGGGGAGACTCTGATGGAGGTTGCTTGGATTCGCGCCAGGCCCTGTAGGTACGCCGGGAGCGATGGTAGAGCCGACGCAGAGTCGCGCGCGGACCGCGCTCTCGTCGGCGAATCTCGGCGATGCTTGCGGCTGCCGTCTCGCCGATGGTGGTTCCGGAGCAGACCGTGGTATCGGCGCTCAGGGCGTCGAGCTCGTCCAGCGATCCGGCGTCGCCGATCTGGCCCAGAGTCTGCGCGGCGGTCAGGCGCACACCCGGATCGATATCCTGGCAGAGGCGCTCGAGAGCTTGGCGACTGCGGGCCTGCGGGTAATGGGCCAGAGATCGAGCGACGGCGGTCCGTACCAGTGGGTGTGTGTCGTCGACCGCCTGCAAGAGGCCAACCTGGGCCTCGGCGGTCTGGATGGGCCCCAGAGCGCTGACGACGGCGCGTCTCACCCAGGGATTGGGGTCGGCCGATGCGGCGACGAGTGCCGCCACAGTGAGTGGATCGCGCGTGCGAGCCAGACCATCGGCTGCGGCGGAGCGCACGCGTGCGTGCACGTCCGCCAGCATGGCGACGAGAAGGTCAGTGGCGCGGTGGTCGCGCATGTGGCCCAAGGTCTCTGCCAAGGCCTCGCGTTCCTCGGGCTCGGCCAAGGCGGCCCGTCTCTCCATCTGCCGTAGGAGCGACTGGAGTTGGTCTTGGTCACCAGGCCGATGCCAGACAACCACAGAGGTGCGGGCCCGTTTGCCCAGCCGTTCTGCGGCCAAGGCAAGGGCTCGGGCGGCGTCCGATCGGACGAGGGGGTCGCGGTCAGCGAGCAGAGGCAGCAGGCCCTCGATGGCGGCGGCGGGCATGGCGCTGTTCAGTCGATGCACAGCGGCGAGTCGCTCGAGGGACTGTTCGCTGGGACGGGGCTGCGTTGTCTGTATCGATTGCATGGAACCTACTCGCAAGTGCAGTTGTGAGGGCGGTACTCGCTCCCGATGGGAGAGTATATCACCCCGAGTTGGTCAGGACAATGTTCCCGACTGAGCGCAACCCGGGGTAAGGAGGTGTCCGTCCGAAGCATCTACAAGGTATTCGTGCCGGTTTGCACGAACCCGTGCGGCCGCCTATAATGGGCGATTGTGTGTCCGGGGACGGATCGAGATTGCACTTTGTCATATGATTTCCTGCATCTACACTGGATTTTGCAGATTCCACTGCGGTTACTTGACATAGATAGTCCAATATGCTATAATTGGACACCTTGAG
>Ga0180436_10003761_pt1 | contig 13810 bp, 14 predicted proteins | sample SS_ome_2_FD_132434 | JGI IMG/M metagenome (GOLD analysis project Ga0180436, IMG submission 132434) | Hypersaline lake sediment archaeal communities from the Salton Sea, California, USA - SS_3_S_2 metaG | ecosystem: Environmental > Aquatic > Non-marine Saline and Alkaline > Hypersaline >...
CTGATGTGGAGCCACCCATCGGAATCGAACCGACAACCTTCCGATTACAAGTCGGGTGCTCTACCAGTTGAGCTAGGGTGGCATCCCGAGGGTGCTGCGCCTGGTTCCGATGTCGGCGGGCGACACCACTCGACTGCGACCCGCAGGCCGCGGCCGCGCGGCTCCGCGCACGTCCAAGAAGTGAGGCTAGCACGGGTCCTGGGGGGTGTCAACCGGGTCCCGGCCATCCGCGTGGGGGCGCAAGACGAGCCGCCGTCGGGGCGACGGTTCATCTGGATAGGTCCGTCCCGACGGTCCTCTGCTACGATGCGCAGGCAGGAGGTCTGCGACCATGCGCATCGGACCCTTCGGGATCTGGGAGATCCTCATCATCTTGGTCATCGTGCTCCTCATCTTCGGGCCGCGCCGGCTTCCGGAGATGGCCAAGGGGCTCGGTCAGTCCGTTCGCGCGTTCCGCAAGGAACTGCGCGACATGAAATCCGATCTGGACTTCGACGACAAGCCCGAGACGCCGCAGGCGAGCACGGCCCGCCCGCAGGCGGCGGCCGCTCCCGCGGCGACGCCAGCGGCCGAACCCAAGCCGGCGGCCGAGCCCGAACCCGAAGCCAGCAAGCCGCGCGAGGGTGGCGACGCCGCAGCCTGAGCCACAGCCCGACGACGTCGGCCGATCGTGCGGCGAGTGCGCCCAACGTCGCGCGCGTCGGGGCGTGCCGTTGCGGGCGCGCGCGGAGCGTGAGCCGTGACCCTCTTCGACCACCTCGACGAACTGCGGAACCGCCTCTTCATCGCCGGGGCGGCCTGGGTCGTGGGATCCGGCATCATGTTCGCCTTCCGCTTCGCCGTGCTCGACTGGTTGCAGGCGCCCCTGCCGGAGGGCATGCGGCTCACCTTCTTCTCGCTGCTGGAGCCGTTCACGACGTCCATGCAGATCGCGGCGTTCTTCGGCCTGGTCCTGGCGGGACCGATCGTCGTCGGGCAGATCTGGGGCTTCCTCGCTCCCGGTCTCTACCCCGACGAACGACGCTACGCGGTGCCGTTCATCCTGTTGACGGTGTTGGCCTTCGCGTCCGGCGTCGCGTTCTCGTACTACCTGGTCCTGCCCATCACCATTCCCGTGCTGCTCGCCTTCCTCGGCGACGCGGCCCTGGGTTTCCTGTCGATCGGGCGCTACATCGGCAACGTGCTCATGCTCATGGCCGTCTTTGGTCTGATGTTCGAGCTGCCGGTGCTCGCCTTCTTGCTGGCCCGCATCGGGATCATCCGGGCGGCACCGCTCCGGCGCACCCGACGCTACGCCCTGGTCGGGCTGCTGATCGCCGCCGCGGGGCTGTCGCCGACCGGCGACCCCTTCAACTTCGCCCTGGTGGCCGTCCCGCTGGTCGTCCTCTACGAGGCGTCGATCCTCGTCGCCGGCATCGCCGAGCGCAAGCCGCGCGACGACGAAGAACCCGTGTCCGACGACGCGACCTGACCCCTTCCCGAGTGACGCGGCGCAGGCCGCGTCGCCGGGCGCGCCCCGACGCGCGCGGAGGAGCCCGTGGACGAACGAATCGAAACCCTGCGTCGACGCATCGACGAACTGAACCTCGACCTCCTGCGGCTCCTCTCCGAACGGGCCGCGGTCGCCGAGGCGATCGGCCGTCGCCAGACGGAGGTCGGCCTCTCCCACTACGACCCGGTGCGCGAACAGGTGATGCTCGACGCGTTGCTGAGCGCCAACCGCGGGCCGTTCTCGGACGCGGTCGTCAAGAGCCTCTTCAAGCAGGTCTTCCAGGCGTCGATGCAGCTCGAACAGGAGCAGGACAAGGTGCAGTACCTGACCTCGCGGCGCCATCGGCGCGAGGACACGGTCGTTTGGGTCGGCGACGTGGCGATCGGCGGCGAACACCCGGCGGTGTTGATCGCGGGGCCCTGCGCCATCGAGTCGCCCGAGCAGGTGATGGCCACCGCCGGCCACGTCGCCCGCCGTGGCGTCAAGCTCTTCCGCGGCGGCGCGTTCAAGCCGAGGACCGATCCCTACAGCTTCCAAGGGCTCGGGGTCGAGGGCCTCGAGCTCGGGCGCGAGGCCTGTGACGCGCACGGCCTGCGCTTCGTGGCCGAGATCATGGACGCCGCCGACCTGCCCGCCTTCGAGCGGCACGTCGACATGCTCCAGATCGGCGCACGCAACATGCAGAACTTCCACCTGCTCAAGGCGGTCGGGCGGTCGCGCCTGCCGGTGCTGCTCAAGCGCGGCCTCGCCGCCACGATCGAGGAGTGGGTCATGGCGGCGGAGTACCTCCTGCACGAGGGCAATCCCAATGTCGTGCTGTGCGAGCGCGGCATCCGCACCTACGAGCGCTTCACGCGCAACACGCTCGACGTGTCGGCGGTCGCGCTGGCCAAGCTCGAGACCCACCTGCCGGTGCTGGTCGACGTCACCCACTCCGGAGGGCGGCGCGATCTGCTCGTGCCGCTGACCAAGGCGGCCCTGGCCGCCGGGGCCGACGGCATCATGGTCGAGGTCCATCCGAACCCGGCCGTCGCGCTCTCGGACCAGAAGCAGCAGGTCGACTTCGACGGGTTCGACGCATACCTCGACGCCACGCTCTTCCCGCGCACGCTGAGCGCTGGCCGGACCGAACTCTACCGGGGCTGAGGCCGGCGTGTTCCGCGACCTGATGAACTGGGCCTTCAAACAGGCCGACGTCACGCCGACCTTCGCCAGCCAACACTGCCTGGCGGTGCGTGGCGGCGGCTGTCGCGCGTGCGCCGAAGCCTGCCCCCACGACGCGATCACGATCACCCGCACCGTCAAGATCGAGCCGATCGACTGCACCGGCTGCGGCCTGTGCGTGGCGGTCTGCCCCAGCTTCGCCCTGGCCCCACGCGAACGGGTCGTGACGGACCACACCGTCCGCTGTTCCCAGGTGCAGGGCGAGACGACCTCGGTCGTCTGCCTGGCGCGCCTGCAGGCCAGCGACCTGGTCCGCATGGCCGCGCCCGGGCGCCCGCTGACCCTCGCGCGCTCGGACTGCGCCAACTGCGACATCGGGGGCGCGGCCGTGCCGGTGGCGATCGAGCGTGCCGTCGCGGCGGCACGCGAGTTGCTCGCCCTCCACGACCGGGCGCTGGAGCTCGAGGTGGTGGAGACCGAACGCTTCGAGATCCCGCGCGACCGCGTCGAGATCTCGCGCCGCGACCTGCTACGCGGCGGGTGGAAGGAGATCCGTCGCTCCGGCAGCGTGCTCCTGGCGCCGCTGGAGGGCTTCGCGGAGGCCGACGAGGACGCCGTCGATCGGCGCGCCCTGCCGGTCGAACACCAGCGCCGCGTCCGCGCCATCGAGCTGTCCGCGCCCGAGCCCGATACCGCCGTCCCGCTCAGGCTCCCCGAGGTGCTCGACGGCTGCATCCTCTGCCCCTCGTGCACCCGCGCCTGCCCCACCAACGCCATCCGGCGGGTCTTCGACGGCGACGCCGCCGGCGGCGCGCGACTCGAGCTCGACAACGACCGCTGCATCGGCTGCGACGCCTGCGTCGAGGCCTGCCCCGTGGACGTCGTACGCATGCGCGACGACGTCACCTGGGGCGAGATCACGGGACCGCCGCGGATCGTCTACCGGGCGGACAGGCCGGCCGCCCCCCTCGGCGCCGTCGTCCGGGGCCCGACCAGCGCGATCCCGGGGGCCGCGGCCGAGCAGGAGCCGGCGACCGACGAGGATGCCGAGGAGTCCGAGCCCGGCGACGACCTCGACGCATCGGCCGACGTCGGCGGTGACGACGCCCACGCGTCGTAGGATGGGGCATGACCGTCGACGACTGGGTCTTCGAGGCCGTGGAGCGAGCGGCAGCGTCCGGTGCCACCGTGCGTGAGGTCCAGCGGTCGATCGACGAGCACCACTACGAGGAGCTGGCGATCGACACGATCGAGGCCTCGCTGGCCGCCCTCGCCAAGGCCGATCGCATCGTGGAGCGCGAGGGCCGCTGGCGGGTCCAGCGGACCACCAGCAAGGAAGACGCGCTCAAGCAGCTGTTCGGCGACGCGTGAGGCGCCTGCCTACCACAGGTCCGTCCCGGAGGAACGCATGAGCTCGAGCCAGACGCAGCGCCGCGCCCGCATCGACGACTTCTACGACCTCGACGCGCTGCTCGAACCCGAGGAGCGCATGATCCGCGACGGCGTCCGCGAGTTCGTGCGCGGCGAGCTGCTGCCGCACGTCGGCGACTGGTGGAGCGAGGGCGTGTTCCCGCCCGACCTGCCGGCGCGCCTCGGCGAGCTCGGGGTGCTCGGCGTGACGCTGCCGGAGGCCTTCGGGGGCGCGGGGGCTTCGGCCACCGCGTACGGCTTGGTGGCCCGCGAGATCGAGTACGCCGATTCGGGCCTGCGCAGCTTCGTCAGCGTGCAGTCCAGCCTCGTGATGTACCCCATCCAGCGTTGGGCCAACGAGGCGCTCCAGCGTCACTGGCTGCCGCGGCTCGCCAGCGGCGAGGCGGTCGGCTGCTTCGGGCTGACGGAACCCGATGCCGGCTCGGACCCCGGCGCCATGCGCACGCGCTGCCGGCGGGTGGGCGACGAGTGGGCCATCTCCGGCGTCAAGCGCTGGATCACCAGCGGCAGCCGCGCGCACGTCGCCATCGTGTGGGCCCGCGAGGAGGTCGACGGCGGCGACGGTCGCGTCCTCGGCTTCGTGGTCGACACCGACACGCCCGGCTTCCAGGCGGTCGACATCAAGACGAAGGCATCGATGCGCGCCTCGGTGACGAGCGAGCTCTACCTCGACGAGGTCGTGGTCCCGGCGTCCCAGCGGCTCGACGTCGTCGGCCTGGGCGGCGCGCTGGCGTGCCTCAACCAGGCTCGCTACGGCATCGCCTGGGGCGTGCTCGGGGCGGGATTCGCCTGCCTGGAGGAGGCGGCGGCCTACGTCTCGGACCGGCCCGCGTTCGGGCGACCGCTGGCGGCCAAGCAGTTGGTCCAGGCACGCCTGGCCGACATGCTCGCCGAGTTGACCAAGGGCAGCCTCCTGGCGCACCAGCTGGGTCGCCTGAAGGAGCGCGGCCAGGACACCCCGGCGCGCGTCTCGCTGGCGAAGCGAGACAACGTCCGCGCGGCCCTCGGCGCCGCGCGCTCCGCGCGCGATCTCCTCGGCGGCAACGGCATCACCACCGAGTACGTCGCCATCCGCCACATGCTCAACCTGGAGACGGTCGCGACCTACGAGGGCACGGACGCGGTGCACACGCTGGTGCTCGGCCGCGAGATCACGGGCGAGTCGGCGTTCTGATATGGGTTGATTCTTGTCAAGTCGGCATGAAAGGGCTGTGACTCGTGTGGGGTCACAGCCCTTCTGCGGGTGGGGTGCGTTGGTGGCGTGCGGGTCGCTTCTCGACGCGTTGTCAGTCTGATATGCGCGGGTTGGGTACCGCAGGACGACGTGTTCGGCAGGGGGGTGTCGCGATCTAGGATCGAGCGTGACCGCCGGCGGGTGGCTGCTCATGGAACGGTCGCGCATCGCCCCCAAGACGCTGCCGTCACCAACGCACCAGGGGGAGGTCGGGTCAGGCGGGCCGGATCATGACTTCATCACCGCCAATGACCAGCACCAGCCGGCGAGCTCGCGGGCGACGGCGGCGTTGGTGACGACAGCAGTTTCCCGAGCCGGTGCCGGGCGCTCATCAGGTCCCGCCGGGCGTCCTCCCGCGCGCGCACCAGGTCCCGCGCAGCTTCTTGGGTCTCGCTGGGGATCGTGACTGCAACGATCTCATCGAGCCGCAGCAGCTTGGCGATGTGCAGCGCGTCGCGAGCGTCGGTCTTCACGCGCTCACCCACCGGCCGCTGCAGCTTCGAGGGCGCCAGCACCTCGCAACGCACACCCGCAGCCCGGAGCGCGCGTGAACCCGGTCGGGCCGGCCTCGTACGCCGCCGCGACCGGACCCGGCAGGCTTCGGATCCACGCGAGGGCTTCCGCCGGGCTCGACCCGAGGCGGCGACGGATGAGCTCACCGGGCTCCGCGTCGAGGGCGGCCCCGACGACCGCGCGGGCGTGCACATCCAAACCCACATGCGTCCGCTCTTCTACACTCATCACTGGGCCTCCCTCACGTATGTGGCTCTACGGACGGAGGGAACCCTCCGGCCGCAACCCACGGGCTACGCGAGTGGAGGCCCCTACGTCAACCCAGTTCGTCCAGGCGTCACCGGAAACGGCTCGCGGGCCCCGGATGCCCGACGCGGGGTCCTCGACGCGCAAGCCACCCCACTCAACGCCCGGCGGTCGCCAGGAGCGTGAGGGCAATGGTGACGCCCCCGGCGGCCGCGCGCAGCGCATGGCGCCAGGGAACCACCCTGCGCAGGACGAGGCGGGCGTTGCGCCACGAGGTGATCGACGCCACCAACGCGCCGGCGGTCACCAGCGGCACGGCGCCCGGGAGCCCGTAGCCGACGGCGACCCCCCCGACCGTGAGCAGCACGGCGGCGAGGAAGAAGGCGGCGCCGAACGCGGAGCGGCGACGCACCACGGCCCAGGCGCCGAAGGCATTGACCACCGCGTAGCCGAAGGCGACCAGGACGGCGGCCACGGCCGCCGCAGCGTTCACGGCGGGGCACCGCCCGGGTGCAGGAGCGCCCGGAAAGTGCGTTCGCGGTCGGCGAGATCGCGAAGCGGCAGCAGTTCGACCCGCGCACCAGCGATCGACTGGGCGCGCCGCGACAACCACAGGTCGCTGCCGGAAGCCCCGTCGACGACCCAGCGCAGGGCACCCACTGCCCCCGCACGGGCGAATCGGCGCAGCCCTCCCAGGGCCTCGGCATCGGTGTCCACCAGCGCAGGATCGACGCGTCGCGCCTCGGCCCGCAGATCGGTGGGATCGTAAACGTACGGACCCACCGCATGCTCCGAGGTGTCGGCGACGAGCGCGGCCACGGCGGGCGTGGCCCACCAGGGCTGACCCAGCACGGCGATGGTCGTCGCCCCGGCCGGCGCCGGCGGTAGGCCGCGCCGCCGCCGCCGCGGCGGGTGGGCCTCCGCCCGGTGCTGCGACCACGCGCGACGCACCGCACCCACATCGGGCGTGAGACGCCGAAGGAAGGGGATCGCCTCGCTCTCGACGGGCCGACCGAGGTCGGCGGGCAGCGCCCACACCGGCGGCAAGCCGGGCACCGAGCGCGCGAGCATCGTCGGTAGATCCGCCACCCAGGGGTCCTGCGCCGCGCCACGGGTCGCCCCGTCGTCTGGGTTGAGGCTTGGTGCGACCAGGAGATCGACGTCCTCGAGCGCCAACGCCGCGGCAACCGCCAGCCTGAACGCGACGTTCGGTGCCACGGCGACACGCGGGTCGGCCAGGCGCGCGACGACTTCGTCGGGCTCCGGGAGCACGACCTCCGACCCGGCCGCCAGGGTCAGCGTCGTCCAGAAGGGGCCATAGCGGTCCCACAACAGGTGGGTGAGGAAGCCGACGCGCACGACCGTCGAGGGTAGCACGGGCCGAGCCAGGAGGCGCCGCCCGCGGCCCACGCTCGCCCGTGCGGTCACTGGGACCCCCGGGGGTCGCGGCCCCGCGCGCGCTCCGACCCGCGACCGCGGTCATGCTAGCCTGACCGGCCGGATGTCGGCCGGGCTCCTCGTGCTCACCACCCTCGTCGTGCCGTACCTGGCGCTGACGCTGGTCATCGCGGTCGGGATGCACTGGCCAACCGCGCCGAGGCCCGCGCTCCGCCGCTGGCCGAGCGTCGACGTCGTCGTGGCCGCCCGCGACGAGGAGGCCGTGCTGCCCGCGGCGCTGGCGGCCCTGAGGGCGCTCGACTACCCTGGTGTGCTTCGCGTGATCGTCGTGGACGACCGCTCCAGCGATGGGACGGCCGACGTCGTGCGCGCAGCGCTCGCGCGAGACCCCCGACTGACGCTCGTGCAGGTGCGACGGCCCGCGCGGCGGATGGCACCCAAAGTGCACGCGGTCGCGACCGGGGTGCGGGCGGGCGGCGGCGAGATCGTCCTGACGACGGACGCGGACTGCGTCGTGGCCCCCGGCTGGGCCCGCGCGATGGTGGCGCCGTTCGCCGACCCGCGCGTCGTCTGGACGCTCGGCTCGGTCACCACCCGCGGGCCCGGGGCGACGCGTGGGTTCCGGGAACGCTTCGAGGCCATCGACTGGCTCTCCCTCATGCTCGTCTCGCGCTCGCTCGCGCGACTCGGCTGGAGCCTCGCCTCCAGCGCCAACGCGCAGGCGTACCGCCGGTCGGCCTTCGAGGCGGCCGGCGGCTTCGGGCGCGCGGGTCGCGCGCCGTCCGGCGACGAGGACCTGCTGGTGCAGCGCCTCGGGCGCCTACCGCGCGCGCGCACCGTATTCGTCGACGAGCCCGCCGCCCGCGTGATCACCGCCCCGACGTCCTCCTGGCGTCGCCTCCTCACCCAGCGCCGGCGCTGGGTAAGCCGCTACCAGCACGTCCGGCAGTACCACCTCGGCTTCTGGCTGGGGATCGCCCTGGTCGGCGCCCACAGCCTGGCGCTGTCGGTCGCGCTCCTGTCGCTACCGCTGGCGCCGGCCGCGGCAGGCATCGTGTTCGGCCTGTGGGGCGCGAAGCTCGCCATCGAGGTGCCCGGGATGCGGGCGGGCATGCGCCTCCTCGGCAGGACCGACCTCGTGGGTGGCGTGCTCGGATGGGCGCTGCTGCACCCCTTCTTCACCGCCGCGGCACTCCTCGGCTCGCTGCTGCGCCCCACGACGTGGCGCGGGCCCTCGCCCTGGGGCGGGCCCACGGCGACGCCGGCGAACCTCTGGCGGCGCTGGCGGGCACGCTGGCGGCGCTGGCGGCGCCGCGTCTCGGCGCGGACCGGAGCGGATCGGGCGCGTTCGGCCGGCGGGCCGGGGTGGTAACTTGACGGCCGTGGGGCACGCCATCTCCGCCTTCGACCGGCCCCGCGGGCGGCAGCACCGTCGCCCCCCGCCCGGCTGACGCCGGGCGCCCGGGACCGCAGGAGGACGCCGACGATGCGCATCGCGATGTACACCGAGAACTTCCTGCCGAAGATCGACGGCGTCGTCACCCGCATCACCCGCACGCTCGAGCAGCTCCGCGCCCTGGGGCACGAGGCGCTGATCTTCGCGCCCCACGATCCGCCGCCGTCGTACATGGGCCACCGGGTGGTCCGCGTTCCCGCGGTGCCCTTCCGCCCGTGGCAGCCCGAGCTCTTCCTCGGCCTACCGCGTCCACGCCTTGGACGCGAGCTCGATGCCTTCGCCCCCGACGTGGTGCACGTGGTCAACCCCGTCATCCTGGGGCTGTGGGGGACCATCGTGGCGCGCCAGCGCGGCTTGCCGCTGCTCGCCTCCTACCACACCGACATCACCCAGTACGCCGTGCACCTGGGCATCGGCTTCCTGTCGCCGATCTCGCGCGTCTTCCTGCGCGACGTCCACAACCAGGCCCACGTCAACCTGTGTACCTCGCAGCCGATGGTGAACTCGGCGCGCGGGCTGGGCATCCGGCGCGTCCGCCTGTGGCCCAAGGCGGTCGACACCGAGCTCTTCCGCCCCGACCGGGGGGACCCCGCGATGCGCGCCCGCCTGTCGGGTGGCCACCCCGAGTCTCCCCTCATGCTGTACGTCGGTCGCGTGTCCGCCGAGAAACGCCTCGACTGGCTCTACGCCCCGGTCACCCAGATCCCGGGCGTGCGGCTGGCCGTGGTGGGGTCGGGACCGGCCGAGGCCACACTGCGCGAACGGTTCGCGGGCACCGCCACCCACTTCCACGGCTACATGACCGGCGAAGAACTGGCGCGCGCGTACGCCAGCGCCGACGTGCTCGCCTTCCCCTCCGACACCGAGACGCTCGGCTTCGTCGCGATGGAGGCGATGGCCTCGGGGACCCCGGCGGTCGGCGCCCGCGCCGGGGGGGTGCCGGACGTCATCCGGCACGAGGAGAACGGCCTCCTGTTCACCCCGGGGGACCTGGGCGACCTCACCGCCCAGCTGCGGCGGCTGCTCGGCGACCCCGCCCTGCGGGCGAGGTTCGCCGAGGCGGGGCGCCGCGACATGGAGCGCTGGTCGTGGCGGGCCGCGACCGAAAAGCTGGTCCACTACTACGAGCTGGCCCGCGAGGTGCGCGCGCGCTTCGATCCGCCCGGCGACGATCGCCGCGGGCGCCGTGCGCGCTAGATCCGCGGAACGACGACCGGCCCGCGCGGCGTGTCGAAGACGTCGACCTCGGTGAGGTAGGCCCGGGCCAGCCGCTCGGGGGACAGCACCCGAGCGGCTGGCCCCTCGGCCACCACGCGGCCTTCGGTCAGCAGCATCACCCGGTCGCAGACGCGCGCCGCCAGGTTGAGATCGTGCGCCACCAGCAACACGCCCACGCCGTCGGCGGCAGCGGCTCGCGCCGCCGCCAGCACCTCCGCCTGGTACCGCAGATCGAGGTGGCTGGTGGGCTCGTCGAGCAGCAGCACGGCGGGACGCTGCGCGAGGGCCCGGGCCAGCACGACCCGCTGCCACTCGCCGCCCGAGAGCTGCTCGACGGGGCGGTCCGCGAGCTGCCAGACGCCGGTGGTTCGCATGGCGCGCTCGACCTCGTCCTCGTCGACCACTCGCGGGCCGCGCCAGGGGTCGAGGTACGGGGTGCGCCCCATCCGTACCACCTCCACGACGAGGAAGCCCTCCGGCAACGGCGCGGCCTGGGGCACCACCGCGAGCCGGCGGGCGAGCTCGCGGCGTCCGTACCGCGCCAGCGGACGGCCCTCGACCCACGCCTCGCCAGCGATCAGGGGAACGACCCTGGAGGCGACGCCGATCAGGGTCGACTTGCCGGCACCGTTCGGGCCGATCAGACCGACGACCTCCCCGGCAGCGAGGCTCAGGTCGACCCCGTGGAGCACGGTCCGCCGGCCGTACCCCGCCACCACGCCGTCAAAACGCAACAGCGCGTCGTGGGCGATGCCCGCGTCGGGGCGCCCGCCCGCGGCGTGGCCGGCACCCACCTCGTGATCGGCGCCCGGCTCGGGCCCGGAACCCGCATCGCTCGCGTCCCCCGCGCCAGCCGCAGCGCTCGGTCTCACGGTGCCACCCTGCGCCGCAGCAGGGCCAAGAAGAACGGGGCGCCCACGAGCGCGGTCACCACGCCGACGGGGAGTTCGGCGGGGGCGATGACCGTCCGCGCCACCAGGTCCGCCAGGACCATGAACCCCGCCCCCCACACGGCCGACAGCGGCACGAGGCGCCGGTGGTCGGGGCCGAAGGCCAGGCGCACGGCGTGCGGAACCAGCAGACCGACGAACCCGATCACGCCAGCGACGCTGACCGCCGCCGCCGTTGCCAGGGTCCCGGCCGCCACCACCGTCAGCTTGAGCCCCTCCACCGGCAGACCGAGCTGCGCCGCGGCGCGCTCGCCCAGCTGCAGCACGTCCAACGACCGGGCGGCGGCGACCAGGACGGCGACCGCGATGAGCACCGGCGGCAGGAGGGTGGCGACGCGCGCCCATGAGGCGAACGCCAGGCTGCCGAGCAGCCAGGTCAGCACACCCGCGGCCTGCTCCCGGGCGGCGAGCAGGACGAACGACGTGCCAGCTGCCAGGCTCGACCCGACGACGACACCCGCGAGCACCAGCGGCACGATCGGCAGGCTCCACCCCCGCCGAGCCAGAGCCACGACCAACGCGACGGTGGCGGCCGCTCCGACGAACGCCGCGAGCGGGACGCCGAGCGCGCCCAGACCGAACGCACCGCCGCTGACGATCGCCAGCGAGGCGGCGAACCCCGCGCCGCTCGCCGCGCCGAGCAGGTACGGATCGGCGAGCGGGTTGCGAAACACCCCCTGGAACCCGGCGCCGGCGAGCCCGAGTGCGGCGCCGACGAGCGCCGCCAACGCCACCCGTGGCAGCCGAATCTGCCAGACGATCGTGTCGATCACCCGCGTGGCCTCGGCCTCCGGGCCGACCCCAGCGCCCACCACGCTCCTCCAGAGGCCGCGTCCGACGGCCGCGAGCACGTCGCTGGCGGGGATCCCCACGCTGCCGATCCCGGCCGCCACGACCAGCAACAGCGCGAGCGCCCCGATCGACGCCAGCAGCGGCGTCGCGAGCCGCCGCCGGCCCGCGCCGCGCGCGGCGATCCGGGCAACGCTCAGAACGCCCCCGGGTGCAGGATGCCGGCGAGCAACCGCAGGGCCTCGCCCACACGTGGCCCGGCACGGCTCATCACGTCGCTCTGCTCCTGGCTGAGCTCGACGACGCGACCGTCGCGAACCGCGGCGATCGCGCCCCATCCGGGTCGTGCGGCCACCGCCGCCGCGTCGACCCCGTAGGGGGCGTCGGCGAGCACGATCACCTGGGGATCCGCCGCGACCACGAACTCGGGATCGATCAGCGGGAAGTCGCCGAGGCCGTCCGGTACGACGTTCCGTCCCCCTGCCAGGCCGATCAGCGTGCCGATGAAGCTCGCGGGCCCCACGGAGTACGGCGACGGGTCGACCTCGTAGAACACGCTGGGGCCGGGCAGGTCGGCGACGACCGCGGCGACCCCGTCGAGTTCGCCGCGCAGGCGGCCCGCGAGCACAGCGGCCTCGGTGCGCGCGCCGAGCAGCCAGCCGAAGCGCTCGACGGTCGCGAACAACTCCTCCAGGCGCTGCGGGGTGCCGGCGTAGACCACCAAGCCGAGCGGCGCCAGGGCCTCGGCGGCGCCGCTGTACTCGTCGACGAGCACGAGGTCGGGCCGCAGCGCCACGATGGCCTCGAGATCGGGCGCGAAGGCGCTGCCCAGGTCGGGCAACGCGACCACCGCGGACGGGAAGTCGCTCCACGTGTCGCGGCCGACGAGTCGGTCGCACGCGGCGAGCGCGCAGACGGTCTCGGTGTGGCTCGGGACCAAGCTGACGATGCGCAAGGGGGCCGTCGCAAGGGTCACGTCGCGGCCGAGGTCGTCGACGACGGTGACGGGCCAGGCGGCGTGGGCGATCCCGACGCAGGCCAACGCGACGGTAAGGACACGGCGCAGGGCCGCGGACCGGCTGGTTCGGGTGGGGTTCACAAGGCCTCCATGGGCGCTTGCGAGTCGGGAACGTCCGCCGAGGGGCGGACGGACGGCAGGCGAGCGACCGCGGCCGCCGCATGCTGCCCTTCCTCGTCCGCGCAAGGGGTGCAGTCATCCGCGCGTGGCGACCGGACTCGGCCCTTGGGCCATCACCGTTGCGGGACAGTGCCGGGTTCGCACCGGACTTCCCCACACGCGAACGTGCCCGCAGCGTACGCGCGCGGCGGGCCGCGGTCAAGGCACGAGCGCCCAACGGCGGCGCCTGTGGTACGGTCCCGCGCGTGCCGCGCCGCCTCTCCGACCTCCCGACCCCCGAGGTGCCCGGCCGCGCGGACTGGGTGCCGCCGCCACGCTTCGGGCGTGTGACCTTCGACGCCTACCTGCCCGCGCATCCGACGCAGCGCACCGCACTGGCGGCGGTCGAGGGCTTCGCGCGCTGGCAGCCGGCACGCCCGCGCTTCTTCTGGTCGCGCGTCGCCCCGCCGCCGCTGGCGGGGCTCTATCTCGACGGGGGGTTCGGCGTCGGCAAGACCCACCTCATGGCCGCCGCCTGGCACACCTCCCCCGAGCCACGCAAGGCCTACCTCTCGTTCGCCGAGCTCGTCGCCGCCATCGGCGTGTTGGGCATGCAGGGCGCCCAGGCCGCCCTCGGTCACGAGCGCCTGTACTGCATCGACGAGTTCGAGCTCGACGACCCTGGAAACACCCTGATCGTCAAGACCTTCCTCGCCGCGGTGTTCGGGCGCGGTGCGCGCGTCGTCACCACCTCGAACACGGCCCCCGAGGCGCAGGGGCAGGGCCGCTTCGACGCGGTCGC
>Ga0180436_10003763_pt1 | contig 13806 bp, 10 predicted proteins | sample SS_ome_2_FD_132434 | JGI IMG/M metagenome (GOLD analysis project Ga0180436, IMG submission 132434) | Hypersaline lake sediment archaeal communities from the Salton Sea, California, USA - SS_3_S_2 metaG | ecosystem: Environmental > Aquatic > Non-marine Saline and Alkaline > Hypersaline >...
CCGCTGCTGCTGCTCGTGATCGCCCTCGCCGTGTTGGCCTGGCGCCAGTGGGGGCCCGACGCGTCGACCGGGGGCGGCGCCGGCGCCGAGGCCCTCGAACGGGCCTACCAGCAACGGCAGTCGGACGTGATGCTGGAGGTCGAAGCGACGGTCGACCGCATCCTCGCCGACGACGAGGAGGGGCGCCGCCACCAGCGCTTCATCATCGCCCTGCCCGGCGGTCGCACGGTGCTCGTGGCCCACAACATCGACCTTGCGCCGCGCGTGCCCCTGGCGGCGGGCGACGCGGTGACCGTGCGCGGCGAATACGAGTGGAACGAGAAGGGGGGCGTGCTGCACTGGACCCATCATGATCCGGACGGGCGCCACGATCCCGGCTGGATCGAGCACGCGGGGCGGCGCTATCAGTAATCGACGCCGGCGGGACGGATGGCCGTGGGATCGCCCGCGTGGCAGGGCGTGACGCCGTAGACCATCCCGCATCCCGGACAGCGGTCCTCGAACTTGAGCATGGCGAAGGTCTCGCCGCATTCGCAATCGACATGGGCCTGCACGGGCAGGGGCATGTCCCGGAATCCCATCATGCGGAGCTTGTCCACCATCGCGCGTCCGTCCTCGCGGACGCCGCCGCAGCCGTCGTGCATGTCCTCACCTCGTCTTGCGGGATGATCGGTCGGCGAGGCTGAATATATACCACACGGTAAATAATTCAAGTCGATTCGAGACGGGCCCGATGCGGCGTCAGCCGGACCGGGCCCGTCCCAGGGCCTCGGCTTCGATGAAGACCCGCTTGACCCGGGGCCATTCCGCCTTGATGGCGCGGTCCAGGGCGGCGGTCGCCGTCTCCACGCGTCCAGCCGGGCAGTCGTCGCGGAAATCCACGCCCACGTTGACCAGGACGAACTCCGGCCCCATATGCAGGGTCAGCACATCGCCCACGCACTCGATCTCCGGGACCTCGCGGGCCAGGCGCCGCACGCCCGCCACCAGTTCGGGCTCCGCGCTCTCGCCGATGAGCAAACTCTTGGTCTCCAGGGCGAGCCAGAAGGCCGTGGCGCCGAGGATCAGGCCGATCACGATGGATGCGGCCCCGTCCAGCCAGGCCGCGCCCGTCAGCTGGCTGAGCCACACGCCCAGGAAGGCGACGATCAGGCCCAGCATGGCGGCCGAGTCCTCGAAGAGCACCACGTAGGTCGTGGGGTCCTTGCTCTCGTGGACGGCGCGCAGGAGGCTGCGGCGCCCGCGCGTGCGGGAGAATTCCTTGTAGGCCATGGTCCAGGCGACGCCCTCGAAGATCATCGACAGGCCCAGCACCACGTAGTTTATGAGCGGGTTCTCGATGGGATGGGGGTCGCGGATGTGGTGGTAGCCCTCGTACAGGGAGATGCCCGATCCCACGGCGAAGATCATGATCGCCACCACGAAGCTCCAGAAATAGATCTCCTTGCCGTGGCCGAAGGGATGGCGCGGCTCGGCCGGGCGCTTGGCGCGCTTCAGCCCCAGCAGCAACAGCACCTGGTTGGAGGTGTCCACGACGGAGTGGATGCCCTCGGACAGCATGGCCGAACTGCCGGTCATGGTCGCGGCGACGAACTTGGTGACGGCGATCAGCCCGTTGCCGACCAGGGCGGCGTAGATGACTTTCTTGGATCCCGATGCGGCCATGTTCCCTCTCCGTGTTCGGATCGTGTCGGTCGCCGCCCACACGAACGGCGGCCATCATTCTAAGCCCGCGGGCTGCCGGACGCCAGCGCGGGTCGTGGCGAGGCCGTCGGTCCGGAAAAACCGGGTACCCAAAAACCCACCGACGCCCTACAATTAACGGAATCGCCGTTTCCGCACCCCGATCACTTCCCAGGGAGCAGACCTCATGAGCCAAGGCGCGACGACCTGGCGCTTTCCCCGCATGTTCTGGACCGGCAACGCCGCCGAACTGTGCGAGCGGGCCGCCTACTACGGGACCTTCATCGCCCTGCGGACCTACCTGATCCGCGTGGTCGGGCTGTCCGACGTGGAGGCCGGCGCCGTCGCGGCTTACTTCGGCGGCTGGATATATCTGGTCCCCTTCTTCACCGGGGCCATCGCCGACCGCATCGGTTTCCGCCCCGCTTTGATGATCGCCTTCGCCCTGCTGACGGTGGGCTACGGATCGCTCGGCGTGTTCACCACCATCGGGCCCGTCCTGGTGGGTCTGACCCTCATCATCATCGGCGGCGCCATCGTCAAACCCGTGATATCCGGGACGGTGTCCAAGTCCTCCGACTTGGCCAACCGCGCCCGGGCCTTCTCCATCTTCTACATGGTGGTGAACATCGGATCCTTCACGGGCAAGACCATCGTCGCGCCCATGCGCATCCAGATGGGCGTGGAGACGGTCCCCTTCTTCTCGGCGGCCGCCTCGCTGCTGGCCCTGATCATCGTGGCCCTGACCTACTTTCCGGACAAGGACGCCAGGACCGGCAAGTCGGACAGCGTCCGAGAGACCCTGCGCGGCATGAAGATGGCCATGACCAACGGCCGCTTCTTCGCGCTCATCCTGATCACGGCCGGGTTCTGGGCCATCCAGGGGCAGCTCTACGCCTCGATGCCCGACTACGTGCTGCGCATGGCCGGCGAGACCTACAAGCCGGAATGGTACGCCAACATCAACCCGCTGGTGGTTGTGCTCTTCGTGGTGTTGATCACGCAGCTCGTGCGCAAGTGGCGGCCCCAGAACTCGATCCTGGTGGCCATGTGCATGATCCCCTTCTCGGCCATCACCATGTCGGCCTCGGCCTGGATCCACGGCAACGTCACCGTGCTCGGCATCGAGATGCACCCGATCACCTTCATGATGATTATCGGCATCGCCATTCAGGGCCTGGCCGAGTGCTTCCTCAGCCCCAAGTGGCTCGAGTTCGCCTCCAAGCAGGCGCCCGAGGGCAAGGAGGGCACCTTCCTGGGCTTCGCCCACATGAACACCTTCTTCGCCTGGATCTTCGGCTTCCTGTTCTCCGGATTCCTGCTCTCCAAGTACTGTCCCGAGCCCGGCACGCTCGACGTCGCCACCCGCGCCGCCCACACGGCGGCCCTGGCCGGCGAGGGCCCCATGCCCGAGGTCTACGCCCATGCCCACTACCTCTGGTACGCCTACGCCTGCGTGGGTCTGATCTCGCTGGTGGCGCTGCTGGTGTTCATCGCGGTGACCAACCGAGCCGACCGCAGGCAGGCCGCCCTCGAAGCCGAATAATCGACGCGCAAAAAATGACCGGCCGCCGCTCCCGTCCATGGGAGCAGCGGCCGGCTGTGACACGTGTCGAAACCCAGTATACCCCACGTGTCAAGGGGGAGCGGCGCCCCAGGACTGGAATCTCGTAACTCCCGGCCCGGATTGAAAGTGCCCCCGCCACGCCAGGATCCTCGCCCAAAGATCCATATGCGTGACGGGGGCTGACGGCGCTACCGGAGCAGAGTGGTTCTCATGCTTGCCCGGTGGCGACCGTCGGTCAGGCGGCAGACGTAGACGCCGGAGGGCAGATCGCGTCCCCGGTCGTCCATTCCGTTCCACACGACGGTGTGCTCGCCGGCGGCCAGGGCGCCGTCGTGCAGGATGCGGACGCGACGTCCCTGCACGTCGTAGACGTCCAGCCGGACTCGCGCGGCGTCGGCGGGCAGGGCGAAGCGCAGCGTCGTGCGCGGGTTGAAGGGGTTGGGTGTGCCGGGGCGGAGTTCGAGACCGGACGACGCCGGCACGTCGTGTATGTCGCTGATCACGTTGATCCCCTGTATGCCGCTGAACGGCGAAGTCGCCCAGGCCCCGTCCACGGCCTGGACCGACCAGTAGATGAGATCCCCCTGAGCGGCCGCGGGGATGTCGATGGTCCAGCTGAGATTGTGATCCACGTTGCCGCGCCGGACGAGGTGGGCGTAGCCGGTCGTCGAGTCTGACATGGCGGGCATGACGTGCGCGCCGCCCGGGGAGAGACCCACCCTGAGATTGTAGGTCAGGGCGGCGGCCGGCGTCTCGGCGTCCGCCGCCGGAGCCCAGCTGAACGTGACCGACGAGCCTGCGACCGCGGCCCGCAGCTTTCCGGGCACGCCGGGCGGCGTGTTGACGGCGGACAGGCTGCTCCGGTAAAGGATGGTGTGGGCGTCGTCGCTCAGGTCCACGCCGGCCAGCAGGATATCCAGGTCGCCGTCGTTGTCGATGTCGGCCCAGCCGCCCGCGCATCTCTCGGTTCCGACCAGGGGGGCGTCGAGACCGCTGAAGGTCCCGCCGTCGTTGAGGTAGACCGTCGCCCGCTCGATCCCGGACTGATCGCAGCCGGAGACAAGGAGGTCGAGGTCGCCGTCGTTGTCGCAGTCGCCCCAGTCCGCGAGGCCGTGGTAGACCCCGGTCAGCCCGGCGGCCATGTCCACGTAGGCACCGCCGTCGTTGCGGTAGATCCCGCAGATCGGGACATCGGATCCGTTCCGGCCCGTCAGGACGATGTCCAGGTCGCCGTCGTTGTCGTAGTCGCCCCAGGCGGCGTCGCCCAGGGCGGTCCCGCTCAGGGATGCGCCCGCGTCGCTGAATGTCCCGCCGTCGTTCTCGTAGACGAAGGCGCGCTTGAGGCCGGCCTCGTCCGCCCCCGTGTACAGGATGTCGAGGTCGCCGTCGCCGTCGTGGTCGCCCCAGCTTGCCGAGCCGTCGGCGACGCCGACCAGTCCGGCTGCGATATCGACGAAGCCGCTCGCGTCATTGCGATAGATCCGGGCGGTACGCAGGTCGGTGTCGTCCCGGCCGGTCAACAGGATGTCGAGATCTCCGTCGTTGTCGCAGTCGCCCCAGGCCGCGCCGCCGTCGGAGACGCCGAGCAGCCCGGTGCCGATATCGACGTGGGCGCCTTCGTCGTTGCGGAAGACGTACGATACCCTGGCCTCGCCGGCGTTAACGCCGGCCATCAGGATGTCCAGGTCGCCGTCGTTGTCGTAATCGCCCCAGGCCACGGCGCTGTCGCGCAGGGGCGGAAGACCCGCGGCGAGGTCCGCGAAGACGCCGCCGTCGTTGGCGAAGACATCCGTCACCCGCGCCTCGCCCGTCCAGCCCGAGAGCAGGAGATCCAGGTCGCCGTCGCCGTCGTGGTCGCCCCAGGCCGTGGCGCCCTCGGCCATGTCCGGCAGCATCGCGTGCGTCGGGAAGAAGAAGGGGGGCGCGGAAGTCGGTCTCTTCAGGATCAGACCGTACTGGGAACCTCCCGCGATCGCCACGATGTCGGTGTCCGGTTCGGGAGGGGTGCGTTGAACGAGGCTGCCGGCGAGGGAGTCTCCCCAGGCCACGATCGTCCCGTCGGACTTGAGCCCCATGCCGTAGTCGCCGGTCGTGGAGATGGCCGTGAAATCAGCGTTCGGCTCGGAGACGTTGCACTGACCTTCTTCGTTGTTTCCCCAGGCCGCGATCGTCCCGTCGGATCGCAGGCCCAGGCTGTGGTTGTCGTATCCCGCGACGGCCACGAAACCGCTGTTCGGCTCGGGGACGTCGCACTGGCCGTGGGAGTCGAGTCCCCAGGCCACGACGGTCCCGTCGGACTTGAGTCCCAGGCTGTGGAACTGGCCGACCGCCATCGACGTGAATCCGGCGTTGGGCTCCGGCACGTCGCATTGTCCGAAGACATCCATTCCCCAGGCCACGATCGACCCGTCGGACTTGAGTCCCAGGACATGTGCCACGCCTGCGGCTATGCCCACGAAGTCGGCGTTCGGCGCGGGAATGTCTCCCTGCCCGCCGCCCCAGGTTCCCCAGGCCACGATCGACCCGTCCGACCTCAGGCCGAGGGAATAATTGCCGGCCGCGGAGACGCCCGCGAAGCCCGTGTTCGGCTCGGGGACATCGCACTGGCCGTCGTAGTTTGTTCCCCAGGCCGTGATCGAACCGTCGTATCCGATTCCCAGGCTGTGGTTTGCGCTCGAGGCGACGGCCACGAAGTCGGTGTCCGGATCGGGGATGTATGCCTGGCCGGCGATGTCGAATCCCCAGGCCACGGGGGTCCCGTCGGACTTGAGCCCCAGGCTGTGCTTCTCACCCGCGGCGATGGCCACGAAATCGGCGTTCGGCTCCGGCACGTCGCTCTGGCCCCATTGGTTGTTTCCCCAGGCCACGATCGTTCCGTCGGACTTCAGGCCCAGGCTGTGTCGGCCGCGAGCGGCGACGGCCACGAAATCAGTGTTCGGCGCCGGGACTTCGCATTGCCCGTGATTCGGTTCCCCCCAGGCCACGATCGACCCGTCGGTCTTCAGGCCCAGGCAGTGGACTTCACTCGCGGCGATGTCCACGAAATCGTCATTCGGATACGGGATATTGTCCTGACCGTCGTAGCTGCTTCCCCAGACCACGATCGACCCGTCCGACTTGAGTCCGAGGCAGTTGTATGTGCCCGCGGCGATGTCCACGAAGTCGGCGTTCGGTTCCGGGATGTCGCAAACACCATATTCGTTCCACCCCCAGGCCGCGATCGTGTTGTCGGGTCGCAGCGCCAGGCCGTAGCCCCAGCCGGCGTCGATGGCCGTGAAGCCGGCGTTCGGTTCCGGAACATCGGCCTGGCCAAAACTGTTGTCCGTTCCCCAGACCACGATCGTTCCGTCCGAATCGAGCCCCATGCACAGCTCCCAGCAGGCTGCGATGGCCGTGAAGTCGTCGTTCGGTCCGGGTGTTACGAAGTCATCAGAGAAGTTGGTCCCCCAGGCCGCGACCGATCCGTCGGGCTTCAACCCCAGGTTGTGATGGTAGCCCGCGGCGATGGCCTCCAGCCCCTGGTAGGCCGACGGCTCGAGAACGACCTGAAGGCCCCAGCTCACGATCACGCCCTTGGACTGTCCGTGTGCGACGTTCGAGCCCAAAACGGTCATGATCAGGCAGACCAGACCCGTGATCGTCGAGTTGCGCTTCATGGCTTCGATCCCCCCGGAGTTGCATGCCACGTCCTACTTGAAAGACGCCGCAGCCGACGAAACGGCGGGATGAAAAAACGGGGGGAGCGGACTCAGCCGCGATCGGCCAGGGAATCGTGGCGTCGCAGTTTCTCGAGTCCCTCGTAGAGACGGGACTTGACCACCGACTCGGGGATGTCGAGCACGTCGGCGATCTCGGCCCGCGACAGGCCCTCGGAATACCGCAGGCGGAGAACCTCGTGCTGGGCGGGGGGGAGCTCGTCCAGCAGGCGCCGGAGCTTCTCGTGGCGCTCCTGCCGCACCAGGTGCGTGAGCTGGCCGGTGAGGTCGGCCCGGTACGGGGCGTCGGTGAGCAGGGTCTGGTCGTCTCGTCGACGCCCACGGGCCCGCAGCACGTCGAGGCAGCGGTTGCGGCAGATCCTGTAGATCCAGGCGCGGAAATTGTCGGGGATGGAGTCGTTGCGGAGAACGCGGTAGAAGACGTCCTGGACCGCGTCTTCCGCCTCGGTGGCGTTGCCCAGATAACCGAGGGCGAAACGCACGAGCTTGCGCCCGTAGAGGAGGTCGAGGAGTTCGGCGGAGCTCGCGTCGCCGTCGCGCAGCGTGGCGACCAGGGTCGGCGTCATCGAGTCCGGAGAGTGCTCGTCGGGCATGGCCTGTACCTCGTGTTGGACGGTGCCGGTTCTGTCAGTATAACGTTCGACGCGACGATTCGACGGACATTTTCCCACTCGGGCTGCTAGAATGATGCTGTATCGCCGTATGCAACGCCATATATGGGGGATCGCGAATTGGGCTGTGACATGTCGCGCGAGCAGCTCTGGAGCTGGGTGGACCGGGAGGCGCCAGAGCTGGAAGAGCATCTCTCCGAGTGCCCGCTGTGCCGGGAACGCTCGGCCGAGATCCGCTCGGAGATCGATCTCATCGCGGCCGGCGCCGTGCCGGCCGAGATTCCCGTTCCCGACCGGATCGGCGACTACGAGGTGAGGCGCCTGATCGGCGAGGGGGGACAGGCGCTGGTCTACGAGGCCGAGCAGCCGGAACTCCGACGCCGTGTGGCGCTGAAGGTTCTCAAGGGCGGCCGCTTCGCCGGCAAGAACCGCCTGCGACGTTTCGTTCGCGAGACCCAGACCCTGGCCCGGCTCAAGCATCCCGCCATCGCCACCATCTTCGAGACCGGACACACCCGGGAGGGGCAGCACTACTTCGCCATGGAACTGGTCGACGGCGTACCGCTGGACGAATACGTCCGTTCGAGCGGTCTGCCCCGGGCCGGAATCCTGCGGCTTCTGGCGAAGATCTGCGACGCGGTCCAGTACGCGCACCGTCACGGCGTGGTCCACCGCGACCTGAAGCCGTCCAACATCCTGGTCGACGCCGAGGGCGCCCCCCACATCCTGGATTTCGGACTGGCCCGGATCACCCGTCCCGATCTTCCCCTCGCCTCGCTGGCGACCGCGCCGGGCGTGATCGAGGGGACGCCGCGATACATGAGTCCCGAGCAGGCGTGCGGGGAACCGGACCGGATCGACGCGCGTACGGATGTCTATTCCCTGGGCGTGATCGGATACGAGCTGCTGACGGGCGTGCCGCCCTACGACATCGGACGGATCACCCAGGACTCGATCCGCACCATCTGCGAGTCCATGCCGCAGCCGCCAGCCAGCCTGCGCAGGGACCTTCGCGGCGATCTCGATACGATCCTGCTCAAGACCCTGGAGAAGGACCCGGCGCTCCGCTATCAGACCGCGGACGAACTGGGTGCGGATCTCCGCCGACACCTCGACGACGAACCGATCCGCGCCCGAGCGGCCGGCCCCCTCGGCATGCTGGGGCGCAGGCTGCGCGGGCGGAGGTGGCGCGTCGCCGTGGCCCTTGTCGCCGCGGCCGCGCTCCTGCTGGGGTCGATCCGTCTTATCGGGTCGTCACGGGACGCGGACAGGACGCGACGCGAGGTCCTGAACCTCCAGTGCGATCTCTTCGCCGACGGCCGGGACGGTCATGCGATGCAGCGCCTGGAGATCAACTGGAGCCGCTACCGGAGTCTGCCGGAAGCGCAGCTCGTCCGGGCGCACGGCCTCATGCTCTTCAGAGAGGTCCGGATCGCCGTCTCGATGCTGGAGGACGCCGTCGCCGCCGACCCGACCCGCTGGGATTTTCGGTTGCTGTTGGGCGAGATCCTCGGCGATCCGGATATGATGTGCACCGCGGAACGGGATGTGCCGCAGACGGTGGACGGACAATACCTGAGCGTGTTCGCGACCGCCGATCCCTGTACGGCGTTGTCGCGGGCGGAGCGTGTCCTCGGTCTGGATCCCGGTCATCCGCTGGCGCTCGTCGCAGCGGCGCGCCTCGGCGACCTGACCGGCAATCCGCCCCTGTCCCTGGAGGCCGCGAACGCATTGATCGCCGCAGGTCGCGAGTCCGCATTCTGGACGAACTTCAAGGGAGGGCTGCTGCTGCGCGCGGGGCGTTTCGAGGACGCGCTTACGGTCTTCGACGAGCTGGTGGCCGCCGATCCGACCGGCGCGAAATCGATCACGACCCGCGCCTTCGTCCACAGGCAGATGAGGAACTATCCGGAGGCGATCGAGGATCTGGACGAAGCCGTCGAACGTCTCGGCGGGGGGCGGCCGGCGGCCTGGATCTACTACCACCGGGCCACGCCCCATTGGATCATGGGACACCGCGAAGAAGCCGCTCGTGACTACGCCGTCGCATCCCGGCTGCTGACCCATCCCACCTTCGGCGACGCCAGGCGCTATTTCGTCCTCCACGAACTCGGCCGCCCGGACGAGGCGTCCGAGATGCTCGCCGCGGCCAGGGCCGGTCTTCGCGACGATCCGTGGCTGGCGCGCGTCTTGGACTGCCTCGCCGGCGATCTGGCGCCGGCGGCGCTCGTGGACGAGGATGTCGCGACCCCCGTCCAGCGGTGCGAGGGCTACTACTATGCCGGGGAGACGAGTCTGCTCGCCGGCGATCCGGCCGCCGCGGCATCGTGGTTTCGCAGATGCCTGGAAACCGGCCTCAGATACGATCCCGCATCACCCAATGACTCCATGAGCGAATACGAACTCGCCGAATGGAGACTGTCCCCGGCTCGGTCCGAGATCATCCGACCCGAGCCCGGACCAGAGCGGTTTCCCGGGGGGCGTTGCGAATCCTCGCCGTAGCTGCGGCTACCACCGGTCTCGATCGGCGGGCCGTACGGGCAGGCGCAGGATCGTGCGCAATATCTCCGGTGCCACCCGCCGCGGATCGGATAGATAGATCTCGTGGTGCCGGCCATGGGGCTCAAGCCCCTCGGCGGCGGCGAATTCGAGCATCCGGGCCACCGTCTCGGGTTCCCGCTCGTAGGGCCCCACGTGCAGCATCTGCACGCAGGGGCCCTCGGCCAGGTCGATGAGCGCCACGTCCCTGACTGCGGGATCCTTCCCCTTCTCCAGCAGGCTCGTCTCGGCCCGGGTCCGGTCGGCCTCGTCGACGGCCTCGGGCGTGCGAATCATCGGCCGCCAGTTCCACGCGGCCGGCGACGGCGAGGTAGCGCGCCTGGCCGACGTCGACCAGGAAGGGTTTGCGGGCGGCCCGGTACTGCTCCTTGTGCACCTTGGTCGGGTCGATCTTCCCCGCCACGGCTACGCGTCGCCTTCCAGAGGCAGGTGGATGTCCGTGAGCAGCTCCTCGGGCGGCGTGCTCTCGGGATCGTTCAGGTAGATCTCGAGGCTCGGCTCGGCGCGGATGGTTCGGTCGTGCGCCGGGACCCACTGGCCGCAGAGCGCGGCGTAGGTCTGGGAGAGCTTCTCGTAGGGGCCATGGTGGGTGGTCACGGCGTAGGCGCCCCCGCCCACGGTCTGCACGCCGATCTCGCCGGCGGGCTCGAAGTCGTCGTCCACGGTCACGCAGGCGTCGTAGCGGATCTTGTCGGCGGGCGTCACGTCGGGATCGTCGTGGGACAGGCCGATGAACTTCGCGCCGGGGCCGAGGCGTCCCTCCGGTCCGAGTTTCATGCACAGCCGGCTCCAGGCGCCGCCGCATTCGGCGTAGGGTCCCACGTGCCTGACGAAGGCCACGCGCATCTCGGGAATCTTCTTGATGGTCACGTCCATGGTCTCTCCTCCGGAATCCGTTGTCGTGAAGGCGATCTCCCCGTCCTCCGTGTAGCGGAGGCCGGGCGCGTGGGCGACCAGCGGCCGCCGCCGCTTGCGGTATTCGCTCGGCGAGAGGCCGGTCATGGCGCCGAAGGCCCGCGTGAAGGCGGCGTGGGACTCGTAGCCGGCGTCCAGGGCGATCCGGATGATCGGATCGTCGCCCATGATCAGCCGGCCGGCCGCCCGCTCCAGGCGCAGCCGCCGTATGTGGGCCCGCACCGATTCGCCCACCATGCCGCGGAAGATGCGGTGGAAGTGGTAGGGCGAGAAGTGGGCCACCTCGGCCAGCTCGTCGAGCGTCAGCTCGCGGTCCAGGTTCTTCTGGACGTACAGCAGGACGCGCAGGAGCCGCTGCTGGTAGTCGTGCTGGGTGGTGGTGCGCACGATCCTCCTCTCGGTCAGGATCATAGGGCGCGGCGACGGGCGCCGCTTGACCGCGCTTGCGGATATGGGGCCGCTCAGTCCGTCGCGGCGCGGAGCAGGTCGTCGACGGCCTCGGCGAACGCCGCGTTCAGTTCGGGGCCGTAATGGCCGCCCGGACGGAAGAGGCCTTCGGTCCCGCCCTGGCCGACGTGGCCGGCGATGGCGTCGCACAGGTCCGTCACGGGCAATCCCGCGTCGAGCAGGGAGCGCAGGAAGTCTCCGTGCAGCCAGGCGCCGTGCTCCCGCCGGTAATCGATGTCCTCGCGCGTGGGCAGCATCACCACCAGGGCCCGCTGACCGCGCGACTCGGCCTCGTCCACGAAGCGCGCGACGATGGCCCGCGTGACGGGCAGGGGATCGGGCGTGGCCCCGTCCTCGTAGAAGACCGCGTGTCTGGGGATGCCCTTCATCCGGGCCCGCATGCGGAAGTCGCCCAGGTTGCGGAGGATGGACAGGGTGTAGGGGAAGCGCAGGCGGACGGCGCCGGAGGGGCCGCCGATCTGGAAGTTCTCGTGGGGCAGGTCCAGGAACGGCTCCGCGAGGCCCAGTGCGCGGCGGTACGACGTCTCGTCCAGGACGGGCAGGGGCACGAGCGTCAGCGTGCCGTCGTCCGCCAGCACGTAGCGGGGCTTCTGTGCGTATTCGAGCCGGCAGGAGAGAAGGTCCAGCGAACGCGTCGCGTTGCGGACGACGTTCTCGGTCAGGAGGGTGAGGATCACGACGTCGGCGTCGTGATCGTGGCCGATGTAGCGCAGCAGGGCCTGGTCGGTGCCGAAGCCCGGCACGCCGAAGTTGGCGACGCGGCGCCCCGTCCGGCGCGCCAGCAGGTTGCTCCAGGCCTCCTCGTGGGAGACCTCCTCGCCGTAAGCGAAGGAATCGCCGTAGACGGCCAGCGGCGCGTCGTCTTCCGGGTCGGGAAAGGCCGGACAGGGGCGGGCGCCCGAGGCGTCCTGCGTCTCGCCGGACCTCGATTGCAGATCGTGCCAACCCAGGACCGGGTCGCGCTTCGCCATGTATTCGTCGTAGCTCACGGCGCCGGGGGCCGCGACCGGCGGCCGGTACATGAGCCAGTGGTCCTGCAGCTTGCGGCCGACCGCGCAGGACGCGACGTCCATGAAGGCCAAGGATACGGCCAGCAGGGCCAGCCGCGGCGCGAAGTGGCGCCAGCCGCGCTCGGATCCGTTCATGGACCGTCCCCGCTAGAAGAGGGTGTAGATGAAGGGGGCGGCCATCTGGCCCGAGATGATCAGGCCCCCGAGGATCAGGAGCACGATCACCACCGGGACCAGCCACCAGGCCTTGTTCTGCCACGCGAAGTCCCAGACTTCCCTGAGCAAGCGTCCCAGGTGGCCGATCTTGTTCATGATGTCCTCCGGTCTAGTCCAGCGGGAAGGTCTCCCGCCAGGCCTCGTCGCGATCCTGCCAGTCGGGCTGGGCCGCCTTGTCCAGCACCAGGTTGCCCAGGACCAGCGCGTCCATCTCGGTACGCATGAAGCAGTAGTACGCGTCCTCGGGCGTGCAGACGATCGGCTCGCCGCGCACGTTGAAGCTGGTGTTGATGATGATGCCGTATCCGGTCATGTCCTCGAAGGCCTTGATGACCCCGTGGTAGCGCGGATTGGTCTGCGCCGACACGGACTGGATGCGCGCCGAGTAGTCCACGTGGGTGATGGCCGGCACGTCGCTGCGCGGCCGGTTCACGCGCTCCATGACCGGGATCTTGTCCTCGTCGCCCACCAGCGGTGTGCGGCGCGCCTCGCGCACGGGGGCCACCAGCAGCATGTACGGCGAGGGCCGGTCGATCTCGAAGAAGTCGGAGATGCGCTCCTCCATGCAGGTGGGCGCGAAGGGGCGGAACGACTCCCGGTACTTGATCTTCAGGTTGAGCACCGACTGCATCTTCGGGGAGCGGGCGTCGCCGATGATCGAGCGGTTGCCCAGGGCGCGCGGTCCGAACTCCATGCGGCCCTGGAAGTGGCCCACGACCTTCTGGTCGGCGATCAGCTCGGCGGTGCGCCGGATCACATCCGCCTCGTCGAGGCGCTCGTAGGGGCAGCCGTGGTGGTCGAGCCAGGCGGCGATCTGGTCGTCGGTGAAGGCGGGGCCGAGCTGGGCGCCGGACATGGCGTCCGCGCCGCCGGCGACCCGGCGTCCGTTCCCCTGGATCTGGTGCCAGACGAAGAGGGCCGCGCCCAGGGCGCCTCCGGCGTCGCCGGCGGCGGGCTGGATCCAGATGTCGTCGAAGATCCCCTCGCGCAGCAGCTTGCCGTTGGCCACGCAGTTCAGGGCCACGCCGCCGGCCATGCAGAGATGGCGCTCGCCGGTGACC
>Ga0180436_10003765_pt1 | contig 13804 bp, 15 predicted proteins | sample SS_ome_2_FD_132434 | JGI IMG/M metagenome (GOLD analysis project Ga0180436, IMG submission 132434) | Hypersaline lake sediment archaeal communities from the Salton Sea, California, USA - SS_3_S_2 metaG | ecosystem: Environmental > Aquatic > Non-marine Saline and Alkaline > Hypersaline >...
CGGCGTGCTGACCGCCAGGGGTTCACCGTTGCGGTCGAACACCGTGCCTCGCGGCGTGGCGATCTCCACGTCCCTGAGAAAACGGTCGTTGCCCTGGTCCTGCAGGTAGCCCGAATCGATGACCTGCAGGTTGACCGCGCGGGCCACCAGGGCCACGGAACAGAGGAACAGGAACAGCAGCGCGGCGTAAAGGCGGCCGACCGGGACATTGAATTTCTGTCCCTCGCTCATGGCTCGACCACCAGGATCTCGGTGTCTTCGGGCGATTTCATGCTGAGCTCGTCACGCGCGCGGGGCTCGACCGTGCCCGCGTCGGCCAGCACGGCCTGCTCCAGCTGCAGGCGGCTCCACTCGACGAGGTATTCATCGCGCGCGTCTTCCAGCTGCCCCAGCTGCACCGCGAACTGCCGGCTCTCGTGGCGCGTGTAGACGACGCCGAGCGCGCTGCCTACAGCGGCCAGGAGGGCAATCAACAGGACGATGAGTTCTTTATTCAACCGAGCTTCTCCGCAATCCTCATAACGGCGCTGCGCGCGCGGGGATTGACGGAGAGTTCGGCTTCAGAGGCTTTGACGGCCCGGCCAACGGGCCGCAGCAATGGCTTGAGATCCGGATGTTGCGGTATGTTTTTTCGGACCTGCCCTGGTCGTGCGGCTTCTCGAATCGTCCGCTTGACCAGGCGGTCCTCAAGGGAGTGAAAGCTGATAACTACCAGCCTGCCTCCCGGGCGCAACAACTTGATCGCTTTCCCCAGCCCCTTGGCCAGTTGAGCCATTTCGTCATTTATAAATATCCGGATTGCCTGGAAGCATCGTGTCGCTGGATGCTTGTTTTTTTCCCGGCGACCGATTGTTTCCTCGATCAGTCTCGCCAACTGACCGGTCGTTTCAAGCCGCTGCTTCTGCCGGGCCAATACAATGCTCCTGGCAATCCTGCGCGCGTGGCGCTCCTCTCCGAACTCCCTAAACACTCGGGTCAATTCCCGCTCCGGCGCTTCCGCCAACCACTCTTCGGCCGAAACACCCTGTAAAGGGTTCATGCGCATATCCAGCGGACCGTCTCCCATGAAAGAGAAACCGCGCTCCGGATCGTCCAATTGCGGCGAAGAAACGCCTATGTCCAGCAAAATGCCATCCAGGCCTTCTTCGATGCCCCACGCTTGAACGTAGCGCTCCATTTCTGCGAACTCTCCCTGGACAATGGAAAACCGCGGATCGTCTCCAAGGGTTTCCATTCCGGCGGCTACCGCCTCCGGGTCCCTGTCCAGCGAGAACAGGCAGCCTTTCCGGGACAGGCGGGCCAGGATTTCCCGGCTATGCCCTCCCCTGCCAAAAGTGCCGTCGAGATATTTCCCGTCGGGGCGGATTTTCAGCGCGTCCACCGCTTCTTCCAGTAAAACCGGGCGGTGTTGGTAGGCGCTCATCCAGGGTCCGTTAACCCTCACTCATGACAGTCTTGCTCACCGGCTAAAACACCAGCCGGGTCATTTCTTCTGTCGGCGATTCTTCACTCGCACTGTTATCCTCGAGGCGCGTCGAGTTCAGAACACCCTCGTTCCAGATTTCGAAGCGCTCGCCCATGCCCAGCATCACCACCCGCTTCTCGAGTCCGGCCACCTGGCGCAGGGTCAGCGGAATCTGAATCCGCCCGTTTGCGTCCGGCTCGACCGTGCTCGCGCTGCCCACCAGCTTTCTCTGCAGGCTGCGATGCCGTGGTTCGTACGTACTCAGTTTCATTACCTCGTCACGAACCGCTTCCCATTTCTCCTTGGGAAACAGGTAGAGGGCGCCGTTGTCGAATGCGCTGTAGGTCAGCACCAACTGCCCGCCGGCCGCTTCCTGGATCGCATCCCGGTAGCGCATCGGTATGGCCAGACGCCCTTTCGCGTCCAGGTTGATTGCTGTTTCGCCGAAAAACACTGTCCTCTACCTGATTATCACTTTTTACCACAATTTCCCACTAATATGCACGATAGTGTTTACAAAAGTGATTGTCAAGGACAACAAAGGTTTAGGTGCTGAACGGCAGGCAGGAGCCGTTGCACGGTGTATCGGGGAGAAAAAAGCGGCTCAGACGGCCTTGCGCCCTCTTTCGAGCCACCTGGCCATGGTGCTGAACAGCACCGCCGGGATGATGGGCTTGGGCACGTGGTCGTCCATCCCCGCATCCAGCGCCCGCGTGATGTCGTGCTTCATGGCGTTGGCCGTGAGCGCGAGCACCGGTGTGTCGTCCAGCGCCGGATTCGCTCGAATCCGCCGCGTGGCCTCGTAACCGTCCATCAACGGCATGCGGCAGTCCATCAGGATCAGGTCAAAGGACCGGTCGGCCAGGATATCCAACGCTTCCACGCCGTTTCCCGCGACCTCGACCTGCAATTCTTCGTGCGCCATCAGTTCCCGCACGAACTGCCGGCTGACCAGGTCGTCTTCGACCAGCAGGACGGATGCGCCGCGCAGGCGCTGCAGCGAATCATCGACCCGCTGCTCGAACGCTTCGCCGTGATCCGCTTCGTTCGTGTTCGCATTCACGTCACCGGTTTCGGTGTGGGACGGGTCCGGGATCTCGTGGTTCATGTCCGCGAGGAGCCGGCTCCTGGCCAGGTTGGCCTCGACCGCCTCCCGCTGGGCTTTTTCGAGTGCGTTCGTACGAATCCGAACCAGGTCTTCGAGGCGTTCGCGCGTGGCTTCCAGGTCGGTGATATCGTTTCCTGCCGCGTAAATCAACTGCTCGGCCGGATCATACTCCGCGCTCCAGTCAATGAGCCGGTAGTGACCGGATTTGTGCCGGTAACGGTTCCTGAAGTGCAGGGTCTTCACACCCCGCGCCAGCCGTTCAATCTCCCTGAGCGTCCTGGCGGCATCGTCCGGGTGCAGAAAATCCGGGACGTAGTTGTCCACGATCTCGTCCCGCTCGTAACCGAGCACCTCCGACCAGCCGTTGTTGACGTCGACGAAGCGACCGTTCAGGTCAATGATCACGTGCATTGATGAAACGAGTTCAAAAAACAGGCGGTTGCGGCGCTCGCTTCTTGTCAGCTCGCGTTCGAGCAGGATCTCGCTGGTGACGTCGCGGACGAAACCGAACACGCCGATGACTTCACCGTCGGCGTCATGCAGCGGCAGCTTGCGGTTATCGATCCAGCGTGAGCGGCCATCCGCCGTCACCGCCTCCTGGATGTCGCCAAGGTAGCGGTTTTCCTTGAATACGCGCTTCTCCAGGCTGTGGTAATGGTCCGCCTGTTCCTCGGGGTGAATCTCGTAGTCGGTCCGGCCGATGAGGTGCTCGACGCGCTGTGCCGAATCGACATATTCCAGCAGGCTCGTGCTGGCTGCGGTGATCACGTGGTGCGTGTTCTTGATGTACACCACGTCGCGCGTGTTTTTCATCAACTGGTCGAAGTAGTGCAGCAGCGTCGCGTCGTCGACAGGTTCGCTGATCGCCGTCGCCCGGAACAGGCTCAGCTTGAGCGTCGTGGCCGACTCCTCGTGCACGCGCTCGTATATGCAGGCGTAAATGGCGACACGGTCTGCGGCGTCGCGAACCCTCAGGTGGGCCGACTGCGGCCCCCGGGTAGGCTCTGTCAACAGCAACTGCCTGACGATGTCGCCATCGTCCGGGTGCACTTGATCAAAAAGGTCGGCGGCGCCGGAACGGAAACGGTCCGCCGAAAAACCGAGCAGGGATTCGACCGGACCCGCGACTCGAACCAAAACGGGTCCTTCATCGATTCTGAAATCGAAAGAGATGCCCTGCGGCTGCCCAGTTGTCTCGTTGAAACCCAGCATTAATGCTCCGGTTTTCACCGCGCCGACCGGACGTTTCCGACAACGCATTACGGCATTATATAGACCGGGATCAGCGTCTTAAATGACCCTGGTTCGCAGGGTCCGGAACACGGCCCGCATTCCGGGCCTTTTCGAGGCGCGAAGACAAGGCGGGAGCCGGCCGATAAGCCGGGTTCTGTCGTTGGGCAATCATTCATCTGGGACCACCGTCACCGGCGGCCTCAAGCAGCCTACCCGAAAGCGCCGCGGGCCACGGCATTGCTTTCCTATTTGGCCTTGCTCCGGGTGGGGTTTACCATGCCGCAGCGTGTTGCCACCTGCGCGGTGCGCTCTTACCGCACCATTTCACCCTTACCCCACACACCGTGCGGGGCGGTATATTTTCTGTTGCACTTTCCGTAGGCTCACGCCCCCCAGGTGTTACCTGGCACCCTGCCCTGCGGAGCCCGGACTTTCCTCCCCGCCGCGGTCGAACCGGGCGGAGCGATTGCCTGGCCGGCTCCCGGGTCAATTTTCCTCCATAAATGCGGCCCGGGCAAAAAAATCTCGCGGCGGGAATCAATCGTCGTCGAGTTCGCGGTACAGGTCGCGCCGTGAAACCCCGTGAATCCGGGACGCGATGCGCGCCGCCTGGCTGGCGCCGACGTGCTCGCGCAGCGCCCTTGCCAGTTCGACAGCGTCCTGCAAAGACGCGTTCGCGGAACCGGCGCAACCCGCTACGACCAGGACGAACTCGCCCTTGCGCTGGTCGCCGTCGGCGGAGACGCGTTCCGCGACCTCTTCGAGCGTTCCGCGCAGCACCGTCTCGAAGCGCTTGGTCAGTTCACGGCACAGGGCCACGCGCCGCTGCGGCCCGAAGACGGAGGCCAGGTCGACCAGCGCGGAATCGATCCGGTGGCTGGACTCGAACATCACGAGGGTCCGGGTTTCCGCGCGCAGGGCTTCCAGCCGCTGCTTGCGGGCCGCGGGCCTGGCGGGCAGAAAGCCTTCGAACACGAAACGGTCGGTGGGCAGGCCGCTGACCGACAGGGCCGCCGTGACCGCACTGGGACCGGGCACGGACACGATCTCGATACCGGCCTCGGCCGCGGCGCTGACCAGCCGGTACCCCGGGTCGGAAATCATCGGCGTACCGGCATCGGAAACAAGCGCAACGGACTCACCTGAGCGCAGCCGCTCCACCAGGACAGGAGCCTGTCGTTCCTCGTTGTGCTCGTGCAGCGCGACCAGCGGGCGCTCGATGCCGTGGCGTGCGAGCAGGGGGCGGCTGTGACGCGTGTCTTCGGCCGCGATGACATCGACCGACGCGAGCACATGCAGCGCGCGAAGACTGATGTCGTCCATGTTGCCGATCGGCGTCGCCACGACGTATAGGCGGGCTTTGTCCATTTCTTCGGTATTATGGATCAAAGCAGGCGTTCATGCGGTATGATTCCGCAGGGCCGCAAAGTACACGGAAATTTCAGCAGGATCCCATGGTTTCAGCCCGAGCACTTCATTTCCCGATTCTGGCCGGTTTTCTGGCCGGCCTGCTTCTGCTGGCCGGCTGCGCCGCGCCGCCCCTGCCGCCGGAGCGGCCCGCCGACAGCGCCGGAGCGGCATTCGCTCGCGGTGATTTCATGCAGGCAGCCGAGCTGTGGACGCAGCAGGCGCTGGCCATCGACGCCCGGGCCGCGGCTGCGCTCTGGCTCAACGCCGCCGATGCCTGGGAGCGCGCGGACGAACCGTCGCGGGCCCGCGCAGCCCTGCGGCAGGTCAGCCGCGATACACTCTCGGCGGGCGACACGGCCCGCTACGACATGGTGCTGGCCGCGCTCGCCATTCGGTCGGGGCGCCTGGATGAGGCGGAGCAGCTGCTGCAGGCCGCTTCCGTCGCCTTGCCGCCCGCCTCGCTGGGCCGCTACGACGAATTGTATGACCGGCTGCTGCAGCAGCTGGCCGGTCCGGGTTCCATCGCTTATGCAGAGGCTGAAAGCCGGATCAGGGCCGTCGAGCAGTACGACCCCGCGATTGCGCTCGAGCTGATGCGCACCCTGGAGCGCGTTTCTTCGGCCGAACTCGCAGCCCGTGCCCACAACCGCAACACCGAGCGCCAACTCGCGGGCTGGCTCGAACTCGCCCTGGTGATCCGGCAGAACCTGGTCGAAACACGGGGTATCGAAACCGCGATCGCCGCCTGGAAAGCGCAGTACCCGGACCACCTGCTGACCACCGGCCAGGCGCTGGATACCTGGCTGAACTACCGCATGGAATTTCAGCCGCCGGCGCGCATCGCCGTCATCCTGCCGGGATCCGGCCGCCTCAGTGCGGCGGGTCATGCCATTCGGGACGGGCTGCTCAGCGCCTACGCCGACAGTCCCGGACGGAGCGAGCTGCTTTTTTTTCCGACCGATGACGATCCGCGCTCACCCGTCTCCGCTTATTACAGCGCGCTGGACGCCGGCGCCGATCACATCATCGGCCCCCTGCGCAGGGAATGGGTCGAGGAACTGCTCCTGCTGCCCGGCATTTCGACACCCGTACTGGCCCTGAACGACCTTCCGGAAAGCATGAGCGAGGCCGGCAACCTGGCCGCCCAGGCCCGGGCGATCACGCTCTCCCAGGACGAAGAGACCCGTTCCATCGCGGCGCATGCGGCGGCCGCCGGCTTGCGCAACGCCATGCTGCTGATTCCGGAATCTTCCTGGGGCGAACGCATGGCCGCGGCTTTTCAAGACGAATTCCTGCAGGAAAATCGGCAAATCCTGGCAGTCGCGCGCTACCCGGAATCGCAGAATGACCACAGCATCATCCTGAAAGCGGCGTTGAAGATCGATGAGAGCGAGGAACGTAAAAGGCGGCTGCAGAACACCCTGCAAACCCCGCTCGAGTTCGAACCGGTCCGCCGTGATGACGTCGATGTCATCTTCATGGCGGCCAACCCGGTCCAGGCCCGCCAGTTGCGGCCGCAGCTCAAGTTTCACGACGCCGGCGACATCACGGTCTACGCGACGGGGCGCGCGTTTTCTGGCCAGCCCGATCCGCTGCGGAACCGCGACCTGGACGGCATTCGCCTGCCGGCGGCGCCCTGGCAGGTCGAGCACCGCGAAGAAGACGATATCCCTGGCTTCGCCAGCCTGCGCGACGGCAACTGGTCCGCGCTGTTCGCGCTGGGCATGGACGCCTGGAACCTGCTGCCCTGGCTCGAACTCCTGGACCATGACCCCGGCTTTCGCTTCGCCGGACAGTCCGGTACGTTCTCGCGCGGCGACAGCGGCACGCTCAGGCGCGAGCCGGCGTGGGTGGTGTTCAGAAACGGCCGCCCGGTGCCGCTGGACGAACCTTAGAAATCCTCTTGCCGCGCCCGGCCGGCCGGCATGAAGGCTGGCATTCCCCCTTTCCGTGCCCGCGCCGGTGACACGCGCCGGCAGGGACGGCACTGGGAACAGGTCGCCGAACGCATCCTGCACAAGCATGGCCTCAAGACGCTGAAACGCAATCACTTCGCCCGCTTTGGCGAGATCGACCTCGTCATGCTGGACGGGGAAACACTGGTTTTCGTGGAAGTGCGGTTTCGCGCCGGCCGCTCACACGGCAGCGGCGCCGACAGCATCACCCGCAGCAAGCAGGAACGCATCGTGGCGGCGGCCCGGCATTTCCTGATGCGGGAACGCGGCCACGCGCTGCGGCCCTGCCGCTTCGATGTCGTTTCCATCGAAAAGAAGGAAGGGAGGACCGTCGTCGACTGGATTCGCGGTGCGTTCGAAGCCGGCTAGGCCGCCTGGAGGATCAGCCCGATGATGTGCAGTGCCAGCATGGCGTAAGCAGCCGCCAGGATATCGTCGAACATGATTCCGAAGCCGCCCTTGAAGCGCCTGTCGGCCAACCGCACGGGCCAGGGCTTCAGTATGTCGAACAGGCGGAACAGGACAAACGCGGCCGCGAACCAGGCCCAGTGAAACGGCAGGAAAGCGACGGCCAGGCAGTAAGCGACGATTTCGTCCCAGACGATCGCGCCGGGATCGTGCTGCCCCAGCCGCCGGGAAGCGACGTCGCAAAAGTGAATCCCGGCAACAAAAAACAGCAGAAGAAGCGGCCAGAAAACGACCGCCGGCAGCAACTTCATCAACACCGCCAGTGGAACCGCGGCGAGCGTTCCCGCGGTGCCCGGGGCCAGGGGGGCCAGCCCGGAACCGAAACCCAGCGCGAAAAATCCCTGCACCGAGCCGAAAGCGACTTTTCGCGGTGAGCTGGCGGTATCGTTCATGCGCCACCGCCGCCGGTGTCGGCAAAGTGTTCGTAACCCGCCCCGGCCAGGTCGAACGGCCGGCCGTCGGGCCGCAGCAGGACCAATCCCTGCGCGGCTTTCACCGTGCCGATTTCGTGCACGGGGACAGCCGCCTCGAGCGCCGCGCGGCTGACGTCCCCTGCCCGGCTTTCGGGCGCGGTGAAGCACAGCTCGTAGTCGTCGCCGCCGGCCAGCTGCAGGGTCCATCGCTGCTCGTTCGAAAGCCCTGATAGCGCCCCGGGGACAGGCAGCCGGCCAAGGTCGAGTTGGGCGCCGGCGCCGGACTGCTTCAGCACGTGACCCAGGTCGGCGGCCAGGCCGTCGGAAACATCGATGCAGGCCGTCGCCACACCGCGCAGGGCCAGGCCCAACGCGACCCGCGGCACGGGGAAATCGAGGGCGGACGCACAGTCTTCCGGTACGTCCAGCCCGGCGCGGCGCCCTTGCACTGCGAATGCCGCCCTGCCGGGTGCGCCGGAAACGAATATCCGGTCACCCGCGCGCGCTCCGCTGCGCGTCAGGGCTGCACCCGGCGGCACGAAACCCAGCGCCGTCACCGTCACGCTGAGGCTGCCACGGGTCGTGTCACCGCCGGCCAGGAAGACACCGGATTCCAGCGCCGCGACGGCCATTCCATCCGCAAAACGCTCGACCCAGTCCGCGTCATCCCCCGGCAGGGTCAGTGCCAGCAGGAACCAGGCCGGTTCCGCGCCCATGGCGGCCAGGTCACTCAGGTTCACGACCAGCGACTTGTGTCCCAGCGCGCGGGGGTCCACCGACGACTCAAAATGCACGCCCCCGACCAGCGTATCGGTGCAGGCCACCAGTTGACGGCCGGGCGGAACCTGCAGCACCGCGGCATCGTCACCGATTCCGAGCGCGATACCGCCGTCGGGACGCCCGATCCGCGCATGCAGGCGGTCGATAAGTTCGAATTCAGACATCGGAGCCGGTATCGTCGGCCTCGTGGTCACGCCAACCCGCGGCGGCCTTGTCCAGCACCGCGTTGACGTAGGCGTGTCCCTGTTCGGAGCCGAAGCGAAGGGAGAGGTCGACGCATTCATCCAGCACGACTCGGTACGGCAGCTCCGGGCAGTGCAGCAGTTCAAACGCGCCGATGCGCAGCACGACCCGCTCCATCACGTCCAGCTGCTCCACCGGCCGGTCGAGGTAGGGCTGCAGCGACTCGTCGAGGTCCGGGGCATGGCTGCAGACACCCCGCAGCAGCCGTTCAAAATGCTCCGTATCGACCCCCGTCATATCCTGTATTTCCAGGAATTGTCTCAGTATCTCGGCCGGATCCTGGCCGGTCATCTGCCACTGGTAAATGGCCTGCAATGCGCGCCTGCGCGCCCGGCGGCGGTCCTCGTAAAACCCCTTGTGCTTCATTTTTCCGGCAGCCCGTCGACGTGCTCGTCGATCTGCTCCAGCGTGCGCGCCAGTTCGATCGCGGCCAGGGTGACGTCGAAACCCTTGTTGCCCTGGTCCGGCGCGGCCCGCTCGATGGCCTGCTCGACGCTGTCCGTGGTCAGCACGCCGAACGCCACGGGCACACCGTATTCCAGCGCCACGCGGTTCAGCCCGCTGGCGCATTCAGCGGCGACAAAATCGAAGTGCGGCGTGCCGCCGCGGATCACGGCGCCCAGCGCGACGATCGCATCGTAGCGCCCGGATGCGGCGAAACGGTCGGCAACCGTCGGCAGTTCGAACGCCCCGGGGACCCACACGAGGGCCCGCCTTTCCTCGTCGATACCCTGCCTGTCCAGGGCATCGAGCGCACCCTCGAGCAACTGTTCGACGATAAAGCGATTGAAACGCGCCGCCACGATGGCGACCCGCAGCTCACGTCCGGACCGGGGCTCTTCAATTTCGAACATCGTTCAACCTCAATTTTCAGCCAGCGGGTCGACGTACTCGACGACCTCCAGCCCGAATCCGGCAAGGCCGGTCAGTTTCCAGGGCGCGCTGAGCACCTTCATCTTTCGAATGCCCAGGTCGGCGATGATCTGCGCCCCGATACCGTAAGTGCGCAGTTCACGCGAGGCGCGGTTGTCGCCGCTGGACTGCATCACCGGCTCCGGTTTTTCCTGGATCAGGCGCAGGAGTTCGTCGTCCTCTTTCTGACCGCCCAGCACCAGGACCATGCCGCTGCCGTTGGCTTCGATTTCGGCCAGCGCCCTTCTCAGCGGCAGCCCGAAATCGGTTCGCCTGATGCACAGCACGTCGCTCAGGGGGTTTTGCACATGCACGCGCACCAGGAAGGGTTCCTCGGGATCAATTTCGCCGCGCACCAGGGCCAGGTGGAGGCGCCCCTCGATGACGTCGCGGTAAGTGTGCAGGCGGAAGGGGCCGAAATCGGTTTGCACGTCGTGCGACGATGCGTGCTCGACCGATTTCTCGGTTTCCAGGCGATAGCGGATCAGGTTGGCGATGGTTCCGATCTTCAGGCCGTGCTCCTCCGCGAACTGCAGCAGTTCCGGCCGGCGGGCCATGCTGCCGTCCTCGTTGAGAATTTCCACCAGCACGGCGGCCGGTTCCAGCCCGGCGAGCATGGCCAGGTCGACACTGGCTTCCGTGTGGCCGGCGCGCGCGAGCACGCCGCCCGGCGCGTACATCAGCGGAAACACGTGCCCCGGCTGGGACAGGTCCCTGGGCTTCGCGTCCGGCTTCACGGCGGTGCGTATCGTGTGCGCGCGATCATAGGCGGAAATTCCGGTCGTCACGCCTTCCGCGGCCTCGATCGAGACCGTGAAGTTGGTGCGGTAATGCGCCTGGTTGCGGTTGACCATCAGCGGCAGATTGAGCTGCTGGCAGCGCTCCCGGGTCAGCGGCAGGCAGATCAGGCCGCGCCCGTAACGGGCCATGAAATTGATGTCCTCGGGCCGGACTTTCGAAGCGGCCATCACCAGGTCGCCCTCGTTTTCCCGTTCCTCGTCGTCCATCAGGACCACCATCCGGCCCTCGCGGATGTCGTCCAGAAGCTCTTCGATGCGGTTCAGCTTTATCCTGTCGGCCATCTCAATGATCCCCGGCCGCGTCAGCGGCCGAATCCGGCGACATCAACCGTTCGAGGTAGCGCGCGATCAGGTCGACTTCGAGGTTGACCCGGTCGCCGGGCTGCAGCGCGCCCAGCGTGGTGATATCCATGGTGTGGGGAATCAGGCAAACCGAGAAACGCGCCCCGTCGACCGAGTTGACGGTCAGGCTGACGCCGTCGAGACAGACCGAGCCCTTGCGGGCGACGTAGCGGGCCAGTTCCTGCGGTACCTCGAAATCGAAACGCTCGGCGCGGGCGTCCTCACGCCGCGCAAGCAGCGTGGCCATGCCGTCGACGTGACCGGTCACCAGGTGACCGCCGAAACGGTCTTCGGCGGCCATGGCCAGTTCCAGGTTGACCTTGCCGCCGGTCTCGACGCCGCCGAGCGTGGTCAGGCTGAGGGTTTCCTGCGAAACGTCGGCCATAAAGCGGTTGGCTGCGGGCTCCAGCATGGTCAGGCAGGCGCCCGCAACGCTGATGCTGTCGCCGGAGCCGCAGCCCGCGAGGCTCAGTTCGCCCGTTTCGATGACCAGGCGGCAATCGCCGCCGATATTTTCTTTTTTGACCACGGTGCCGGTGGTCTCGACTATTCCGGTAAACATGTACTGCCCCGTTAGCTTTGGTTCAAGGGCTCGAGACGGAAGCGGGTGTCGTTCCCCATTCGAACCGTCTCCAGCAATTTAAAATGCGTTCGCTCGTCCATCGATTCAAGCGGCCCCAGCGCAGCCGGGCCCGGCCCGCCGTCGCCCAGAAACACCGGGGCCACGTAGAGCAGCCATTCGTCGACCAGCCCCTGCGCCGCCAGGGAGCCGCACAGCCGGCTGCCCGCCTCGACCTGGACCTCGTTCAGTTCCAGGCGGCCCAGCTGCTTGAGCAGGGCGTCGAGGTCCAGCCCGCCCGGCGCCGCGGGCAGCGCCAGGCAGGTCGCGCCGGACTGCAGCAGTGCCTGCGGCGGATTGCCGATGCCCGCGACCACCAGCGTCCCGGGGTCCGCCGCGATCCGCCCGTCCATGGGAATGCGCCACTTGCTGTCCGCGACCACCCGCAACGGCTGGTGAACCGGGCCGCTGACCCGCGCCGTCATCTCCGGGTCGTCGGCGAGCACCGTGCCGATCCCGGTCAGGATGGCCGAGGAGCGCGCGCGCCACTTCTGCACGTCCTGCCGCGCCGCTGAACCGCTGATCCACTTGCTCTCACCGTTTTTCAGCCCGGTACGGCCGTCCAGGCTGACCGCGCTCTTGACGCGAACCCAGGGCCGCCCGGTCCGCATGCGCTTGATGAACCCGGCGTTGAGCTCCGCCGCCTGCGCCGCCATCAGGCCGGTTTCCACGGTCACGCCGGCCGCGCGAAGCTTCTGCAGGCCGGCGCCGCGGACGCGCTCGTTGGGATCTTCGATCGGCACGACCACGCGCGCCACGCCGGCATCGATCAGCGCATCGGCGCACGGCGGCGTGCGCCCGTGAAAGGAACAGGGTTCCAGGGTGACGTAAGCCGTCATTCCGCGCACGGGTTCGGCGGCGTCGTTCAGTGCGGCGACTTCCGCGTGCGCGCCGCCGGCCGCGACATGCCAGCCTTCTCCGACGATCCGCTCGTCGTTTGCGATCACGCAGCCGACGCGGGGATTGGGGTCGGTCGTGTTGAGCCCCCGCCGCGCCAGCCGCAGCGCGCGCGCCATGCACTCGTGATCACGGGCCGAGAAGTTCACGAACCGGACCGGCCGTCCGGCGCAGCGGGCATATCGAGCAGGGAGATCTGCCGTTCTTCCTCGTCCGCCGGGGGTTCGCGCTCGAGGCGCTCGATCACGTCACGAAACGCCTGCACGTCCTCGAAGCGCCTGTAGACCGAGGCGAAACGCACGTAGGCCACCTGGTCCAGGCGCGCCAGTTCGCGCATGACCCATTCTCCCAGCAGCGCACTGGGAATTTCCGAGTCTTCCACCGAACTGATTTCGCGCAGCAGCGAGCGAATGGCCTGCTCGATCTTGCGCGTCTCGACCGGCCGCTTCTCGAGCGCTCTCATCATGCCTTCGCGCAGCTTTTCTTCCGAAAAGGCTTCCCGGCCGCCGTCCGACTTGACGATGCGCGGCGCCTTGAGCTCGGGTGACTCGAAGGTATTGAAACGGGAACCGCAGGACTCGCACTGGCGCCGGCGGCGGATCTGCAGACCGTCACGGGTCAGCCGGGAATCGACGACCCGGGTTTCCTCGTGGCTGCAGAAAGGACAGATCATCAGGGTGTTCCGCGCACGTCCTTCGAGTACACCGGGTACCTGGCGCACAGGTCCAGCACCTGCCCGCGCACGCGGTCCTCGGTCGCCTTGTCACCGACGTTGTCGAGCACGTCGCAGATCAGGCCGGCCAGTTCCTGGCAGTCCGCGACCGTGAAGCCGCGCGTGGTCACCGCCGGGGTGCCGATGCGCAGCCCGCTGGTCACGAACGGCGAACGGGGTTCGCCCGGCACCGTGTTCTTGTTGACTGTGATGTAGGACCGGCCCAGCGATTCCTCGGCGTCTTTACCGGTGAAGTCCAGCCCGATCAGGTCGATCAGGAACAGGTGGTTGTCGGTGCCGCCGGAAACGATGCGGTAACCGCGCTCCATGACCACCGCGGCCATCGCGCGCGCGTTGTCCAGGACATCCTGCTGGTAAACGCGGAATTCCGGGTCCAGCGCTTCCTTGAAGGCGACCGCCTTGGCCGCGATCGCGTGCATCAGCGGC
>Ga0180436_10003766_pt1 | contig 13801 bp, 11 predicted proteins | sample SS_ome_2_FD_132434 | JGI IMG/M metagenome (GOLD analysis project Ga0180436, IMG submission 132434) | Hypersaline lake sediment archaeal communities from the Salton Sea, California, USA - SS_3_S_2 metaG | ecosystem: Environmental > Aquatic > Non-marine Saline and Alkaline > Hypersaline >...
CCCCAGCCGCCGGATCGCGCGAGAGACGTTGATCCCTCCGCCGCCCGGTTCTCGCTCTGGGGCCTGGCAGCGCAGCTTCTCGTTCGGATTGACCCGTTCGACCCGCGTGTTGCGGTCGAGGGCGGGATTGATAGTCAACGTAACGATCGTCTCTTGCCCCACACGTCTTCCTTCCACTCGTACACTTCTTTCGACGGGGCCCGACGACAGGCCCGGCCCCCGACCTGATGCTCATCGCTCAGACGTACGCCTCTCAGATCTGCGCTTCTCAGACCTGCGCCTCTTAGACGTACGCCTCTCAGACGTACGCCTCTCAGACGTACGCGTCTCAGACGTACGCCTCTCAGACGTACGCGTCTCAGACGTACGCCAGCAGAATGGCCACCGCCAGGCCGATCATCAACACCCACATCAGCACGCTGAAGGTCGTCTCAACAGGCACTTTCTCGGCACCCTCCGCCCGCTGGCTCCTCTCCCGGGCCCTGCGCCGGATCGACGGAGCCAGGAGCAGCGCGACGACCAGGCCTACGAACAGAAACGGCATCCAATAGATGCCGACTGCCGATGCACCCACGGGCGGCAGCCAGACGCCCCCGGCCCACGCCGCCAGCAGGACGGCCCCGAAAAACAGAAGCCAGCCTCGCCACAGCCGCCTGACCGGCAGCGTCGCCGCCAGGATGGCCGTCAATAGGATCGCGACAGCCAGCGCCGTCATCACCTCAACGAGTAGCACATAACCCCCCGACTTGCCCTACAGGATGGTGGACAGTCTACCCTCCCGTCTGTCATCGGCGCCAGTAGCCCCGTTCCCCGTAGTGCACGAAGAGTTGCACCTCGTACTCTCGTTTCGGCGGTGCGCCGGGGTCATACTCGGGGCTCGCTTTCACTTGCTCCCGCGTCATCCGCGTGTGGACCGCCGTCTCAGCCCAATCCACCTCCGAAATCCACTCTGGCGCCACCAATACCTTCCGGCCCGGGAGCCAGTCGCGCGTGTCCGCCAACAGGTAGCGAATCACCCAATCTTTGTCGCTGACGAAGAAGTCCTCCACGTGGCCAATCTCGCCATCCACCGCGTGGATGTCGTAGCCGGAGACCACCCGCGTGCTCCGCAGATGGGGGTCACCCCGGTACTTCTCGCTCGAGCCCTGGTCCTCCATCTCCTCCTCCACTTGGTCGGCTCCCGCAATGATCATCGGGTAGACGCCGGGGGTCGCTGTGCCCATCGTCAGGCTGCCACCCCAGTAGCCGGGCCAGCCGTAGTACTCGTGGAGGTCCACAATCTGTTGCCGAGATACCGGCTTGTCCAGATCGATGTCCGGGCTGTGCTCCACCTGAGATCGGGTCAGCTCCACCCGCAGGGCGTTCTCCTCCCCAAGGGTTTCTACCACGGTCAGTGGGGAGAGCAGCACCTTACGTCCGCCAAGCCACCCTCCTGTGTCCACCACCAGGTAGCGAACCACCCATGTCTTATCGTCGAAATAGAGGCCAGTCACCTTCCCGGCGTCGCCGTCCTCGGCCTCGATATCGAATCCATAGAGCTTGCTCGCTCGCCGCAACATCTGTACCTCCTTTTCTTGCAAGGCTCACGTCGTCTCAACGTCGTCCTGCGTGCACCAGCTGTCCAATGTCACTCTGATGCTGCTGCACCACGATCATCTCGCCGATCGTCTGTCCGCCGCCTGCCCCCCCCGCTGACGCCCGGCCTTACCCTGCCCACCGAGGCCCGAGCCCAGACCCGAGCTGGAGCCCCCCCAGCCGCCGCTCTCGGAATGGAGTCGCATCCACTGGATCACGTCCTGGCGCCGTAAGACCCCCTTCAAGTTGCCTCCTTCGAGCACCGGAAGCTGACGCACGTCGCAGGCCGCCAGCTGCGTCAGGGCCTCAGACGCGTCTTCATCGGGGGCAAGCACCGTGCACTTGTCGTGCGGCGTCATAATCTCGCGCACTGTCGTGCTCTCCCACTCCTCCTCTGGCAGAGATCGCACATCCTCCAGCGTCACGATGCCTACCACCTCCTGTCCGTCGATGACCGGGAAACTATGATCATCGCCGCCCATGATGTGCTCCCTGACCAACCGATCGACGCCGGTCGAGGGCGACACCGTCGGGGGGTCGGTGCGCATCATCCGCTTGACCGGCACTCCCTCCAGAATGTCCTGGACCACCACCCGTTGGTAGCTCTGGGCCGATGCGTTGTTCAGATACCAACCGATGAAGGCCAGCCAGATTCCGTTGATCAGCCCCGAGCCGAAGAAAGGGATCGTCGCGCCGAAGACCATGGAGATACCGCCGAAGGTCATCAGTAGCCCAAACCCCCGGCCCACCCACGATGCCCATCGGGTTGCCCGACCGAGATCGTTCGTCGCCGCCCAGAGGATCGACCGCAGCACCCGCCCCCCGTCCAGCGGGAACCCCGGGATCAGGTTGAACAGCCCGAGGATCACGTTGATCGACCCCAACCAGACAAGCACCATCCTCGCCGGGCCCAACTGCGGAATGACTTCGGAGGGATCGCTCACCGTGGTGATCCGCCCTCCCGTCACGCCCGCCGTGAGCAGGAGCGCCCCGCCGATCACGAGGCTCGTGACCGGACCCAGGAGCGCCATCAGGAACTCACCCTGCGGGCTGTCCGGCTCCTCCTTGATGTTCGACACCCCGCCGAAGAGGAAGAGTGTGATGCTGTTCACCGGGTTGCCCCGCGCCTGGGATACCAGCGAGTGTGCTAGCTCGTGCGCCAGCACCGACCCGAAGAAGAGCAGGGCCGACAGGACCGCAAGCCCCCACCGGAGCGTCCCGCTCCAATCCTCGTGGAACTGGCCGTACGTGTTCCCCAGGCTGTAGGTCACCAGCGCGAACACGATCAACCACGTCCAGTCGACCCGTATGTCGATGCCGAATAAGCGACCGATGCGAAAACCCTGTCCTCTCTGCACCATTTCTCCCTTCACTTCCTCGAACAATGCTGCGTCCGCGGCCCGGTCGTCACCGATGCAGATATGCCCGGAGACGTCCGCACACGGTCGTAGCCCCTGAACTCTCTATCCACAGTCTATCATGAAAGGGAGAATCTTGATTCCGCGTTCCATTGGAATCAACGCGGGCTTGAGTTGGAGAGGGTTGGACTTTGGTTGGTCATCCCCGCTCACGTGCCTCTCCGGCCTTGGCGATCCAGCCATCGGACAGACCAGCACCTCCCCATTCGTGTCTTCACCCCCTCAAGGCCGCGACTGGTGCACGAAGCCATGGGTCGCACGAACGAGTTCTCGCCCCTACCGGTCAGTACACAGGCGCCACCGGTCTCCAACGGGCAACCAGCTCCGCGAAAAGCTGTTAGCGCACCCGAAGCGAGGTTGTCCACAGCATTGCCGCTCGGGCTGCAGGGTGCCCAGGTGCAGGCCTCTACGACTTGCCCTCCACCTCAAGCCCCGCCCCCGATCGGCCCGTCAAACGCCCCTCGCCGGCTACCGCATCAGCGGCGGCACGTAGTCGGCAAAGCTCTCGATGTGCCCCCAATACGCGTTGTAGCCGATCAGCGCCCAGATGAGCGCGGCGGCCAGCAGGACGAGCGCTCCGATGACCCGCAGGCTCTTACTCGTCCGCAGGCTGGCGATAGGCTCCAGAAGGCAGCATAACCAGGCCAGCACGCCCCCCAGGCCGGAGAGGATGTAACCCGCGCCGGCCACGACAGGGCTCCGCGTCAGCCCCAGGTTGATCACTCTGGCACCCAGGACAACGGCCGCGACGCCGGCGAAGAAGGCGTAGATCGAGACAGTGCTCATCTCCCAATCGTTTGCCAGGGCCAGTGCCGCCCCCAGGAACAGAGTGCCAAAGAGCACCGTCGGTTCGCCGAAGAGAATGTTGTGGCTACCCGGCAGCGGCCACGTCAGGCTCATATGCAGACCAGTCGTCACTGCGATGAAGCCTGTGATTGCGAAGCCTGCCACCCACGGCTTCTTGTTCTCAGCCGCGATCCCCCGATAGACATAATGGGCCAGCACGACCAGTCCAGCCGTCATGTTCACGAGCATCAGCGTCAGATAGTCGATCATTGTTGTCCCCCTCTATTCACTAGCGACAATCGGAGCGGATCGGTCCTCCGACCCGCTTGCAGGAAGATCCAGATTCTAATCTCCCGGCGACTCTTTGCGCCGCGGCGGCTCAGGTGCCCACGCGGCTCCGTCCGGCCAATCTGGCTGCTTCATACCCCTCTCACCAACGGGCACAATATCCGCCCGTCCAATCGTTCATTCCAGAGCCAGAATCGACTCTGGCAGCACCTGGCCCCCGTCGACGATCAGCGTCTGACCCGTGATATACTTCGCCTCATCCGATGCCAGGAAGAGGACGGCGTTGGCGATGTCGCGAGGTTCCGCCAGCTTCCCCAGCGGGATGGACTTCCGCATACGGCGCAGGTAGTCCTCGCCCACATCCTCCAGCCCTTCCGTCATCACGTTTCCCGGCATCACAGCGTTGATCGTGGCGCCAAACTCGGCCATCTCCAGCGCGGCGGTGCGCATGAACCCCAGCATCCCGGCCTTGCTCGCCCCGTAGTGCGTCCATCCGGGGAAGCCCGTCACGGGCCCTGTGATCGACGAGGTCAACACCACCCGCCCGTAGCCCTGCTTCCGCATGTGCGGCAGACAGGCCTTCACGGAGGTGAAAGCCCCCTTGAGATTCACGTCGAGGACCCGCGTCCAATCTGTCTCCGTCATCTCCTCCAGACGGGCCGACGGAAAGATCCCCGCATTGCTGCACAGGATGCTTAAGCGTCCGAACTCGGCCACCGCCTTCTCCGCCGCCTTCTTCATGTCTTGGAGGCTGCGCACGTCAGCGCGGAAGGGATGCACGCTGCTGGCCGAGGCTTCAATCTCGTCCACTGCTAGGTCCAGTCCCTCCAAGTCGATGTCCACAGCTAGCACCGCCGCCCCCTCCTCCGACAACCGTTTTGCGATGGCTTTTCCAATCCCCTTGGCCGCCCCAGTCACCAGGGCCACTTCGTCCTTCAACCTCTCCGCCATTTTTCGCCTCCACTCTCTTATCACCTGCTTGATCTATGCAATCATCCGTCCGCCCACTGGAGGACTGCCCTGAAGACTCCCATTGTTGCCCAGCGGTCCGCAGCTGCGGATTGTCGCTCCGCGGCCTACCCCTGTCATGCCAAGTCCAAAGACCCGCGGAACGTCCTATACTTGAAAGCGGACTCCACAGCTTGGCAGGCCACCTCCAGTTGCCTCCGCTCGCGAAGACGGATAGGGCCGCAGACGTCGTTCACTGTCCCTACCGTCGAGAGCCTCGAGAGAAAAATGGGGACCTCCCAATCCTCAGCGTGAGTCAGAAGTGCACGCCGGGGCTTGAAGTACGCTGCCAGAATCAAGCAGAGCATCCTTTCGCCCTCAGGGTTCGCGGAACGGACATCGCCTTCGAAACCTGAGTCGATGATGTTCTTCAGCACGGCGTGGCCGAGCTTCTCCTCGCTCCGCGAAGCACCGATCACTGCGACCGAAGCCGGACAGAAGAGGACATCCAGCCGCCCGTCCCGGTCTCCGCTCTTTCCGCTCATGGCTTCTTAGGCTCCAAAGCTCTCCCTGCTCTCGTCTGTGCCCGTGCTCCCTAGGCTTTGAAGTGCACGATGCGCGTGAAGCTCTCGACCTCCAGCGACGCTCCGCCCACCAGCGCCCCGTCGATGTCCGGCTGAGCCATTAGCTCGTCGACGTTATGCGGCTTGACGCTCCCCCCGTACTGGATGCGGACGCCCTCAGCCAGCTCTCTTCCCCACAGGTCAGACAGAGTGGCCCGCACGTGAGCGTGCATCGCCTGGGCGTCCTCTGGGGTGGCTGTGCGGCCTGTACCGATGGCCCAGACCGGCTCGTACGCGACGACCAGCTCGCCGGCGTCCTCGATCTCCGCGTCCACCAGCGCGAGATGAAGCTGCGAGCCGACCACGTCCTCCGCTTCTCCGGCATCCCGCTGTTCCTCCGTCTCACCCACGCACAGTACCGGGATCAGATCGAAGGACCGTGCCATGCGTACCTTCTCGCTGATCAGTGCGTCGTCCTCGCCGAAGAGTTGCCGGCGCTCGCTGTGCCCCACGATCACGTAGTCGCAGCCGACCTCTTTCAGCATCGGCGGGGCGATCTCACCGGTGAACGCGCCGGCCTCGGCCGGGTACATGTTCTGGCCCCCCAGTCGGAAAGGGGCCTCTCCCTCCGTCGCTTGTAGCTTCCGCCCCATCACGTACAGATCCACGGCCGGTGGACAGATCAGGACCTCTCGACCTGGGTGCTCCCCCACGGCCTCCGCGAATTCGTGGTAGAACTCCAAAGCCTCCTTAGGTCCTTTGTGCATCTTCCAGTTGGCCGCCATCAGTGGTGTGCGCATCACTACCCCCCTTTTCTCCTGATCGTGAATCGCCTGCCGTCTCGCGTGTCAATCGTCGTTCGACCTCCCGCCGTTGTCCAAAGGCGCATCGCGCGCGTGCTCATTCCGACGCCCGAGCACGACGTCAAGGCGCTATTCATCGAGCCCCATGGCCGGGGCGTACAACCGCCTGACGTACTCCTTCGCCATCCGCCGGGTGCCAAATCGCGGCGCGACCGTGCCGATAGCGCGCTTCATCACCTGTACAAAAACATCTGGGGCACCGTCGTCGGACCGCTCGTAGTAGGCGGGGATAACCTCATCCTCCAGGAGCCCGTAGATCGCCTCGGCGTGCGCCCTGTCCCGAGCCTCCTCGTGCTCCCCGACCTCCTCGTCGCCAAAGGCCCAACCGTTGTCGCCCTCGTAGCCTTCGATCCACCAGCCATCCAGGATCGACAGGTTGGGAATCCCGTTGATGCTTGCCTTCATCCCGCTCGTCCCGCTCGCCTCCTTCGGCGGTATCGGGTTGTTGAGCCACACGTCGACCCCATGCACCATGTGCGACGCCAGCTCCTGGTCGTAGTCCTCCACAAACGCGATGCGCCCCGCGAAGGACGGATCCTCGGCTACACGAAAGACCTTCTGGATCAGTCGCTTCCCTGTCACGTCCGCCGGATGGGCCTCACCGGCAAAGATCACCTGAACCGGCCGCAGCCGGTCCGTGACCATGGCCTTGAACCGTTCCATGTCGTTGAATATCAGATCCAGCCGCTTGTACCCTGTCACGCGCCGGGCGAAACCGAGGGTCAGCGCCTCGGGGTCAAGCAAGGCTCCGAAGGCGATCACGTTCGGCGCTGGCACCTTTTCCTTAAGCCAGTGCGCCCGTGCGCGCCCATCGATCTCCGCCAGCATCTCGTGCTTCAGGTCCTGGTGCACCTCCCACAACGCATCGTCTGGAATCGCCTCAACGCCCTCCCACGTCGACGGCTGATCCTGATTCTCAATCCACGTCGGACCAAGGTGTTCGTCGAGCAGGGGCTGGAGCCAGGCTGCGTCGAGCCACGTGGGAAGATGCACGCCGTTCGTGATCCCTTCGATGGGCACCTCCGCCAGATCGCGCTCCGGCCAGAGGTGGCGCCACATCCCCCTTGCCACCTCGCCGTGCCTCTGGCTGACCCCGTTTCGGTACCCCGCTGTTCGCAGAGCGAACACGGTGGTGTTAAACCCGGCTTTCGGATCCTCAGGATTTGTGCCCAGGTTGTAGAATGCGTCCCGTCCAACATCAATGTCGCTCAGATAGCTCCCCACGACCTTGTCCATCAACTGGAAGGGGAAGACATCGCTCCCTGCCGGCACCGGCGTGTGTGTCGTGAAGATCGTGGTCGCCCGCACTTGCTCAACGGCCTCTTCAAACCCCACACCCTCGTCCTTTTGCGAGCGGATCCTCTCCAGCACGGCTAGGAAGGAGTGACCCTCGTTCAGGTGTAGCGCGCGGGGACGAATCCCGAGGGCGTCCAGAGCCTGCATACCGCCCAAGCCGAGCAGAACTTCCTGCCTCAGCCGCTGCTCCGCGTCACTCACGTACAGGCTGCTGGCGATGTTCCGGTCCCAGGGCCGATTCACCTCTAGATCCGGGTCCAGCAAGTAGAGACGTACGCGTCCAACTTTGACCTCCCACAGCCCCACGTGCACCGCTGGCTCCAGCACGGGCACGCGAACCATCAGCGGCTCACCGTCATCGTTCAACACCCGCGAGATTGGATTGTAAGTTCGGTCCACCTCCTCCTCCACGTCCTCTTGCCAACCGTCCTCCCGGATGCGTTGATGCACATATCCACCGGAGTAGATGATGCCGATGGCGACCACCGGGATAGCCAGGTCGCTGCACTCCTTCAAGTAGTCCCCCGCTAGTATGCCCAGGCCGCCCGCATAGACCGGCAGCGAGGAGTGCAAGCCGTACTCCGCTGAGAAGTAGGCCAGCGGTGATTCGACTTCACCGAACTGGTCGCGAAACCAACCGTCCTCCGCTCCCTCGGCCTCCTCGAACGCCTCCATGACACGGTCGTAGTGCTCCAGATACTCCTCGTTCTCGGCCGCCTCCTTCAGAGTCCTTTCGGGCAGCCTGTCCAACATACGGATTGGGTTCTGATCGCTCTCGCGCCACGCGTGAGGCCCGAGCAAGCGGAAAAGGTGCCGTGCCGACCGGTGCCAGCTCCACCAGAGGTTGTAGGCCAGCGGCTTCAGCCCTTGTATGCGCTCCGGAAGATCCGGTACCGGGTCTCTGCTCTCCATTCGGTTCCCTCCCTCTAATCCAATGTCTTCAGAATGACAGTCGATCGGGCGTCCAGCTCGATCTCCGCCTCGTTCCCCAGCTCTATGGCCGTCCCCGGCTCGACGAAGTCCTCTGGCGCCCGGGCCGCCGTGTCCGCCACCAGGCCCCAGGGCTGTCCCTCCGGGGCAGACGGCACCGCGAACCTCACCGGCTCTGGCGACGCGTTGAACAGTATGCAGAGATCCGCCTCCCCGTCCCTCTTGATCACCCATCCCAGCGATCTCTGCTCCTCGTCGTCCCAATCGGGTTGGCCTCCATCGGGGCCGAACCAGACCACATCCTCATCCGAGTAGAACGCATCCTGGCTGAGGACCGGGTGCGCCTTTCGAAACTCGATAGCGCGCTGGCAGAAGCGGTGAATCTCCCCGTGCTCGTCCAGCATCGACCAATCGTACCAACTTACCTCGTTGTCCTGGCAGTAGGCATTGTTGTTCCCGCATTGAGTCCGGCGGAACTCGTCGCCGCCGAGGAGCATCGGAACCCCACGGGAGACCAACAGAGTCAGCAGGAAGTTCTTGATCTGTCGGCGTCGGACGGCCTCGATGTCGGGATCATCGCTGGGACCCTCCTCGCCGTAGTTGGCGCTGTAGCTCTCCCTCGGTCCGTCCTCGTTCTGCTCCCCGTTCGCCTCGTTGTGCTTCCTCTCGTAGCTCACCAGGTCGTTCAGCGTAAAACCGTCGTGCGAGGTGACGTAATGGATGCTCCTCTCCGGGCCCCTCCCGGATCCGGCGTATAGGTCCTCGCTCCCCGTGATTCGCCTTGCGAAATCGGGCATCATCCCCGCGTCTCCCCGCCAGAACCGCCTCACGTCGTCCCGGTAACGTCCGTTCCACTCCGCCCAGCGGCGCTCGGAGAAGGCCCCCACCTGGTATGCGCCGCCCGCATCCCAGGCCTCAGCGATGAGCTTTGCTTCCCGCAGGATGGGATCCTCCGCGATGCGCTCCAGAAGCGGCGGGTCCCCCAGCAGGTTCCCGTCCTCGTCCCGGCCCAGCACCGAGGCCAGGTCAAAGCGGAAGCCGTCCACGTGCATCTCCACCACCCAGTGCCTGAGGACGTTCAGGATGAAATCCCGCACCACCGGATGGTCCGCCTTGATCGTGTTCCCCGTCCCCGTGTAGTCCTTGTATCGGCGTCGGTTCTCCCCCTCGAGAAGGTAGTAGATCCCGTTGTCCACCCCGCGGAGGGAGAGGGTCGGACCAAACCTGTCACCCTCGGCGGTGTGGTTCAACACCACGTCGAGGATCACCTCGATCCCCGCGTCGTGGAGCGCCTTCACCATCTCCTTGAACGCCAGAACCTGGTGTCCAACCGTGCCCCGACTGCAGTACGAGGACTCCGGCGCCGTGAAGACCACCGGATTGTAGCCCCAGTAGTTCTTAAGCCGCTCGCCCGTCATCGGATTCTTGCGCTGCAGCTCGTTCTCGTTGAACTCTTGCACCGGCATCAGCTCGACTGCGGTAACGCCCAGCTCCTTCAGATACGGGATCTTCTCGACGATCCCCCGGTACGATCCGGGATGATCGACCTCGGAGCTTTCGTCGATAGTCAGCCCTCGCACGTGGGTCTCGTAGATGATCGTCTCGCTCAGCGGGCGCTTAAGCGGTTCGTCGCCGTCCCAATCGAAAAACTCCTGGACGAAGACCGACTTCGGCATCAGTGCCGCGTTATCCTCCTCGGAGAAAGAGTCGTCTCCATCGGGATCGTCCGGATCGTAGCCGAGGGCCGGCTCGAAGTCCCAGTCCGCGTGATAGGTGACCGCCTCGGCCATCGGGTCGAGTAACAGCTTGTACGGATTGAAGCGGTCCCCGTCTTCGGGGCGGTAGGGTCCCTCCACCCGGTACCCGTAGAGCTGCCCTGCCTCAATGCCCTGGACCCAGACGTGCCAAACGTCGCCCGTCCGGTTGTGTACAGGATCCAGTTCTATCGTCCGCGCCGCCTCTCCGTCGGCTGGTCTATCAAACAGCTCCAGACGAATCCCGGTCGCATTCCGGCTGAAGAGCGCGAAATTCACGCCGTCACTCCGGCGCTGCGCGCCAAACGGCAGTGGCCTCCCCGCCCGCACGGCGCCGGTCTCGACCACTTCGTTCAGATACTCGGGCAATGCTCTCTCAGGCATATACCTCCTCGTGCTACCTTGCGCCGGGCGCGTTCAACCGTCGCGATGGCTCGCGGAGCAGCTCGAGGCCTCCAAGAAACTGCACGTCCTCAGTCTGCCTTAAGGCCTCCGCCGTGATCTCCTCCTGACCCGTTCGGACCAGGGGCTCAGCCTCCTCCGGCAGCCCGATCATCACGTCCGGGGGCAAACCCTCCTGCCAGATAACCCGCCCATCGGGCGTCAGCCACTCCTCAACTGCCAGGAGCAGCACCGAACCGTCTGAGAGCGTGAACTCGTTGAGCACCGTTCCCGCCCCAAAAGTCGTCGTGCCGACCGTTGTCGCCCGCTCATGGTCCTGGAGCGCTCCCGTCACGATCTCGGCCGCACTTGATGTGCCCCCGTTGATGAGGGCAACCATGGTGAACTCCGTCGCATCCACCCCGCGCCTGACCGTCTCCACCTCCAAGGATCCGCCGGCACCCCGTCGGCGCAGTACCTCCCCGTCTTCCACGAAGTGACTCGTGACCCCGACCGCCTCGCTGAGCAGACCACCTGGGTTATTCCGCAGGTCCAACAGCAGCCCCTCAATCTCTTCCGCATCAATCTCGGCCAGTGTCTGCTCCAGTTCATCGGTGACACCCTCGCTGAAAGCCGAAACCCGCACGTACGCCAGGGAGCTTTCCGGAATGCGCTGCCACGTGACCAGGTCCAGCTCCACCTCCGCCCGCTCCAGGGCAACCTCCCGGGTTTCTCCGGTGTCAGGATCCAGGATCATCAGCGTCACCTCGGTGCCCGCCGGCCCCAGCACCCGGTTGACGACCTCATCCAGACGAAGTCCGGTGACGTCTTCACCGTTGACCTCCAGGATCACGTCCCCCGGCTTGAGTCCCATCCTCTGGGCCGGGCTGTCGTCGATAGGAGCCACGATCACCGACCGCCCGTCCTCCATCTCCACGTACGCTCCGATCCCTTCGAACTCCCCTTCCAACTGATTCTGGTGCCGCTCAACCATCTCTGGTGTCAAGAACCTGGTGTGCCCCGCATCGCCAAGCGTTCGCACGATCCCACTCAGGGCGCCGTAGGCCATTGGACGCGGCTCCAAACCGGCCTGATTGACGTACTCCCTCTCAATCGTGCGCCATCCCTCCGCGATCAGTCGGAACTCCTGCACGGCGTTCGCTGGTGCCTCGATCGAGCCGCCGCCGCCGGACAGAATGCGCAGATCCAGGAGAACGCCCCCTGCAAAGCCAGCCATCAGGGCCAGGGCCACCAGGGCCACCAGGCCCGCCGTGCCCAGGTCCGTCAGCCGTTGTCGTCTCCTTCTCAAACATGCCTCCTGAGAGCCTCGATTCCCTCTACACCGCCACATCGGCCGTGGTGGAAAGCCGGCCCCGTTTCTTTCCCACGCAGGGGCTCAGGCTCTCGTCTTACCGCCTCAATCGTACTCAGCGCTCTCCCCGAGGCGGCGACGAGCTTCGCCGAGCGACTGGGCCGCTTCAATGATATCCGCCCACGGATCCGCCTTCTGGCCCAGCCTGCGGAAGATGTTCTCCACGGTATACGACTGTGAGTGCAGCGACCCGTCCGAAAACTCGTCCCATTCCAGCGGCGTCGCCACCGGTGCGCCGGCCTTCGCGCGGACTGCGTAGGGTGCCACCGAGTTCTGCCCGTACACGTTGCGCAGGGTGTCGACGAAGACCTTTTCGCCCCGCTCCTCCTTCCGCATCTCGACCGTCAGCCGATCGGGCTCCTTGGCCGCCGCAAGGTCCGCCACATCTTGCGCGAAAGCGCGGGTACCGTCGAAGTCATCCTCTCGCACCAACGGCACGACCACGTGAGCCCCGCGGGACCCTGTGGTCATCACAAACGATGCCAGGCCTAGCTCAGACAGGATGTCGTGCAAGAGCTCGCCTGCAAACCTCACCCTGTCGAAATCATCGTCAGGCGGATCCAGGTCGAAGATCAGCTTGTCCGGTCGCGTCAGTTGCTCGGCCCGGCTCAGCCACACGTGCGGAGTGATCAGCCCCTGATCCACCAGATAGACCAGCGTCGCCTCGTCATCGCAGACGACCGCTGGTTGCTCCCCGTCATCCTCCTTCACGTGGACGGATACGCGTCGCACCCAGTCTGGAAAGTACGAAGGTGCACGACGCTGGTAGAAGCCCTCCTGATCCAGGCCGTCGGGGTAGCGCTCCATCGTCAGCGGCCGGTCCTCCAGATGCGGAAGCATCGAATTCGCCAGTCTCCGATAGATGGTGATCAGATCCCCTTGTGTGATGCCCAATTCGGGGAAGATCACGTCGTCCAGATTCGCGGTCTCGATCCTCCGAGATCCAATCTCAATCACCTCTTCACCCATCTCTCACTCCTCGTCGGTCCTGGTCCGCACAGCCCTGCGGCGGCGCGCGCCGGCCCCATCTGGCACATTTCTACCCCAGTCCAACCGTCTCCTGGACGCGTCAGTCCACCGACTGCTGGGCGAATCCCGCCGTCCCTATCGCGAACCCGTCTGCTGGCATTTCGGACAGATGTACGACCTCCGACTGGAGACCTTCACCCGCCCAAGCGCAGCCCCACACCGCGGACATGCACCGTGCTCGTGGCGGTGGGCAGTGAGGTACGAGTCAGGAAGATCGCCCGGCTGCGCCTGCTTGTCGATCGCCGTCTCGAGCACCTCGTGCATCGTCTCATAGAGGGCCCTCACGTCCTCTACGTCGAGCTCGTTCGCCTTGATGCGCGGGTGAATCCCCGCTTGATAAAGGACTTCGTCCGCGTACACGTTTCCCACCCCAGCCAACACATGCTGATCCAGGAGGAGCGCCTTGATCATCGTGCGGCGGCCCTCCAGCCGGCGCCGAAACGTATGAAAATCGAGTTCCTCGGCCAGCGCGTCGGGGCCGAGGTCCTTCCTCTCAACAAACGCGTCGCCATCCTCGATCAGCCGCACCGCCCCCAGCTTGCGCGTCGAGACGTAGGCCAGGTGGTATCCGTTGGAGAAATCGAACCGCATCCGGTCG
>Ga0180436_10003769_pt1 | contig 13798 bp, 14 predicted proteins | sample SS_ome_2_FD_132434 | JGI IMG/M metagenome (GOLD analysis project Ga0180436, IMG submission 132434) | Hypersaline lake sediment archaeal communities from the Salton Sea, California, USA - SS_3_S_2 metaG | ecosystem: Environmental > Aquatic > Non-marine Saline and Alkaline > Hypersaline >...
CGTAAATCTATTAATAGACTTAAAATCAACAAACATTTGCCTGCCGGGCTCCCGGCTTCGACTCCCCCCGCCTCCACCAAAATTTGTCAGAAGGCTTTGGTTTATCCGGAGTCTTTTGTACTATCTAATCCTCGTCAGATGAATCAAATATACGTAGCATTATTTGCTCCCATCTTTATTATTTGACTCTAAAATTAAACAGGAATATCATTGACTCAGACCAAAAGGAGGTGATTGACATGACTTTGAAATTTCTTCCTGATACAAAACTCGGCAAATGGTCCGTTATCCTGTTCATAATACTTGTTGTATTGGTAGCATATTTCTTTTTGATGACCGGAGTATTCAACCAGACCGGTGGTGACACTTTTTTCAGCAATCTTAACCTGGCGATACCAATGGTTGTTGCATGGGCTTCAGGCCTGGCATCCTTGATACTCGGTATTTTGGCTGTTGTAGTTGCCAAATCCAAATCAGTTCTTGTATTTGTTATAATCTTACTGACACTCATTACTACGATAGCCGGTCTAACCGCCGTACTGCCGGAGTAGGTAAATAAATATTATAAGTAACAATATTAAAAACTAAAAGTTATCCCCATATTCCCAAAAAGAATAGAGAACTCAAACCCATGATGATAATTCCTACAACCAAAAGAAACGAATGGACATTGTCACCCCATAGTAGCTTAGCTCTGGCAGCCAATAATCTGTAAACCACAAATTCGCTTTTTCTAAGAGCACTGATAAAAATAAACAATCCTATCAAAGCCATCAGGCTTCCCCATAAATAATTCATTGATTTTCCTCCTTTTTACCTTCATGTTTTATTTTGAATATAACTTTCCTCAGATTACTTATTTCATTTATATCTCTGGTAACAACAGTTTGATTATCTTTGGTCCAAATCTTTAGATACCCTGTATCATCATATACGCGGATTCCTGAATAAAAACTATACTTCTTTATTACTATTTTTTCTATTCGATTTGCTTCAATTGTAAGGTCTCCGTCATTTATGATGATTTTATCCAGATACACTTCAAGCAGTTTGTCCAAAGAGCTGCTGTTTATGTTTCTCCATCGGGATATAATGAATAAAATAATAAGTAATAAAAATGCAAACAATCCAAATACCAATGTGATAAACCAGGGTAAAACATCCACAGTTGATATATAAATTGCAGTAATTAGTAATGATAGGGACAGGAAAGCAAAAAACGCCAAAAAGAAATCGTAATATCGTTTCATCCTGAAATCCTTCACTGCTGTATATATTGATCCTTTGTACAATATGTCTGTATCTCCAATAAACAAATCATCATGGGTGATTTTGAAGATTTCAGTCATTCTAGTTATCATCTGAAATCCAGGCTCAGACAAGTCATTTTCCCATTTGGATATTGTTTGAGGGGTTACGTTGAGTAAATCAGCCAATTCCTGCTGGCTCATATTGTTTTTGATTCTGTTTGATCTGATTCTGTCTCCGAAGGTCATCATACCACCAGCCATAATCTAATATATTCATTATACTCTGTAAATATCTTTTTCCATGCAACGTTTCGTTGATTAAGATGTATTTATCCATGCAGAATAAATATTTAGGCGAAAAGAATGGGTATAAAAAGGTGATGGCAGTATTTATATAGAAGAAGAGGTGAGGTATGGATTTGGCAAAGACTGAAAATATCATAGATGAATATCTGGAGTATCAGGAAAAAGTAGGCAATAGAACTGAACTTTACAGAGAGGTAGCGAAAAGCTATAAGATATCAAGTGCACTATACCCTGGCAGCCATATAGATATTTCTCCATCATTGGTAATACCAAAGGTAGTTTATGTTGATAATTTCAAAGGGACTATAAAATTCTTCAAAAACATGAATCCGATAAAATCATATCTTGATGAGCATAAAGAATATACGCAAACCTGTGATATATCTTTTATTGGCAATGACTATTCAGAAGAATTGGGAATTGAGCCGGTAGACTTGATTATTTCCCAGTACGCCGGGTTTGTCGGTCAGGCAACAAAGAAGTACTTGAAGACCGGTGGTATTTTATTGTGCAATGATAGCCACGGAGATGCAACTCTAGCAAGATTTGATGACGAGTTTGAATTCATAGGAGTAATTGAGGGGAGAAATAAAATCATAAGTTCTGATTTGGTTGATTACTTTACCATGTCATTAGGCAAAGATATTGATTTGTTGAAAGTGAAAGAAAAGATGAAAGGACCAAGGTATTCCTTAGGAGCTGAAAACTACTTGTTCCGTAAAATCAGGTAAGTATATATAATTGATGTGATATTAATATTTTTGATAATGGGAGATAAAACGTGATTAAGATAGGCGAAGGTATGACAGCAAACGTGTATTCGGACGGAGAATATGCATACAAGAAATTTAAGGAAGGCTACAGCCTGGAAAACATGAAATTCGAAGTATTCGTTCAGAACGAAGTGTATAAGAATACGAATCTGAATGTTGCTGAATATAAGATTGTTGATGATATGATCAGAATGACTTTGCTTGATGGAAAGAACCTCGCAGATAGAATTATAAATGATAATTATGTACAGGGTTTGCAGGAGTTCGTGGAACTGCAGTACGAAATATTCAAATACAAGGACTTGAATCTCGCTGATTCGTATCAAACATTTAAAAATCAAATACAGGAATCGCACATTGAGGAGTCACTGAAGACAAAGGCCCTTGAGCCTATTGACCGGATTGAAAAAAAGTATAACCTGTGTCATTTCGATTTTCATCCGGAGAATGTTGTGTATCATGATGATGTTCCATATATCATTGACTGGACCAATGCCAAGCTCGGCAATCCTGCAATGGATATTGCAAGCACATATATAATATTTCGGTTATATGCTCCCCAATTCGCAAAACTTTATCTGGATACAATGACAGCAAGGGGATACAAAATATCAGAAATTCTGCAATCAATCCCCGTAATGGCTTTTATTCGACTGAGGGAAACAAGTGAAAAGGAACCAGCGGAAGCTCTTGTGAAATTTATACATGGAGAAGACCGCATTCTTAAGGAATACAAGTAATAGACGATTTGTAGTAATTTTATCTGTCAATAGAGTCAGTCAGATAAAAGATTTAGCGATTCAAAGATCACATGTTTATATGTGTATCTTTGTTTTCTTATTGTGTTGTGCGAAAAGAAAGAAAGTGTTAGACTATAATGAGAAAGTCAGAAAGTAAGAAAATTAGAAATTAAGAAAGAGATAATTCCATGATAATTGAATTAAGAAAAAAATCACAGGTCACGATACCTAAGGAAATTGTTTCTGAGTTGAATCTCCGGGAGGGAGATCATCTCGATATATCCGTCAAAGATGGTTCAATCATCATAGAGCCCATGTCAGTGTACTCAAAATCGTATATACAAAAATTGGAGGAGGCAGTCATGAGAATAAATGAGGAACCTTCCAAGTACAGTGTTGGTCCGTTTAAATCAGTGGAAGAGGCTATGAAGTATTTGGAGGAATCAGATGAAAAAAACGATGAACCAGAAAAAGAGAATAAGAAGTGAGTTATGAAATACTGTTTTCCAGTAGATTCAAAAAATCTTTTTCCAAGTTACAGGCTAAGGAAAAGAGATTATTTTATGAGAAGTTAACTATATTTATTGAAAATCACAAGCATCCGAGTCTTAGGATAAAAAGATCAAAGGCAGTGAGATATTGTTTGAATCCAGTATTAGTATGTCAATTAGAATAATCTGGACATATAAGGGTGGGAGCTTAATATTAATGTTGGATATAGGACATCACGACATATTGAAGAGCTTGTGACTTCAGTATTATCTTTGGGTATCGGAATATCTTCCCATTGATTTTGAGCAAAAACAATCAGTCAGTATCCTATCACCAGTCCCAACAGCAAGAAACCTACACTTAGCAGCAATATTATTGCCTGCAGAATAAAAGTCCATTTGAACCATTTGAAATAACTCATACCTGCCAATCCCAGTGATACGAGCAAAACAGGGTTTGTCGGATAAAACATATTTGTATATCCGTCTCCGAACTGATAGGCAAGCACACCAAGCTGCGAAGATATGGATTGGTTGGTCAGAACCGGGTCCAATATGGGTAGGATGATGGCTGCTTTTGCAGAACCGCTGCTTACAAAGAATTCAGCTATCAAGGTAAAGCCGAATGAGCCGCTGATGATGGCACTTTTGCTTGCGCTGGAAAAAGATTCAGTCAAATAGAGTATGAGGCGATCCAATGTACCGCTAATTGTAATCAGGTGATTTATTCCAAAAGCAATAAGAACAAGCATTATTCCGGGTGCAAGTTCAACGGAACCCTGGATATATTTCTTCAATCCCTCAGAGGGTTTGGAATATGACAAGAAAGAGACGCCTATTCCCATGAGCAGGAAGTATAGGGTTATCAGAACAAGATTGATATCCCTAAGCAATGGAACAAATGGACTTGCCAGTATCGAAAGCATCATAAGGCCGAATAATGCCAGCACCCAGACAACAGCCTTTTTCTTTGGTTTCTCGTAATCCATTTCTTCCAGGGTTTCATCAGTCTTGACTTCTACCTTTTTGGAGTGAAGATATAGGAATCCATATAAAATGAAGAAAACAATGATGAATATTATTATGCGGTAGAAGATTCCACTATATAAAGGGAGTCCCACGATGCTTTGGGCAATACCGATGGTAAAGGGATTTGTTATGGCTGCCGAAAAGCCGAAACCAGTTGCCAGAATGCTCATTCCAAGTCCTGTTTTTACATCCCAACCAAGCTTTTTCGACAAGATAATCATAACGGGAACCAATGGGACTATTTCTTCAAAAACACCGAAAAGAGCACCTATGGCCATGAATATAAGAGTAATGGCAAGAAGAAGGACATACTTCCTGTCTTTATAGCGTTTTATTACACCGTTTAGCATATGTTCAATAATATTTGCCTGCCTGAGCACATTGATGCTGCCGCCCACCACTAGAATAAATACGATAATGACAATTGCTACAGTGCTGTTGCTTCCCCACAAGGATTCAATGGGAGCGGTAATGGTTCTCCAAATGGCGATTGGAGTATCGCTGTTCATGGTTGTAACAGTTGCAATGATGCCTGTTGCTACAAGCAATACCAGTAAAATAATGGTTGCAGTTAAGAATGACTTCAACTGGATTCTATCTGTATTTTTCATTTATGGACTCCTTTGACCGTATCAGCCAATACCCCGGGCAGTAACGGTTGTTTGTATCCCAACGAATTGTATGAACTCATTTTAGACCACCTGCCGTTGTTCTGTCAAAGATAACAGGCTCTTCTTTATATTATGCAAAACAGCTGTATAATATAATATAACAGGAGGTAGAGCTATGATAGAAATGACATCAAAAGAAAGATTTATAAAAGCATTCAACAGGGAAAAGCCGGACAGGCTGCCGTTTACCACACATCATCTCATGCCGTATTTTCTGGACAAGTACTTCGATGGAAGAAGCAGCATGGAATTCTTCCGGGAATACAACATGGATCCCATAGTATGGATAAATCCACATATGCACAGTAATAGCGGCAAGGATTATTATGATACAACCCAAAAGAGCATAGGATTCCTTGAAAGCAGGAGAATAGTAAACGACAACTGGCGTATAGAGACAGAGAAGGTAGAGGATAAAACATACGACCTTACAAGATACAGCTTTGTTACACCTAAAAAGACTCTTTCGATGGTTTTGGGCAGCAATCAACACACATCATGGGTGGTAGAGCATCTTATCAAAGAAAAAAGTGACATTGAGATTCTTGCAGAATACATGACACACCCGTTGTGTGATGTTGAAAAAGTCAATGAAACTGCAGAAAAGCACGGAAATGATGCCCTTATCAGAAGTCACATATGCTCATTTGATGTATTCGGACAACCGGGATGCTGGCAGGATGCGGCATGCCTTTACGGGATTGAACCATTGATAATGGAAACATATGATGATCCGGAATGGATTCATGAATTTCTGACAATTCTCCAGGCTCGCAAAATGACATATATAAAATCCATGAAGGGTGCAGCATATGACATATTGGAACTGGGGGGAGGCGATGCTTCCACAACAGTCATTTCACCTATGTTGTTCAATGAGTATGTAGCTCCTTATGACAGTAAACTCATAGAAGCAGCCCATGAAGCCGGGCAGAGGATAGTCTACCACACATGCGGGGGTATGATGCCCATCCTTGAGGATATAGCTGACATGAAACCGGATGCAATGGAAACATTCACTCCCGCAGAAATGGGTGCGGATGTAAATCTTGCAGAGGCAAAGAAAAGAATTGGCGACAGGGTGTGTATGATTGGTGGATTCAATCAGGTCCACTTCCTGAAGGACTGCACACCTGAAGATACAAGGAAGGAAGTCCGGAGGTGTTTTGAAGGTGCAGGGGGAGGCGGAGGATATATCATGTCGCCTTCCGATCATTTCTTTGACATAGACATTGAATTATTCAGGGTTATGACCGATGAAGCATTGAAATGTACTTACTGAAATATATTTCCTGAAACTCCGGAGAAAGGTGGCAGCAATGAAGAAAAAAATATATAGATTTACGGTAATTGTCTTTGTTCTGATCTTTGCTCTGCTTGTTTCATGTGCACAAAAAACAGCTCCCGTTGAAACCAAGGCCGAATTTTCTGCAGAACGCATGATGGAAACAATATCACTAATGTCAGCAGAAGACAGCGGACGGATAGCAGGATTCAGCGGGGAAGCCAAAACCGGCGACTACATTCACGCACAGTTTGAATCAATGGGACTTGATGTTGAAAGACAGTACTTCCCTGTATTGGCATTTGCATGTGATAAGGTTTCCGTTGAGCTGGATTCAGTATTCGAAGGAGAAAACATCGAAGTAAAGGTTATGACGTTCAGCGCACCTACTCCGATCGAGGGAATAGAAGCTGAAGTTATTCCCGTAGGCTTTGGAGCTGAGGAGGACTATGGAAATCTGGATGCATCAGGTAAAATCGCACTCATTATGAGGGGAGGAGAATATTTCGGTGCAAAGGCTCACCGAGCTTATGAAAACGGTGCCTTGGCAGCAGTTATTTATGATCCCAATGGAGATGAACCAATTTCTGCCACATTGGGACAGCCGTCAGCCATACCTTCCGTAAGCATTTCGAGATCAACTGCTGTTGGCATTGAGGAAGCAATAGAGTCAGGAAAGAATGTCACTGCCAGGATTATTGTTGACAGTGAAAGCAGGAATGCCATGTCATCCAATGTAATTGCAATATATGATTCAAAGGATAATCCGGATGACAAGTATGTAGTTGTTGGAGCTCACTATGACGGGGTAGATACTCCTGCAGCAAATGACAATGCCACAGGCACAGCAGTCATTATGGAAATTGCACGTTATCTGACTGATATGGAAGCAGAACTCCCATTTGATGTAAGATTCATAGCCTTCGGTGCGGAGGAAATAGGGCTTTTGGGTTCCGAGGCATATACCGGTGATTTGGATACGGATGAGAGGGAAGTGGCGGTTGCAATGATAAACTATGATATGGTCGGTGCCGGGGAATATTTTGAGATACTTACCGTAGAAGGTACGGACAATTATGATTTCATTGAATCAGCAAAAAATGTTCTGGAGGCAATGGAAGAGTCGCCTGTATTTTCCTATACGGACAGAAGCGACCATGCATCATTTTCGCGAATAGGGGTTCAGGCAGCAGACATCCAGATGAGCCCTGCATTGCATTATCATACGGACTTGGATACCATAGACATCGTTGATTCTGAAAATCTGATAAAAATGTGTCAGTTCGGTGCAGGAATGCTTTTGGATGAATTGCCCGGATGGTTGGATTGATGTTTTTACAAAGGGTATATAGAAGTGAAATGTAATTTCATAAAACAAGGAGAAAGACAGCATGAATAATCTTATAAAACCAATGGAAACTGTTGTAATGATGTTTGCGGCAACCAAGTATTTCAGCAACAATGAAGAGCTCACAGGTGTGATGGATGATATTGAGGAAAAAATCTCTGCAAAATATAAGGCAAAGTTCATAAGGGTAATTGACGACTATGATTACAAAAGTGATATTGAAGGTTTGGAAGACAGACCTGTAATAATGATTCCCATGAGTGGTTCAGTGCAGCCGGGGATGCTTGAAGCCGCTGAGAAGTTCAAGGCCATCAGCATATGCCCGGGTTACAATGACCTTGTGGTTTCCGAAAAAGGGAAGCTCCTGATGCTCAAGAACAATACTGCACCTGCGGCAATGGATGTATATGCTGTTCTCAGAAGATCCAATAAGATAGTGGAATTTTTTACAGATTTTGAGTCGTTCGACCGTCTGTATAATTCAGCAAGGGCTGTTTACAGGCTTAAAGGCAGCAGGGTTCTTTTAATCGGTAAAACTGAAAGCTGGGTAATCAGTTCAACAAGGAATCTTGACACAATTGCTTCCAAGGTTGGAATTGAAGTAATCAACAAACCACTTGATGACCTTAAGAAGGTTTATGATGAGACGTCATCGGAAGAGGCTTCGGAATTGTACAGCAATTATATAGAAAATAATACAGAAGTAGTTGAACCGGATGATGAAGCCTTGATGAACTCCTTCAGGCTGACAAAAGCCATCGTAAAAATGATGGAATCCTATGACTGTGATGGATTTGCGATTGCCTGCTTCGATCTCCTCGGTAAATTCAATACCACAAGTTGTATGGCGCTGAGTTATCTTAATGACAGTCATGATCATATCGGCACATGCGAGGGTGACCTGGACAGCTCAGTAACCCTTATGCTGATGAAGGCGTTGACGGGAAAACCGGGTTTCATGGCGAATCCGGTTGTGCTTCCGGGAGACACAATAGAACTTTCCCACTGCAGCGCACCTTTGTGCATGACAGGTAATAAGAATGATTACACCATAAGAAACCATCATGAAAGCGGAATAGGGGTCAGCCCCCAGGTCAATCTTCAGGATGGTGAGACAGTCACATTGGTCAGGGTAGGTAATGAAATAAGTGAGATGAACGTATTGCCGGGAGAAACACTCAAAGGAGAAAGGCTTCCCGTATGCAGGACCCAGATTAGCGTGCATGTGGATGATATCCGCGATTATCTTGACAACAGTCTGGGCTGCCATCTGGTAATGACCTATGGTGATTACAGGAAGGAACTTGAATATATCGGCAAACTGACCGGACTGAAAGTTACCCCTTAAAAAACAGGCAGTTATCCCAGGGGTGACTGCCTACTCAAAAAAAGTGCAATAAAAAACCGCGGCAAACATGATGCCGCGGTTTTGTTGTATTTATTCCAATATGACCCTTTCAAGAAGGTAGTCAAGAACTTTCTTCTGTATTGTTACCATCTTCATATGGGGCAGACCGTATATCGTCCTGAATTCAACAAGATTGTCTGAGTCCATTATTTCATTGAAATATTCATTTACGTCATCATCTGAGGCGGTTATTTCTGCATCTTCAGCAATTGCTTCAATCAGAAGGTACATTTTTGCAGTCATTTCAGTTGACTCAACATTTGCATCAATCAGTTCTTTTGTACTGGCTGCGCTTGCATAGTTCTGAATGAACTGCTCGAAGTCCATTCCGTAGTACTCTGCATAATCCTTGTAATACTGAATCATGGAGAATTCCTGATATTCCACCAATATTCCGGGAAGGTCATTTATCGTTGAATTATCAAGCAGATATTCCTGAACAAACTGTTCGATGGCAGAATTTTGGATGTTTGAAGCAATGGCCATGCGCATTTCTTCCACGGTTGTCCAACCATAGTATTCCGAGATAACATCATTCACGAATTCATCAGTGAGTTCCGGTGTCTTGGTTTCCAGGATATGATTTATGGTGACTACGAATACTGCATCTTTTCCTGCAAGCTCTTCTGTCTGGTAGTTATCCGGAAAAGTAACATTTACATCAAAGGTTTCCACGGGCATATGTCCTATGAGCTGTTCAAGGAAATCATCAATATAATTTGTGACGCCAATGGTTACATCAGCTCCCTGCCCCTGGGTGTTGCCGCCGTCGAATTCAACACCGTCGATGCTGCCGACATAGTCAATGTTAACTGTATCATTGTCAGCGACTTCTCTTCCGGTTACAAAAACGTCCGTTGCATATGATGAAAGTATATTGTCCACTTCATTCTGAATTGAGTCTTCGGGTACTGTATGTACTGAAGCAGGAACAGGAATACCCTCATATTCGCATAGCTCAACCTTTTTAAGAGCATTGATTCCTTTCCAGGTGCCGTCTTCATCGATTCCATAGCTGAATGCAAAATCGCTGTCTGTACTCTCAAGGGTCTTGGCACAGCCGGTCAGCACGATTGATAAAGCTGCGATTACTGATAGAATCATAAATATTCCAGTTTTTTTCTTCATATAAAATCTCCGGTCAAAATAGTGTGCATTTTTGCACTGTCACAATATTATATACCAAAATTCAGCCGTAATATGAAGATAATATGAATATATATTGAATTTTAGGACGATGAAGTGATGTTTACTGCATGATATAATCTAATCAGTTAAAAATCGGGGGTATATTCCATGTTTGATGAAAAAAACTATAAAAAAGTAAAAATTGATGGTAAAGAGATTTGGAAAATCAAAAACAAATATTATGAAAAGGAGTTGGAGAAACTTCATTATGAGCTTGTAAAACTCCAGGCTTGGGTGAAAAAGGAGAAAAAGAAAATAGTCGTTATCTTCGAAGGCAGGGATGCAGCCGGCAAAGGGGGAGTAATAAAAAGGATAATTGCACCGATGAATCCCAGAAGCTGCAGGGTTGAAGCTCTTCCTGTTCCCACAGAAAAGGAGCAATCCCAGTGGTTTTTCCAAAGATATGTTGCAAAGCTTCCGGCAGCAGGCGAGATCGTGTTGTTTGACAGGAGCTGGTACAACAGGGCCGGGGTTGAGAAGGTCATGGGTTTCTGTACTGACAGCGAGTATCATGAATTCATGAGGACATGCCCGGATTTTGAAAGAATGCTGGTAGGCTCAGACATCAAACTCATCAAATACTATTTCAACATTTCTGATGAAGAACAGGAAAGAAGGTTCCAGGAGAGGATAAACAATCCAATGAAGAGATGGAAGTTCAGCCCCATGGACGTAAAATCAAGGGACAAGTGGATTGAATACTCAAAGGCTGCCGAAGCCATGTTCCAGAAAACTGATATACCTGAAGCTCCATGGCACATTGTAAATGCAGATATAAAGAAGCATGCAAGGCTGAACTGCATTACACACCTTCTTTCACAGATTCCTTATGAGGATGTCATTCCCGGAAAAATTGATTTACCGCCGAGAAGAGAGGACTATCATACACCTGAATATGAAGGCCCACTTAAGGTTCCCGAAGTATATGGAGGAGAGAATGAATAAAACAGACTTAATAAAGTACACAGGCGACTTAGCCCAGGTTTTTTATGCAAGGCGTTTCACGTTTGACGAAGGCCGTGCCCGTGGAATGAGAGGCATTGATGTCAACAATGGAGCCGGACTTAGTTTTACTGTATTGCCTGACAGAGCCATGGATATAGGGCTACTTTCATATAAAGGCGTGAATTTCAGCTATATAACAAAAGCCGGGTTATCAGCTCCTTGGCACTATGACGACAGGGGAGCAGAGTGGCTGAAGACCTTCAATGGCGGCTTTCTTACAACCTGTGGATTGATCCAGGCAGGTGCTCCTTGTGTTTCCGAGGGCGTGGAATTGGGATTGCACGGAGATATTTCCGCAACACAGGCTGAGGAACTTTGTGTTGAGACGGTCCTTGGTGATGAACCTGAGATTTTAATTAAAGGAAAAATGAGGAGCGGAAGGCTTTTCGGCGACAACCTCTGGATGACAAGGGAATACAGGATAAAGGCCGGGGGTAACAGGATAAGTATCAAGGATACAATTGAAAACAGGGGTGATAAGTCTGTTCCGTATATGATTCTTTATCATTTCAACATAGGTTACCCGTTGCTTGATGAAAATACACGGTTTGTAACTGATTCTGAATATATTAGACCAAGGGATGACGAAGCAGCCAAAGGCATAGCCTGGAGATCTGAATTCAAGAAACCACAGAAAGGTTTCAGTGAACAGGTTTTCTACTATAAATCCAAAGGTGAAAAATGTTTTGCGGGTGTTTACAATCCTAGTCTTGAAACCGGTATTAAGCTTTATGTAAAAGCAGAACAACTGCCCAATATCATTCAGTGGAAGAATGCCGGTTGGGGTGATTATGTAATGGGTATTGAACCTGCAAACTGTTATCCTGAAGGAAGGGAAAAACAAAAGGAGTACGGGCTTGTTTATCTTGATTCAGGTAAAACGGCTGTTCAGGATATAGAGATAGAAGTAGAATGAAAAGACGTGACAGGATCCTTAAAACCATTAACCACATGGAACCGGACAGAGTTCCGATTGGTTTTGATATCCATGATAATAAAAAGACAGAACTCATGGATTATTATGGTGTAACGGATTATAGAAATTTCTACGAAAAGACAGGGGTTGAGTGTTTTTCCGTTTGGGACTGGCCGGCTGTTCTTCCGGTTTACAGGGGAGCCGTTCCAAAAGGTGTAACATATATAAGTGACAATCAAATGGCTTCCCATGGTTGCTGGGGAAAGGAAAGCGAACTTGTTTATCCAATGGAAAACCTGCGACTTGACGAATATCAATGGCCGTTAATTGAAGATTTCGATTTTTCAAACTTGTCAAAAGCACTGGATGAAGTCCTTGGGATGGATATGACGACTGCATCGGCACATGCAGGTGTGGGATTTACACATCATTATCAGCTTCGCAGCTATGAGAAAACCTTCTTTGATATCATGGATGATTCGTGGATGGAAGAGTATATGGGAAGAAACCGGGAGTTTTTCATAGAATATTTCAGGAGACTTTTTGATGCAGCAGAAGGTAAGATTGACATCATAAGGGCTGATGAGGACCTTGGGGGACAGGAAAACATGTCCATAAGTCCGTCTCTATGGCGGAAATGGTACAAACCTCTTTGGAGGGATGTCTTTTCCATATGCAAGGAAAATGGAGCAAAGGTGTGGATGCACTCCTGCGGATTCTGCAGGGATGTGGTAGAAGATTTCATTGAGATAGGAGTTGATATCCTGAACCCTGTTCCGGTTTATGTAAGGGGAAGCGATCCCCTGGATATGAAAAAGACCTTCGGAGACAGACTGGCTTTTGACGGAGGAGTAGACCAGATCAATGTTCTTGTCAAAGGAACAACTGATATGGTCAGGGATGAAGTCAGGCTGAGAATAGAGCAAATGGCACCGGGCGGTGGTTTTATTATAGGACCTTCACAGGTTCTTACAGATGACATGCCCCTTGAGAACATAGTTGCATTCTTTGAGGCAGTAAATGAGTTCGGGGAATACTGAAAACCATACAAATCCCGAAGAACTTGTATGGTTCCAAACCCCTTGTTATCCCTTAGGAAGCAGGTCTTAGTTTCTTTAGAGACCCGAACATCATCAGCGAAGCTATACCTACGGAAACAGCGTCAGCAATCGGATACGAAATCCATATTCCGCGGTATCCCATGGTCAATGTAAGGACGATAAGCAGCGGAATTATAAACACAAGCTGTCTGAAAAGAGATATAAAAAGTGAATTAACCGGTTTTCCAAGTGACATGAAATAGAAGTATGAAATCATGTGCCAGCCTATCACAGGCGTCAGAAGAAGGGTAGTTCTAAGAAGAGGAGCTCCCTTTTGAATCAATGCAG
>Ga0180436_10003770_pt1 | contig 13790 bp, 13 predicted proteins | sample SS_ome_2_FD_132434 | JGI IMG/M metagenome (GOLD analysis project Ga0180436, IMG submission 132434) | Hypersaline lake sediment archaeal communities from the Salton Sea, California, USA - SS_3_S_2 metaG | ecosystem: Environmental > Aquatic > Non-marine Saline and Alkaline > Hypersaline >...
CCGCCGAAGCGCGGGTCGGTCAAGAGCGGCGTGTGGCCGAAGACCTCGTGGAAGATGTCGGGCTCCTTGATGTAGTCGAAATCCTCGCGCGAGCGGATGAATGAGGCGGCCGGGAAGGTCCGGTCCGCCAGCATCGCGAAGAACCGGCCGAAGGGAATGAGCGCCGGCACCGGCGCCACCTGCCAGCCGGTGAGCGGGCGCAGGATCTCGGAGATCTCAACGGCTTGCGGGATCCGGTCGCGCGGCAGGTCCAGCTTTGCAAGCCCGTCGAGATAGGGTCGCGCCATGTGACGCGCCACGTTAGGCGCCTGCTGCGCATAGAGATCGCGCCAGACCGCGTTTTCTTCGTCAGTGTAGTGGATATGCCCCGATGCGTCGGGGGTTTTCGCCACGTAGGCACTCGCTTTGCCCATGTCGTCCTCCCTGTTCGCCTGTCTGGCAGGATAGGTCTCCAGGCGGGGCATTTCTTTTCTATCAGCGGTGAAAACATGCTAAAATAGGGTAAATCTTTTCGCATGATCGTGGTTCGGAGAAAAGTATGACCGATCTTGACGACACCGACAGACGCCTGCTTGGGATCCTGCAACGCGACGGGCGGCTGCCGATCCAGGAACTCGCAACCCGGGCCGGGCTCTCGACATCGCCGTGCTGGCGCCGGGTGCGCAAGCTTGAAGAGAGCGGCGTGATCACCGGCTATGCCGCCCTGGTCGACCCCGCCGCGCTCGGCCTGCTCGCGCGCGCCTTCGTTCACGTTTCGTTGATCGACCACAGCGAGGAGACGATCCGCGCCTTCGATGCCTTCGTGGCGCAAGAAGACCAGATCGTCGAATGCGCCTCGGTGACCGGCGCCGACGACTATCTGCTCAAGGTCGTCGCCCGCGACCCGGAGGCGCTGGAGCAGTTCCTGATGCGTCGCATCCTGCGGCTCGGGCTGGTGCGCTCCTCGACCACGCATTTCGTGCTCGGCCAGAAGAAGCAGACCACCGCCCTGCCGCTCGACTGATTGGAGGGTAGACCTCGCTTTCGCTAATCCCTATATGTTCTGTCAGGTTTAAGGGATACGCGCGATGAACAGCGAAACAGCGAAGCTGGAGGGGGCGCCCCTGATCAAGCCCTCCACCACCGACCACCCGCTCTACGACGCGGTCGTGGCAGCCTGCCGTACGGTCTACGACCCGGAGATTCCGGTCAATATCTACGACCTCGGCCTGGTCTACACGATCGAGATCAACGACGCGGGGGAGGTCTCCATCATCATGACGCTCACCGCCCCGGGCTGCCCGGTGGCGGCCGACATGCCGGGCTGGCTGCACGATGCCGTGGGGCCGGTCGACGGGGTACAGTCGGTGAGTGTCGACATCACTTGGGATCCGCCCTGGGGCATGGACATGATGTCGGACGAGGCCCGGCTCGAACTCGGGTTCATGTAGGCATGGCCGCGCCGGGCCCGAGCGAACTGGAAAAGATGCGCGCGGGCGAGCCCTATCACCCCGGCGACCCCGAACTGGTGGCGATGCGCAAACGCGCACAGCGCCTGATGCACGACTACAACCAGACGGTCTATGGCGACGACGACGCAAGGCATCGCCTGCTGCGCGATCTTTTCGGTTATGCCACCGATGCGGTGATCCGGCCGCCGTTCTACGTCGATTACGGCACCGAGATCCGGCTCGGCAGCGGCATCTTCCTGAACTACGGCTGCATGCTGGCCGATATCGCCCGCATCACCATCGGCGACGGTGTCCAGGTCGGGCCCTATGTGCAGGTTCTCACCCCCGACCATCCCCGCGACCCTGCCGAGCGCGCCACCGGCATCGAGTGGGGCCGTCCGATCACCATCGGGGCCAATGTCTGGATCGGCGGTGGCGCGATCCTCTTGCCCGGGATCACCGTGGGCGATGACGCCATCGTCGCCGCCGGCGCGGTGGTCACCCGCGACGTCGCCCCCGGCGCAACCGTCGCCGGCAACCCCGCCCGCCCCTTGAGGGATGCGTCCTGAACCCCTAGCTTAGTTCCGCGAACAAGGAGACCCGTGATGTTTTCGATCCCCGGCAAACAGGCCGTCACCCTGACCGACGCGGCGGCGAAGCAGATCGCCAAGCTGATGGAAAAGGATGGCCACCAGGGCCTGCGCATCGGCGTGAAGAAGGGCGGCTGCGCGGGCATGGAATACACCATGGATTACGTCGAGGAGATCGACCCGCTGGACGAGATCGTCGAACAGGACGGCGCCCGGGTGATGATCGCGCCGATGGCGCAGATGTTCCTGTTCGGCACCGAGATCGACTACGAGGTCTCGCTGCTCGAGGCGAGCTTCAAGTTCCGCAACCCCAACGTCACCGAGGAATGCGGCTGCGGCGAGTCGATCAAGTTCGACGAGAGCCTGACGCCGGGCTCTTGAGCCTCTCCAACAGCGACATCGCCTCTGCCCCCGGGTTTTTCCGGGGCCACGCCGCGCTATAGGTCGCACCCCTGCCCCTTTGCCCCGACCTGCATTGCGGCTAGTCTCCGCGCGACCAGCAATCAGGGAGAGAGCACATGCGGCGTGGACTTGCGGCAGGCAACTGGAAAATGAACGGCACGGCCGAGAGCCTGGCTGAAATCGAGGCACTGAAGAGTGCCCATGCGAACCCGGATGTCGACATCCTGATCTGCCCCCCCGCCACGCTCGTCGAGCGCATGGCCGCCGCCGCCAAGGGCAGCGCGGTTGCGGTGGGCGGGCAGGATTGCCACGCCGCCAATGCCGGCGCCCATACCGGCGACATCTCCGCCGGCATGCTGACTGACGCCGGCGCGACCCATGTGATCCTCGGCCATTCCGAACGTCGCGCCGATCATGGCGAAAGCGACGAGATGGTCCGCGCCAAGACCGAAGCCGCGCTGATGGGCGGGCTGGTGGCGGTGGTCTGCCTCGGCGAAAGCCTCGAGGAACGCGAGGCAGGCCAGACCCTCGACGTGATCGGCGGCCAGCTCGCCGGCTCCCTGCCCGACGCGATCACCGGCGCCAACACCGTGATCGCCTACGAGCCGATCTGGGCGATCGGCACCGGCAAGGTGCCGACGATCGAACAGATCACCGAGGTGCATGACTTCATCCGCGACGCGCTGGTGAAGCGTTACGGCGACGAAGGCAACGCGATCCGGGTGCTCTACGGCGGCTCGGTGAAACCCTCGAACGCAGCCGAGATCTTCGCGGTTGAAAACGTCGACGGCGCGCTCGTCGGCGGCGCCTCGCTGAAGGCGGATGACTTCTCGCCCATCGTGGCGGCGCTGGAAGCCGCCAAGGGCTGATCGCCCGCCGGCGCGGCGCGCGACCTCGCCATCGCAAGCCCCGGCCGTCGCGCCGGGGCTTTTTTGTGCCGTGGCTTGCGCTTAGGGTGCACAGGCTGACACGAAGCGCGCCGGGAGGGCGACATGAACCACGACGATCTAGCCCTTTGGTCGAAGAAAGCCGCCGACTGGGCACGCGACTACCACGCCGGCTTGCGCGACCGCCCGGTGCGCCCCGATATCGCGCCCGGCGCGTTCCGCAGGCTGATCGAGGCCCCGGTGCCGGAAGAGCCCGAGCCGATCGACCGGATCTTCGACGACGTCACCCGGCTGGTGCCGGATGCGATGACCCACTGGCAGCACCCGCGGTTCTTCGCCTATTTCCCGGCCAATGCCGCCCCCGCCTCGATGCTCGCCGAGCAGATCGCCAATGCGATGGCGGCGCAGGCGATGCTCTGGCAGACCGCGCCGGCGGCGAACGAGATGGAGGCGCTGGTGATCGACTGGCTGCGCGATGCGCTCGGCCTGCCCGGCGATTTCACCGGCACGATCCACGACACCGCCACCACCGCCACGCTCTCGGCCGTGCTGACGATGCGCGAAAAGGCGCTGGGATTCGAAGGGCTGACGGACGGGCTTTCCGCCGCCCCCCGTCTCCGCCTCTATGCCTCCGCCCAGAACCACAGCTCCGTCGACAAGGCCGCGCGGCTCTCCGGCATCGGCCAGGACAACCTGGTGAAGATCGCGGGCCGCGCCGATGATCCGCTGTTCTCGATGGACCCGAACGCGCTCGACGCCGCCATCCGTACCGACCTTGCCGCGGGCCACAAGCCGGCCGGCGTCATTCTCGTCACCGGGGGCACCGCCGTCGGCGCCTGCGACGACCTCAAAGCCTGCATCGCGATCGCCAAGGCGCACGGGCTGCCCACGCATGTCGATGCCGCCTGGGCCGGATCGGCGATGATCGCGCCGGAGTTCCGCGCGCTCTGGGAGGGCGTGGAAGACGCCGACAGTATCGTCTTCAACCCGCACAAATGGATGGGCGCGCAATTCGACGCCTCCGTCCAGTTCCTGCGCGACCCCGGGCCCCAGATCCGCACCATGGGTCTGCGCCCGGCCTACCTCGAAACCCAAGGTGCGGGCGAAATCGTCAACTACAACGAATGGACCGTGCCGCTGGGCCGGCGGTTCCGGGCGCTGAAGATATGGTTCCTTTTGCGGGCCGAGGGACTTTCGGGCCTGCGCGCGCGCATCCGCAACCACGTGGCCTGGGCCGGCGAGGCCAGGGACGCCATCGCCGCCCTGCCCGGCTTCGAGATCGTCACCGAGCCGATCCTGTCGCTGTTCACCTTCCGCTACGGCGACGACGATCGCACCGCGGCCCTGCTCGACGCCGTCAACCGCGACGGACGGGTCTACCTCACCCAGACCATGCATGACGGCGCCTTCGTCATCCGCATGCAGGTCGGCCAGTTCGACTGCACCCGGGATGACGTGATGACGCTGCCCGGGGTGCTCGAAGAGATCGCGCCGACGCTCTGAACGATGGCCGCAGCCCCCGGCGCGTGGTAAACTGTGCGTGAGTTTCCGCCGGACCCCCGGCCCGTGGAGGATTGCCCATGAAACGCCTTGCCGCCTTTGCCGTCGCGCTGCTGCTGCCGGTCTTCGCGCTGGCCCAGAGCTGGCCGGTCTACGAGACGACCTATGTCAACGATTATGCCAACCTCGTCGAGGAAGGCGCCGAGAGCCGGATCACCTCGGCGCTGAAGGCGTTGCGCGAGGAAACCGGCATCGAGGCGACGGTGCTCACGATCCACACCCGCTGGGGCTACGAGAGCACCGGCTCGCTCGAGAGCTTCGCCACCGGGCTGTTCAACCACTGGGGCATCGGCAACGCCGAAACCAACGACGGCATCCTCGTGCTGGTGGTGTCGGAAGACCGCGAGATGCGGGTCGAACTCGGCTCGGGCTACGGCACCGCCTTCAACCGCGAGGCGCAGGACATCATCGACCGCGTCTTCCTGCCGGAATTCCGCGCAGACAATTATTCGCAAGGGATCGAGGACGGCACCGCCGCGGTGATCGAACGGATCGCACGGGTGCACTACGCCGGCGGCGAGCCGACCCCGAGCTCAGGCGGCGGCGGCTTCGCCGGGGCGATCTTCGGCGCGTTCTTCGCCCTGATCGCGGGCGCATCCCTGTTCGGCCGGCGGATTGCCGACAGGTTCCGCCGATGCCCCGAATGCGGCCAGCGCGGCATCCACACCATGCGGAAGGTGATCGACCGCGCCACCCGCACCTCGACCGGCCGCGGCGAGAAAACCACCGATTGCCCGCATTGCGGCTACCATGCGGTGACCGGCTACACGATCTCGCGCGTCCGCCGTTCGTCGTCGTCGGGGGGGTCCTTCGGCGGCGGCTCCTCGTCCGGCGGCGGCGCCTCGGGGCGCTGGTAGCCGCCGCGTCGGCGCCGCACTGCCGACCGGGGGAAGCGGACGCAAGGTCAAGCTCCACTTGAGCGGACAGGGCGCTATAGTAAGCCCTCGACGGAGGGTGCGATGCAGCGCTACGGATTGGATCACAGCTTTGCCGAACACGTGGCCGATGGCGTGATGCATGTGGTCGGGGTGACCGCGGCGATCGCGGGCGCCACGGCGTTGCTGGTCTGGGCCGCGCTCGCGATTCCAGCCGAGCGGGTCTGGCCGCTGGTGCCCTATGCCGTCGGCCTGCTGGCCACGTTTGCCCTGTCGGCGGCCTACAACATGACGCTGCACCGCAAGATCCGCGCGGTTCTGCGCCGGTTCGACCATGCGGCGATCTACCTGATGATCGCCGGCACCTACACGCCGATGGCGATCATCGGAATCGGCGGCGGACGCGGCCTCGCGCTGGCCATCGCCGCCTGGGGGCTGGCGGTCTTCGGCATCACGCTGAAGCTCGCCTTTTTCCACCGCTGGCAGAAGCTCGGCTTCGTGCTCTACATCGCCCAGGGCTGGCTCGGCGTCGTCGCGGCCTGGCCCCTGATGCAGACCATCCCCCTGCCCGCGCTGATCCTGCTGCTGATCGGCGGCGTGACCTACACGGTGGGCACGATCTTCCACCACGCGCCGTGGAAATACTCCACCGCGATCTGGCACGGCCACGTGCTCGCCGCCGCGGCCACGCATTACGCCGCCGTGGTGATGGTGGCCGGGCTGCAATAGGCCCATCCCCCGTCACCGCTGTTCTTCTTTGGTCAATCAATACCTCGGGGGGTCCGGGGGGCTGGCCCCCCGGCAGGTCGGCCGGGCGCAAGCCCGGACGAAACCGCTCAGGGCGCCGCGCCGCGCAGATAGTCCACGAGTTGCGCCGTGGAGCCGTCCTTGCCCTCGGTGCCGGTCGCGCCGCTGAGCACCGGCTCCAGCGCCTTGGCCAGCGCCTTGCCGAGTTCCACGCCCCACTGGTCGAACGAGTTGATCCCGAGGATCACCCCCTCGACGAAAACCCGGTGCTCGTAGAGCGCCACGATCTGGCCGAGCACGTAAGGCGTGAGCCTGGGATAGGCCAGCGTCGTCGAGGGCCGGTTGCCGGGGAAGACCCGGTGCCGCGCCTGGCGCTCCAGTTCCGCGCCCTCCAGCCCGGCCTCGGCCATCATCGCGCGCGCCGCGTCGAGCCCGCGGCCCTTCATCAGCGCCTCGGACTGGGCCAGGCAATTGGCCACCAGCAGCCGGTGCTGGTGGGCGAGGTCCGGCTCGTGGCCCTCGGCGCCGAACATGAACTCGCAGGGCACCACCTGGGTGCCCTGGTGAATCAGCTGGAAGAAGGCGTGCTGGCCATTGGTGCCGGGCTCGCCCCAGACCACCGGGCCCGCGGCGATCTCGAGCGAGCGGCCGTCCATCGACACCCGCTTGCCGTTGCTCTCCATCTCCAGTTGCTGGAGATAGGCCGGCAGCCGCGCGAGGCGCTGCTCGTAGGGCAGCACGGCGCGGGTCGGATAGCCGCAGACCTGGTGGTGCCAGATCCCCGCGAGCGCGAGCATCAGCGGCATGTTCTCGGCGTCCTTGGCGGTGCGGAAATGCCGGTCCATGGCATGGCCGCCGGCGAGCAGGTCGCGGAAGTCTTTGCGCCCGATGGCGATCATGACGCCAAGTCCGATCGGGCCCCACATCGAGTAGCGCCCGCCGACCCAGTCTTCGAAGCCGAACACCCGGGCCGGGTCGATCCCCCAGTCCGCGGTCTTGTCGAGGGCGGAGGACAGCGCGGCGAAATGACGGCCGGTGTTCTCCGCGCCCACCGCGCGGATGAGCCAGTCGCGCGCCGTGGCCGCGTTGGTCATGGTTTCGATCGTCGTGAAGGTCTTGGAGGCCACGATCACCAGCGTGCTCGTCGGGTCGAGCCCGGCCAGCACGTCATGGACATGCGCGCCGTCGACGTTCGACACGTAATGCACGCGCGGCCCGTCGTGATAGGGGGCAAGCGCCAGCGTGGCCATCGCCGGGCCGAGATCGGAGCCGCCGATCCCGATGTTGACCACGTCGGTGAAGCGCCCGCCCTGCGGCGGCCGCACCCGGCCGGTGCGCAGCCCGTCGGCGAAATCCTCCATCCGCCCCAATGTCTCGTGGACCGCCGGCAGCACGTCCACGCCATCGACCTCGACCGGACCCGGACCGGGGTGGCGCAGCGCGGTATGGAGAACTGCGCGCCCCTCGGTCTCGTTGATCTTCGCGCCCGAGAACATCGCGTCGCGCCGCGCTGCCACGCCGGAGTCCTCCGCCAGCGCGAGCAACAGCCGCCGGGCTTCCGCGTCGATCGAGGTCTTGGAATAGTCGAACAGGAGCCCGTCGGCGCGCACGGAAAACGCCGCCGCCCGTCCGGCGTCGGCAAACAGATCGGCAATCCGCAGATCGCCCTGCGCCGCGCGGTGCGTCTTCAACTCAGACCACGTCATCGGCTCCGCTCCCGTCGTCAGTTTTCCGCCCAATGCACCGTCAGGCCATCGAGCACGGCTGCCACCGGCGCCTGCATCGGGTCGCCGATCTCCGCCGCCTTCTCCAGCGCCGCGCGTTTCGCGCCGCCAAGGATGACGAGATGCTTGTTCATCGCCCCGTTCAGCACCTCCGCCGACAATGTCACACGCGGCTCCTCCGCCCCCGGCGCGTGCATCGCCACCAGTGCCGGCGCGGTGCTGCGCAGCGCCTTCTCCAGGTTGTCGGCGCCGGGGAACAGGCTCGCGGTGTGCATGTCGTCCCCCATGCCGAGCAGCACGAAGGTGAGCGGGCAGAGCGCCTCCACCGACGCCGCGGTGTCGACCAGGTCGATGTCGGAACCGTCGCCCCCGGTGTAGAACGGGAGGAACCGCGCCGCCGCCGCCTTGTCAACCAGCAGACGCTCGCGCAGGAGCCGGGCGTTCGAGCGCGGGCTGTCTTCCGGCACCCAGCGTTCGTCGGTGAGCAGCACGTCGACGCGGGACCAGTCGAGGTCGATCGCCGACAGGGTATCGAAGACCGGCCCCGGCGTAGTGCCGCCGGGCACCGCGAGCGACACCCTCTCGTGGGTCATCAGGGCCCGGTTCAGCTCCCCCGCGATCGTGTTGGCAAGGTCGAGCCACATCAGGTCGCTGTCGGTATAGTCGATGAGTTTCATGCGCTTAGCTCTCTCCAGCGTCGGCCGTCCCTGTGCATCAGGATAAGCGCCTCTTCCGGTCCCGTCGAGCCGGCTTCGTAGGCCAGGGGCTTTTCGCCGCGCGCCTCCCAGGCCGCGATCACCGGATCGGTCCAGGCCCAGGCCGCCTCGACCTCGTCGCCGCGCATGAACAGGGTCTGGTTGCCCCGGATCACGTCCATGATCAGCCGCTCGTAGGCGTCGGGCACATCCGCGGCTTCCGCACCGAGCGCCTCGGCGAAGGTCATGTCGAGCGGAACTGAGACGAGTCTCATACCGCCCGGCCCCGGCTCCTTGATCGTCACCGTGAGGTCCATGCCTTCGTTCGGTTGCAGCCGGATGGTGAGCTCGTTGGCGCTCTGCCCTGTATCTTCCTCGAAGATCGAATGCGGCGGCTCCTTGAAGCGCACCACGATCTCCGACATCCGCGCCTTCATCCGCTTGCCGGTGCGCAGGTAGAACGGCGTGCCGTTCCAGCGCCAGTTCGCCACGTGCAGCTTCAGCGCGATAAAGCTTTCGGTGCGGCTGTCGGGGTTCTCGGCGTCGTCGCGATACGAGGCGGTGTCGCCCCCCGCCTTGTATTGCCCGCGCACGATGTCATCCGCCTCGACGGGCTTGAGCGCCCGGATCACCTTCAGTTTCTCGTCGCGCACCGCGTCGGGGTCGAACTTCGACGGCGGCTCCATCGCGATCAGGCACAGAAGCTGCATCAGGTGGTTCTGCACCATGTCGCGCATCGCGCCGGACTTGTCGTAGTAGGCGCCGCGCCCGCCCACGCCCACCGTCTCGGCCACGGTGATCTGAACGTGGTCGATATACTGGTTCTTCCACAACGGCTCGAACAGCATGTTGGCGAAGCGCACGGCCATCAGGTTCTGCACCGTCTCCTTGCCGAGGTAATGGTCGATCCGGTAAATCTGGTCTTCGGCGAAATGCCTGGCCAATGTCTGGTTCAGCGCACAGGCGGAGGCAAGGTCGTGCCCGAACGGCTTTTCCACCACGATCCGCGCCGCCGGCCCGGCAACGTTGTGGGCATGGAGCCGTTCCGCGAGATCGCCAAACAGCGACGGCCCGACCGAGAAGTTGAACACCTGCACCACGTCCGGGCGCATCTTGGCCGCCAGTTCGTCCCAGCCGCCGGCGCCCGTCGCATCCACCGCCACGTAGTCGATGCGCTCGAGAAAGGCGGCCACGTGATCGCGGTCGCATTTCGCAGGCGCGACGAACTCGCGCAGCGCCGCCGCTACCAGGTCGCGATAGCCCGCGGCGTCCAGGTCCGAGCGCGCCGCGCCGATGATCCGGCCGGTTTCTGGGATCTGGCCATCGCGGAACCGCAGATACAGCCCCGGCAGGATCTTGCGCCGGGCGAGATCGCCCGTGCCACCGAAGATCACGAGGTCGAACGGATCGACCGGGATGACGCGCGAGACCATGGTTCCACTCCGTGTTCAGGCGACGTGCGCCGTATTTCGAGGCGACCGCGCGGGCGCTTGTTAACGCTAACGCCACCCGGTCGCCCGTCTGTTACTGCGCGCTTCCGCACATGTCTAGCATCCGCGCGAAAGACGGCACCAGTGTGATCCGTTTGCCCCTATCGGTGCGGGCGCCTTAACCCGGCGTTCAACCCGTTGCCCTAGCCTGCCCCTGATTGCGCAGCCGCACGGAAACCGCACATGGCCAACGGCATCATCTGGTCCACGCTCTATCTTGGTCGCCTCCCCGAGCTGGATGTTGACGAAAGCACCTATGCGATCGAGGATGCTGCGCCGCTGCTCACCACCTTCGGCGGGCCGGGCAACGCGCTTGCGGGGCAGATCACTAACGTGACGACCAACGCCGGCAGGGACGACGTCGTGTCATCCGACAATTACGGCACAAGCGATACCGTCGAATACGACCTGGGCGGCGGGCCGGTCACGGCCAACGTGGATGCGATCGTGGCCCTCAACGGCACCGTCACCTTCGCCGATGGCTCCACCTTCAACAGCGTCTTCGGCGTGTTCCAGGCCGATACCGGCGACACCTTCATGATGGTGCTCGACAGCCAGCCGGAACTGGCAAGCCAGGCGATCACCTCGGTGACGTTCAACGCCGTGGTGAACTCGGACTATTCCGGTATCCGCCAGAGCACCAAGGACGATCACGATTTCGTCTGTTTCGGCCCCGATACCGAGATCGAGACCCCCACCGGCCCGCGCCGCGCCGAGGCGTTTCGTCCCGGCGATCTCGTCACCACGCTCGACCACGGCCCGCAGCCGATCTCATGGATCGGAAAACGGCGGCTGGTGTTCGCAGGCCGCGACCCGGCGCAGCCGATCCTCGTCTCCGCCGGCGCCTGCGGCCCGGGCCTGCCCCGGCGCGATACCCTGCTGTCACCCGACCACCGGGTGCTCCTGCGCATCGCGCCGAGCCACCTGCTGCACGACCCGCTCGGCGCGCTCGCGCCAGCCAAGGCCCTGACGCGGGCGCGCGGGATACGGGTGAAGGCCGGCGCGCGCGCTGTGACCTACATCAGCTTCCTTCTGCCGATGCACGCGGTGCTGATCGCCAACGGCATCGCGGTGGAAAGCCTCTATCCCGGGCCGGAATCCTGGGCCCGGCTCGATGGCCCCGACCGCAGCGCCTGGCTCGCACTCGCCGCCGGGGCCCGCGTCACCGGGGTGCCCCCCGCACGCCTGCTGTTGTCGGTGGCCGAGGCGCGGGCCGGTCTGGACGCCGGCGCCATGGCGCTGCCCGAAACGCCGCCCGTGGCGCTGGGGCCGGCAGCCGCACGCCGCCGGCCACGCCCCCTGCCCGCCCATCTCGCCGCCGGCTGACACAAACCGCTTGCCGGCAGCGGTGCCGCGTGGTCAACCCGGGCGCATGAGCGAACGGTTCGAGACCATCATCATCGGCGCCGGCGCCGCCGGGCTGTTCTGCGCTGCCCACACCGGCGGGCGCACGCTGGTACTCGACCACGCCGCCAAACCGGCCGAGAAGGTGCGCATTTCCGGCGGCGGGCGCTGCAACTTCACCAACCTCGATGTGACCGCGGCCAATTTCCTCTCCGGCAACCCGCATTTCGCCAAGTCCGCGCTCGCCCGCTACACGCAGTGGGATTTCATCGACCTCGTCGCGCGCCACGGCATCGCCTGGCACGAGAAGACGCTGGGCCAGCTGTTCTGCGACGGCAAGTCGACCCAGATCGTCGAGATGCTGCTTGCCGAGGCCCGCGCCGCCGGGGCCGAGTTGCGCCTCTCCACCCCGGTGCGCGCCCTCGATCATGCCGATGGCCGATTCCGCCTCGCCACCGACGCGGGCATGCTCACCTGCCGCAACCTCGTGATCGCCACTGGCGGCAAGTCGATCCCCAAGATGGGCGCGACCGGCTTCGCCTACGACGTCGCCCGCCAGTTCGGCCATGCCGTGACCGAGACCCGCCCGGCCCTCGTGCCGCTCACCTTCGGTGACCGCTTCGCGCCGCTGTCGGGCGTTTCGCTCCACGCCCGCGCCTCGAACGACCGGGCCGCCTTCGACGAGCAAATTCTCTTCACCCACCGCGGCCTCTCCGGCCCGGCGATCCTGCAACTCTCCTCCTACTGGCGCGAGGGCGAATCGATCACCCTCGGCCTCGCACCGGGGCGCGACCTCTTCGCCGCCCTGCGCGACCAGCGCCAGGCCTCCGGCCGGCGCGCGCTCACCACCGCGCTGGCCGCCCACCTCCCCGCCCGCCTCGTCGAGCACCTCGCGCCCGGGCTCGGGCTTGCCGGCAACCTCGCCGACCAGTCCGACGCGCGGCTGCGCGAGATCACCGACGCGCTCCACGGCTGGACCCTCACCCCCACCGGCTCCGAGGGCTACCGCACCGCGGAGGTCACCCTCGGCGGCATCGACACCGCCGGGCTCTCGTCGCAGACGATGGAATCGCGCCACTTGCCCGGGCTGTATTTCATCGGCGAGGCGATCGACGTCACCGGCTGGCTCGGCGGCTACAACTTCCAGTGGGCCTGGGCCTCGGCCCATGCCGCCGGCCGGGCGATCGCCGCGAAATCATCCTGAACGTATGCACGCGCGGTGCACGTGCGGTGCACGCGTTGTGCATGTCTCCGTCGCCCTGTACCCTCGCGGCGAACACCCCGGGGAGACGCCATGAAAATCGCCAGCTTCAACATCAACGGCATCAAGGCCCGGCTGCCCGTCGTGACCGACTGGCTCGAGGAGACCGCCCCCGACGTGGCGATCCTGCAGGAGATCAAGTCGGTCGACGAGACCTTCCCGCGCGAGCACTTCGAAGACATGGGCTACAACGTTGAAACCCATGGACAAAAGAGCTTCAACGGCGTCGCGCTGCTGTCGAAACTGCCGCTCGAGGATGTCACCCGTGGCCTGCCCGGCGCCGCGGGCGCGGGCCGCGAGGGCGCCGACGACGAAGAGGCGCGCTACATCGAGGCCACCGTGGTAGGCGACACCGCCGTGCGCATCTGCGGCCTCTACCTGCCCAACGGCAACCCCGCGCCGGGGCCGAAATACGACTACAAGCTGCGCTGGATGGAGCGTTTGACGGACCGCGCCAAGGCTTTGTTATCTCGGGAGGAATGCTTCCTGATGGCCGGCGATTTCAACGTCATCCCGCAAGCCGAGGACGCCGCCCGCCCGGAAGCCTGGGCGGAGGATGCACTCTATCTGCCGGAAACGCGCGCCGCCTTCCGGCAGCTCCTCAACCTCGGCCTCACCGACGCGTTGCGCGCCCGCACCCTCGCGCCGGAGCTCTACACCTTCTGGGATTTCCAGCGCGGTGCCTGGCAGCGCAACGACGGTATCCGGATCGACCATTTCCTGCTCTCGCCGCAATGCGCGGATCTGCTCGAGGACGTGCAGATCGACAAGGACATGCGGGCCCG
>Ga0180436_10003771_pt1 | contig 13789 bp, 9 predicted proteins | sample SS_ome_2_FD_132434 | JGI IMG/M metagenome (GOLD analysis project Ga0180436, IMG submission 132434) | Hypersaline lake sediment archaeal communities from the Salton Sea, California, USA - SS_3_S_2 metaG | ecosystem: Environmental > Aquatic > Non-marine Saline and Alkaline > Hypersaline > Sediment...
ATGGCCTCGCAGACCAGTTGCTATCGCTACTGGGGGCAGGGCCTCTGGACCGATTATGGCCGCGAGATCTGTCGCCGGGTGACCGAGATCGTCAAGCACGATTTCGCCTGATGCAAGCGGGTCGCCGGTGTCTCAAGCGAACCGGATGTACCGATTGAACGGATAATCGCGAAGGCGTTGGCCGGTTGCCGCGTAGATGGCATTGGCCAGCGCCGGTTTCGAGGGTGGGGTGCCGGGCTCGCCGACGCCGGTGGGCGCATCACCGCTTTCCAGGATGCGCACCCGAATCTCTGGACATTGGGCAAGGCGCAGCGCGCCGTAGTCGTGGAAGTTGGACTGCTCGACGCGACCATCGCGAAAGCTGATCTCGCCCATGACCGCGGCGGATAGACCATACAGGATGCCCGACTGCATCTGTGCCTCGATGATACCGGGATCTAATGCCAATCCGACGTCGGCGACGCAGTACACGCGCTCGATGCGCAGTCCGTCCTGATCCGGGTTGGTGCCGACGCTGACCTCGACCACCTGCGCTACCGTGCTGCCGAAGGAATGGGTCATCGCCAACCCGCGGCCACGGCGGCGGCCGTCGCCCCTGGGTAGGGGCGTCTCCCAGTCGCTGAGTTCGCCAACTGATTGCAGGACCGCCCGCGCGAAGGGGTAGTCACGGGTGAGTGCCAAACGCATCGCGAGCGGGTCGATGCCGCCAGCAACGGCTAGCTCGTCCAGAAAGCACTCGTGAAAGAAACCATTGAAGGAGGCACCCACCGAGCGCCAGTTGCCGAGCGCCACCGGTGATTCCGGTCGATAGCCCGCGACTCGATAGTGCGGGATGCTGTAAGGCTGTCGCGCGGCGCCTTCCGTGATGAGCTTATCCGGTCCTAGCGCCGGGAGCCCCATGCGTCCCGCGAAGGAGCGCATCACCGAGGGGGAGGCAATGTCCATGTCGAGCACCCAGGGCATGCCGTTCTGGTCGATCACACCCCGGCAGCGCGCCACCGCGGCGGGGCGATAGAGATCATGCCGAATATCTTCCTCACGGCTCCAAGTTAGGTTGATCGGTATCCCAGGCATGGCCTCGGCAATGGCTGCTGCTTGCAGGCCGAAATCAACCTCCGCGCGGCGGCCAAAGCCGCCGCCGAGCAGTTCCACCTGGACGTCGACCTGATCGGGGTCAAGCCCGGACTGCTGCGCGGCCAGATCGCGTAGTAGCGTCGGTGCCTGATGGCCGATCCAGAGCTTTAGTCGACCCGGCTGGCGCAGTGCCACCGCGCTTGGCGGCTCCAGGGTCGTATGGGCGAGGAATGGCGCGCGGTATTCGGCCGTGATCACCGGCTTCGCCTCGGCGCGGGCGATGCGCAGCGCTTGCTCCGCATCGCCGTCATCGCGGGGTACCGCATCGGGCTCAAGCTGATCGATACTGGCGGCGATCTCATCGAGCATCGTCACCGAATCTCCGGTGAGATCCGGCGCTGGGCGCCAGTCGATCTCCAGCGCGGCGGCGGCTTGCGAGGCGCGCCAGCGATTGTCGGCCACCACGGCGATCGCATTGTCCTGCGTTGGTCCCAGATCGATGATCCGTACCAGGCCGCGCCGGGTCCGTGCCCGGCTCGCATCGAATCCAGCGCGGGTGCCATGCAGATAGGGATTGGCAATGACGGTGGCGTAGCACATCCCTGGCAGCCGCAGATCGCTTGCGAAGCGGGCGGTGCCGGTGCATTTAGCGACCATATCGACGCGTGGCAGCGCGCGCCCTAGGAGCTGCCATTGTTGGCGCGGTTTCAGTGGCGGATCGGTCGGCGGCTCGATCTGGGCGGCGGCCTCGGCAAGCGCCGGATAGGGCAGCCGCCGGCCGCTGTCGGGATCGACCACCGCACCCGCCTCGGTGCGCAGCCCATCTAGGCTCAGACCCCAATGCTCTGCCGCCGCTTGCAGCAGTACCTGACGCGCGGCAGCCCCCGCCTTGCGCAGCTTGATAAAGGCATCCGCGGTACTCGTGGAGCCGCCGGTGAGTTGTAGCCCCAATAGCTTTCCGGCAACCGCGGTCGCATCGCGTAGACCTTCCGCGAGCCAGCTCCGGTCCCAGCTCGGATAGGGCACCGCGGCCTCTAGCATGGCGGCGTTGAAATAGGCGTTCGCCGTCGGACCATGCAGGCTGCGCAGGGTCTGCCAGGGTAGGTCTAGCTCCTCGGCGACCAAGGCGGCGAGGCTGGTGTGAATTCCCTGACCCATCTCGGCGCGGGGCGTGATAATGGCGACGCCCTCGGCATCGATGATCAGATAGGGATTCAGGGTCACTGCCGATCCATCTCGGACCTGGTCGATGTCGTCTAGCGGATTCGGGAGTGGCCGGCGCAGCTGGTAGACCCCAAAGGCCACACCACCGGCAATCGCCATGGAGCCAATCAGGAAGCGGCGTCGGGTCAGTCTGTTCATGTCGTCTCGCGAAGGGTGGCCGCCGCAAGGCGGACCGCGTCTCGAAGCCTTGGGTAGGTGCCACAGCGGCAGAGATTGGTCATTGCCGCATCAATATCGGCGGCGCTCGGGTCCGGGTTGCGAGCCAGCAGGCAAGCGGCGCTCATGATCTGCCCCGGCTGACAGTAACCGCATTGAGCCGCCTGTGCCGAGATCCAGGCCTGCTGCACTGGATGCGGTTGGTCTGGGCTGCCAAGGCCTTCAATGGTGGTCACCGCGCCCTGCGCCGCGGCGACCGGCAGCGAGCAACTGCGCACTGGCACGGCGTCGATGGCGACAGTGCAGGCCCCGCATTGGCCAATGCCACAACCGTACTTGGTACCGGTCAGGCCCAGCTCATCGCGCAAAACCCAGAGCAGGGGCATCTCCGGCTCCACGTCTAGGCGGTAGGCTTGGCCGTTGATGAGCAGGTCAATCAAGTCTGTTGATCGAGTCATTTGAGAAACCTCTCCAATGCGAAACCGCTTTCCACCGGGACCAATTCGGACAATCCTTTGCCTAAGTCTGCTCCCGGTTAGCGGCGAAGCCTTAACGACCTGAGTATAGTGGCAGGGAATTGGACGCCAGGGTAGGGCCATCCGCTGATACCTCTCCGTCAGGGTAAAGGGCTGTCCTAAACCCGGTGTCCATCTTAGACTATCGAAGACGCGCCTATGCCATTCAAGCTCCCGATCGCGACCAAGCTGCTGATTGTACTCATCCTGACCGCGCTGACACCGCTGTTCATCGTTGGCTGGGTTGGCTATTCCAACGCGCTAAAGATCAACGTTATCGCCTCCCAGGCCAACCGCGAGGTGGCGCAGCTGGCGATGTCGGATAGCAGTGCGGCGCTCTCTGCCGAACTCGAAGCGCGCTTGTTGGCGTTGATCGAGCGCCATGCGGGTGATATCGATGAGATCCTGACGCGGGTGCAGTCGGATACGGCCAAGCTCGCCGATTTTGCCACTTATCTTTACGCGCACCCGGAAACGCTCGAGCGTTATGCCTTTCCAAGCGAGTATGAGCCGGCTCCGGCGAATGCGATGTTCGGCAGTCGCCAACCGAGCCGTAACTCCTGGCTCGGCGTGTTCGGTGATCAGGTCGATGCGCGGGGACGGGTCAGTGCCGAGACCCTGCGTGAGATCGAACTCACCGAGTACATGGATATCCTATTCAACAGCGTGGCGGCGACCAACCCCTACGCGGTGCAGATGTACATCAATACCGCCGGGCAGTTGTCGCGCGGCATGCCGTTCGTCGACGGTGAGTACCAGTGGGTGGATGCCACCGAACAGTTCGCTCATCTGCCCGATGTGACCGCCTTCGATTTTTACTATCTGGCCGATGCGGAGCACAATCCCGATCGTGGTCTGAAATGGACCGAACTCTACTGGGACCCGGCGGGTCTCGGTTGGATGGTCTCGAGCATTGCGCCCGTCTATCGTGATGATCAGCTGATGGCGGTGACTGGCATCGACATCACCCTCAAGCGTATTGTCGAAGGCATCGTTGGTCTCCAGGTAGAGCAAACCGGCTTCGCCTTTCTGATGTCGGACAGCGGACAGGCCATCGCCTTTCCGGAGCGTGCCGCCGAATTCTTGCAATTTCGTGGCAGCTTCGAAGGCAAGTTCAAGGAGAACGAGGCCTTCAAGCATTCGTTGCGTGAGGTACGCGACCTGGACTTTCAGCGACTCATCGAGCGCATGGGGGTCGGTGAGCAGGGGTTGCGTACCTATGTTGATCCCGACACCGGTGAGGAATTCTTCTTTGCCTACCATCCGATCCCCGTCACCGGCTGGAGTGTGGGGATCGTTGTTCCGGTGCAAGAGGTGATTGCCCCGGCGCTGCTGACGAATGACAAGATCGAGCAGAGTCGGCAGCGTACCGCCGAGGCGCTGAATGCAAGCACCCAATCGTTGTTACAGACCTTCCTCTGGCTGCTATTCACCAGCGTGCTGATTCTAGTGCCGCTGGCCGTGCTCTTTGCGCGGACGATCTCGCGGCCGATCTCGGCGCTGGCCGATGGCGCGCGCCGGGTTGGTGCCGGTGAGCTTGAGCATCGTATTCGGCTCCGCTCTGGTGACGAGATCGAGGCCTTGGCCAAGACCTTCAATCAGATGGCGAGCGATCTGCAGACCAAGATCGACGAGACCGAGCGTGCCAACCGCGAGTTGACCCAGCTCGATCAGCTCAAGTCCAAGTTCATTTCCATGGCCTCGCATGAGCTGCGCACGCCGCTGATCGCGATCCAGGGCTATGTCGACCTCATCCGCGAGGGTAAGGGGGGGATGATCTCCGAGGCGCAGCGAAAGATGCTCGATACCGTCTCGCGCAACGCCACTCGCCTCGCGCGCATCATCGCCGAACTGCTCGACATCTCGCGGATCGAAGAGAACAAGCTGGTCTTGCATCGCACGCCGGTCTCGATGGCCGAGATCCTGCACGAGATCGCCGATGAGCAGCGGCCCTATCTCGACAGCCGTGGTCATCACCTGCGGTTGCAGTTGGCTGAGGATCTCCCTTTGGTGGAAGGTGATCGCGATCGACTGGCTCAGGTGACGATCAACCTGCTTGGCAATGCCATCAAATACACCCCAGACAATGGTCAGCTCGTCATCCGTCTTTATGCCGAGTCTAAGCCCCTGCCCGAGCAGGATGCCAGCGCTCAGGCAAAGACAGGTACGAGCACCAAGCCTGAGCAGCATTGGCTGCACCTAGAGGTCAGTGACAACGGCATCGGGATCAAGCAGGAGGATTTAGGAAAGCTCTTTCAGCGCTTCTCGACCCTCGGCGACATCACCAAACACCGTACCGACAAGAACGCCTTCATGGCCGGCGGCACCGGACTCGGTCTATCCATCGTTCAGGGCATTGTCCAGGCTCACGATGGCCGCATCTGGGTTGAAAGTGTCTACGGCAAGGGCAGTACCTTTCATGTGGTGCTGCCAGCACTGGAGACCACGGCCGGTAGCAAGGCCATCGCCCAAGTCCAGGTGGCACCGGTGGCTACGGATGTCGCAAAGACCGCGGAAGATGAGCGTGCAGCCTTCAAGGTGATCCAGTTCGAGACCGGCCATCCGCTGAAGATCGATCGTCCGGAGGAACAGCGGCTGTCGGTGCTGGTGGTCGATGACGAGCCGGATGTCATCACCTTCACCCGCGAGATGCTTGAGGAGCAGTACGAGATCTACAGCGCGCAGACCAGTGCGACGGCGATCAAGGAGGCGATCAGCCAGAAGCCGGATTTGGTTCTGCTCGATGCTTGGATGCCAGGGATCTCAGGCTATGATGTCTGCCGAACCCTCAAACGCAATAGCAATACCCGTGAAACGCCCATCATCATCTTTACCGCGGCGACCCAGAAGATCGACGAAGAGCGGGCGCGCGAAGCCGGTGCCGATGGCTTCGTTACCAAGCCGTTCCGGCGCGATCAGATGATCGCCCTCATCGATAGCTTCCGCAAACAGCGATGAGCGAGAGGCGCCAACGGCTGCTAGTCGTCGATGACGAGCCGAGCACCCGACAGTATGTCGCGGGCTTGCTCGGTGATCGCTACCAATTATTGGAGGCGGCTGATGGAGCCGATGCGCTGGTGCTGCTCGAGGCCGAGCCCGAGATCGATCTGATCCTGCTCGACGTGATGATGCCTGGGCTCGACGGCTTTGAGGTGCTCGAGATCCTCAAATCGAGTCCCGAACTGCCGAAGCCGCGGGTGATCATGTTTAGCGCCAGGACCGATACGGATAGCAAGGTCAAGGCGTTTGCGGTCGGCGCCGTCGATTACATCGAAAAGCCATTCAATCGTGGCGAGCTGGTGGCGCGGATTGATACCCAGATGCGTTTGCAGCGGATCGATGCCGAGCTTCGGCAAGCCAAGCAGGAGGCGGAGGCGGCGAATCGCGCCAAGAGTGAGTTCTTGGCCAATATGAGCCATGAGATCCGCAATCCGCTGAATGCGATTATCGGCATCAGCGAGCTACTCGCGGCCACCAACCTCGATGCTGGGCAGCGCGACTATCTCTCAACCATCGAGAGCAGCGGTAACACGTTGCTTTATCTGATCAACGATATCCTCGATTACTCCAAGATCGAGGCTGGGATGCTAGAACTGAATGCCCTGCGCTTTGTGCTGGCTAGCTGCATTGAAGGCGCTGTCGGCATGGTGCGTCATCGCGCCGAGGAGAAAGGGCTGGCCTTGCGGATTCAGCTCGATCCTAAGTTGCCATGCTGGTTCATCGGCGACGACTATCGGCTACGCCAGATCCTGGTCAATCTGCTCAGTAATGCCATCAAGTTCACTGAGCGAGGTCAGATCGACGTAGAACTCAGTGGCGCACCAACGACCAACCCAGTGCCGGTTCCCTTTGCGCGTGCCGCTGATGAGGATGCGACAGCCTATCGTCTGCATCTCGTCGTGCGGGATACGGGGATCGGCATTCATCCTGAGCAGCAAGGGCGACTATTCGATAAATTCAGCCAGGTCGATGCCTCCGTGACCCGGCGCTATGGCGGTACCGGATTAGGGCTCGCCATTAGTCGGCATTTGTGCCAATTGCTCGGGGGCGATATCTGGGTTGACAGCAGTGGTGTGCCGGGTGAGGGCAGCGCCTTCCACTGTACCTTGGTGCTGCCAGGATGCTCGGCCAGATGCCAGGCGCTGCCGGACTCGCCCGATGTCGATGAGCGGAAGCCAGAGGCCGCGGCTCCTATTGATAATCCGCTGATGTCTCTGCGCGTACTCTTGGCCGAGGATAACCTGGTTAATCAGAAGGTGGTGTTGAAGCTGCTGGAGTCGATCGGTGTTAGGGCCGAGCTGGCGAACAACGGCCTTGAGGCCATTGATGCGCTGGAGCAGGGTGCCTACGATGTCATCCTCATGGACGTCCAGATGCCAGAACTCGACGGGATCAGCGCCAGCCGTGAGATCCGCCACCGTTTTCCAGCCCATCAACAGCCGCGGATCATCGCACTAACCGCCAATGCTACCGAAGAAGATCGACGTATCTGTATCGAGGCTGGGATGAATGACTTCATCACCAAGCCGATCCGTGCCGCGAAGCTCTCAGCCGTGCTCCATGCCTGCTTGGTGCCGGCAGTCGACACCGTTCATGTTGCTGATAGCCCCCGGCAATCGCCATAGCGAGTACAGCGCCGACAGCGGCATAGACTCAGGCTGATCGCTTGAGGCCTGGCCTGGTCTCTCATAATCAGGGCTGGTCTGAGCTGCCGCGATGACCCAGACTGCCGTCTATCACTGATCGGCATTCGCCTCATCGATCCAATCAAGAATCCGCTGCTCCTGATAGTCATAGAATGGGTTATGGCGCAGTCGCAACAGCCACTGCGCCGGCACCTTGAGTACGCCGCGCTCGCCGCGCACGGCAAGCTGGCCGAGGAACAGCTCGCTGCTCTGCTCCGGTGGATAGCGCCCGTAAAGCGGGTCATCGATCGGAAACGGCAGGTCGACATGCGAGAGAGAGAGCGCATCCCGCGGCCAGGGCTCGCTCAGTGTTTCCGTTGCCGTCGGTTCGGCGCTGAAGGGCGGCTTGCGCAGGGCGACCACCTTGCGCGTCTCAGGACTGGCGTTACTGATGAGCGTCAGCTCGAAGGGGAGGTTGGCATCGGCGAGGAGTTGCTCGGAGAGGGCGGCGCGATCGGTCACCAGGAGCGGGGAGGTGACCGCAACTCGGTTGATGTCATAGAGCAGAAGCGCGTGGCTACCCTCCCTGAGGTGTCCGAGCAGATTGTTGACGGCAGCGTTCGGCGAGACGGTCGCATCCACGACGCTGAGCAGCACCAAGGTGGCCGGAAAATCGGTGAGCGAGCCCTGGCGGGCGAGCTGCTGCAGCCGCGCGGTGGCGGAGCGCGTCATCCGGTGCACCTGCAGGCTTGCGTTGGCGGTGAAGGCGTTGTAATTGAACGGATCGAATTCCGGTAACAGTGTGGTCCAAGCGACTTGCTCCAGCCCCGGTAGCTTCGACAAGCGAATCAGCCAAGGTGTCACCGCCGCGGCTTTGGTAATACCGATTGCTGGTGAGACTAGCACGAGACTGGCTGGTGCCGACAATGAGGCGTTTCCAGGGCCTGCCGCAGCCTGCCGATTAAGGCCAACAGCCTTCTTTGTCGCGACGGCGTCCCCAGCCATGGCGTCTAACGTGTAGTCGAGCGCGAGCGCCGCGCCGGTTGAGTAGCCAATGATATGGAGCGGCTTGCCGCCGAGCTGATCGGCCAGATGCGCCATCCCCAAGCGCGTAGCGGCCGCCATGTCCTCCCAGGTCACTGAGAGCAATCCGGCTGGAGCCGTGCCATGCCCAGGCATGCGCAGACCCAGCACCTGATAGCCTTGCTCAGCGAGGGCCAGTCCAATTGCGCGCAGGCTGTAGGGACCATCGGACATACCATGCAACAGCAAGACGCCACCGATTGGCTGTTCTGCGGGCAGCAGCTCAAAGCTGTGGTTCCAGTTCGGATCGCGATCCCTTGGATCAGCGGCGCTGCCGCTGCTGAAACGATTTAGCGTTTGCTCCGGACCCTTGGTGGTAAAGGCGTAGACCTTGTCTTCCAGTTCCTGGAAGAGCCTCGCTTCCAAGGCTTGATAATCGGCGAAGCTGCTGACCTCCTCAGCTCGGTCGGCGCTGAACTCTTGCTCCAGCTCGACGGTATGCCAGCGCTGCACCGGGGGGCCGCTGCGCACCCAAAGCACATAGAGGGCGCTGACGCCAGTGAGGAATCCGAGTGTCGCGATCAGTGCCCAGAGGCCGAGGCGTTTCGTCAGTCGAGCAAGGTTCATCATCGGTTGTGCCTATGTGCCCCGTGGCAACGATTGGATGTCAGCGCCCGCGGGTGAGGACCGAGTAGCGTTTGCCGTCGGGGGTGCGGAATTGATACCGCTGCCGGTTCAGCGGACTGCCGCTGTTGGTGAGACGCAAGAACATATCGTCGAAATATTCCGGCACCTCGAGACTGAAGTTGTGGAAATTGCGGGTGCGGTTGACCGGTGTGACGTCGACCAGTGCGACCCGGCCATCCTCGCTCTCGGTGTCGAAGGAGCCGAAGGTTAGCGCCGGCGAGCGCGCGTTGCCGAGCCGCTCCAGCAAGGGCTGATCAGCGTCGGTCGCGCGGCGATTGGTGGCGAAGAAGAAGCGAAAGATATCGCTGTCGTCGACGCGCGCGACCTGCATGCGGCGAAACTCGAAGGACTCAGCTCGGCTCAAGGCTCGGTTCGTCGCGATGAAAAACAGATAGGCACCGATGGCGACGAGCAGGGCTAGCACGAAGCCGCTGATCCAAAGGGTGCGTTTGGTTGATGTTTTCATCGTCTATCGTCTTGATGCCTCAGGTGTAGAGACTAACCGCAGGTCGGCGCGGTATCTAGGGCGATGTAGCTAGGGCGATGTAGCGCCCTTGCGCATCTTTCCATCTAACAATCGCTATCTCATATCGCTTACTATCATCGTTGTATGATCCGCTGCTGCATTTTATGCAGATCCTATCCTATCCCTTATCCAAGGAGATCCGTCGTGTCACCAATCCTTCGCGCTGGTCGCTTGATTACACCCCAGTTGCTCGTTGCTGCTCTCCTCGCCGCGCTCGCAGGCTCGGCCCTTGCTATCGATGCCGAAGATCTGCGCTTTGATACCACCGAAGATCTCTATCAGGTGTGTGCCGCTGACCCGGCGTCCCCTGCACAGCTGGCCTGCACCGGTTTTATCGAAGCTACCGTGCAATATCACGATGGCATTGCCAATAAGCGCGACATGAAACGTCTGATCTGCTACTCGGAAGGGACCACCATTGGTGATGGCCGCGCCGCCTTTGTGACCTGGGCCGAGGCCAATAAGGGCGATGCGACCCTAATGGGTGAGCAGCCGGTGGTTGGGCTGGTGCGCGCCCTCGCTGAGGCCTATCCCTGCCGCTGAGGCTGCAGGTTTCATCTAACTTTGTACGCTTCACTGGCGTGCATCATCCCTGTTGGAGGCTTTCAAATGACCCATAAAGGTTTTTCGATCTCGTTGCTGCTCATCGCGATGCTCGTCTTAGCTGGCTGTGGTGAGACCACCACGAGCCGCGCTGGTAGTGGTGCAATGATGGGCGCTGCCACCGGGGCGGCGTTCGGCTCGCTCAGCGGCAATGCTGGCCGCGGTGCCGCGATCGGTGCCGGTGCTGGCTTGCTGGGCGGCTATCTGTTCGATCAGCATCGTCGCGGCAATATCGATTGAGGTGCCAAGCCTTCGGCGCTTTCAGACCCGAAGGCGGCCGGTATTGATCGAGCAGCAGCGAGGATGGCGCCTCGGCCTGCTGTTGCCGCTTGTGCTCCTGATGCTGGGCGGTTGCCAGTCGTTGGCTCCGCCCAAGCCCGAGGCGGCGAGCGAGCGGCTTCAGCAGTCGCTCGCACTGATCGGATCGGCGCAGGCGGCCGAGTCCGAGCGGCGTCGTGCTCAGGCTGACTATCGGCGCACCCTAGGCTCTGCTCTGCCGGCGCTGAAGGCCGGCGAGCCGGTGCCCCAGCTCGAGTGGGCGCCGGCTGATCCACCGGACTGGCGTGATCCGCGGCAGCTCGCCGAGATCGAGCCGGTACGACGGCCACCCAGGCCCGATTCCGGTTTGCAGCGACCTGGGCTCGGTGCGCCCGCGGTTGGGCGTATCGTTCCAGGTGGCGCCAACGCACCGCGACGAGGCTACCATGTGCCGATCACCGCGTTGGCCTTGCCGGCCCCGGTGGAGGTCGCTGACGATGGCCAGCTTCAGGTCGCGCTGGCCGATCCAGTGCGCGTCACGTCGGTCGAGCTTGATCCCGCTGAGCCTTTCGTTCCAGTCTCCGAATCTCCGCGCTTCTCATTGCCGCTGGCCATGGACCTTGAGGCGCCGTTAGACGCAACGCGCTCCTTGGGTCCCGGGCCACTCGCTGGTCTGCGCTATCTGCTCCGTGCCGACCGCTTTACCGGTCAGTCGCGGATCACCTTTCTGCAGCCGTTCGACCCTGACAAACGTCCGTTGATCTTGGTACATGGCCTGATGACCACGCCGCAGATGTGGAACCGGCTGGTGCGCGCGCTGATGGCGGACCCGAAGGTGCGCGAGCACTACCAATTCTGGTTCTTCTATTACCCAACCGCACAGCCGGTGCCGCTTTCGGCGATGCAGCTCCGCGAGGGGCTCGATCAGGCGGTGGCGGTGCATGGGCCGATCAAACCGATGGTCTTGGTCGGCTACAGCATGGGTGGGGTGCTGTCGCGTGCTCAGATTACCGGGTTGGACGCCGCCGCGGCGGAGCAGATCCTGCCTGGAGTCTCGCAGCTACCGGCTGGCAGCCCGGTGCGGCAGGCGCTGATCTTCAAGCCGCGCGATGATATCAGCCGTGCCATCTTCATGTTCACGCCGCATCGCGGCAGCCGGCTGGCAACCTTCAATCTGGCACTCTGGGTCTCACGCTTGATCCGGCTGCCGAGCTGGGTGCGCAATGAGCTGGAGGCGGTGGCCGATCGTCTCGCGGGTCTCGACGCAGAACAGATTCCCACCAGCATTCAAGGGCTCTCGCCCGATTCTCCGTTCCTGGCACTGCTTGATCAGGCCGAGATCAAGGTCCCGACGCATTCGGTGATTGGTAATCGTGGTCGGCCTGGTAAGCTCAGCCGCAGCTCTGATGGGGTCGTGCCCTATTGGAGCGCCCATCTACCGAGCGCCGAGTCTGAGCTGATCGTGCCGACCGGCCATGGCGGGTTTGCGCATCCGCTGGCGGTGCGGGAGTTGATCCGGATCTTGCATGTGGATCTTGATGTATTGAGTGGTGAGTGAGGGGGGTGTTGGGCGGTTGCTGGAGTGGTTGATAGATGCGGCCATCGGCATGGAGGAAGCGGATGAAGAACTCGAAGAGCACCAGCCGTGTGGTCTGCACGAAGACGATCAGCGCCTCAAGTACGACGGCGAAGAGATTGCCGAGGACTAGAATCAGCAGCCAGACGATGGGATGCTGTGTCGTGTCGGCGATCGCCATGATGGCGTGGGAGAGCGCCGCATGGGCGAGCGCAAAGGCGCCGACCCGTAGAAAGGAGAGGCTGTTCAGCGCGAGTTCGAAGAGACTCAGCAGCAGCCTGCCAAGTGCCTCGCCGAACGCCGTCAGCAGTCGTGCACTGGCCTGCAGGGCGCTGCCGATGAGGTAGTGCAGCAGCGCCACGGGCGTTAGCCAGAGGCTCTCGGGCACGAAAGGGGCGAGCAGGAGCATCAGGTACAGCAGCAGCACCGCCGCATCCACCTGTAGCCATTGGCGCAAGGTGCCTCGCCACTGTGCCTCGAGACCAGCGAAGACGAGCCCGAGCAGGAGCAGCAGGACGCCGAACAGCAGCGGCACGCCGAGCACGGTCATCGGCGCCTCGAGCGGCTTTAGCCAGAGCGCGGGGATGAGATCGTCAATGCCGAAGAGGTCACCGAACAGCAGGCCGAAGAGCATCGCCGAGAGGCCGCAGGGCAGCAGAAAGCGGATCGCTGGCCAGCGCCACCAGAAGAGCATCGCGAATGCCACCAGCATCAGACCATGGCCGACATCGGGAAACATGTAGCCGAACAGCAGCGGCACGACGAGCGCGAGCACGCCACTGGGGTCGACCTCCGCCTGGCCTGGTGTGCCCCACATCAGCAGCAGTGGCTGAAACGGCTGCGCCCACCAGGTATTGAGGGTCATCACCGGCGAGCTGACCGAGGATGGCGGCTCGGGGAAGCGCATGATTGCGCGGATATCGGCATCCCATAAGCGCTGCTGGAGCTGGGTCGGTTCGGGTGCGATGGTCCAGCCCGTGATGTGACAGAGATCGTGCGAGCCGAGCTGATGCGCTGCATGCTCCAGGTACCAGGCCAGGGTCTCGAGGTTGGCGTGGGCGCTGGCGATCTTCGGGTCGGCGCGCAGCCGCGCAAGCTCGCCCTTGATCTCCTCGAGGCGCGCCTGTTTGTGTCGGCGCAGCGAGTCGATGTCACGACGTTGTTGGCCACGGCCTGTGCTCAGCCAGGCGGGGAGGCCGACTGGCTCGCAGCCCTGTTCCAAGACCATGCGGCGCACGATGTCGCCGTCTTCGTGCTCGCCGAGCAGTAGCGCGAAGTCGTGCCTGGAGCCGCGGGCGACCCGGTGCACCAGCGCTTGCGGCGCGGGCTTACGGTCGCTCTCGCGTTCGCGTTCGCGTTTGCTGTCGCTAATGCCATCGCGGTCGCTGTCGTTTTGGCAATCGCCATCGCTGTCGCCGTCATCTTGCGGGCAGGCGAATAGGCATTTGCACAGGAAGTGGCTGTGATGCGTCAGGCCATCTAGGTCGATGCCTGCCGCATGCAGGGTCGCGAGGCCTTCATC
>Ga0180436_10003772_pt1 | contig 13787 bp, 6 predicted proteins | sample SS_ome_2_FD_132434 | JGI IMG/M metagenome (GOLD analysis project Ga0180436, IMG submission 132434) | Hypersaline lake sediment archaeal communities from the Salton Sea, California, USA - SS_3_S_2 metaG | ecosystem: Environmental > Aquatic > Non-marine Saline and Alkaline > Hypersaline > Sediment...
CGAACATCCATGGCACCAGCCACTCCTGCGGCCGCCAGAAGACCAGTAACATGAATACAAATGTAAAAAAATAAGTCAATGCGTCCCTTGTTCCACATGACTTGCCTGATCCGTATCACAGTTAGATTCGCCTGTCTCCGGTCTGCTTCTCATTGTGAGGCGCTTCGCCAATTGAGGAGTTCCGCGTAAACAAGACGGTGTACGGCCAGCACCTTGTTCAGCGCGGCCGTTTCATCGCCCTCGGGCACCGATGGTCCGGAACTGGCGGAAACCAGCGTCAACAGCTCATCGCTTGCCCAGGACGCCTGTCTGAGGCCCAGGAAAGTGAGTGGATCACACCGCGAACTATTCCATTTCGCCCTCAGGAAGAGTCGCATGTTGCGGATCGGGTGACGCAGGCTCGCGAAAGACAAACCGCGCGGGAACCAGCCGGGATTGTCCGGAATGCCAACCTTGGGAAAAGCCATGGATCGGGTATCTACGTCGGTCGCCGTGAAATCTTCCGCACGCAACATCGTGGACACCCAAATCGACACCTCTCCATATCTCGAAGTCAACCGCCACGCCTGGTAGGAAGGAACGGGAAAAGAGCGGGAGCCTGACGGTGACGGCTTGTCGGCGTTTGGGCGTAGCGGGGTATCGAGATCGGTTCTTCTCGTATCGCCAATGAGTTCTACGTTGTAGTGTTTGATGCGCATGCAGTCCGGCATGTTATAACCGTGGACCAGACGGACGATCAGAGAACCGCATGGGAGTGTCGGAGTGTCCGAGCCAGGGGATGTCGGTGCAATACGAAGTGTCAATATGTTGGGTTCAACCGGATCAGGATTGACCGGCAACCGTTGCACCGAACAGTCCCCGACAGCAGGCCGAAAATTGTCGAAGTCAGCGGACGTGAGCGAGAAAGGCCGCAAAGGTCGACTGCTCCTGAAAGACATTATCTCCCAGAAAGCGGCCAGCGCAACGCAGACGACAAGCAGAATGGCTACCCATGTCTCCTTGCGTAAGCCGTTTTCTTTGACATTGCAAGTGCTTTCCTGCCGTGGCGAATTGACCTCCTGTTCCCCTGATTCTGTGCCGGAGGTCATGTCGATCTCTCCTTGCCGAAGAGAACTATGCGCAGCGTGCTGAGGATGATCTGGAGATCGAGACTGATCGAAAGATGTTTCATGTAATACAGGTCGTACTCAAGCTTGCGAGCGGCATCTTCTATGCTTTCACCATACGGGTACCGCACCTGGGCCCAACCGGTCAGGCCTGGAAGAATGTTCTCTCTTTCGCTGTAGAACGGAACCTGCTTCTCCAGCAGTGCGATCATCTCGGGCCTTTCCGGCCGCGGGCCAACCAGGCTCATCTCGCCTCGCAGGATGTTGAAGAACTGCGGTACTTCGTCCAGCCGGAAACGCCTCAGAAAACGGCCTAAGACGGTTATCCTCGAGTCGTGGCGCGAGGCCCAGGTCGGCCCGCTATCAGTCTCAGCGCCGTGGCGCATGGTGCGCAGTTTGTAAATCCGGAATTGCTTCCCGAACTGGCCAACCCTCAGTTGAGAATACAGCACGGGGTCCCTGGGACTCGAAAGCTTGATGAGAATAAACATCAGCACCATAAAAGGCAGTGACAGGATAATTCCCGCAACAGATATGACAATATCCGACAGCCGCTTCATACGCCATACCATGGGCAGTCCGGACTCGAGGCTGGCCTGCATCAGCACTTCTTCGTTAACGAGTTCCAGCGGAGTGATACCCCGGTAGATCTCGGCCACGCTCAACGGTGTCAGCACCTCGATGCCGTCAAATCGCAGACGCCTGAGTTCCTGATAGATAACGTGCATACCGTTCATGTCCTCCATGCCGACAATAATCAGACTCACGCTCAGGCTTCGCACCACCGCTTCGAGCGTCGCGCGATCGGTTGCAAGCACCGCCACTCCATTCAGAACACTTTCTTCGCCGCCTTCCGCACGGTCACCGCCCGAGACCCGAATGTGTGCCACTACCTTATGAGCCGGCAATACCAGGTCGTTCTCCACCATCCGCTTCATCTCGAGAGATCGAGCTCCGGTTCCTATAATCGCCGTTCGACACAGAAACACGTCACTCCGAAAGAGATTACGATAGACCAGAAGTTTCAGGAACAATGATAAGGCGCTGTAGGAAGCCAATGAAAAGAGAAGCACTCCGCGGCCAAGCACGATCATGAACCAGGCGTATGAGGTAATGCTGAGGATCAGGAGCGCGAAAATCAGGGAAAAAATCCACGTGACCACGAGATTGAACCGCGAAAAAGTGTATTGCACGCGGTAACTGCCCGCCAGGTAGTTAGCCAGCAACACGCCGCCGAACAAGAGCAACCATCCCTCGAGGTGATGAAAAACATACTCGCTCATCTCCTCATGGCCCAGCCGAAGCACTATGCCGACCGCACTTCCCGCCAGCAAACAGGCCAGATCCATCATGGCGATCCACGTGATCTGGCTGCGGACATGTGAGCGACTGGCTGCCATGGAATGTCCCGCTAATTACTGGGTCCCAGAAGTTCGTCCAAGAATTCGGCCAACTTGAACGACTCCCAAACGTTCCGGCTTCCCAGTAGACGAGTAATCGGTAACCGGTGGCACGCCGGGAACGATTGTAACGGATGACCCAAAGGTTACCGTAAGCTCCTTTTCCGAGCGGATTATCCTCTTGTCTACCATGCTGACACTGATAACCGGCAACCGATTACTGATCACTCATTCTTTCAGGTCTATTCCATCGGCAGAAACGTTTCGCGCGCCCACTTCGCCGCTGCGTCCAGCGAACTTCTCAGCCCTCCCCCCCCGCGACGGCGGAAACGTTTCTCTTTGTCGGCAAGATCACCGTAATATGCATAACTGTATCCGTAGCTGTATGCATTGCTGTAGTATGCATAGTTGGGATACTGATAGGTGTAGTAGAGGCTGCTGATCTTGTGCATTTCAATGCTGTTGAGGACCATGCCGATGAGACGGGCATCCTTCAGCATTTCCAGGGCATAGCGGATAAGCGGCTTGGGCGTGTGATTGACGCGCGCCACAAGCATAACGACACCATAGCCCTGGCTGGCCATGATTACAGAATCGGTTACGCGCAGCACAGGCGACGTATCCACAATGATGTAGTCGTAGTCGTCCTGTACGTCAACAAAGATGCTGTCGACTCCGAAGGACTGCAGAAGTTCCGGCGCATCCTCAATTGTGCGTCCGGGGGGCGCAAGGTGAAGATTGTCGATACGAGTGGCGGTAATCACATCGCGCAGGTTGAGGTGCTCACGAAGGACATCCGAGACGCCGGGCTCCTTATCGAGGCCCAGCGAACGGTGCAGCCTTCCACGCCTGAGGTCCATGTCAACCAACAGCACCCGCTTGTTCATCTGGCTGACGAGAATGGCCAGGTTGAGAGCAGTCAGCGTCTTGCCTTCGCGTGAATCCGCGCTCGTAACCAAAAGGATCTTCTCCTTGGCCTTGGCCAGGGACGCCAGAACGCTGGTGCGGAGAGAACGGTATGCTTCCACGGCCCCGCTGGAATGTTCTTCCGTAACGATCGGACGAATTGTCCGCTCAAGTCCGCTGTGAGCCCAGAAAGGAATACCCCCCAGAAACGGAATTCCCAGCTTATCTTCAACATCCTTGATGGACTGCACCTTGTTGTCGAGCACCTGTGCCGCAACGGCCAGCCCGAATCCCGAACTCAGGCCCACAGCCAAAGCTATGAGCAGGATCTTCTGAACGTCCGGCCAGACCGGTTTTGAAGGTCCGGCCGGGGGGCTGTACCAGAAACGATCCGCGTCGACCTCGCGGGACATCTGCAGGTTCAGCAAACGATTGTAAAGAGTCTGGTAGCTCGCCTCCAGTCTCTTGACCTTCGCCTGTTTGCGGTTCAACTCGGCCGTCTTCTTCATCTCTATCAGATCCTTGGCCTGCCAACGGTACTCGGCCGCTTCAACGGCGTCATGCACGACCTGCATGGTCTTGTAGCGGTCCCGCATGCGCCACAGTTCCATTTCCGCGCTGAGACGCAGTTGCTCTTCGATTTCTTGTATCCTTTTCTGGATGGTCTTCACCCGCTGGTGCTCGGGGGTAAGGTTTGTCAACACCTCCTGCTCTTCTTCGCGAAGATTCGCAAGCTCGTAACGAAGATTCGCATATCCCCGTTCCCGTTCCGTCTCGCCTTCCTTCTCCGGCCCTTCTCTCAGACTGACAATTCCTTCAGTTCCTTCGGGAGAGGAGCTGAACCCTTCAGCTTCAGCCCCTTCATCAAGCAATCCTTCCAGCGTTTTGCTGTCGGCGATATCAGTTGCGCCGGCAATGCTGTCGGCAAACCTGTCAGCGCCCTGGATTACGGCGATGTTCTCTTCCTTCAGGGCCGGGAACATAACCTCCATCATCCACATGCGCGTCTCCAGGGCGTGACGCTGTCCGACCAGCGAGGCCAGCCTCGCGGCTTCCCTGGTCCCCCTGAGCTTGGTGCGCCTCACGTCATGCAACCTCATGTACTCGTTGACCTCATCATCGGCTTCCCTGATCAACTCGTCCAGTTTGGACATCTCCGTGAGCAGCCTTTCCTCGGTGACCGAACCACGCGACCCGCTCTGGTTCTCCCAGTGTTTCTGGTGTATGGACATCACCTCTTCCAGAAATGCTCTGCCGTACTTGGGATTGTCGCATCGAACCTGAACATGAATACCCCGCCCTCCGCGAGGCTTCAGAATCAACGGCAGCCGCAGCTTGGACGGATCGCCCAGCTTCTTGCCCCATACGGGAGAGAGGTTGGCCACGGCTTCTCTCACCGCGTCTCCGGACCGCAGCATTTTCATATGAAAAAGCACGTTGGCCGTGCTCTGGTAACCCGGGACTTTGACGGACGGGTCCACGTATGCGTGGAGTATGCTGTTGACAACGTATTTCTTTGGCGTAAGTTGCACGATGAGCACGCCGCCCAGCAAGCCGTAGAGCAGACAAACCGCTATGATCTGCCATCGAAACAAGACCATGCCCAGATAGATGCGCAGATCAACCGGCTGGTCCGGGCGGTTTGTATCAGTATCGGGCACCACTACCTCTCATCATATGCGCAAGACTCGCAGGAGAGTGAGAATAGCCCAAGAAGCTCCGGAAATCAACGCTGAAGCCGGGCAAAGCGATCATCAGAACAGGCTGATACGGCGCTCCGGGACTATTACTCTGTCGCCGTGCATCAGTCCAAAGTCCAGATCAGGGTCGCCTTCCTTGAGAATCTCTCTGGCATTAACCCTGAATTCCTTCTCGAAGCCGTCCTCGTCACGCCTGATTACGCGAATAGCCTTGTCGTTGGCGTAAGGCGGAAGCCCGCCCATACGGAATATCAGAGTCATCATCGTAGCCTGGGATCCGGCGGGGAAACGGTAGAATCCCTGTCGCCCGACCTCACCCAGCACCAGCACCGTAATCGGGCGGCGCGTCCTGCCTCGTCCGGAACCTGCGCCGCTCCCTCTCGCGGAATAGACGTAGACAATATCGTTGTTTGTCAACTCTACGTCCGGCACGTAAGGGGCGCCGTCTTTCTTTGCCAGGGCGTACGCCTCACCGGGAAGCGAAGCAGGGAACGGCGACAACAAGCCTCCCCGTACAACTTTGACCCGCGCATATCTCGCCGGCATATTGATTCCACCGACACGCATCAGGACGTTCCGCAGCGATACAACATCGCCCGGCCCGATCTGGATCTCACCGGGGTTAGCCACGGCCCCGGCCACCCTGATCTTGTCGTATGATGCCCGGTAGATCTTGACCGATACCGTGGCATTCCGGAAATCGCGGCTTTCCAGGACCTGCTTGATCTTCTCCTCGGCGTCTCTCTCCGTCATGTTGTAAAGGATAACGGGGCCGAGATAACCAAGCTGAATTGCGCCGATAGCGTTGACCTTGTACTGCCCGTTCAGCTCCGGGTCTTCAACCACGCCGATCTGCAGGAGCGTATCCGGCTGAATCGTTATTGCCTGTTCCGCAACAGGCGCTCCCGGCCCAAGACCGGTCGGGAGGTCCAGTCCGGAAAGACGCCCCTGTTCAGGCAAGGGCTCCGCGGGCACGTCGGGCGAACCGGCGCCGTTCCCCTCTGCGAATTCCCCCCCAATAGTCCGGGCGCCGTCCCCGTACTCAGCCATAATCTTCGACCAGTCAAGCGCCTGCCGGGAAGCACACCCGCATAGACAGTAGAGAAGACATAAAACACCTCCTATGCGTGCAGTTAACCGCATTTCCTACCCTTCAGCGCTCAAACGGCAAATCACGACAGTCTGTAACAATCCCCCCCGCCCTTCAAAAAGTCAAGGGCAAAAGGGTTCCGACCGCCCGACCGCGGAGCCGTAGCGGGAATCACGCAGCTTCGTCTCAACGGTCCAGTGTCGTGTCCCGGAAATCACCTTGCATGGTCATTTCCGGGGCACGGCGCTAGGAATCGCCCGTCCCCGTCGCGATTTGATCCAGAAGCCGTCGGCACTCGTATTCGATTCTTCCGCTGCAGCGCTTGTCTTGAGATACAGCTTCAAGCAGGCGTTTTGCCTCCCCGGGATTGCCCGCACGATGGAATATACGGGCGGCATTCAGGCGGATTTCAAGGGCAGCATAGTCGTCTTCCTCAAGAGCCGCCAGCGCCTGCCGGCTGTATTTCTGTGCCGAATCGAGGTCGCCCGTCTTGAAAAATACAAACGCCAACGTATCCAGTACGCCCGCCGATTTCTTATCGACTTCCAACAGTTTGGGCAGCAAGGCCTTGGCCCGCGCCAGAGTGGCCGGCTGCTGGGCCAGGTTATAGACCAGGTTATTAAGAATGCTGACGCGGTCGGGATAGATGCCGTGTCCGGTTTCCAGGAAGCGCCTGGCCAGTTCAGGGTCACCCTCAATCCGTGCCGCCTCCGATGCCATGAGGAGGCTCTTTACATCCGCCTTTGCCACGCTGTCTTCAGGGATAGAAGAAAGAACCGCAAGAGCTCTCTTGCTGTCTCCCCTCTCGAAATATATTCCGCCAAGCATGGTTCCCCAATGGGCCTCCTCCGGAAAGCGCTGCTGCAGGTATTCCAATGCGCGCATCGTTTCCATGTCGCTCTCACCGGATTCATCTTTCAGGAACGCGATACAGCGGTAAAAAACAGCCGGATCGCCGGACTGCTCAATCCCCTCGTGAGCGCATTTCAGCGCCCATTCTCGATCCCCGGCCCTGACGGCGCACCTCAGTCCCAGGGCATACGCCGGCAGGAACCCTTTGGCTCTTTCAAAAGCGTAACGCGCCAGCCTCGAAGCAGCATCCAGGCGTCCCCGGCGGAGCATGAAATCCCCCGCGCGCACCGCCGTGCCTACCGAAATGCGCCCGGCGGCAATCGCGCCCGTTACCGCCCTGTCAACCCTTTCCCGCGCTTTCTCATCAAGCGAATCTACTACAAGACCGGCCAGCCAGATCTCAGGATCGTCAGGACAAGCGGCCAACGCCGCCGCCACCCGCTCCGCTTCTCCCTCGCTCAAGGCGATCATTATGCGGTGCAGCACCGCCGATCGCGGCATATGCACCAGGGCCGCTTCCGCCGCCTCAATCGCCTCCTTGTTCCTGCGCTGGCGGGCCAGCAGAACAGCCAGTCTGTGGAAAGCGGCGCCCTTCTCCATGTCGTCCCGTCCGATCTTTTCCCACGCATCCAAATCGCCGGCAGCGCCCTCGCCGTGCTCCCGGTACCAGGCGATCGTACGCTGTCTCAGCGCCTGCAGAAAAACACTGCCAAGCGAATCGTCCGCTCCGGCCAGAACCTGCGCCTCCCTGTCCATCGCTTCGTCCGTAAGGGGTTCCTCCCACTGCCCGGCCAGTGTCAATTCCGCCGGCGGCAAGGTGTAAAATTCACGCGGCTCATCTTTGCCCTTCAGGATCGGCACCCCCAACGCACGGCTCTTCTTCTCCGCCTCCTTGCGCCGGCCGGTATCGTAAAGCAGTTGCACCATCGGCGGAAATGTCTCGGACCAACTTCTGCGGCTGACGACCGTATAGGCCTGCTCGCTGTATCCGTAGAAATTCCATGCCGACGCCAGCGCAATCTCGGCCTCAGCAGCGCCGGCGTAAAGTTCAACCGCCCGTTGCGCCGCATCCAGCGCACAGACCCCCATGTTCATGTTCAGCATAGCATCTATCAGAAGCAGGTCCGCCTGCAGCAAAGGCGTCTGTAAGACCGTGCGCGCTTCTCTGGCGGACTCATACGACCGCGCCCACATCTTCTCGCCACTGTAAAGAAACGCGTGGCGCAGCAGGGCCGAGGCCTTCAGGTCCGGAAAGGCTTCGATCATCTCGTCCAATCTCCGGTGGGCCTCCTCGAGTTTGCCGCCCGACGCCAGCGCATCAACAAACGTCCGGAACATCCGCCTGTTCAGCAACCCCTTGTCGGCACGTTCCTTCAGCTCCGATAGACAAGCCTCCAGCGCGTCAGACTTGACTCGCTCAAGATCCGCCGATGTCACGAGATCGGCCAGGGGAACACGCTGCCATGCCCCGGCCATCGGCCAGACGTCCCGCGTATGCCTGTACCAGGACGCCAGATCGATCAGATCCTCCCGCGATCTCCCCCCGACACCTATCCTGTTCCGCTGAAAACGCAACCACGAGTCGCCGAAACGTGCCGGCATTATCAGGAGTTCTGGGTCACGCGCGTCTATTTCACGCAGACGGCAGTACGCTATCCAACCCAGATCCGGACGGGACAGCCTGAAGGCATAATTCATGAAAAGCGCAAGCTGATCGGCATCCAACCTTCCCAGGTTGCGTTTCAGGCCCTCGGCCAGCAACCCCTCCCATTCGCCGCCCGGCCGGGAAAGCGCAAGAGCGAAAAGTCCCGGCAGAAAACGAGGATCGTCCGGCCATTTCTCGATGCCCTTGCGGCATATCTCGCCTGCACGCTCGGCGGGACCCGCCTTGAGACGAGCCTGCAAAGCAATCAATGCATGTGTGATGTCGCCATAGTCCGGGCCGCGATCACACGCGGCGATCACTTCCCACTGCTCGTGCAGAGCAAGATAAGGAAACAAAGCCCTGACACGCTCCAGTGCGCGGTGAGAATTTGCCGCGATCACAATGTTCTCCACGACGTCGCCAAGATTCCCCATCAGGGCGCCGTACTGCGCCCGTATAATCGCAACCGATGGAACACGCTTTATGTTGTCCGGCAGCGTTTCAATCACGGCCACCGCTTCTTCCGGCTTTTTCAGGGCCATCAATGCCCAGCTCTTGGCAACCTTTTCGGTTGCTTCCAGCTCGCCGGGAAGGGAATCCAGCGTTCGCAGCGCCGCCTCATACTCGCCGCGCGAAACCAGGATCTGCGCCTTTTTCGACAAGAGATTCCTGTCGTCCGGTCTTTCGGCCAGAAAACACTCGACCGCCCTGAAGGCCGTGTCTCGATCATGATCCATCAGCAGATCTATCACTTCTGTTCGCATGATTCGACGGTGTGAAGGGCGCGACTTGTAAGCGCCGGCCGCCAGAAACATGAGGACCACAACAACCAGTACCAGTCTGGGCCCGATCTTGCGCGCCACGTGCCAGAAGCGAGGCGCCTTGAAGGCCCGTTCGGGACGCTCGACAGATCCGCTGCGGTGCCCCTCGGCAATCCGTCTTCGGTCGGCTTCCTTGATCTTCCACCATGAAACTTCAATTTGGGTAAGCACGATCGACACGAGGAGAAACAGTCCGGCCGTGTCATGCAGCGCGGTATCCGCCCATTCTTCGGGCATTCTGGGAGCAAAAAAGACCACAAGAGTGATACGCAGGATGTTCAGCAGTAACACCTGCACCAGGCCGGCCGCGACCAGGAAAACCGTGGACCTCCAACGATGCCGCAGCAACACACAAACGCCCAGCGTGCAAAGGAAGACCGTCACTGCCGTTCGCATGCCGCTGCAAGCCTCGGGCACGCCGAACACGCGCAAACCCGTGTTCAGCATCAATCCATCCGCCCAGACCCTGACGTTCAGGCAGTGCAACAGCCACTCCGCGCCCCTGACCGACATGCCCTGCATCGCAAGCTGAAAACTGCCGAAAACCTGTCCTGGCAGCGGGTGGACCCAGTACAACAGCAGTAGTGACAAAGCAATGTCTCTCGCGAAATATGGCGGCAACGCCCAAATCAGACATGCGTATAGAAGCAGAATTATCCCAAGCCACTCGAACTGATGCACCCGAAATACTATCCCGGCAACAACTAGCAAGGCTCCGACAATTCCAGCCGTCGGCGCCAACCACGGCCGGCGACCCAGGCCTTCTTCCGCCGGTTTCCAGCGCAGCAGAATGGCCAACGAGAGAATCACACCCAAAACGATGCGTATAAGGCCTTCCTGATCGCCGGTAAGCCGGCCGATATTCAGGAAACCCCAGACTAGAAAAAGGACGGCAGCGGCAAGAAGCACTATCTTACGGTACGCGTTCATAGCCAGTCTCTCTCTTTTTGTTCCGTGTCCACCTCAGAAATGAAATCGTCTGCTTAGAACTGATGCGAGAAGACCAGGTTCGCCGCGAATGTGTCCCGCGTAAACTCCAGGTCTTTGTCATCGCTGATTCGTTCATAGTGCTGTATGTAAGTATTGAAATCGATCTTCTTGGTCAGGCCGAAGGATGTTCCGAGACGACTGGTCCAGGTGTCGTAATCGCTCCTGTTTTCCGCTTCTTCCACGTCGCCGGTCAATTCCCCCCGCGTGTCAACATCGCCGCCATAGGCCTGATTATCGCGAATGGCGTACTCCGAAGAACCAACCAGGGTCACTATGTGGGTCAGCGGATAGGTTATTCTAACACCGTTTCTCCAGTCCGTATACTTTGTATCGGAATCAAGAGTGGGCTCGACTGCAACATAGCGCGAGTAAACCTGGATGCCGACTTCGCCGCCGGTGTAGCTGATCCGGTAGTTCCAGGTGTCAAAATCCTCAAAAGCAGAATTGAAACCGCTCCTCACGCCTCGCCTGTATGTCAGGGCGTGCCAAAGATTCCGCGACATCTGGGTCCGCAGGGTTGCCGCGCCCGAAAGGACCAGACTGTCGGCATCCCTCTCCCTGTCCGTGGTCTGGACCTCTCCGTCTTGTTCGGTGGTTCGCGTGCCGCGACCCGTTACGTAGCCCGCCGATGAACCCAGGCTGAGATTCAGCGTCGTTGCATCCGTTATCGGCAGACCCATCCTCGCGCCGGCGCCTTCGCTGGCTCGCAGAAAAACGTTGTAGTCTTCAATTCGCGTATCGGATCTTTCGGCATCGTCGTAGTATCTCCAGCGGTGCCGGGCCCGCGCGCCGACAATCAACCCGGGCGACAGCCTGTGTTCATACAGCGCCAGCGCACTGTATTCGTAGCTGTCCTGATCCTCGAACTCCTTTTCCAATGCAACGTTGTCACGGCGCGAAAAGGACACGCCGAAATTCCTGTTCTCCGCCATCAGCCAATCCAGGTCCAGTCCGGCAACGTTGCGAAAATACTCGTATCTGGTTCCCCCCGCATCATCCTCGATGCCTCGCGTGTCAACGTAATCGGTCCGAATCAGGATTCTGTCGTAAATCAGACCGCGGATATATGGAGTGAGTCGCATTTCGGTTGAAAGGGTTCCTGTAATCCGCTCATCAACCAAGTCGACGTAAAAATCGTCTTCCTGCGTATCCAGAGGATAGTACGCATAACGCATGCGCACGGACAGATCCAAATCCATGTTGCGGGTGATCAGCAGGTAGTTTCGAAAGGTCAGCGTCGAGATGAGGGGCAGCTCGCTCCCGTCTTCCCGAATAGTGCCCCGGCGCCTGCCGGTCAAGTAGTCCGTACCCGCCCCCGAACTCCGCGTCCAACGGTATCCCGCGCTCTGGGTAAAACGCGCCGTGGAGTAGAACGGCCCTATGCGCACCACGGCGTACTTCGGTATGGCAACTTCCCGCCTGTTGTCGAATCTGAGATTCTGAGCATCAACCACGGCAGGAAGCAGTGCAACGGCCGACGATATCCAAACCTCGAAACGAGGCAGTCGAAAGCGGAACAATGCCGCCCGGCGGGCAGAACGGCTATTCTCCGAACGGTATTTGTGCCAACCCACTCGCATACTGTATCCGACTTCCGGAAAACCCGAACCGTCACTTTACCGGTAAACCTGCGCCCGTAAAAGCAAAAAGACGGTGCCGGCTGCGCAGCATCGGCAAGGTTACCGGCTTCTAACCAGTACCCGCAACCGGGTGTCGGCCTGGCCGAACGGTTCTACCTCGAAACATGGCTCGTAACGCTCTTCGACTATCTCCCACAGTTCCCGCTGTTCTTCCTCCGCAAGCTGCGACACCTGCGGCGAACGGATCGCCAGGCCGTAGCCGCTGAAAGCCGCCACCGGCGCTTCGACCGTTTCCAGCAACTCGAAGAACATCTCGCGGTTCAGGACATGACAACTTTCCGCCTTTTCCCGGGACCAGTCGGGAAAGTAGCAGAACTGCCCCAACTCCATGCCTGCGGGCAGATTCATGCCCGTTTCGACCGCAAGGTACGGATCCTGCGTAAGGAGAAGTTCGCACGGCTTCCCCAACTCACCGACCCTCTGCGCGGTCCTCTGAAGCACACGCAAGGGAGAGACCTCCTTCAGCGGCCACCAGATCCTGTCGCGCTTTCCCACAAACCAGTTCTGGTTGATGGGCGAAGAAATCGAGGAGAGACCGGCCACGACAAAGACCGCCACGGCGGCGGCAACCGCAAACCGACTCGGCAGCACCGAGACCAGACTCACGGCCAGGGCCGCGGCAAAAAGCGGATAGACGATCACCTGATAGTCCTCGTAAGGAAACGGCGCCATGAAGTGCACCGCTGATACCGCGAGAATGCTGAGCCAGAGAGCGACTATCGCCGGGCCGATCCCGCCGCCGGTCTTATCTCCGGTCTCATCCTCAACATCCGCCCCACTTCGCCCCTTCTTCCCCACGCCCCCCGCTATCCTGAAGACAACAACGAACGTCAACAGGACAAATGCCGCAAAATAGGCCTGCACGGTCCTGGAAACGAACCCCGCCTTGTATGCCAGATGCGTAAGCAGCCCTCCTACTTCGCGCCCCGCGTGGTATTCGGCCAGCGCGAACCACAGGCCGCGCGGCGCCAGGCAGGCAAACGGCACAAAGAGCGCGCAGAGCATAATCAGCCCCCCCGCGGCAAACGGCACGCACCTCTGTGATCCCTGCCGGAAGCCGCGGTACAGCAGCACCAGGAAAACTGCCGGGAGCGCGAAAACAGCCGACGCGCGCGTACCGGCAGCCAGCGCCAGAAGCACCCCGCTCAGCGCAGCCTTCAAAGCACCCCGCCGGCCGTCGACGCCGCTCAGAGCAACAAACCCAAGTGCAAGGAGAAGAGATGTCAGCGAATAGGTTTTTACCACGGAAGTGTAATAACTCTGATAGACGTTGACCCCGATCAACGTGAAGGCGATAAACGCCGCGGCGCCGGCCCGCTGCCGCGCCACCCCCCCTGCCAGACACGCCGCCAACCACGCCGCCGCAAAAGCCGCCGCAAACCCGAGCAAGGCCGTGAACAAACGGCCCCCGGCCACTCCCAAAAGGCCGACCAGGGGCTGTGCCGCCGCATAGACAAAAGGCATTACCGGTCCCTGGGTCGTGGCGAAATCAAGATACGGCAGCTTGCCCTGCGATACCAACTTCGCCGCATACAGGTACCAACCCTCGTCCTGGTTGAGTTCGCCGAAATAGATGTTGGCCGCGGCAAGCACAAGCGCCGCCGCCAGGCTCAGCGCCCACAGCCATTTCATCAATC
>Ga0180436_10003774_pt1 | contig 13785 bp, 11 predicted proteins | sample SS_ome_2_FD_132434 | JGI IMG/M metagenome (GOLD analysis project Ga0180436, IMG submission 132434) | Hypersaline lake sediment archaeal communities from the Salton Sea, California, USA - SS_3_S_2 metaG | ecosystem: Environmental > Aquatic > Non-marine Saline and Alkaline > Hypersaline >...
AAGGGAGTGGCATGACGTCATCGGAGTTTCCCCGGGTAGGGGTTGGGGTGATCATCGCTCGCGATGGAGAGGTTCTCCTCCTCAAGCGCAAGAACGTTCACGGGACCGGCACGTGGTCGACGCCCGGAGGGCATCTCGACTTCGGCGAGACCCCAGAAGCGTGCGCCATCCGAGAGGCGTTGGAGGAGACCGGGCTGCACATCTCCGACGTCCGATTCAAGGCCGTCACGAACGACGTCTTCGAGGCGGAGGGCAGACACTACATCACGATCTGGATGGAAGCGGGTTCCGTGAGCGGTGAGGCGGTCCTTGCCGCGCCCTACGAGGCCTCCGAGATCGCCTGGTTCTCATGGGACAACCTGCCGGAATCGCTGTTCCCTCCATTCCGCAGGCTCCTGGATGGCCGCTGCTATCCCCGCACGGCATAGCCGCTGGTGGCGCCGATCTTGGGTCGGCGGGACAATCCCTCAGTCGCAGAGACTCAGCTTCGACGCACACAAGGGGAGGTACGAACCCGTGGATCCGGCAGCCAGCGCGTATTGGAAGGGACTCGAGCGCAGCAACACGTTCATCAGGTGGTTCACGAACGGGATGGAAGGTGAAGACTGGTTCCAGCGTCCGGGCGGGATCCCGAGTTCGGCGATCTGGATCCTGGGGCATCTTGCCAACTCCCGCTCGTACTTCTACCTGTGCCTGACCGGGGAGGAGACCTTCGAACCCGGCTGGGGGGAGTTTTTCGGGATGGGAACGGAGCCGCGAGATCCGTCGGACTACCCGTCGGTCGAGGAGATCAGGGCCGTTCTCGACGCGCGGCTCGCCGATCTGAAGGCCTACTTGGAGACGGCCAGCGCCGAGGACTTCGAGACTCCGCCGGCCATCGACGAGCCCGATCACAAGACGAAGGGTCACGTCCTGGCCATGACCATCGCTCATGAGGCCCACCACACCGGCGCGCTGTCGATGATTCGGCGACTCCTAGGGAAGGACCGCTTCGTCTAGCTTCCCGCAGCGAACAGGTCACTATGCGAGAGAAGGCCAGTGCGCCTCCGCCGAAGCCATTCTGAGCGACTCCCACTATCATGGTGAAGGACGAGGAGGTGCACATGAAGCGCTCATCGAGTTGGAGAGCCGGATGGATGGCCGTCTGCGTCATGGGGGTAGTTCTCCCCTGACGGCCTGCACGTCAGACCGCGATGCCGCACAGGAGTGGCTGTTCCTACAGACATCATCAGGTGGAAGCTACGCATACGGTGTGCTGACACTCGATTCTGTCGAGTACACGGTGGCGTTCACCGACCACCCTGAGCGACAAGTCATGCATCTGGCAAACGGCGGCTTCGCCGCGGCATGGGATGAAGGCGAGGACAGCTTCGCTGGGGATCCCCCGAACACTGCGCTTGGATACAAGGCTGGAGACACATCGGGACAGGCCATCGTGAAGCTCACGGACATCGACGTGAAGGACAGTACGATCATCTACAGCCTCGAGTTCCTCGAGGGAGAGATCCCGGAGGGCAGCTTCGACCGCATCACGCTCGTCATCGACGCGCTGGGCCTGATCACGCCATCGGACCAGGGACGCCACTAGCCACGGATCTCCGAGGACTCGCTCGGAGCGTCCTTGACGGCAACGCGGCAGGTCCGACAGTGGGGTTGGGCTGGCCCTCAGTCACCGGGCGTCATCCGCAACTCCCACGGGCGAGCGCGTTGCCGTTGCTCAGTTCCTGCTCCAGCGCAACAGTGGCGCATGTCAACCTCACATGGAGAACAGCCTGGCGGGTCCCTCCGGCCTGATCGGTCTCTCTTCAACGATGTCGCGGCAGCATACGATCGCGGGCGGCCGGGCTATCCCGATGCGCTCATCGGCGATCTCGTGAGGTCCTCGGGTCTCTCGCCGGAAAGCCGCATACTCGAGATTGGCTGCGGGACCGGACAACTCACGCGACTTCTCGCGACCACGGGTGCCAGGATCGACTGCGTCGAACTGGGAGCCGATCTGGTGAGACTCGCCCAAGCGAACCTCGCGCGGTACCCGAATGTTGTCGTGCACCATGCGGCCTTCGAGTCGTGGGAGACCTCCACACGGGCGTACGATCTGATCATGTCGGCGCAGGCATTCCACTGGATTCCGCCGGAGATCGGCTACCGGAAGTGCCTGCAGCTGATGAAGCCCGAGGGATCGCTAGCCCTGATCTGGAACCTCTATCGGCCTTCGCAGGATCCTGTTCACGACGAGCTGCAACAGATCTACGCTCGCCTCGCACCTGAACTCCACAAGAGCCCTGCGGAAGAGCCCAAGGCCCGGATCGCGAGGACGATTGACGAGATCCGCGCCTCGGGGTGCTTCGAAGAGCCGACCGTGAGGCAATACCCGTGGACGGACTCGTACACGACCGACCGCTACGCCGATCTCCTCCGATCGTTCTCCGACCATCGTAGGCTCGGCGAAGAACGACTTGATGCACTCCTCCAAGAAGCGAACGCCGTCATCGAGACGCACGGCGGGACGATCTCCCGCCACCTGCTCGCCGTGACGTTTCTCTGCAAGCCCACTTGAGGACGTACGCCCGAAGCTTCAAACACCAAGACATGCTGCGCGATCGAAGCAGCCGGTGTCGTGTTCTAGGCGTTGCCTACGAGATGTCGCCGGAGGAACACCGCGATCTTCTCCCAAGCGTCGGCAGCGGCCTGAGCGTTCGTCTTGGCGTCTCCGCCGAGGAGGATCGGGCCGGATCGAAGTCCCGGCTTCGTCGGGAGGTTGGGGACGACGATCGCGTGGCCGGCACCTTCGTAGGATAGGCGAATGCACTCGTGAGCCGAGCCGTGCTCAGCCAAGCGGGCTTCGATGGCTTGTGCCATGGCGGAGGACGGCCAGAGACGGTCGGCGGTGCCGGACACCAGGTGCACGGGCCCGTTGATCCTCTCGACGGGGATCGATGCTGTGCGAACCGCATCCTCATTCTCCAGGCCTTTGGCGTAGAGCGGGAGAAGTGAGAGCGGGACGCCGAACGATCCGAGGATGAACCGTACGATCATCCATGGGGTGACAACCGTCTTCACGAACGGAAGGTCCTCGCCGCCGTTCGACCACGAAGCGCGGGGCGTCCTTGCCGAACCCGGCTTGCGGCTGATGCCCTGCCAAACCACGGAGCTCGGGGTGTAGGCGACGGCAGCCCGGATCCGCTGGTCCCGTGAGGCCATGACCAGCGCGAGTTCGGCTCCCTTCGAGCCGCCCCAGACGGCGATGCGCTCCGAATCGACCTCCTCCTGTGAGGACAGCCAGTTCAGAGCCTCCTCGATGTACTCCAGTGGAACGCTGGCAAGCTCGTCGGGGAGTTGCGCGCATCCGAAGTACGCGAGAGCCAGTGTGGCGAAGCCCTGCCGGGACAGCAGCGCGGCGATGCGTTCATCCAGACCACCTTCAGAACCGCCGAGGACGAGGATCGCAGGCACCGGACCCTCCGATGGCGGGAGGAAGAGGGTTCCGACGAGTCCCTCCACGGTGACGGGCCGACGCCCTACACCCTCTGGGAGCCACCGACGCTCGATCTCGCACGATGCGAGGACCTGCCCATCCACTTCGAGCGTCAGGCTGCCTCGCATCGGGTCGATGCCCCTTGCTCCTGTTGGGGGACCATCCGACGCGTCCTCCTCGCTGCCCGCCTGCTTCCCACGCTTCGATCCGGAATCCATCCGATCCATCGACCAGAAGAGGCCCATCGGTTCGATGCCTTCATAGGTGCCTGCTACGGGTGCTTGCGAGGAGACATCGATCCCGCCGTCGGACCGTGCGTCGAAAGAGGCCCAGGATTGCCAGGAGCCCCGACCGGCAGCCTCGAGCTGCAGTCGAAGGATCCCGCGGTCCGACGGGTGCAGGCCCGACGCACGAATCGCCACCGGAACGTCCATCGTCGCAACTCGCGGTTCCGCATTGACCGTTGGTGTCGTCATCATGCGCTAGTCTACGATCACAAGGACACTGCCGCCACCGCGAATGAGGATGTCGGTAGCAGCACCTAGGTGCTCGACGATTAGGCCCATCACGTTGTCGATGATGAACCCTCTCCCCTTGGGATCCGAGGCGATCGGTCGGATGAGGATCGGATGGCCGCCGACACGCGGATCATCCATGGCCTGCTCCACGAGGATGTCTCCGTCGTAGTCGCCCGCGTAGGTCGTGGACGGAACGTAGAGCGGTGCTACGGCTTCTGCGAAGGCTTCTCCGGCCATGCTGAGCAGGCTGATGAACACCGCGGGCGCAACGGGGAAACCCCGCGCGTCGATCACCACACCCGTGTAGAGGGGAGCCGGGCCTGCAACGGGTTCCGCGTTCTCAGGCTCCTCAGAGGCGAAGACATGCGGAAGTGAAGCGCTCGCGAGCTCATCCAGACTGAGGCCAAGCGTCACCTGGTAGTATCCGTCTCGCCAGTCTCCGTCGGCAGGGACGATCCACGCCTCCCGATCCGGCAGGAGCTGTGCTCTCCCGATCAACGTCGCTGTGAGCGCCCAGGAAGCTGCGGACTCACTCTCCTGGTGATCCTGCAGCGTGAACGAGCCGGTGAGGGGGACGCCTGCGAGGATGTCCATGAGCCTCCTCCTGGCGTCCGCGATCGCCGCCTCTCGCGCGAGGAGGATCCCCTGGGACTCCGTGGCGGCGCTCTTCGGCGGGATTCCGAAGCCCTCCACCTGGATCCACCCGACGGTCCAATCGAGCGTTCCCTCCACTCCGGAAGGGGTGAGAATGCCGCTCTCGAAGATGCTGACCTGTGCGCCACAGGTCAGTACGCCGCCCAAGATGACCGCCAACGCAAGAACCCTGCCTCTCATCACGAATGGCCTCCCCGCTGGGACGAAGCCCCTTCCAGTCGCAGGTCCTTCAGCCCGTCCCGGCTCCCCACGATAGCAGACCTGGGTCGGAGGGTGAATGCTTTCGGCGGGTTCGGGCGATCACGCCAATGCTGAAGCTGGCATTTGACACCATCTTCAGACGGGCAATACTAGGAGATGAAGTGGCCACGTGAGCGCCGTTCTGGCGCTATTCGTCCGCGGCGCCGGGCTCACCTCGAAGGGAGTGTGTGACATGTCCTGGCGAAAGCGGCTCTCCAGTGTAGCCCTCATCAGCTGCGTCATAATCCTTCTGCTGGCTCCGGGGATCGGACTGGGCGACGATCCGTCCGGGGAGTCCGAAACGGCACCGGTGATTCCCGGAGGAATCCCATCGCACCGGATCATCAGCTGTCCGCCCGGGTACATCGCCAATCGCGTGACGTACTGGAGGCGAACCCGCTCGATCGCAGATGAGATCCGAGTGGAGGCATGCGTTACGCGAGATGGCGGAGTAGATACCTACGCGTACTTGGTCACGAATCTCGGCTATGTCCTGGACGACGGGTCGGGCCGTGAGATCGGAATCGGCCGGTTCGAGATTCGTGACGAGTCGCACCTGGAGAGCGTGTCGTTCACCAGTCCGCCAGGCTGGACGTATCACGAGACCCCCTCATATCGCTGGTGGCAAGTGACTCTCGGCGAGGCTGGGCTCCCTGTGGGCGAGTCCGTCGTGTTCACGTTTTCGGTTCCGGGGCCAACGGTTCACGACTCGACGCAGTTCATCGCACTTCGTGGCGACGAAGATCGCGGTCTGGTCGACCGGGGGGACCAGATCGTTGCAGAGACCGTCGGCCCCGTTCTCGCGTACCCTGCACCGCTACCGCTGGCGGGTTGTCCGGAAGGAAACATCGGGTACGACATCGGATACGGAACTCCCTACAACCCGGGCTACGGTGAGATTCGGGTCGAGGAGTGTGTGACGCGCGAAGGAGACGTCGACACCTACACGTACACGGTGACGAATCTCAACTACTTCGCACGCCCGTATGGGGCTCCCCGGCTGGGTATCGGGCACTTCACGGTGCCAAATCCTGACGGGGTCGAGTCCCTGTCAACCACAGCTCCGATGGAATGGACCTTCGAGGCGGGGAGAACGGACGCGTGGCACTGGAGCGTGCCGCTTGGAGATGTCGGCATCTGGATGGGGGAGTCGGTGGTCTTCTCGTTCTCGGTTGCCGGCCCTACGGTCGACGGCCCTGCAGAGGTCCTCGCGATGCCGGCGACTGAGCCCACGCCGGCGCCGCTGCCTCCCGACGCAGACCCCGCGATCACCGTGGCTTCAACAGGCCCTCACCGGTGGCTCGGCGACGAGGATCCCTCCGGTACGGTGGATGACCCTCGCGACATCCCTCCCTTAACCGAGTGCCCCGAGGGCCACGTCGCCTACGACGTGGCCTACGGAACCGACTCGCCGTTCGGCAACGTACGCGTCGAGGAGTGTGTGACGCGTGAAGGAGATGTCGACACCTACACGTACACCGTCACCAATCTCAGCTACGCCTACACCAGTTGGAGCTCCAGGTACGGGATCGGCGAGTTCAGTGTTCCGCGTTCCGCCGGTGTTGTCCCCCTCTCGGTGACGATTCCGACCGGCTGGGACTTCGACAGCGCTTCGGCAGACGCATGGCGCTGGAACGTGCCGTTCGGGGAAGTTGGTCTCTGGATGGGCGAGTCGGTCACCTTCTCCTTCACCGTTGCGGGTCCGACAGTGGACGGCCCGCTCGAGGTGCAGGCGCTACCGCGGTTCGGCCGCCCCCCTGTCCCAAGCTACACGATCGACGATCCAGTGGTCGTTGTACTCTCAACCGGCCCTCAGACGCCGTTCGAGCACGGGCCGGGAATGGGGGTCGTAGGCTCGACGGAAACGCCTGGGGACCTCCCGCCGCCGGAGGAGTGCCCGGACCTCCTGCTCGACGATCTCGAGGTCGTGTGCGGCTGCGGGTGGAGCCCGCAGCAAGTCTGGGGATGCGCCATCGGAGTCGAGGTCGTCGTTCGGAATCGTGGGGAGGCCGATGCAGGGGAGTTCGTCGTCTCCCTTCTCACGGACGAAGGGGACGCACGCAAGACAATCCCCGGACTTGCCGCCGGCCAGTCACGCCGCGTCACGCTTGACGTGTCCTTCGAGGAGAAGTCCTGTCCGCTGGACTACGAGATCAGGGTCGATCTCGTCGGCAACATCGCCGATTGCGATGGGACGAACAACACGCTGCAAGGCGAAGCCTGCTGCGAGTGAGTGGAGGCACCACAACGAGGGACCGCGGATCACTCTGTCTGTCTGAAGCCCTCCTCGAACTCTGAGAAGCCTGGACCAACGATTCCCAGGCTACGGCTCCTCGGGTTGACGCGTGAGCTCCATGACGATCAGGATGTTCTCTCTGGAGGACTCGACCTGCGGTTGTGGGACGAATCGATAGACGGTCAGGAGGATCCGGTCGTTTCCGTCTGCGTCCTGCTGCAGTTCGTTCACGAAGACCCCGTACGCCCAGACCGGCTCCGTCCAGGCGACGATCGCGTAGCGATCTTCACCGCCGTCGGAGTCGAAGAAGATGAGCTCTGTCGCATCCGCCACCGTGACCGTCCCGAGGAGCAGATCGCTTTTCTCCCATCCGGCGTTGACGCCGTACTGGCCCTGTCTGTAGATCGTGAAGGTGTGCGTGGCACCGAACGCATCCTGAGCCGCCCACGTCCCCAAGTAGAACTCCCATGCTGCCGGCGCGGGATCTCTCGTCGTCAGCTGCAGCGCCGGGGTTCCTCCTCCCGTCTCCTGTCCCGTGCCGAGGACGGAGAACGCCAGTACGCACAAGACCACCAGTCCGACCGCCCTTCGCATCATGATCCACCTCCAAGCGCGGCATCCTACGTCCGCAGCACGCAAGGCGGCAACACAAGACGTGTCGGAGAGGATGTAGTTCTTGGGGCTTGGCGTGAGTGCGGAGAGGTACCAGCGCATGAGGAGCATCAGCCCTTGTCACCGACAAACTGCAGCTAGGTCCCCCGACCCAGGACCGAGCGCGGTCATCCGCTATAGACTAGCCCGGGGTTGCACCCTGACTTGTGGATCCTGCGTCTTCTCCCACGGTGCGAAGACCCACGTCGTGATCGGGCAGGAGATCCTCGGCGTTGCGGATGGCCGGGAAGAGGTACCCGCCGAGACCGATTGCTCCTCCGACAAGACCCGCGAGAACGAACATCACGGCCATGCCCGCCCCGGGACCAACCCCGACAACCGGCCCCAGCACCCGTGAGAGGGAGCTCCCGGCGGCAAGAGCGGGCTCGAAGACCCGGTCGGCGAGAGGTCCCGCGGCCAGCATTGCGAGGGGCGCACTGACCTGGGCGATCAAGCGACGAGTGGCGAAGACCTTCCCTTGAATCTCTGGGGGGATCTTTGCCTGCCAGATCGCTTGATTCGAGCCGTTGACGAACGGGATGAAGAACATCGAGAAGAAGGCCCCCGCCGACCAGAGGAAGACGCCCTGGCCAACGCCGAGAAGGAACTGCCCGAGGAGGCTCGACAGCGCCATGCCGGCCAATACGCCGTGCACTCGCCGCTTCGGCCCACCCCAGACGCTCAGGATCGCACCCCCGGCCACGCCGCCGATCCCGAATGCCATCTGCACCGAAGCCAGCGCGATCTCGCTATCGCCGCTGCGCGCCAGGATCATAGGAGCCAACACAGCGAAGCCGAACGTGGCGATGAAGTTGATCGCGAAGAAGACGAGCTGAAGGCCAGTCAGACTCCGATTGGCAAAGATGTACCGGAAGCCGAAGAGCGACTCCTTGAGGAGGCTGCCTGAGGCTCGCTCTCCAACCTCAGTCCTCGCAGGCTGAGGAATCGCGACAAGCAGCAGCGCCGCAATGGCGAACAGAAAGGTTCCGATGTCGACCAGCATGATGTTGTTGATCCCGATCAGCACCAGAAGGGTCCCCGCGAGCATGGGCGCGATGATTCCCGAAGCGGAGCCGGCCAGGCCGAGCATGGCGTTGGCACGTGTGTAGTGCTTCTTGTCAACCATCGTCGAGATCGCAGCGGAGTACGCAGGAAACTGGAAGGACTCGAAAGCCCCGGCGAAGAATCCTGCAGCGTAGAGATGCCAGATCTGAAGATGCCCGGTCAGATGCAGGATCAGGATGGCGATCGTGGACATCCCTGCGGCGAGATCGCTGGCGATCATGACTGTCTTCCGGTTCACACGGTCGACGATGGCCCCCGCCAAAGGACTGAACAGGACGACCGGAGCAAACGCGAAGAAGCCTACCAGCGCCAGAGCCGTGGCCTCTCCTGTTACTTGCCAGGCCCAGATCGTCAGCGCGAAGCGAGTCATCCCAGTCCCGATCATGGAGACGAACTGACCAACCCAGACGACGGAGAAACCGAACATACCCGCTGGACGCACCTTGTTTCCCACGTGAGCAACCTCCCGAGTGCGAAGTGTAGCCCCCATCGCTGGGCGGGGCACACTCGATGCCACGCAACGCCAACGCCGGGGCCACGCGATGCGGATCTCCCAAGATCCTACGTCACTGTGGCCGACTCGCCGATGCTCCGAAGGTCGTCTCACTCACGGCCCGCGGTCGCCCAGCCAATGGAAGCTCGGATTCCGCCGAGCTCGGGCAATGGGCGAGTGCTGACCGGTCCTGTGGAGACGACCGAGCGATTGACCGTCCCGCGTTGAGAGCCCTAGACTGCGCGAGAGAACCGAAGACCCTGAGGAGGGCATCGTGACAACTCGCGTCATCGGCGGGCTGACCGCGTTCGTGGTGATCTTGGTCAGCGTGGCGGCCGCCACGCTCGCTGACCTTCCCGACCCCGACAGCCTCTGCTGGATCCGCACCGGCGGACCTCAGGGAGGCCTGGGCTACGACATTCGGGTCAACCCGGAGGACCCCGACATCTGGTTCGTGACGGACTCCAAGTCCGGGCTTCACATGAGTACGGATGGCGGGCAGACCTGGTTCGTGTCGAATCGTGGGATCGACGTCCGGGTTGGGAGGACCGGCGATCTCACCCCCGTCTTCAGTCTGACCCTCGATCCTCAGGACCCTCAGATCGTCTGGGCGGGGACGCAGTCCGTGCTCGGAATCTACAAGTCGACCGATGGTGGCAAGACGTGGCAAAGAAAGGTGAACGGCATCAAGGAGACGGAGGGGATCTCCTTTCGGGGGATCGGTATCGACCCCAGTGATTCCAACGTCGTCTACGCCGCTGCGGAGCTGACAAGCTGGACCTGGACCGACGATCACGAGCCGCGAAACGGGAAGTCATTCGACCTGGTGATGGGCGTGGTCTACAGGACCGTCGATGCAGGTGAGAACTGGACCGAGATCTGGCGGGGCGACAACCTGGCTCGGTACGTCCTTATCCATCCCCTGGACCCGAACATCCTCTACGTCTCCACAGGGATCTTCGACCGCGAGGCGGCCAACTCCGACCTCCGGCGCGGTGTCACCGGGGGCGTTGGGATCGCCAAGAGTCTCGACGGGGGTGAGACGTGGTCGATCATCGATCAGCGAGACGGTCTGGGACACCTCTACGTCGGCTCCCTCGCCATGAACCCTGAGGATCCGGACGTGCTCCTTGCGGGGACAGGGGTCAACGGGACAGGGACTGACCAAACGCCCGGCGTCTACCTGTCGGAGGACGGAGGAGAGAGCTGGCGCCTGGTCATGACCTCGGGACGGAGTGCAGTGACCGCGGTCGAGTTCGGCATCGACAACCCGGATCTCGCCTACGCCGGGACCGAGCACGAGTTCTACAGAAGCGAGGACCGAGGCCGTACGTGGACCCGATTCGAGCGTTGGGGCCCCGAGACGCATCGCGTCGGCTTTCCGATCGACCTCCAGGTGCACCCGGACAACGCATGGACGCTCTTCGCAAACAACTACGCCGGCGGCAACTTCTACAGCACAGACGGCGGGACCACGTGGAGCGATGCCAGCAACGGGTACTCGGGGAACGACGTTTGGGAGATCGCCGTCCATCCGACAGACCCTGAGACCATCTACGTCGCCGGGCTCTCCGGGGCCTTCCGCAGCCGGGACGGCGGGACCACATGGGAGGGTCTGAACTCCCACCACTGGATGATGCGCATGTACTCCGTCGCAATCGATCCCAAGGATCCACGTGTCGTCCTCTTCGGCGACAGTGAGACCGGACTCTACCGAACCACCACGGGGACATCCCCCTGGGACGTCGCCTTCCGCAACAGAGCGCTGGGCGAAAGCGGCCAGGGGATCCGTGCCCTCACGTTCGCTCCATCCGATCCGAGCATCGTCTACGCTTCGCTCCTCGAAGAGGGCGAGCAGGTTGACAACTCCCGCAACTGCGGCGGAAGGGGACTACTCAGGTCCGTCGACGGCGGAGCTCACTGGGCCCCAATCCTCGACGAATCGATGTCGGCAGCGAACTTCTTCGACATCGCCGTGCATCCGGGGGATCCGGACACGTTCTACGCGGGGAGCATCTGCCACGGTCTGTACCGGAGTACGGACGGCGGAGCCTCGATGGAGAAGCTCGCGAGCTTCCCGTGCACGCCGGTCGCGGTGATCGTGCTCCACCCGGACGATCCGGAGACGCTATTCGTCGGCACCAATGGATGCGGGATCCTGAAGACGACCGACGGTGGCGGTACGTGGGAACAGAAAGTCCGCGGCCTTCCGCCGGAAGCGGCGATTCGGGGGCTCGTCATCGATCCTCTCGATTCGAGCGTGATGTACGCCGGCGACGAGTTCTCCGGGGTCTATCGGTCGATGGATGGCGGGGAGAGCTGGGCACTGATCAACAACGGGCTGCTTGTGAGAACGGTCCGCACGCTCGCCATCTCCGCCGACGGGACGACGGTGTACGCCGGGACGAACGGCGGAGGCGTCTTCAGGCTGGACACCCGTGGGCAGGCGCAGGGGGAGGATTGCCGGGAGGGAAGCGCTGGGCATGACCGCGACGAGGACGGGGTTCCCGATGCGCAGGATCTGTGTCCTGACTACCCCGGCGATCCTACGATGCAGGGGTGCTGAGCGCGAGAAGGAGACGCGAAAGCTGTGAGCGTACCAAGACACGAACTGGCTCCGGGGTATTCGATCTCGCGGATCATCCTCGGGGGATGGCAACTCGCCCAAGGCCACTCCGTGGCGAGCGAAGACACGCGCGACTCTGAGGAGATCCTGCAGGCAGCGGTCCAGGCAGGAATCACCACCTTTGACTGCGCGGACATCTACACCGGGGTCGAGGAGTTCATCGGAGGCTTCCTGCGTTCCGCTAGCCCCGATGTGCCGGTCCAGGTCCATACGAAGTACGTCCCAGATCTCAGCGCCCTCCCGACGCTGACAGAGCAGGAGACGCGCCAGATCATCGAGCGCTCGCTGCGAAGGCTCGGAGTCGACCGCCTCGACTTGGTGCAGTTCCACTGGTGGGATTTCGACATTCCGGGCTACGTCGAGGCTGCGCTTACGCTGAGCCGGCTTCGCGAGGAGGGGATGATCGCCCACATCGGAGTCACCAACTTCGATGCGGCTCACCTGACGGAGATCCTCGAGGCCGGGGTTCCCGTGGTCTCCAACCAAGTGCAGTACTCCATCCTCGATCGAAGACCCGAGGGCGAGATGGCGCACCTTTGCACGACGCACGGCATCTCGCTTCTTTGCTATGGGACGCTGGGAGGAGGGCTTCTGACGGACGCGTACGTCGGCGCGCCGGAGCCTCGCGAGCCCTTCGAGAATCGCTCGCTCACCAAGTATCGATTGATCGTCGACGAGTTCGGCGATTGGGACGAGTTCCAGCGGGTGCTCCGAACGCTCCGATCGATCGCCGATCGTCACGGCATCGACCTCGCTGCCGTGGCGACCCGCTTCGTCCTCGACCGACCCGGAGTGGCCGCCGCCATCACGGGGATTCGTCGTCCTTCACACCTGAGAGATCTGGACCGCATCTTCGAGTTCGCGATCGACGACGCCGATCTCGCTGAGATCGCCCCGCACTTCATCGGAGCCGCCGGCCCGGATGGCCCCGTCTACGGGCTTGAGCGGATCAAGGGCGGACGCCACGCGAGGATTATGCGGACCGACCTCAACCGAGCGTAGCCCGCCACCGAGAAGCCACGATCTCGGGGAAGCGACGCCTAGCACGCCTGGGGATGTCGCCTTCGCCTTCTTGCTCAAGGCTGCACGTACTCCTACGATGAAGGGTGGGAGGGGAGCACCACCTTCATGAAGAAGTCAGGCGATCCGCAGCCGCAAGAGTCTCGGCTTGATGATTGCCTGGTTCGGATACCCCGACGCACTCACGTGCGGTTCCCTCGGATCTGCCCGATCTGCCTGCAACCAGCAGAGAAGAAGCTCCAGCTTCGGATTCCGCACCGCGGAGGCCCTCTGCTTCACCGCATCTCGTTCCCCGTCTGCCATGACTGCTATCGGAGAATCGCCCCGCGTCACCTCTTGCGCTGCGTCGTGTTCGGTTGGGGCCTGGTGGCCGCAGCAGTCGCCGTGGCGGCGACCCTTCGCGACACGCTTGGAATCGTGTTGTTCTTCGTGCTCATCATCGCCTCACGCATCGTGCGTGACCACAACCCAACCGGAGTGTCGTTCCACATGGACCGCGAGTCGATGGTGTGGACGTTCCCATCTCCCGAGTACGCGGAGCTCTTCTACATCGCGAACCTGAGGGAGTGAGATCTCCTAGACGCAACGGATACTCCGATCCTGCCGAGGCAGAGCCCTAGGATCAGCTCAACCAAAGTGATCTAGTACGAGTGAGGCGAAGAGCGTGAGCCACTTGCTCGGCTCCCCCTTGGTCTCTACATCTGCCCACATTTGGCCGTTGAGAGATTTCTCCATCACCCACTTGCCGTCGGCGGTCTCCTTGTCCGCAAGGATCCTAAGGGGTTCCTCGAGACGCGCGTCCATCGG
>Ga0180436_10003775_pt1 | contig 13782 bp, 4 predicted proteins | sample SS_ome_2_FD_132434 | JGI IMG/M metagenome (GOLD analysis project Ga0180436, IMG submission 132434) | Hypersaline lake sediment archaeal communities from the Salton Sea, California, USA - SS_3_S_2 metaG | ecosystem: Environmental > Aquatic > Non-marine Saline and Alkaline > Hypersaline > Sediment...
AAAGAGGCTGGGGCGGAAGGATTCGAACCTCCGAATGGCGGCTCCAAAAACCGCTGCCTTACCGCTTGGCGACGCCCCAGTGTGCCTCACGATTCTAGCGAAAAGGGGGTATCGATGCAAATGGTTGGAGGTGTGGATGGAGGGGGACTCGTTGGCGCGATCTCCATCAGGGACAGCCAACCACAGAGGACACAGAGAGCACAGAGGATACGACGAGCGGCACTCGGAGCCAGGCCTGAGGCACTGCAGTGCGAATCACACACATGCTCGCCTTTTGGGTGCGAACAGAGCGATCCCAACGGTCGTGGCGGCGGCCGGTTGGTACGCGGCTCGATGCTATGGAGGCGGTGGTGAGACGCTGACGGTCCTTGCCAGAGTAGCCCCCTCCCAGCCAGCGCCTCGCTATGACCTGACCCGTCTACCCTTCCCCAAGCTTGAGCGAGGGCCAGTGCCGGCTAGCGCGATGGCACATCCCACAGAGGGAGAGGGCAAGGCCATTGAAGCGCACGCGGAGAGAGGCGAATACCCCTAAAAGTCCTTGAGCACCGTCCCCAGCAGCAGGATCAGGAACGAGAGCGTCAGCAGCAGGAACGCCGCGTCGCCGATGATCGGAATGCGGAGCCCGCCATAGTGGCTCAGAATCGAGGCGGCGCCGATCAGAATCGCGATAGTCCAGGTCCCCTTGCGCGGGGCATTGAGCTTCATGTGGTATGCCTCCTCTTTGGTCGGTTATCTCCCGAGTGATCTGTCGTCATTCTATCAGAGCGCACGCGGCGGATCAAGGCCTTTGGCCAAACCTCCGGGAAGTGGTGCTTTAGCCCGGGTCGCGACCCCTGGAGGCGCAAGGCCCGTTGTGCAAGGCTGTGTAGACCCCTCACTGCCGAATGCTGCGCATTCTGTGCTCGGGGTGACATACGCGAAAACACGCCTATCATCTTGATCGGACTCGCAAAGGATCGCTCCTTTGCGTAACAGGCATCCCTCCCGAACCAAATCCCGCGGCGGTGACATCAGCCACTCTCTCCGCGCGCTCTGCGGCCTCTGCGTTTAGTGGACGCACATCCCCCGCATCGTCTACCACCGCCACTCCCTTGGCCCATAGGCCCGGAACGGCGTCCGCGGCTCGAGCGACAGCCAAGTCTCCTCCGGCTGCAGCCGCGACAGCGAGCGCAGCAGGTCCAGCGTGATCCAACGGCTGGCCTGCGGATACCCCGGATTGCGCCACAGCCCCTGCGGTCCACGCTCCCCCTGCACGAACGCCTGCAGGTCGCGGACCCGTGGGTCGTCGGCGCTGACCCCTAGCCGCCAGCAGATATCCAGCACCATGGCCAGGTCAAAGCGGGCGTAGCGCGTAAAGAACCCCCGCACCGGCTCCAATCCGATCATCCGCGCCACCTCGAACCCTATCGCCTCCCGTTCGCGCGTCTCGCGACCCAGCAGCAGGTCCATAGCGCGGGCCGCCTCCTCACACCGGCTGCGCGTCGGGTGCTGCGCCAGCGCCAGCAGGGCCCCCGTGGTGTTCGAACGGCACCCCCAGCGCGAGTGCGCCAATCGCCGATAGCCGGCCACATAGCCATAGACGTCGCCCTTGCCGGCCAGCCCGGTGGGCCAGGCGCCATCCTCCAGCCGCTGCGCCAGCAGCCATTCATAGGCCCGCTCACTGCGCGGGTCCTGGGCATAGCCGCACATCGCCAGACCGCGCAGCGGCAGCGCCGTCTGCAAGGGCACCATCACATAGCGCTCGTCGCGATCGACCGTATCGTTGACCCGTCCCAGCGGCCAGGAGCCGTCGGACTGCTGCTGACCGTAGAGCCACTCGGCGCCGCGCTGAACGGCCGCGTGCTCCCGATCCAACCCCAGATAGCCCAGCCGCGTCAGGGCCACCGCCGTGCTCGCGCGAGCATCGCCACGGCCGGTCTCGGCCGACATGCACCAATTGCCATCCGACTGCTGCAGGTCGAGCAGTTCGCGCACCAGCGGATCGTGATCCCGCAGCGCCAACAACTCGCGTACCTCGAAATCGTCATCGCCGCGATGCAGCAGGTCGCGCATTACGCCCAGTCGCAGACAGGCGGACCGGTCGGCCAAAAGTAGGGCTGCCTGCGTCATGCATCGCCTCCCATCAGCGCCTGCCGCAGATAGGGCGCCGTCGGCGTCTCACCGGTGGCCACCTGTTCCGGCGTGCCCTCGGCGATGATCCGACCGCCCTGGGGTCCACCCACGGGGCCCAACTCGAGCAGCCAGTCGCAGCGGGCCAAGAGCTGGGTGTGGTGTTCGACCACCAACACGCTGTGACCAGCACCCACCAAGCGATGCAGCACGCCGCTCAGCCGCGCCACGTCCTCCAGATGCTGTCCGATGGTCGGCTCGTCCAGGATGTAGAGTGTTCCCTTGGTCTTGCGCCCAGTGTGCTTGCTCAGCTCGCGCGCGATCTTGATTCGCTGCGATTCGCCGCCCGACATGGCAAATCCCGGCTGCCGCAGCACCAAATAGCCCAAGCCCACGTCGCAGGCTGCCTGCAACGGCCCGGCAATCGAGGGTTGGTCGGCGAACAGCGCCAGCACCTCCTCCAGGGTCAGGGCGAACAGCGCCGGCAACGGCTGTCCGCGCAGCCGCACCTCCCAGGCCTCGGGCGGGTAGCCACTGCCCGCGCAAGACTCGCAGGGAATCTCGACGTTGGGCAGGAACCCCATGTCCAGCCGCAACGAGCCCCGACCGCCGCAGGTGGCGCAGCGCCGTTTGAGCGTCTTGACGTCGTATCCCAGCGCCTGGGCGTCCTCGCTCTGCGCATAGAGCCGCAGCAGCCGTGGCTCGACGTCCAGATAGCGGGCCGCGCTCTGGATGCCGCGCTGCGCCTGGTCGACGACCACTGCGCGCTCCGGCGCGCCAGCGATCCCATCGTGGACTCCGGGCGTGATCGGTTCCGAGGCCATCGAGGTGGTGTGCGATCGCGGGGCAATCGCTCGGCCCAGCGTATCGGCGATCAGCGTGCTCTTGCCCGAACCCGAGACGCCGCACACGCCCACCAGGCAACCCAGTGGCAGGCGCACATCCTGGCCTTGCAGGTTGTTCTCGCGTGGCGCCCGGATCGTCATCCAGCCGCGAGGGGTTCGCCGCCCGGCATTCGGTTCCGAGCCGCCCTCCCCCCGCAGCCAGCGTCCGGTGATCGTGTCGGCGGTCTGCACCGCTTTGGGGCTGCCCTGCGCCACCACCTGTCCGCCGCGGGTTCCCGCCTCGGGCCCCATGTCGATCAGGTGGTCGGCGGCGCGCATGATCGAGGGGTCGTGCTCGACGACGATCAGGGTGTGTCCCTCGTCGCGCAGATCGTGCAGCACGTCTCGCAGCGCGTCGACTTCGCTGGGGTGCATACCGCGCGTGGGCTCGTCGATCAGTAGCGTCAGAGCGGTCAGGCCGCTGCCCATCAGCCCCGCCAGGCGAATGCGTTGCGCCTCGCCGGCCGAGAGGCTGCCCGCCATTCGATCCAGGTGCAAATAGCCCAGCCCCACCCGCTGCAAAAAGCGCAGCCGACGTCGAATCAAGGCCAGACTGTCCCGCGCCAACGCCGCCGAGACCGCGTCCTCTAGCGACAGCGAGGCGTCCAGGGCCGCCATCTCGTCAATCAGCTCCCACAGCGGCATCTCGCAGAGCGCCTGCCGGTTGTGGCCGCGCAGCGTGACGCTGGCATACTCGGGCCGCAGGCGTCCCCCGCCGCAATCAGGGCAGAGAACGGCATCGGTATAGGTCCCGCCAATGTCCCACTCCCCGACCCAACCATAGAACCCGGGGTACTGGGTGCGATACTGCTTGACCACGCCCTTGTTGCTGACCGCCTCGACGTCGAGCGGCTCGGGGTCGCCGAACAAAAAGGCGCGTTGACCGGCCTCCGAGACCTCGTTCCAGGGCGTCTCGAATAGGTCAAACTTGTAGCGCGCGGCCACCGCCTTGGCGATGGCGTGCCCATGGTGCGGCGTCTTGCAGAGATAGCCCCCCGGAAAGAACCCCGGCGAGTACATGGCCCCGCCGCAGATCGGCTGTTCGGGGTGGATCATGAGCTTTTCCGGTCGCGGCTGCTGCAGCGTCCCCACGCCGTGGCAGTTGGGACAGGCGGCAGCATAGTTGCGCGGCGAAAAGTGGATCGGCCGACCCACCGCCGCCTGATAGCCACAGTTGGCGCAGAGCCATTGCGCCCGGTCGCGCCGTCCTCCCGCTTTGCGCGCCAGTTTCGCTCCACACTGGGGGCAATCGCGCTCTCCCAGGAGGCCCAAGAGTACCGCCAGATGCTGCACGATCTCGGTCTGCGTTCCCACGGTCGTGCGCCGGCTAAAGCGCTCGCGCTGCTGAGTGATCGACAGCGCCACCCCCAGCCCGCTGACCGACTCCACCGGAGCCTCGGCGCCCTCGCGGGTCGATTGCCGCTCGTACATTGAGAGGGACTCGAGAAAGCGGCGCCGCGCCTCGCTCTCCAGCACGTCGCGCACCAGGCTCGACTTGCCCGACCCCGAGACGCCGGTCACCACGGTGAGCTTGTTCTTGGGGATGTCGACGCTCACGTCGCGCAGATTGTGCGCCCGCGCGCCACGAATCGAGACGCTATCGGAGCGCTGCCAGGCGTCTCCCGGACGCTCTAGCGGTTCGAGGGATGTCTCCTCGCGTAGCGCTTGCGCGGTCAACGAGGCCTGGCAGGCCATCAGGCCCTGGGCGTCGCCTTGGTAGAGCAACCGCCCGCCATCGGGGCCGGCCCCGGGACCCAGATCGACGATCCAGTCCGCCGCGCGGATCAGATCGGTGTTGTGCTCTACGATCACGACCGTTGCGCCGCTGCGCACCAGGCGGTCGAGAACCACCAGCAGCCCGGCGATATCCTGCGGATGCAACCCGGTCGAGGGTTCGTCCAGGATCAGCACTTGCCCCTTGAGCGAACGACGGCCGAGATACTTGGCCAGTTTGACCCGTTGCGCCTCGCCGCCCGACAGGCTGGGCGAGGGCTGCCCGAGCGTCAAATAGCCCAGCCCCACGTCGCAGAGCGCGTCCAGCATCCGCCTGGCCGCCGAGCGGTCGCGACCCTCCAGCCCGCCTGGACCGAGCAGCAGTTCGCGCGCCTCTAGGATCGGGAGGTTGTAGAAATCGGCGATCGACAGCGTCCCCTCGCCGAGCGTCACCCGCGCCGCCAGCACCTCTTCGCTGAATCGCCGCCCCTCGCAGTCGGCGCAGGGGATCCAGGTCGACGGCAGGAAGCGCATTTTGTTCTCAATCGCCCCGATCCCCTTGCAGGTGGGACAGGCGCCCTCCGGGCGGTTGAACGAGAAATGCGAGGCCGAGAGCCCGCTTGCTCGGGCGAACAGGTCACGCACCAGGTCTGAGAGCTTGGTGTATGTGGCCGGATTGGAGCGCGGATTTCTGCCGATCGGCTTTTGGTCCACCATCGTCGGCTTTTGCTTGGGCCCGTCCAGACCCGCGCAACCGACTGGCTCGCCACTCTTGAGCGTCGGCAGCAGCACACCCTCGACCAGGGTGCTCTTGCCCGCGCCCGATACGCCCGTGATCACCGTTAGTCGGCCCAGCGGGATGGCCACGTCGATTGTGCGCAGATTGCGCAGGGCGGCGCCCTCCAGCCGCAGGAACGATTCCGCCGGCGGACGCGCCTCGGGCAGGCGCACCCGCTTGCGCAGGCTGAAATAGCGCCCGGTGGGCGTGTCAGAGCGCCACAGCCCTTGCGGCGTGCCCTGGTAGGTGATCTCGCCTCCCGACGTACCCGCACCCGGACCGATATCGATGGCCTGATCGGCGTGGGCCGCGGCCGCGCGGTCGTGTTCCACGAACAGCACCGGCCCCTTGAGCTGTCGAAAGGCGGGCATCAGGCGTGCCACGTCCGCTGGATGCTGCCCGATGGTCGGCTCGTCGAGAACGTGCAGCATATCCTCCAGCGGGCTGGTCAGCGTGATCGCCAGCCGCACCCGTTGCGATTCGCCGCGCGACAGTGTGGGCGAGGAACGCTCCAGCGCGATATAGCCCAGGCCGACCGTGTCCAGCGCTGCCAGCCGCTTGGCCAGCTCGCTCAGCAGGCGGTCGGCGCTCGAGGGCAGATCGGCTTTGGCAAACAGCGTCTTGACCTGTTCGACCGATCGACTCAGCAGCTCGGGGAGCCGCAGGTCCTGCCAACGGACGGCCGCCGCCTCGGGATAAAGGCCCGTTCCCCGGCAGCGTTCGCAGCCCTCGCCTTGGCAGTGGGGGCAGTTTTGGTGAAAGTGGGTGGCCCGTAGCGGGTGGAACCAGGCGCCGCAAGTGGGGCAGACCGGCGTGTCCGACAGCCACTCGTCGCCGGCGGCTGTCTGCGCCAAGAGGCCGTCGCCGCCCAGGTTGCGCGCCAACGCCAGTGCCTCGCGTGCCACGTGACCCTCCGCGCCCGAGGGCAGTTTGCCCAGGCGCAACGAGAGCGAATGGGGCTCTGCGGGGTTCAGAGCCTGATCGCTGAGCGCCTCGCCGTCCACGATCAGCCGCTCCCGGCCAAACTGCGCACTCAGCAGCGCGAGCAGCGTGCGATGGCTGCCGTACGCTTGTCGCAGCAGCGGCACCGTCAACCCCACCGGCCCATCCTGTGCCAGGCGCGTCAATCGCTCCACGATGGCGTCGGCATCGCGCAAGGTCAGTGGCGTATCGCAGACGCTGCAATGGCGCGTGCCGAAATGGGCATAGAGCAGCCGCAGATAGGGATGCAGCCCCGAGGCCGTCGCCAGCGTCGACTCGGGATTGCGGTTCAGCAGGTTCTGCCCCACTGCCACCGCCGGACCGAGTCCCTCGATGCGGCGCACATCGGCCGGCGCCAGGGGTTGGCTGTCGCGCCCCTGCCGGTGGATCGCCAGGAATCGCCGCCGCGCCTCTTGATAGACCGTATCGAACACCAGCGAGGTCTTGCCCGAGCCGGAAACGCCCGTCACCACAGTCAAGCCGTCGCCGATGGTGACGTCGACGTCCGCCAGATTGTGCTCTCGCGCCCCCTCGATCCGAATCGGCATGTTGTCGTGGCCCCCCGAAAACGCATTCCACCGGCGAGACAGTGCGCCCATTCTAGGGGAAAAGGCGGGGGGTGTCAGGCCGATCCCCTTGAGCCCGCCCCGCCGGGACGCCCAATGCAGAACCAGTACCGTCGTTCTGCCTACCGAGCTAGGCCTAGGGCGGTGCCCTAGGCTACTATGATCTTGCGCCTACGGCGCGGCCATCGGTCGACAAGCGCGGGATAATGCCGGGTCGCGCCGATTCAGCCTGCGGAGCAGGCTTTGTCACCTGAGGTCCAGTCTTTAGGCTGGGCCGACGGGTATGGAGAGCATATGTCGGTGGGATGTAGCAGCGCCATTTGGTCTTCCAGTAGAGGTACTGCTCGCAGCGTCTCCCGTGGGCGCGACGACCAGGGCATGAATGCCCTGGCTAATCGGACAAAGCCTCCTGCGGAGGCTGATCTGTGGGACGCGTTCCGTCCATTCTGCGCTCGACATCCTGGCCGACCGAGACTGCGCCGATTCAGCCTGCGGAGCAGGCTTTGTCATCTGAGGCCCAGTCTTTAGGCTGGGCCGGTGGGCATGGAGAGCATATGTCGGTGGGATGTAGCCGCGCCATCTGGTCATCCAGTAGAGGTACTGCTCGCAGCGTCTCCCGTGGGCGTGACGACCAGGGCATGAATGCCCTGGCTAATCGCACAAAGCCTCCTGCGGAGGCTGATCTGTGTGCCCGCATACAGGGGTCGCCCGTGCCAGGCAACCCTCCCCGGTAGGGGCGAACCTCGTGTTCGCCCACGGGCAGAACAAGGACCCTTGGTCTACCCGGCCTAGGGCACCGCCCTAGGCTACTATGAGCCTGCGCCTGCGGCGCCGCCTGCAAGTCGTTCGTGGGTTCTGCTTCTTCCCATCGGGTCAATCTCCTCCCCCTCCGCGCTCTCTGCGCCCTCTGCGTTCAAACGATCCCCGCATTCACTGCCCCGCCGTGCAGAATGCTACTGCATTCTGCTTCAACGAGTACTCTCGTTGTCCTTGCCCTCAACCCCAATCCATGCTACAATACACAAAAGGCATGGATCAGGACGAGTAACCACGTCTCAGCGACAGGGAATGAGGGGCGCCGATTGAGACTCCTCTGGCGGCGGACGTGGCGAAAACCCCCTGTGAGCCGGCTCCGGAACCACAGTATGGAGCCCCGGGTCGCCCCGTTACCGGCGAACACAAGCCAGGCTCTGCCTGGGAACTTGGGTGGAACCGCGTGAGCAGACCTCGCGCCCCAATGGGGCCGGGGTCTTTTTCGTTCCCTCAAGAAGGGAGGCATCATGACCACACATGACACTGCTTGCCCCGGCCTTGCCCGGGGTATCCAATAGCGTACTCGAACATCAATCGTCTAGTACCATTCGGAGGAATCACACCATGGCACCCATCGATCTCGACATACTGCGGCACTCGGCCTCTCACGTCATGGCCGAGGCCGTCCTGGAACTCTTTCCCGACGCCAAGCTGGGCATCGGCCCGGCCATCGAGAACGGCTTTTACTATGATTTCGACCTGCCCCGGCCCCTCACGCCCGACGACCTAGAGGTCATCTCGGAGCGCATGAAGGCCAGCATCAAGGCCAAGCAGGCCTTTCACCGGGAGGAACTCTCCCGCCAGGACGCCGAGGCCCTCTTTGCCGACCAGCCCTACAAGCTGGAGTTGATCGCCGACCTGCCCGAGGGCGAGACGATCTCGATCTATCGCCACGGCGATTTTGTCGACCTCTGCCGCGGCCCGCACCTCGAGTCGACGGGCAAGCTCAAGTGGAACGCGTTCAAGCTGCTCAGCACGGCGGCCGCCTATTGGCGCGGCGATGAAAAGCGCCCCATGTTGCAGCGCATCTATGGCACGGTCTGGGCCAGCAAGGACGACCTGAGGGCCTATCTCGAGCGGCTGGCCGAGATCGAGCGCCGCGACCATCGGCGCCTGGGCAAGGACCTCGACCTCTATAGCACGCACGAAGAGGCCGGCGCCGGGTTGGTCTACTGGCACCCCAACGGCGGCCGCATGCGCACGATCATTGAGGATTTCTGGCGCAAAAAGCACTATGCCGGCGGCTATGAGATTCTCTACACGCCCCACATCGGGCGCTCTTGGCTGTGGGAGACGTCGGGGCATCTGGGATTCTACAACGAATCGATGTATGCCCCCATGGACTTCGACGGGCAGGACTATTACCTCAAGCCGATGAACTGCCCCTTTCACATCATGATCTACAAGACGGCGCGCCGCTCTTACCGCGAGCTGCCGCTGCGCTGGGCCGAGCTGGGCACGGTCTACCGCTATGAAAAGAGCGGTGTGCTGCACGGTCTGCTGCGCGTGCGCGGCTTCACGCAGGACGACGCTCACGTCATCTGCGCGCCCGACCAGATCGAGGACGAGATCCTCGAGGTGCTGCGCTTTTCGCTCGAGCTGTGGCGCGACTTTGGTTTCGACGACATCAAGGCCTATTTGGCCACGAAACCGGAGAAATCGGTCGGCGAGCCCGCCCGCTGGGAGCAGGCCCAGGTCTCGCTGGTCAAGGCGCTGGAGCGCGAGGGGATCGAGTACGAGGTGGACGAAGGGGGCGGCGCGTTCTATGGCCCCAAAATCGACCTAAAGATCAAGGACGCCCTCGGCCGCGAATGGCAGATGACGACGATCCAGTTCGATTTCAACCTCGCCGAGCGGTTCGACATGCGCTTTGTCGGCGCCGATGGCCAGGACCACCAGCCGTATATGGTGCACCGCGCCTTGCTGGGCTCGATGGAGCGTTTCTTTGGCGTGCTCATCGAGCACTATGGCGGCGCCTTCCCGCTTTGGTTCGCGCCGGTCCAGGCCAAGGTCATCCCCATCGCCGACCGCCACGCCGACTATGCCCGCGAGGTCATGGCGGAGCTCAAGGCCGCCGGTCTGCGCGTCGAACTGGATGACGGCAGCGAGCGGATGAACAGTAAGATCCGCAACGCCCAGATGGCCAAGATTCCCTACATGCTGGTCATCGGCGACCGCGAACTCGAGGCCGGGCAGGTCGCCGTCCGCTTGCGCACGAACGAGAACCTCGGCGCCATGGACCTCGACGCGTTCATCGAGCGCGCCCAGGGCCTCGTCGACGCGCGCGACAACAAGGCGCTGTAGCGCAACGGGGCCCCGGCGCAAAGGGAACCGGTACTCTGAACAGGGCCTCCCGGAGGTTTCGATCCTCTGGGAGGCCCTGGATCACTCCGCCCAATCATAGTGCAGCGCCTCCACTGCGTCGATCTCGGCGCTGGTCGAGCCCGAGGCGCTCAGCATGCTGTCGTCCTCGATGATGATCGTGCGCACCGAGTCCAAACCCACCTCGCGCAGGTCGAGATAGGCGTTCTCGGGTATGTTTGCGAACGTGCCCCAGCCCCCTTTGTCGTTAGTCAGGTGCACGGTGACCCGCTCGTTGAGGCTGGGATCGCCGTACAGCCGCAGGTCGGCGCCCCAGGCGTCGACCACCTCCACCTGGCTCCAGCGCAGTTCGACGCTGCCGCCGCGCCCCATGCTCAGCCAACCGCTGCAACAGGGGTCGTACACCTGATCGGGCGGGCCCAGCACGGCGTTGGGGTCCTGCACGCCCTCATAGGCATCCGGCCCGATATAGTAGCCCACCAACTCGTCGGGATAGGGCGAGCCCACGGGCCAGCGCGGCGACCCGAGGGTCGCGGCCTCGACGGAGGCGATCTCGGCCGATTGGGGCGCGACGATGCGTACCTGCCGCACCCAGCTCAGGCCAAGATGGGCCAGATCGACGGTGCCCAGGTCCTCCCCGACCGTCCCGGCCAGATGGTAGGTTTCGCCATCCTGACTGACCCACACCTCGACGGTGTCGTTGTTGAGTGGCTGGCCGTGGACGCGGATATCCCATCCGGCGCCGTTCTCGACGGCGCGACCGCACCACGCCACGGTGACCTGCCCGCCAGTGCCCAGGCTGAGCCACTGATCCCACCAGGGATCCCACATATCGTTGGGCGGCCCGAGGATCGCATCGGGATCGGTCATGCCCTCGATGGCGTTGTCGCCGGCGTCATACGCCAGCAGGCGATCGGCATAGCGCGCCGCGACGTCCTCGCCGTCGGGATTCTGACGCTTGAGAATGGCGGGCAGAGGCACGCGGTGCATGCCGACGTGGATCAAGCGGCCGTCGCTGTTCTCGTTGCCAGATGCGTCCTGGCTGACGGCGGACACCCAATGGGTCCCGTATTCCGCGTCCTGCAGCACCACCTCATTGCCGTGGCCCACCTCTTGCTCGTCCACATACCAGGTGATGGCGTCACCCTCCAGTATGCCCTCCTCGGGGTCAAAAGCGACGCAGGCCAGCAGGATGTCGCTTTCGAGCGGGAACTCTTGGCCCCAGTCGAGCGAGGTGACCATCACATACGGGTCGCGGAAAGCCACGGAAAAGGCATCGTCCGATGCGTCCATGGCGGTGTGGAATCCATCGCTGGCCACGACGCGCATAACGCCCTCGTCGGTGCCGGGAACGAAATCGGTCCAGGGGAACGCCCATTCTGTGTCCAGCAGACCATGGGCCATCATGCGCCAGGTGGCGCCGCCATCCGCCGAATAGTGCACGTCATAGACCAGGGCGTCGCCGTCGTCGTCGCCGGCCGACCAGCGAACGGTGTCGCCAGGCTCGACGAACTCGCCGCCGTTGGGCCACTCGACATGCACCCAGGGCGCATGCGCCGAGATCCACCGCTCGTCGAGCAGCTTGTCATCGGCCAAGAGTTGTAGCCCGACCGCCCCCTCGACGCGCGGCAGCGTCTCGACAAAGGACCCGCCGGGTTCGCCCTCGGTGGCGATCCCGCCCAGGTCGCGGGTGTGAACCCAGTTGTGATCGCCGTCCTTTTGCACCAGGCGATAGGTGGGCTGCGATCGCAGGCCGGCCCCCTGCGCCTGACGCGCGGTCAGCTCGATAAGGGCTTGCTGGATAGCGCTGGGGTTGGCGCCCGAGAACTCGCGCAGAGCGCTGAGGCCGCCCGTGGCGCCCGTCTCGTCGACCCAGCCAGAGACCAGCCAGTGCGATTGGGAACTCTCCATCAGCCGGCGCTCGTTGGGATCGAGGCGCACGTTGCCCTCTCCCTCGGCGAGAATGGCGACCATGGAGGGGTCGGTCTGCGAGCAGCGCAGGCCATAGCTGTTCATCAGGCGGCAGTACTCGGCGGGGGCGATCCAGCGCGGGCGAGCATACGACATGAGCGGGAATCCGGCGTTGGCGGAACCGGGGTCGTTGCTGATGATGGCCGGTTCGGCCATGCCATAGGCCCGAAAGTAGACGTCCAGCCCGTAATAGCCAGTCAGGTCGACGGTCGCCAGAGAGCAGTTGGTCCAGGTGCTGAACCCCGGCCAGGACGGATCGGGATTGGCCTCGGCGGGAACGCCGGGGGTCGCCGAGGCGGCGCAGGCCCAGTGCTTGAGGCCGCGGTTGTGCCCCAACTCGTGAGCCAGCGAAGCCGCGGCGTTGACGTACCAGCCGCTGCTGCCGGCGTCCTGCTTGATCCAGAGGGCCGTGCCGGGGGTGTGGGCCATGCCCAATCCACCGCCGGTATCGATGCCCGGGTGGACCAGGCCGACCCAATGCGCCGCAGGCATGCCAAAGTCGGCGCCCATAAAGGTATTGACCTGTCGCTGCCAGGCGACGTCATGGAGTAACTCGGAACGGCCGCTACGTTGGCGCATGTCGATGGTCAGGCCGCCGGGGCCCGACTCGGCGGGGTCCATCCAGCCCCAGAAAAAGCCGGTGATGGGGTGATAGCGCGTGATGCCATCGGCGATGCCCGCGAATCCAGCCGCAAAGGGCCACCCCATGAGGATGGGCTGGTTGGGATCGCCGTGTTGGTGCAACGGCTCGGGTACCCAGACGACACCCACTGAAGGCCCCGGCTGCCATTGCAGGGGGATGGTCATCTCGGGGCGCGGCAGCTGATTGCCGTAGAAGAGGCGCACGGTGATTTCGCTGACCGGGTCGCCGCCCCAGCCGTACCAGTCGGGCGGAATCTCGAACCAGGCGGCGTGACCGTGCCCCTCGCGGTGGGCAGGATCGGTGAACACGGTGGTGGTGAGGGTGCTGACGCGGGTATTGGCGTTGGCGTTGATCGCCCGGCCAACATCCCAACCGCCACGCTTGGCAGTGATCTGAGCGGCCACACGGACCGAGTAGGGCTCTGAGTGAAGATAGGCGCGCACGATGGTGCGGCGGCCACTAATCAAGTCCATATCGTTGCTCAGATTCTGGATGCCCTGGCTGACCTCGACGGCGTCGAGAAAGATAGTCACCGGCGGGGTGGGCGTTGGCGAGATATAGGGGGTGCTGGTGGGCCGGCGCGTGTCAGTGGGCCAGGGCGTGTAGGTTTTGGTGGCGGTGGGCGTGACCGTGGGCGTGGGCGTATCGGGCTCTGGCGTCGGTTCGGCAGCGCCCCAGCAGACATAGAGGCGCGGTCGGCGCTGCTCGGGTATCCAGTGGTCGCTGGTGCTGATGGCATAGTAGATAGAGGTCGGTCCCGAGCCAACGATCATCAGGCCATGGTTCTCATAGTGGTTCGATACCCAGGTGTTGACCAGATCGGTAACGTCGGCGCTGGCCCAGTTGGCCACCTGGTTGAATAGCATGGTGGACGAGGGGGTCTGGTCGGCGTCCGCGGCGCCCTTGGCCCCGGCGAGCTGCCAGGGGTCCCAGTCGTGCGGCTTTTGCCAGGTGGCCTGCTCCTGCTGCCACCAGGTACGCATGTTGTGGATGTTGCCGGTG
>Ga0180436_10003785_pt1 | contig 13763 bp, 12 predicted proteins | sample SS_ome_2_FD_132434 | JGI IMG/M metagenome (GOLD analysis project Ga0180436, IMG submission 132434) | Hypersaline lake sediment archaeal communities from the Salton Sea, California, USA - SS_3_S_2 metaG | ecosystem: Environmental > Aquatic > Non-marine Saline and Alkaline > Hypersaline >...
CGCTAAGAGCGACGAACAGGCTGTCAGCGATGAGGATAAACAGCGTGATCGCCAGAAAGATCCGCGTGCTGGTTGACTGCTTGTTTGGCACGCTGAGCTGGCTCCCCTACGAACAAAGACATATTGGTGCACGGCAGCCAAGACCGAGCCGCATGAGCGATAGAATACTCCCTCTTGCAACCGCGCCCCATCTAACTGTCGCTCGCCCAGAGGAGTCCACTCGTGCTCGAGAACGGCCGCCCCCTTGCATCCACTGTTACCCTGGTTCTGCTAGCACTACTGCTCGCCAGCACCCCAGTCAGCGCGCGAGCCGATACGCCCCTGCTTCAGGAGCAATTGGCCGTGGCCGGGCTCAGCCTGCCCGAGACTCGCTCCTTTCTGAGCAGACTCAAGCACGCGGTTGCCAAGGATGACAGAAAGGCTGTGGCGGCCATGAGCGATTATCCGATCAGCGTTGCCGTCGGAGCTGATGCAATCACCCTAGACAGTCCCGATCAGTTCGTGGCGCGCTACGCGGATTTCATGACCCAGGCCCTGCGCGCACTGATCGCGGAGACGAGGCTCGAGGATCTGTTCGCGAACGCTCAGGGCGCGATGCTCGGCAACGGCGCCCTCTGGTTCGGCCCGGTCTGCAAGCAGCACGCGGAGCCGCGGAACCTGGACGCCTGCGCCAATCCGCCCATACGGCTGATTCGGATCAACGGCGTGCAATGAGTCGATGCGGCAGTCCCCTTGGATGCGCGAATGACGACATTCTGGAGCCCACCGGCGCTGCTCAGCGCCCTCAAGACCACAATCGGCATCCTCACCGCCTGGGCCATCGTCCTCTGGCTGCAGTGGCCAGATCCCTTTCTGGCGCCACTCGCGGTCATGTTCCTGCAAACGCCCTACCTGGGGGCCTCGCTGCGCAAGGGCCTGATGCGGGTGCTCGGCACCCTCGCTGGCGCCCTGCTGGTGCTGGGCCTGCTCGCCTGGCTGATCCAGGAGCGCTGGTCACTGATCGGCATGCTCTCACTGGTGTTGGCGGGCGCAATCTACCAGATGCGCCACAGCCGCTATGCCTATGCTTGGCTCATGGTGGCAGTCACGGTCGCCATCATTGCCGCGGATGCAGCCGCCCGGCCGGAACTCGCCTTTCAGCTCGCGGTCTACCGCACCTCCGAGGCCATCATCGGCATTCTGGTGGTGCTGGTCATCAACGGCATCTTTTGGCCACGCTCCGGCGGCGTCGCCTATCATCAAACCTATTCGGCGAGCCTCGCCACCCTCGCTGAGCATCTGCGTGCGACCGCGAGCAGCCTGATCGACCCACAGCGTCCAGAGTTACCGCGGCTCGCCTCCTCGTCGCTCAAGGCACCGACACAGCTACGCGAGATCCTGACCGCCGCCGCCCTCGACACCGGTTCGTTTCGTCGCCTGCGGCGAACCTACGAGGCCCAGATCCAGGGTCTGACTGGCATGCTCGGCACCCTGGCTGGGTTGGGCGAGAATCTGCGCCTGGCCGCTGAGCACGAGCGCGCCTTCCTGAACCTAGGCCAGCGTCGCCATATCGCCGCCGCCCTCGCCGCGCTGGACCGCGCGCTAGAGCAGCTGAGATCAGCGCCACGGGCGCCGCCGCGGTCCGATCGCCTAGCGGCGAGCTTGGACCGAGCGCGCCGACATGGCGACGCCTTACTCAGCGCCTCGGCGCTAGCCGTGCACAGCGGCCGGGAGAGCGCCCTGTTGCACGCCTTCGCCGGCCAGTTGGGGCGGTTGATCGCGTTGGTCGAGGCCCAGCACCAGACCAGCCTCGCCATTGCCGCGGGCCGTTCCCTGCCGCGCTCCGAGCTGCCGCTAGAGCCACGGCCGCTGCTCAGCGAGCGGCTTCGCACCGCCTTGCCGAACGCGCTCCTGGTGGCCGCGATCTTCTGGACCCTAACCCTGACCTGGATCCAGTTTCAGTGGCCCCCATCCGGCTTCCTCGGCGTGCTCATGGGGGTCGTCTTGATCGGCATCGAGACCCTGCAGAACGCGCCCGCGCTGGAGCCAGGGCGACGCATCGCGCTTGGCGTGGCCTTGGGGGTGCTCATCACCGCACCGGTCTATCTGCTGCTGATGCCGCAGCTGCAGGGCTTTGCCGAGCTGGCGCTGGTGCTATTTCCGCTCTATTTCAGCATCAGCTACTTTATCCATGCCCTCACGCCGCCGCACAACCTGCCCTTCACCGGTATGGGGCTCATGGCCATCATCATGGTCTCGCTGGAGCCACGGCAGACCTTTGATGCCGTTAGCTACTTTGATACCGGCTTGAGCGTGCTGACCGGGTTCGCCGTTGCGCTGATCTTCCTGAGCATTGCGCAATCACTGCCACCGCGAGAGCGTCTGCGACGCCTGACGCTACGGCTTCTGCGATTACTAGAGCGCGCCCAGGCCGACCTGGCCGATCTCTCTCAAACCGACTTCGCGATGCGGCTCGCGCGCCATGAGCTAGGCCTTCGCGAGACCCTCAAGGCGCTCGATCAGGTCGCGCCGCTGGCGGCAAAGGCAGGGTCGACAACAGAGGCCCCGGAGCAGGTACAGGCGCTCACGGATGCACTCCAGCGCCTCCTGTTGACGATTAAGGGTCTACACCGGGCGCGCGCGCCCTGGAGCGGTGGCGCGCGCGCGCGGATCTTGCAGACAACCCTGGGCAAGACCCTGAGCCCAGTCATCCTGAGCACCCTAGATGGCTTCTCCCTGCTGCTAGAGCGGCCTAGCGCGCGGACGACAACCTCAACGACAACCTCAACGACAAGCTCAACGACAAGCTCGACCGCGGCCCTAGATGACGCCCGCCGCCTCGTCGTCGCCGAGCTTGAGCGCTTAGATCAAGCACGCCGCAGCGGTGACGAGACGCTTGCCGTCTATACCTTGATGATTGCCGGACATTATATCGCCGTCACTCATGCGCTAAGAAATCTGGCGGCCAGCCTTGAGGCCATCGATTGGCCCGCGTGGCGCGTCAGTCGCTTTTGAGCGATGCACAACGGCTCCGTGCCTGCGCTAGGGCGCAGGCCGGCAAGGCGCAAAGTAGGGATTGCTCATTGCCTTCAGGCACTGACTGCCGCTGTCGCTGAGCGCGCTTGGGTCGGCATTCATCAGACGCTCCTCGGTCTCTAGCGCCTGCAGCTGTTGCGCGGCATCGCAGGCCTGGCTGTCGGCACAGCCGCCCTCCGTACCACAGACGCGCTTGACCAATGCCTGGCAGCGGCTGTTGCCAGCCCCTGTGGCGAGACTCGCGCAGGCAGGGAAGCTCGGGTCTGCAAGCGCCCGCAGACAACGCTCACTGCTGCTGGTCCGCGCATCATCAGCGCGCCCGCGATCGACCTGGCGCTGCTCCTCGGCCTGCTTGCTCAGCAGGGTGCGCGCGCGCAGACAGGCCGCCGCGGTACTGCAGGCATGATCAAAGCCACAGGTCTTGCGCACCAGCTGGGTACAGTAGCGATATTCAAACAGCGGTTCCGGCTTCGGCTCGGATTCCCAGCGCTCGTACATCGGCGCGGTCGGCACGGCGATGCCATCGCGCACGATCACCGTTGAGCCATCCTCGAGCCGGTGCACGCCATCCCAGAGTGGCCGCTCAAGCCCATTGATGCGGCCCATCGCGCGCCGCGTTTCGGGGTCGACGGTCAGCTCCGCGCCACCCTCCAAGCGCCCCTGCCAGGGCTCCGCGAAAGCGCTCGCAAGCGCGCCAAGCAAGGCCAGCAGGCAAAACCCGCAACGCCGGTGACGCCACCAAATGCCGCCAGCAAACAGACGATGCTCAGTCATGTCAGGGTCCTCTCGCCGCAGTCAGTCAACCCATCTACCATCCTTTGACTGTAACAGCGCCTGGCGATTTTGCGAGGGCGTTATTTGCAAGAAGCTTGCAAGAAGCTTGCAAGAAGCCGTGTCCATCGGTATCCATCCGTGGTGCAATGGCCTAAGGCGCGGAACGTCCGCCACAGGTACGAACGCAGTCACGCAACGACCGAAAAGGCCAGTCAGGATCGCAAACGCCCGCCATGAACGGCCGGCAGCTGTCGGACCGATAATCATAGTAGAAGGCCGAACGGGGTCGGCCACAGCGACCAGGTTCCGGCTCCTGCAAACAGCTCACATGCAAGAGGTCAGCAGCCTCGCGCGACTGAGCGCCGCCACCACAGCCGAGCAGCGATAGCATGATCAGCAGCAAGCAGGGCACGACATAGAAGCGGTGGCCAAGAAGAGGTTGCAGAGGCTTGCCAGCCTCTACCAAGAAGGCTTTGGGGATCATCAATCGCTGACGCCATGAAAGGATGCCGATCATTGCCCAACCAGCCAAGCCACCTGATAGGGCTCCAGCTCAAAGCGGCTCGGCAACTGCTCGCCACTCTGGTGCCAACCGCCAATCAATTCCGACCAATGCAGCTCGCGCGGTCGCCGCACCAAGCGCCCGAAGCCCAACTGCACCGGCGCGCCGGTGAGGTTGGCGACCATCCAAAGCGACTGGCTATTGTCCGGCGCCACTCGTCGCACCCCAAACAGCCCCGCCGGCAGTTCCAGCACCCGCTGCGGGCCATCCGGATGAAAGGCCGGCTGCGCGCGGCGAATCCCAAGCCGTCGCAGGTACTCCGGCAACAGCTGCCGCGCCTGATGGCTAGACGCCTCGCCGAGCATGGCCTCGAGTTCTGGCAATGCCCACTTCTGTCGATTGATGGTGCGCGCGCGCCCGCTCTGCTCGGCCCCGCGCAGATTATTGGAAGCCCCGAGCAGGCTATTGAAATAGATCCCCGGGATGCCCTGCAGACTCAGTGCAATCGTCTGAGCACAGAGAAAGCGGCGGATCGAGGCCTCCTGAGCGCCGGGTATCCCCACTGCGTCGAAGTAGGTGATATTCAGCTCATAGGGCGTCGCCGAGCCATCCGGATTACTCCGCCGCGAGACCAGCCCACCCCGCTCTTCCATGGCGGCGACCAGGGCATCGAGCTGCGACTGGGGCAACAGACCTTCTAGGGGGCGTACCCCAATCCCGTCGTGTGAGGCAGTGAAGTTGAAGTAAGTGCAGCCCGGTGGGGGTGGCGCCAGTGCCGCCGCCCACTCGGTCAGATAGCGGCCATTGCCGCTGTGCATCGCGTGCAACAGCAGGGGCGGCAGACTGAATTGATAGACTAGGTGCGCCTCGTCACCGTTGCCGAAATAACTGATGTTCTCGGCATGCGGGACGTTAGTCTCGGTCACGACCAAGACCCTCGGCGCCACCAAGTTTAGGAGGTCGCGCAGCAGCTTGACGATCTCATGTGTCTGTGGAAGGTGGATGCAGCTGGTCCCGAGCTGCTTCCAAAGATAGGCGATCGCATCCAGCCGGATGATCTGCGCACCATGATGGACATAGAAGAGCAGGATATCCAGATACTCAAACAGCACATCCGGATTGCTGAAATCGACATCGATCTGATCCTGCCCAAAGGTGGCCCAGACATGGCGCTCACCATAAGGCGTCTGCACCGAGCGCAGCAGCGCCGAGGTGCGCGGTCGCACCACCGCGGAGAGGTCAGCCTTGGGATCGACCTCGATGAAATAATGGCGCTCAGGCGCCATGCCATTGGTATAGGCGCGGAACCAGCGACTCTGGCTGGAGACATGATTGATCACCAAGTCGAGCATCAACCGGTAGTCATCGGCTAACGCGTCGAGATCCGCCCAGCGACCCAGTGCTGGATCGATCTGCCGATAGTCAATCACGGCAAAGCCATCATCGGAGCTATAGGGAAACAGCGGCAACAGATGCAGGCTTGAGATGGCATCGCCAACATGCTGCTCGAGGAACCGCCGCAGGGTCGCCAGCGGCGCCTCCTGGCTGGCGCAGACCATATCGCCATAGCTGATCAGCACCGCATCGGTCTGATCCCAAGGCGCGCAGCCAGCGGCCTCGGGCAGACAGTCGGCGCCAACGCCATAGCGCCCGATGATCAGCTGCAACCGATCCATCAGCCGCGGTAATGCAGCCTCCCCATAGAGCCGGCCTAGACGCTCACGAATGCGCTCATAGACGCGCCGCTCGACCACCACCATGGCTCACTCCGTCATGTTGCGCACGTTATTGATCAAGCTGCGCAGGCTGTCGCGCAGCACGCGGTAGCTGAAGAAGCGGCTGGCAACGCGATAGTTATGCTCGACCAGCTCGGCACGATAGCCGGGGTCAGCCAAGATCGTCCGCGTTTGCTCGACCGTGGATTTGTCGATCACGCCGTCGATAAACGGCAAGCGAAAGCCCTTCGGCTCGATATCGCGCTGATAGACGCTGTAGCGGCCGATGACGATCGGCAACCTAAAGTAGATCGCTTCGAGCAGCGCATTGCCGAAGCCCTCGTAGAGGCTCGGAAAGGTCACCAGATCCGCGTGCGGATAGAGGTCGCTGAGCACGTAGACCTTCTGACCTGTTTGGTCGAGCTGGCGCCGATCGGCCATCCGTTCACCGAAAAGCTTCAGCGACACCCCCTCATCTTGCGCTAGCTGCTGGATCTGGCGCTCGTACTCATAGCCTTCATCACCACTATGATGCGAGATCACGAGGTGGGCATGCGGCAGCTTGAGCCGGCGAATCAGATGGATGGCATTCTCGATGCCCTTGCGCGGCACGATCCGGGTCGGCTGCAGCACCAGCAGTTCCTGCTCGTGCAAGCCTAGGGCCTGCCGGACATCGGCCGCATAGGCATCTGGCGGCCCTGGCGGATTCTCGAAATCGAAGACGTTTGGCACCAGGATACTTGGCAGCCCCTTACGCCAGGCGATCTCCTCGCGCGCCGCCTGATTGATGACCACATGCTGCAGATGCGGCACGCGCGGCGGAAAGGCCATCTCGATGTAGTCATCCACCGCCGAGATCTGGAACCGCTGCCGTTCCCACATGAAATCATGATGGTGCGCGATCGCCGGCATCCCGGTCTCAAGTAAAAACTCGGTGATCGCCACCCCGAGCGGAATCTGCATCGGGATGGTGAGCGCGTTCTCGATGATCAGCACATCGAGATCGAAGCGCTCGCGAAACTCATAGAGGGTCGATTTCAGATACTGTGCCAGTTCGCGGATGCGGCGGCTAACCTCCGGACTGCGGCGGGTGCAGCCCCAGAGCTGCGCATTGATCCATTGGTTTTCAGAATGATCGAAAAAGGCCTCCGGGATGCAGAGACTCATCGCTGGGTCGCGATCGAGCACGCCGCCGTACCAGGCGCTTACATGGCCGCCCTGCCAGAGCACCTCAGCCCACTTCGCAGCCTCCAATGAGACGCCGTCGGTGCCGGCGAAGCGGGTCGAGACAAAGCCGATATGTTCCGGTTGTTTCATCCTATAGACCGCGGGTGGCGCCGATAGACACAGATAAAACCTCTATAAAATAATATCTTGCCGAAAAGATCAGACTCATTGACCAGATCCAGCAGAGGCTGATGAAGCTCAGCTGAGCGTTCCGCGCCGAGCGCTGCAATCCGCTCATTGCATGACCTGTGCCCAAGATCGTCATCAAACGGGCGGCTGATCCGGGCTATGATCCCACAGCATGCGTATCGCGATCGTCCATTTCCATCTCCAGACCGGCGGCGTCACTCGGGTTATCGAACACGCTTGCACCGCCCTGAGCGCCGCGGGTCACGCCCTCGTTGTGCTCAGCGGCGAGCCAGCGCAACGGCCCGGCTCGCTTGCAGCGCGGGTTGAGGTCATCCCCGCGCTCGGCTATGAGGAGCGCCGCCAACCCTTAGCGGCCAGGGCATTACAGCAAGCCATGGAGCAGGCCGCCATGCGCGCGCTTGGTGGTCCTCCCGACCTCTGGCATGTCCATAATCATTGCCTCGGCAAGAATCTCGCCCTGCCAGATGCGCTGTGTGGGCTCGCCGCGGCTGGCCATCGGCTCTTGCTGCAACCGCATGATTTCGCGGAGGACGGCCGCCCTGCCCTGTATCGGCGCATGCTTGAGACCATCGGCACCCAAGATGGTGCAGGACTCTCGGCCCGACTCTATCCAGTGGCACCACAGATCCATTACGCAACGCTGAATCAGCGTGATTATCGCGTTTTTGCCGCTGCCGGCGTGCCAAGCACGCAGCTGCATTCCCTGCCAAACGCGGTTGCCGTCGCCGTCGATGCCGCTAGCAGGCCCGACGGCCACCTCTTGGCTGATCCAGCTGGGCGAGCCGACATCGACCACCGCCGCTGGCTCTACCCGACCCGCGCTATCCGCCGCAAGAATCTCGGCGAGCTGATGTTCTGGGCCGCGCTCGCCGGCCCAAACGACCGCTTTGCAACAACCCTAGCACCACAAAACCCCCTTGAGCAGCCCATCTACCAGCGCTGGGTGGCACTCGCCCAGACGCTGGGCCTACCGCTCGATCTTGAGCTTGGCGCCCGCACCAGCGATTTTGGCGCCCTGCTCGCCTCCAGCCATGCGCTCATGACCACTAGCGTTGGCGAAGGCTTTGGCCTTGCATTCCTTGAGCCCTGGCTGGTCGACCGCCCACTCGCCGGACGCGACCTGCCCGAGATCACCGCCGACTTCAGCGCCGCCGGGCTCGATCTTAGCGGACTCTACCAGCAACTGCCGGTACCACTCGACTGGCTCGATACAGCAGCGCTCCGTCAACGCCTTGAGCGCGCCCTGGCGACCACCGCCAACGCCTATGGTCGCAAGCCTCATGCCGATGACCTGGCGCGCGCCTGGCAGGCCGCCGTCGATGAGGATCACCGGATCGATTTCGGTCGCCTCGACGAGGACGCGCAGATGCAAGTGATCCGGCATGTCCAGGCCGACCCGGCAGCCGGTTCCGCACTCGACGCCCAGTCTCCACCGCTTGCCGCCAATGCCGAATTGATCGCAGAGAACCGCGCCCTGGTTGAGCGCGAGTACCTCATCGATGGCTACCGACGCCGGCTCGAGGCGATCTATCTCGCCTTGCTCGAGGCCCCAAGCGCGCCCTTGCGCGATCACGCCGATGGGCAGCGATTGATCAGCAATTTTCAGGCCCCAGAGCGGCTTTACCTGCTTCGCGCATAGATTTAATCACCAAATCACCATGAGCAACGAGCCCCTTCTGACTCGCATTTGCGCACTTAGCACAATGCTGGCGCCCAAGCCGACCGGCATGGCGCCAAGGCTAGCGCCACTACCAGGGATCAAGGCGGTGCTCTTCGACATCTACGGTACCCTGCTGATCTCGGCGAGCGGTGATATTGGTCTGGATGGCGAAGGCGCAAGTTCAATCGGGCTGAGCGCCCTGATGTCGGCAGCAGGACTCGACTGGCCGCGCCAGGATGTTGCTCGCTCGCTCGATACGGCTCGGGATCAAACCGCCGACCAGGCATCAACTCGGCACAAGGCGCGGCGCGAAATCCCTCTGCGCGAGCGCCTAAGCGAGGTCATACAGGCCGATCACGCCCGCGCCCGAGCTCAGGGCATTGATTATCCGGAGGTGGATATCCGCGCGATCTGGGCGAGGCTGCTCGCCGAACTCGGATTGCGGCCCACAGCCCAGCAGTTAGCGCGGATCGCGCTCGAGTACGAATGCCGCGTCAACCCGGTTTGGCCGATGCCAGGACTGGCTGACTTAGTCGCCGCGCTGCGCCAACGCGGCCTGGTGCTCGGCATCGTTTCCAATGCGCAGTTCTACACGCCGTTGATCCTGGAGGCCTTTCTCGGCCAGCCACCAGCGGCACTCGGACTTGATCCGCGCTGCAGCGCCTGGTCCTATCAACTCCGCCAAGCCAAGCCATCCACCGCCATCTACCAGCTCGCCCTTGATGGCCTAGCCCGCGCGCACGACATCCGACCCGAGCAGGTGCTCTACATCGGCAATGACCGACGCAACGATATCTGGCCCGCGCAACAGCTCGGTCTGAAAACGGCCCTCTTTGCTGGCGATGCGCGCTCACTGCGACTGCGGACAGAGGACTCGACACTCGCCGGCGTCAGCGCCAACGCCCTGATCACCGACTTGGCCCAGATCCTGCTGCTCATCACCGAGCAAGCGCTTGATGGAAGCGTTGATGAAGACGTTAATGGCTTCAGTGCCTGACTAACCAAACAGCTGATCGCGCAGTCGGCGCAGCACCTCAAGGTCGACATACTCGGCACCATCCAGGTCACCCAGTAGGGCCGTCGCTGGATCACCAGGCTCGCCAAGCTGGTCGACGACCAAGGTCGCGCCTCCGAAGTCTTGATCCTCGGTATAAGAGCTGGTGGTTACCAACAGGGCGTCGAGGCCCGCGCCCAGGGCTGAGCGCACGCCATTCTCGGAGTCTTCGATCGCCACGCAAGCCGAGGCCGGTAGATTAAGCTGGGCCAGCGCCAACTCGAAGATATCCGGCGCCGGTTTCTTTTCGCGCACCACATCGCCTGCCGCGATGACCTCGAACCAATCTATCAAGCCTGGCTCAGGCCCGGACTCGAGCAGCGCGGTGACGTTTGCCGGCGTGGTCGTGGTCGCAATCGCGAGTCTGACGCCAGCTTCACGCGCTTCGCGCAAGAGTCGCAGCACGCCAGCGCGCAGCGGGATGCCGCCCTTGCCCAGCAATTCGACGTAGTGCTCCGTCTTGCGTCGGTGCAACCGCGCAATCAGCGTATCCAGATCGGAATAGACCTGTCTATCAAGCTCGAAGTCAGGCCGATACTGCGTCAGGTAGTAGCGCATCCGCTCCTTACCGCCAGTCACCGAGAGCAGCTCGCCGTAAAGCTCCACGGACCAATGCCAGTCAAGGCCAGCCTCGGCAAAGGCAGCGTTGAAAGCGGGTCGATGGCCATCGCGCTCGGTATCAGCCAGGGTTCCGTCAACGTCAAAGATCAGGGCATTAAGACCCGTCTGCATCGGGGATTCCTTCATCGGTTGTGAACGTGATCGGCGTGCAAGATTAGCACAGCCGATCACGGCATCTCGCGCGCTTAGTGCTTGTCGCAGCCGATGCGATCTGCTAGAAGGAGCGGCTTCATCGTCGAGCGGTCGGTGGCTGCCGCTCGACATAGGCTTCACAACATCGCATCGTCTCCGGGAGCAGATCATGGCCGAGACAGAGAATCAAGGCGCAAGGGCGCTCGGTTTTGAGCCCTACGCCATCGCACAGGATGAGGAGTACATGAATGCGGAGCAGGAGGCGCACTTCCGCGGCCTGCTGCTGGAATGGAAGCGGCAGCTAATGGAGGAGGTCGACCGCACGGTCCACCACATGCAAGACGAGGCCACGAACTTCCCCGACCCGAATGATCGGGCGACTCAGGAGTCCGAGTTCAGCCTCGAGCTGCGCACCCGTGACCGTGAGCGCAAACTGATCCGCAAGATCGACGAGGCACTTGGGCGCATCGACGAGCACGACTACGGCTATTGCGAGGCCTGCGGCGTCGAGATCGGCGTGCGCCGGCTCGAGGCGCGGCCGACAGCGACGCTCTGCATCGACTGCAAGACGCTCGACGAGATCCGCGAAAAGCAGCGCGGCTAGATCGGCCCTTGGCTTTGGCTGTCAGGGTCTCAGCCTGATGGCCGGAGCAAAGGCCGCTGCTAACCGCCCAGACCCCAGGCCGCCAAATCCGTAACCAGGCTCAAGGCAGCCCGACCTCCCATGGATGTCAGGCCAAACCGCCGCTATCGAGGCCGCTTCGCGCCCTCTCCCACTGGCCCACTGCATCTTGGGTCACTGATCGCCGCGGTCGGCAGTTTTGCCGACGCACGCCACCAGCATGGCGCTTGGTTGGTGCGCATCGAGGATGCTGATCAACAACGCGCCCTTGCCGGCGCCGACAGCCTGATTCTGAACACCCTCGAGGCCTTCGGGCTCTGCTGGGATGAGGCGATCAGCTACCAGAGCCAGCGCAGCCCCCTTTACCAAGCCGCGCTCGAGCGCCTGCACCAGGATCAACACTGCTATCCCTGCGCCTGTACTCGCCGCGAGATCGCCGCCCAGGGGCGCCAAGGACCAGAAGGGCCGGTCTATCCAGGCAACTGCCGACTCGGTCTGCCACCCGGCCGCCAGGGCCGGAGTACAAGGCTGCGCGTCGACTGCGCTGAACTCAGCGTCGACGACGCCATCCACGGACGCTACAGCCAGGCATTGGCCGCTGAAGTTGGCGATTTCGTCCTGCGGCGCGCCGATGGCTTCCATGCCTACCAACTGGCGGTGGTCGTCGACGATGGCGAGCAGGGCATCACCCATGTCGTGCGCGGCGCCGACCTCTTGGCATCCACACCGCGCCAGATCTATCTGCAGCGCTGTCTCGGGCTACCCCAGCCCGCGTATGCACATCTCCCCTTGGTGCTCGATGCGCATGGCCGCAAGCTCTCTAAGAGCCTGGCCTCGGCACCAGTAGACGCCGGCGACCCTTTGCCGACGCTCGCGCTCGTCTGGTCACTCCTCGGCCAACCGCCACCAGAGGAGGCTCCGGCCAACCTCAGCGAGTTCTGGCAGCAAGCGATTGCCAGTTGGAGCCTGACCCGAGTTCCTCGTGGACCCATACCCATTGCAGGCACTAGAGACGATGCGACCAAGCCTGATTGGAAATGGCCTAAAGCATCCCCTCAGTAGCGCGCCGGCACATAGAGTTCATTGGGCAGCATGGCCCGGTCATAGTCGGGACTGAAGACACGATCTGGCAGCATGATCGACTCGTGCGGGACATCTTGATACGGGATCTGATCGAGCAGGTGATGGATGCAGTTGAGCCGCGCGCGCTTTTTGTCGTTAGCCTCGACGATGAACCAAGGCGACTCCGGGATATTGGTCCGCGCGAAGGTCTCCTCCTTGGCCTTGGTATAGTCCTCCCAACGCACCCGCGACTGCAGATCCATCGGGCTCAACTTCCATTGCTTGAGCGGGTCATGGATACGCATCAGGAACCGCAACTGCTGCTCCTCATCAGTGATCGAGAACCAGTATTTCACGAGTCGAATCCCGGAGCGCACCAACATCCGCTCGAACTCCGGGACGTCCTGAAAGAACTGCTCGACCTGATCAGGCGTGGCGAAGCCCATCACCCGTTCAACCCCGGAGCGGTTGTACCAGGAGCGGTCGAAGAGCACGATCTCACCGCCCGACGGCAGATGCGGCACATAACGCTGGAAATACCATTGCGTCCGTTCGCGATCGCTGGGCTTGGTCAGCGCCACCACCCGGCAGACGCGGGGATTCAGACGCTGCGTGATACGCTTGATCACGCCACCCTTACCCGCGGCATCACGTCCCTCGAAAATCACCGCGATCTTCTCGCCGGTATGCTCGACCCAGTCTTGGAGCTTGATCAGCTCGGCTTGTAAGGTCAGCAAGGCCTTGAAATAGGTTGCCCGATTCAGTGTTTCGGGGTGCCGCTTCTTGTAGATACGTCTCAGCTCAAGCGAAAGTGCGGGCTCAGACAGCTCAAGCTCATAGTCCTCATCGAGTTCAGCCTCAAGCTCGGCCTTGAGCCAGTCCATGCCGTCGAGGTTTGCATTGGTATCGTTCACGGGGTGCTCCTGAGTCTGGGTGAGCGCAAGGGTCTTCGGATACCGGCTCATGAGGCAAAAGGATGCAGTCTAATCCGCAAGATCTGATCCACGGCATACAAGGAGCAGTGATCAACAACCTAAGATCAGTCGCTTAAAATCAGTCGCCCAGATCACCGGTCAGATCACTGGCTTTTGCCTGATCAGCCGAGACACCCAAGGTTGACAGAGGTTGATGACAAAAAGAAGACGGCAACATGCCGAGCCTGCCCCTCAGCGTCACCAAATGTTCACTGAAACGTTCTAACCTGACCCTATCAGCCTGATCCTATCAGC
>Ga0180436_10003788_pt1 | contig 13761 bp, 11 predicted proteins | sample SS_ome_2_FD_132434 | JGI IMG/M metagenome (GOLD analysis project Ga0180436, IMG submission 132434) | Hypersaline lake sediment archaeal communities from the Salton Sea, California, USA - SS_3_S_2 metaG | ecosystem: Environmental > Aquatic > Non-marine Saline and Alkaline > Hypersaline >...
ACTCTTGAAGCTGTACAAATTGTAAATATTGTAGAGAGCACTTTCTATAACATCATTGCTACCAGAGAGATCCCTGAACATTACGAGCTGATTAAACTTACAGCCCTCTCCGACTCTGACTATCCAACTCATTTTGAGTACCCAGAGAATGTTAGAAGGCTAGACAAAGTTGATTATGATGTAAGCTCTGATGCCTCTTTTGATTACAGAGAGATTAAATGGAAAGACCCGCTTGACTTTTTGGCTATGTCAGATAGCTTACAAGATAATTATGATAATGTCTCTGATAAAAATGGTGGTACTAACCTAAGAATTAGAAATAATAAACAGCCTGAATGGTTCACTTCTTTTGACGACCACTACCTCATTATGGATAGCTATGACAGCACTGTGGATAACACTTTGCAAGAGGGGAAGTCTAGAGCTTTTGGTGTTAAGTATCCTGTGTTCTCTAAGGCAGATGGTTATATCCCCGACCTAGATGGGGATATGTTTAGATACCTTATCAATGAGTCTAAAGCTGTAAGTCAGTCCTTGCTAAAGGGTGGCACTGACCCAAAGACCGAACAAGCCGCCCGCAGACAAAAGAGTTATATTCAAAATGACAGATACAAAACAAATCGAGGGAACCTCTGGAACAATTTCGGTAGAAGAAGGTCTTGATGACTGGGGTAAAGTTACCCTAACTGTCTCAAGCCCTAAGTTCAACCACAAGTTCTCGGTTAATAAGACTAATGACGGGTTTAGCTTTTTTGAGGTGGGGGTTACAAAAGGAAAAGTACCTAGTGAGCTTTCCAGCAGGTACACCACAGCCTATTTGGCTAAGGACGCCATTGTAACTTACATTAATAAGTCTAGGGAATCCCCTTCTGTACGAAGAGATAAGAACTATAGAGAGAATCACTAATGGCCCAACAGTTTCTCCAAGAAGCATCTAACACTTTTATTAAAGGTCTCATCACCGAGGCTGGGGAACTCACTTTCCCTAAAGATGCTTCGGTGGATGAACTGAACTGTGATTTGGAAAGGGATGGTAGTAGACGAAGAAGATTGGGGGTAGAAGAAGAGGCTGGGTTTTCTTTGTCCTCGGAAACTATCAGCGACAGCACTGTAGTATCTACTAATAGTTGGACTAATGTGGGGGGAGAAGCTGGCGTAGAGTTTTCTGTGGTGCAGTTAGGCTCAGACATTATCTTCTACCAGAAATCTTCCGGGGCTTGGTCTGGTAATAGGGTAAACACTACTAAAACTTCCGGGTCTGAATATACATTAGACCTTACTCCCTACGCCAGAAGCGGGGGTAGTGGCGCGTCTTCAGCTAGAGTAGATTGTACTTCAATTAATGGGGCACTTGTTATAGCTTCCCCTGAAATTGAAACGCTACTTGTAGAAAGAAACTCTACTACTGGGGCTTTCACTGTAACTCAAATTGACTTTAAGGTTAGAGACTTTGAGTGGCAGGGGGATACCAGTACCTACTATAAGAAGTCTAGCTCTAACCCACCGGGTGTAGATCGTAGATATGACACCCTAAATACTGGGTGGGTTGGCACTACTGGGGGTGCAGCTCTAACTACTTACGCTTCTGCTGAGAGTGCGTACCCTCCGCTAACCCTACCTTGGTATAGTGGTAAAGATAGTAGTGATGACTTTAGTGTGTCCGAGTGGAAGAAGATTTTTTCGGGCAACACTCTTATTGTCAATGGGCACTTTATTCTAGACCTTTTTGATAAAAATAGAAACTCTGCCTCAGGGCTAAGTGGTGTTAGCTCTTCTACAGAGTCAGCTAGATTCGGTACTGTTGCTGCCTACTCGGGCAGGGTGTTTTATGCTGGTCTTGAAAATAGCTCAGCTAATAACGGGTCGAAGATTTATTTTAGCCGTCTACTTATTGATGATTTTGATGAGGTCGGCGATTGCTACCAAGTTAATGACCCAACCTCTGAAGTATTGCCAGACCTGCTCGATACAGATGGTGGTGTAATCTATATCCCGGAAGCCTACAACATCAAGAAGCTTCATGTGTTTGGGCCTACCCTATACATATTTGCTGAAAATGGTGTATGGGCTGCGGGGGGTGTAGATGATGTATTTAGGGCCACAGAGTACTCAGTATCAAAGATTACAGAAGCTGGGTTGGGGTATAAAGACTCCTTCATCTCGGCAAATGGTAGACCATATTGGTGGTCTTACCTAGGCATCTTCACTGTAGCTGTAGAGAATAACTCAGTAGTTGCTCAGAATATTTCTATCGGGACCATCCAAACTTTTTGGGAAGCAGCTACTTCCTCAGCAAAGAGTAAAGTAGTCTCTGTATATGATGGTGTTAACAACAGGATCTTGTGGCTATACCCTAATACTGGGGAGTCTGTAGAGACTAAATTCAACAATGTTTTGTTGTTTGACGAGACTATCGGGGCTTTCTTCCCATGGAAGATAGTAGATGAGTCTAGCAATACCTCTGCTGTAATCGGAGCTGACTTCTACAATGGAGCCGGTAGCTCTAACATTGAAGTGGCAGTGACTGACAGCAGTGGTACCACTGTCACTGATAGTTCTGGTGATGCTGTAGTTGTGACAAGATCTGGCAGAGATTTTAGCTCTTCCGCTGTTAAGCTTTTAATTAGAGACGGGGCCACCAACAAGGTTACATTTGGCGGGTTTTCTAGTACTTCTTTCTATGATTGGGGTAGCATGAATTACTCTAGCTACGCGGAAGCAGCCTATAATTTTATGGGGGATCTTACAACCTTCAAGAATGCCCCGTATATAATGACCTATTGTAAGACTACAGAGACTGGGTGGGAATTAGTGGGGAGTTCTTATACCCCCATTAGAGAATCTTCTTGCTACATCTCTTCACACTGGGACTTCAAGACTTCTTCTAGCTCTGTACCCCAACAAATATATAGACCTAAGCCTGCTCCTGTTGTAAATACTAGTAACCTTTCTCTTTATGATTACCCCAAGACTGTAGTGACCGCTCGTATTAAGACTAGAGGTAGGGGCAGGAATATGAAACTCAGGTTTGAAAGCGAAGAGGGTAAAGACTTTCATCTTCTCGGCTATGAGGTTATCGGTGCAAAAAACCAACGCTTCTAAACGAATAGCTCTGGTGGAGAAGCCAGACTACAGGATAGATCTGGAGTATGGTAGTGTTGATGGTAAAGACTACGCCATACTCCATCTCCCAGTTGTAAATAGATTTACTAAGTCTGTATATTTAGATATAAAGATAGTGGTTGAAAACATCTGGGAGTTTCTCTCAGATATTCACTACAAAGATATGTTCTGCGCTATTCTTAAAGAAAATGAAGTTACTAAAAAGTTTGCTTCCAGAATAGGATTTGTCTACTTAGGTGATGACGCAGAATACTCTGTTTACCAATATAAGGAGTTCAAATAATGACCGTAGGTGTCGCCGCCGTAATTGGAGCAGTAGCTTCTGTAGTCGGTACTGTAGGCTCCCTTGTTATGCAAGGGAAGGCTATGAAGGCCCAAGAGAAACAACAAGAGTTAACCACCAGACGCTCCAGAAGGCAGGCTATTAGGCAGATGCAGCTCACTAGAGCACAGTCTCTTATGTCTGCTCAGGGGGCTGGGTCTCTCTACGGGTCAGGAGCTGCTGGTGGCATCGGTGCCCTAAGCTCTCAACTGGGTGCTGACCTTGGCTACCAGACTGCCTATAACTCTCTCAGCGGGGATATTAGCAGGGCGAACCAAGCAGCTAACCTATTCTCTGGTATTGCCTCTGTGGGCGGAACCTTGTTCAATATGAGCGGGGGCTTCGGAGGCTCAGGCGGTGCTCAACCAGCAGGCCCTGTAGGACCTACTATGACTGCCGCCCAAGTAAGAGCTGCTACCCCCAACAGGCCCCCTAGTCTGGCCCCCACTGGGGTATATAACCCGAGAACTAACATGGTTGGTGCTCTCGGAACACAAGGTGGATACGCACTTTAATGGAACCTCAAGAGTACAAACCCGGCTGGAAAGTCCTAGAAGACACCCCAGAAGATCCTTCTCCGCTTTCGCTGGAGGAGCAGAAGCCTGCTGCGGTTGACTCTCTGTCCATTGGCCATGAGGCTAAACAACCCAGTGCAATTGATGCTCTCTCCACCTACCTCGAAGGATCTCTCGGTAGAGAAAAGGCAGCTCTCGTAGAAGATTTGATGAATGGCCAGTATGAATCTCTGGCCTATGAGTCTGATATGGTTACCGAGGATATGAGGAAGGATAGGGCTAGACGTAAGGCAGAAGAGATACTGTCTAGCCAAGAGGGCGGTGAAGAAAGACTGGCGGCTCTGGGGGATGTAACTGAAAGTTTGTTCTTCTGGCAGCATCTGGCCCCCGAGGTAGGCCCTATTCTAGAGGGTATGCCTGAGATGAAGGAGATTGATAGGCGTAGGCTTGACTCAGTATTTGCTGCACAACGCATCGTACAGGACAGGCTTGCCGACCAACCTTGGTATAAAGATCTTGGGGACTTTGCTGATCTAGCCCTATCTTCAGGCCCGCAGAATATCCTAGACCTACTCCCCGAAGATCAAACTTTCGAGGGGGCTGGTGCTCTTAGAGATTTGGCCAGAGAGGCTTCTGATCTTATGCTTCGTGGCCTTAGCCCTGAAGAGTTTGATAGGGAGTTCAATGCTATCCTTGACCGGGTTGAGGAGGCTGGGTTTTTCACTGATGAAAATATTTGGTATGTGGCTGGCTTTCTAGATCTTGTGGCCGAAGGGGGCGAGGGGTTTTGGTCTAGGACCGAATCTGTTTTCCAAGCTATGGATGTGGCCCTTCTCCCTCTCACTGTGCTCCCCTTTGTCCCTTCAGCCTCTTTTTTGTACAAAGGGGCACATGCCCTAAAGGCGATGTCTACTCTTAAAAGCTTCAAGACTGCTGTAAGTACTACAGTGGATGTGGTCGAACGCGGCTCTCAGACCCTTGCTACAGAGGCAGGGTCTGTTGCCATGATTAATCCGGGGGTAATCGGAGATAAGATGCTCACTTCCCCCGACCTTGTGGTGCGTCGTCAGCTTGAGGCTAATAATGCTGCCCTAAAGTTTGTCAAAGACTCTGCTTGGGGGGAACTTCTGGATGAAGAACAACTCCAGAAAGCAACAGCAGAGTGGACTGCTACAATTAAAGAGAAGAACGAAGACTGGCTTAACAGGACTCAAGAGGTTAACTACTTCATTGAGAATGACCACCTTGGTAATCCAGTGGGTGGTGTATTGCTTGGTAAGGTTGGGGGTGGAGAGGGCTTTAAGGTCCAGAGGTTCGCTGAGGAGTTCGCTGAGTCTATCGGTGGCTCCGTAGTAGAGTCTATGGTTAGCGGAGAGAGGAGGTTCTTTGTAAGAAAAGAGTGGAACCTCCCCACCGAGGGCTTTGTAGATCCTACTGATGTCAAGGAAGTAGCCACTGGCTTCTTTTCCACCATCTTGTCCTCCACCTTCAAAGAACCCCCGATGATAGATGCCCTTGCTAAGCGGGGGGAAGCCCAGATCAGCAGGAACTTGAGGACACTTGGTAGAGATTACTTGCGTCTTCGTAATAAGGCTGGTAATAGAAATGTTGGTCTAGTGAATGGAATTATGGAGGAGCTTAGGGATGACCCAAACTTCTTCAGGAACACTCCGTATGACGTAGAAGAGTTTGGTAAAAGGTTCTACGATAAGTATGGGGAGATGCCTAACCAAGATACCATCAACTACTACAGTAAGATGGTGGAACTTAACGATACAGACTACTACATTCAAGCCGACATCATTCTCAAAGAGTCCGTAAACAACGGAGAAGAGATGGTGAAGGTTGAGGGTAACTATTACCTAGGTAAAAAGGTAGACGACATCCCTGAGGATGCCACTGTATTTGACCCTAAAGGTGGGCAGCTCCGCCTGCGTCGCCCTGAAGATGATGTGTATGAGATTAAACACTTTGAGTATTCACCTGAAGGCGTCGGCCCTGTCCGCTACGTAGCGGGGGAGGGTATTGTCACTCGTCGTATCTACCACTCCGATGTGCTGCCCTATAACGCCGGGGGTCACAGGACTCCTGCGGGTATCAGTGAACACTTCCTCAAACAAGACAAGGATATTACCCTTGCCACTGGGGAGAAAGTTCAAGGTAGCCCCTCTACTTTCTTAGCTGCTCGTACTGAAGCAGAAGCTAACCTAGCTGTTAGACAAATCAATACAATCATTGACACTATCAATGAGAGTGATAGTCTGGCAGAAGTTAATGCTGTCATCAGGGCCAATCGTGACTGGAACCTTAACATCGAAGACTACGATGATTTCAGAAACTATATGGCTAGATATAACCTTGATGAGACTAAGAGGGTTGTGAGGGTTGAGGACAAGGGGCTTACCCCAGCACAGAAGGCTGTACTAAAGTCTGGTAAGACCACCTTCTACCATTCGGGGGCTGCTTCTGCTAGGGGTAGGAAAGACATCCCACTTACTAGGTTTGGTGGGGAGGAGCTTCAAGCCCTTGACCCGTCTAAGGCTATTGAGAGGGGCTTCGCAAAGACCATTGCCCGTAAGGGTAATCAAATCTATGACTACAGGGCTATTAACTCTTGGGTAAACTTTGTTAAGAAGAACCCAGAGTCCATTACTAACTACCCCGAGATTGCTACCCTCCCAGCTAAGGAGTTCTTCAAGAGGGCTGAGCCAGTTAAACTTACCAAGGCTGGTAGGGCACTTGCTGCTCAACAGAGGCAGATTAACTTCAGGCTGTCTAACACCACTTCTCGTATTGCCCAAGAGAACCGCCTCTTTAGGCGGATCAGTGAGTTTGTCTACAACAAGGGTATGAAGAAGCTCTCCAAAGCTTTGGACTGGGCTAGCACCAAAGACCCCATTGGTTTCACTAGGGCTGTAGCTTTCCATTCTAAGCTAGGTATGTGGAACCCAGACCAACTGTATGTTCAGGGCAACCAGCTTATGAACATCTTGGGGGTAGGTGTTGGTAGTGTTGGTCCTGTAAAAACTATGCAAGCACTTCTATCTGTAGCTCCTATGAGGATAGCATTGGTGGACAATATCCCAGATGCTGCTCTCACTAGAATTGCAGGCATCCAAAAAGCTTTCACTGGTATCTCTGAAGAAGATTTTATCCTTCTTCGTAATTGGATCAAAAGCACTGGCAGAGATGTAATTGATAAAACTGTGGTGGAAGAGAACAACACTGTATCCTTCTTGGGTAAGAGTAGGGCACTACAGACTAGTCAATTCTTCTTCACTGAGGGTGAACTCTCTGGTAGGTTGGGGGCTGCTGCTCTTAACCTCATCGAGAGAAGGATTAAGTATGGGCAAGAGAATATCTTTTCGGACAGGGTAACTAATGCCATGATCCAGAGACAAGATGTTCTCACTGCTTCTATGACCTCAGCTTCAGCAGCTCCTTGGCAAAGATCTGCCTTGGCTCTGCCCTTGCAGTTTGTCACCTACCATATCCGTATGGTGGAACAGATCTTGACTAATGGGATCCTCACTCCTAAAGAGAGGGCTAGCCTAGCATTCACTCATGTCTTGGCATATGGGGCAGCGGCTGTACCTGCCACTGGATGGTTTGTGGATAGACTTGCCCATGAGGGTAAAATTGATCCTAACGATAAGATGTATGACTTGGCTAGATACGGTGCTTTGGATGCCTTCCTATCTATTCTTACCGGGGAAGAGACAGCCCTAACTCCTAGACTTGCTGTCGGTGATGGTTTGTTTGACCTTCTTCGTGCCACTGGAGAAGAAAGCCTGTTGGAAACTGCAATGGGTCCGGGCGGCCAAATCGGTTGGGAGTTCATTGTAGCTTTCAACTCTATGCAAAAGAACATCTTTGCTGGTAAGTTCAACCACCTTACTCACGACTGGAATAGGTTTGCTAGAAACGTATCCAGCTACGACAAAGGCTATAAATACTGGATGGCGCATAGGTATGGCCAGATGGTTAGTCGTAAGTCGGGCAGTCTTATGAGAGATGACCTCACAGGTATGGAGGGAGTCCTTACAGCTTTGGGTATTGGCCTGAAAGAAGAGCGAGAAGCTTGGATGGCTGTTGATATGATGAAGCTGGACAAACAGGGGTTCAACCAAACTGTTAAAGAAGTCACAAGACTCGGTGGTATAGTCTCTAGAATGGTCCAAGATAAGGATTATGATGGGGCTGCTAGGATGATTGAAGATATTGGTGCTCATTTGGAGCTGCTTAATACAGCCGAAAGGGAAAAACTCTTAGGTATCATGAAGAATAATATGTCTATGCACGAATCAGTTGTTGAAGATCTTATTGAGAACTACAAGCTGAAGAATGCTGAACGGCTAATGGAGCTTACAAATGACTAATACACTCAACCCAGTACTTAGTAGCAACCTAACTGTAGAGCAGCCAACCCAACCTATTGACGTTGGGGGGGCACTGAGTGGTTTGGTTAATATGTTTGCTGGGGCCTATGCTGAGAGCCAGAAAACTGAGAAGCCTTCGGCGGACCAGTTGAAACAACAGGCTCTCAGCCCCTTCTTCTCTCGTGTGCAAGAGTTGAAGGAGATGGACCTGACCCCAACCCAATACCAGAATGAGTTGAGTAAACTTACTAGGCAACAGCTTACAGCTACTCCGCAATATAGAACTGACATTGTGGGTGGTGTTAAGGATGTGTACGGGGTAGACCCCAGTGTAGACCCCCAGACCCAAATCATCGGAACTCTGGATAGATTGGCTAACACCCCGCAAGGGGAACAAGCTCTCCTACTCTCTATTACTAGAGATGAGACTGGGGCTATTGACTACGAAGCTACTGCTGCCGAGAGGGATAGGAGACTTGTAGGACTCCTTAACACTGAGGCTGAAATTGCTCGTATGGCGGATCAAACTGCTAGGCTTGAAGGGGATACTAATAGACTTAATGCCTACACTACCAACCAACTGGAAACTACCCTCCTCCCCGGTTGGACTGCTAGAACTCAAGAAACTACCACCAAACTGATAGAAGAATCTTTGAGAGCCGGGGGGGCTGTTGACCAAGCAGAGGCTCTTGGTACACTTAAAAATACTAGAGAAAACCTCATTAACATGTACAGACAGGAGGCCCTCGCGGCGGGCCTGTCTATGACTGTGGTTAATGAGGGCTTGGCAAATGCTGTAGCCCCGCTAGACGGGCTTATCTCTGGTCTTGAGGGGTCTGCTGAAGGGTATAGCACAGTGCTCACAGCCTTCCAGAAGTCATTGGAGTTGGGGGCACTAGAGCAACTGACAGATACCTTTGGTTCAGTGGCTGCTTTCCCTGAGTTTCGTGAGGAGATTGCTTCTATTATCGCTATGCAAGCTTGGAACAGTGAGAGTTTCAAAGGTGCTCTAGAAGTGTGGGAGAAACAATCAGATAACGGCCTAACTACAGCCTTTGACTTATGGTCTGACTTCCGGACCCCCGAAGAGTCTGCTTCGGCTGAGGACATCCTTAGCCCAGAGGCTATGGATAGTATCAAGACTGGTGTAGAAGACGGGTCTATTGACCCTGTTAAGTTCATGCGTACCTCTATTGACACTATTGGTTCCGCTGATATCTCTACTACCAAGGGCTTGGACACCATTACCAGAGAGATTGGTAACTTGGCTGCTATTAGCCAGAGTATGGATAGCCCGTTTGCTCTAGACACCCTGCAAAAAATGTTTGGCGGGGCAGCTCTTCGTAATCTAACTACAGCTCTGGATAGTAATACCGAAGGTAGCTATGAACTTAGGTCTGCTATGGCCTATCTCTTTGGCAGCCAAATTACTAGGATGGGCATTAGAGTAGAGAACCTTGGGTATAGAGTTGGATGGGATGAAAATGGTGTAGCCTATCTTTCAGATAGTGGTGGGGGTAGGATTCCTTCTATCGTCAACCCGAGTGGTCCGCTTAAGGATGCTCAAAACTACATTAAGAGTCTAAACCTTATCGGCTCGGTCCTGAACAGAACTGAAAAACTAAAGGAACCTGTGTTCAAAGGTCTAGGCATCACCCCCGGAGGTAGCCCTGCTGACATTGAGGAGTTCCTCGGTAATGGTGGAGACGCTGAAGTAAAAGGTGGAGAGGGGGATGATGTCATCTCTTCCAAAGGAGGCGGAGACCTTAAAGCTCTCGCTGCTGATGCAGCAGCTAGGCATGGTGTACCTGTTGATCTCTTCTTCGGCCTTATCGGGCAAGAGAGTAGTTGGAATCCCAACGCAGAAAGCCCTGCTAAAGCTTGGGGGCTAACCCAGCTTATGCCGAAAACAGCAGAGGAGCTGGGGGTAGACCCTCGCAACATTGCAGAGAACGTGGATGGGGGCGCTAGGTATATTAAGCAAATGCTTAATAAGTACGGGGATACTAAGACTGCCCTTATGGCCTACAATTGGGGTCCGGGAAATATGGACTCTTGGCTTAAGACTGGTAAAGGTATCCACGGGCAAGATATGCCTAAAGAAACCATTGAGTACCCGGCTAAGGTTTTGAATAGGGGTGGTCCTGAGTATAAGGACTATGCCTATGTCGATAAGACCTACACTCCTGCCTCTCTCCCAAGCAATATTGTAGTTAATCCGGATATGGCTCCTCTATACAATAGTTTGGAGGGGGCTTCTAGTCTTACTAAGCCTTATGCTCTGGACCATATGAACTATGTATTGAATGGTCCGTTCCAAACCTTGCAAGAGTTGTTCGGTAAACCAATTACCATCAATGACGCCATTGCTAAGGCTGGTACTTCTAGAGAGGGGAGTACCCCCGGTAGCCAACACTTCCACGGTAATGCTCTTGACCTGTCCACTGCTGGTATGTCAGACGAAGAAAAGCTTAACCTCTTTCAAGCTGCCCTCAAAGCTGGGTTTACCGGCTTCGGTTTCGGTAATGGTATTCTCCACGTAGACATCGGGCCTACCCGTTCTTGGGCATATGGTAATGATAGCTATGGTGGTGTCCCAATTGCAGAGCTACAGAACATGGTAGCTAGCGGCGCTGGACCAAGACTCAGGGTTGCCACCCTGCCAGAAGGCAACGACAGGGATGTTGGTGAATGGAAGCCAGAGATGGATCTGGGTGAGGGCACTCCCTCCTCCTTTACGGCCATCACTGACCAAGCCCCAGCCAGCTCTCCCGTACCACCAGAGAGGCCCATTGAAGACGGGTCTGCTAGGGAGGCTAGGGGTAAACCTACTGCCTCTGAGAAGGCAACACACGAACTCTCAGAGCGTACTCTAGCTATGCTGAAAAGCAAGGGTATTGATGCTTCTAACATTATGAAGTTTAGTGATGAAGAGGAATACCAGAAGGCTGTAGAAGAGGGTAAAGTCCCCAAGGGTAGCCTAGTTGCTGTCGGGCAAGAGGTGTTTGAGAGAGGAAGCTAAGTATGTTAAAACTTCTACTCAGTAGGGGGGTGCTAAAGATAGCACTCCCCATTCTCCTAGTAATGTCTATAGTTGGGTACTCTTATTACAAAGGAGTTGACAACACTAAGCAAGCTCAAGAAGAGAAAGCTAATAAGGAGTTTGTAGATACCACGAAAAGGATAAACAATGCGCCCACTAGCCGTAGCAGGGATGATGCTCTTGACCTCTTGCGGTCAATGGGCGATCTCCGCTGAAGCTCTTTGTGAGCTTGAGAAAGAACTCCCCACTGTGTCAGAGAAAGATACTGACCAGACCATTATTGAGGTTGCCAACTTCAATTCTAAGTTCAGGTCAGGGTGTAATATTGAAGTAGATAAAAAAGAAAGCCCCTAGGAATTTCCTAGGGGCTTTTCTTATGCCTTGAACCAATTAACACACTGAGCATCTACCACCTTACCTTGTGGGATGTCTAGGGTGCTAAACTTTTCTACAATAGTTTGTTCACAACTCTCCTTATCACGAAAGATTGTGGTGTAGTCCCCCGTGGAGTGTACAACTGTAGTACACATAGAGGAACAAACCAGTACAACAATACTCCACATTAGTTTACTGGCTTAAGGTGGTTAATCTCAGCCGACTCTTTCTGTTTGAACTCTACGTCTTCGGTAACCCACTCATACAGATTTTTGAGGGTTACTTCAAACTCCTCCCCATTCGTAATGGGGGGCATCATACCAAGGATAGTAAGTTTAAGTTCTAGGGTATTCATTCACAGCTCCTTAAGCCAGAAGTTGGGTCGTAGTAGCAAGCTCCCCCCTCATCAATGAAGAAGTCTGTTGCCTCGTCTTGTACGTCTTTAGGTTCAGCTACCTCCTCGTCTTTCGATGCCTTGAGAATGCCGTAGCGTTTACCTGCTGCACGGAAAGTTGTAATTCCACTCGCTCCTCCATCATATGCTGCCATATAGACATCTTTGAATTGGTCCCAAGACACCTCTTCTCCAACATTACATGTCTTAGAGCAAGCACTGTCAACATAATGAGAAGCTGTAGTGAGAACGTTAACATGATCCATAACACTAAGCTCATCAGCAGTCTTCCCTTTTACACCAAACACTCTATACCCGTAGTCTTTCACCCTTTCTACAGTTGGTCCCTCAAATGTTTGGATTGTTCTGTCGTACTCATGCGAGAATACAGGTTCGATGCCGGAAGAAACATTGTCAGCAGAAAGGCTGATAGTACCGGTAGGAGCAATACTGAGAAGATGGCTATTCCTAACGCCATAAGACTTGATGTCATTTTGAATATCCAACGGGAGAGATTCAAAGAAGGTGCCTCCATACTCTTCTCTGTTAAACAGGGGGAAAGCCCCCTTCTCTACAGCCAGAGCAATAGAGGAACGATAGGCAGTGTCTCTAAGGGTGCTCAAGATAGTAGACATCCACTCAATGAATTGCTCGCTGCCATACTCAAACCCCAGAGCCTCCCCTGCATTAGCTAGACCAGTAACTCCGAGACCCATCCGCCTCTTATTCTTAGCCTCTCCTTCTTGCTGAGGAAGTGGATAGGTTGCCCTATCAATTACATTGTCCATAGCCCTAACAACATGGGGGATGTCATGCTTAAATTTCTCGTAATCGAAAAAGAACTCTCTCCCGCCTTGGTCATTATCTTCAACTATATACGTAACTAGGTTAAACGACCCTAGGAGACAGGCTCCATAAGGAGGCAAGGGCTGCTCGCCACCGTCACACTGACCCTTGTGTTGCAGTTAGGTCTGTGCGCTGGACTGTCGCATGTGTATATCAGTGTGCTTGTTTTTCCAATGCCCCTCTTCGTAAGTACGAAGAGCATGGCAATTTTTACAAGTCACTACGCATTTAGCTAGCTCTTGTTCTATACGAGACCAAGACCACCCGGCATCATAAGATTTATGAGAACCTCGGTAAGTTTTTGTTTTTGGGTCTGTATGATCCAAGTCAAGTTGGCAGGAATGCTCGGCTTGAAAACCACAAACCTCGCAACCTTTAGACAACTTGTAGGCAGAAACACGATTTCTTTGTTCCTGCCTGTAATTTCTAGCTCTTGCCCTAGAACACTCTTTACAATCTGCTTGAAGACCTTTTCTACTACCACCACGATAGAAGAACTCTTCTTCATTTTTGTGTCCTAAACAAGTCCTACACTGTCTTTTATTCATATGGTTGCTCCTGTATATAGTCACAACACATATAGTAATTAATTTATATTTGTCAAGAGGTGTAGGAAAATTTATTTATACACCCCCCTCGCTCAGTCTCTCACGCTGCACAGGCGGTTAACCTTGCTTGCGCCCTGTCGCCTCCGCAAAGGCTTCCAAGTCAATCAGCGGGGGTTTTAAATCCGCATGTTATTTAGGTTAACGGATTAGTAGCTG
>Ga0180436_10003790_pt1 | contig 13757 bp, 9 predicted proteins | sample SS_ome_2_FD_132434 | JGI IMG/M metagenome (GOLD analysis project Ga0180436, IMG submission 132434) | Hypersaline lake sediment archaeal communities from the Salton Sea, California, USA - SS_3_S_2 metaG | ecosystem: Environmental > Aquatic > Non-marine Saline and Alkaline > Hypersaline > Sediment...
CGCGCGCGCTCGTCGGCCTCGCCTGGGCGGCGGAGCTCGGCGTCGTGCCGCCGTCGTTCCCCACGCGCACCGACGCGCGCTTCGCGCTCGACGCCGCCCTCGCGGACCTCGCGTCGACGCGACCCGACGCCGGCGCGTTGGCGCGCGACGTGCTCGAGGGCCTCGTCCACCTGCCGCGCCTCGCGCCCGGCGGCGAGCCGTTGTTCGACGCGCCGCTCGTGCCCGCGGTGTCCGAGGTCATGGCCACGGGCGCGGGTGCCGCTCCAGGTGCAGGTGCGGGTGCCGGTGCGCGTTCAGCCGCGAGCGGCGCCGCCCGCGCACGCGCGCGCTTCGCGCTCGAGCTGACCGCGCGCGGTCGCTTCGACGCACCGGGTCTGCGCGAACGCCTCGCGGGTTGGATCGGCGACGAACGCGTCGACCGCGTCGCGCGTCGCTGGGCGCTCGCGGCGTGGACGCGGATCCACGCCGCGGCCGCGCCGACGCCCGCGCGCGCGCTCGAACTCGTGCGGGGCTGCGCGGACGAACGCGAGGCGGACGAGCTGTCGTGGCTGCTCGCCGCGTCGGGCGCGTCGGTGCCGCCCGCGTGGCGACAGGACGGCGCGCTCGACGGGCTCGACGGGCGCGCGCTCGCGATCGCGCTCGGCTGGGCGCTGGCGCGCGAGGACGATGCGGCGGCGGCGAACGCGCTGGCCACCGCGCTGTCGGGTCGCGCGCGCGGTGCGAGCGGCGAGCCGTCCTTCGCCGGGCGCGACGAGTTGGCGCGCGTGCTCGAGCTCGTGCGCCGACGCGCGGGCGGCGATGCGGCACGGCGCGCGCTCGAGGGTGCGCTCGAGCGCGCGGCCGGCGTCCAGCCCGCGGCGTTCGCGCTCGAGCTGCGCGCGCTCGCCGGCTTCGTGCCCGCGGACGACGCGGACGCGCGCGAGCGGCTCTACGCGGCCGCGGTCGCGCGGCGCGACGCGGAGGGGCACGGCGATCCGCACCTGCTCGCGACCCTGGTCGTGGGCGCGACCGCGGACAACGCCCGCGCGCTGCTCCTGGGAGAGTTCGTGGGCGCGTGCGAGTCCCACGCGGACGCGCGGGTGCGGCGCGCGCGCGTCGAGCGGGCGCTGGGGCGGGCCGTCGCCGTCCTCCTGGCCGCCGGGGAGGACGACGCGGCGCGGGCCTTCGCCGCGAGCCTGGGACGCCTGGCGCGCCAGCGGCTGCGCGAGCCCCTGGGCGGCCGCGACCTCGTGCTGCGGGCGGCGGCCCCCGGCTGGCCCCGCCCCACGGGGTGGGACGCGGACGACCTCCTGCGACCGGGACCGGTGCGCTAGGAGCCTGTCCGAGAATGTCCCGTCGCGAGTCGAAGCCATCGGCGGCGAGGCGAGGAGGACGAAGTCGAGACGGCCCGGGCGACCCTGTAGGGTCGCTGAGCACGGATCGACGAGGCTGACGCCGCATCGCCGTCGAGGGCGAAGCCGGAGCAGGGACTTTCTCGGCCAGGCTCCCAGGCCGTAGGCTCGTGCGCCACCGCTGGGTCGAGTGGTCCGCCCCTGGCGGTCGATAGGCTCTCGCGGGACGACGCCATGGGACTGCTCAGCAAGAGGACGCAACCGGATCCGCTCCAGCCGCCCGACCCCGAGGAGGGGCTGGGGGTGCCGCTCGAGGCGGAGGAACTCGTCGTGCTGCACCGCCCGAGTTCGCGCGAAGCGGAGCAGTTCCGCCGCCTGTCCTCGTCGCTCGAAGCGCTCAACCCCGACGGCGCGCCGCGCACCGTGATGGTGACCGGCTCGGTCGAGGGCGAGGGCGTGACGGTGGCGGCGCTCAACCTGGCGCTGGCCTTCCGCGAGCGCCCGAAGCGGCGCGTGCTCGTCGTCGACGCGAACCTGCGCAAGCCGGGCGTCGAACGCTACCTCGACCTGCCGCTGCGCCAGGGGTTCAGCGAACTCGTGCAGGACAAGCTGCGCATCGACAAGTCGATCCGTCCGACCTCGGTGAAGGGCCTCGACGTGATCGGCGCCGGCGAGCTGCCGCCCAACCCCGCGCAGGTGCTGCGCGGCGATCGCCTGCGCGCGCTGCTCGGCCGCCTCAAGCAGACCTACGACTACGTGGTCGTCGACACGCCGCCCGCGCACTCGCTGACCGAGCCGCACCTGATCGGCGCGGTGTGCGACGGCATCGTGCAGGTGGTGCGCCTGCGCACGACGCCGCGCCACCTGGTCGAGGAGACGAGCAGCCAGCTCGAGTCGATGGGCGGCAACCTGCTCGGCGTGTGCCTGTTGGGCGCGTTGGGGGAGTAGGGGCGCGGTCGAGGCGATGACCTCGGCACTCGTCGTGTTCGTGCTGCCGGCGTTGCTCGTCGTCGTACCCGATGCCCTGCTTCGGTTCCTCCTCGGGTGACCCGGGGACGCCCGGGCTGGCGACGGTGCGCGGCTTCGCGCATCCTGCTCGGATGCAAGGCGACCGACAGCGGGCGCGCGGGATGCGCGCAGGGCAGTTCGGGTCGGGCGCGCTGGCGGTGGGGCTCGGCCTCGTCGGAGCGCTGGCCGGATGGTTCGCGCCGGCCGAACGGGACGGGGGCGCGAAACGCGCTGCGGAGCGGGCTCAGGAGGAACGGGCGGCGAGCGCGACGAAGAGCACCGATTCAGCGGTCGGCGCCGCGGCCGCCGAACAGGAGCTCGACCGCGAGCCGCGCACGCTGACGCCGCGGCAGGCGCGCGAGCGGTTGGTCGGTTCGTTCGTGCGCGACGCGGGCGGGGTCGACCTCGACGGTGAGCTCGTCGGGTGGCGCGACGGCGCCGGTGAACGCGGGACGGTCGTGGTCATGACCAGCGTCACCTGCCCGCTGTGCCGCAAGTTCGCGCCGGCGATCGCGCGGGCCGAGGAGACCTGGAGCGAACGCGGGTTCGGCTTCGTGCACGTGGGCGTCGGTGGCATCGACGCGCTCGCGGCGCTGCGCGAGCACGCGGGGGCGCAGGGGCTCGAAGGGCTCGTGCTCTCCGACACGCGCGGTCAGATCGCCGCGGCCTTCGACGTGCGCACGACGACCGAGGTGTTCGTGGTCGACGCGCGCGGCACGCTGCGCTACCGCGGCGCGCTCAGCGACCAGTACGGGATCGGTCTGGCGCGCAGCGCGCCGCTACACGACTGGCTCGGGCTCGCGCTCGCGGCGCTGGTCGACGGCGACGAGCCGCGCACGGTCGCGACCACCGCGCCGGGCTGCCTGGTCGAGCGCGACGCGCCGACCCAGGACGCCGTCGAGCGCGGCGAGACGATCACCTACGCGCGCCACGTCAGCCGCTTGATCCAGAACAACTGCCTCGAGTGCCACCGCACCGGCGGCGTGGCGCCCTTCGCGCTCGACTCGTACGCGGCGGTCGAGCGCCGCGCCTCGATGCTCCGCGCCGTGATCGACCTGGGGACGATGCCGCCGTGGTCCGCTGCGACCGACGACGCCCACGCGCTCGAGTTCGCGAACGATCGCTCGCTGCTCGAGCGCGAGGTCCGCGCGCTCGGTGCGTGGATCGAGGCCGGCAAGCCGGAGGGGGACGCGCGCGAGCTCCCGCTGCCGCCGCGCTTCGACCCGGACGGCTGGACGCTGGGCCGTCCCGACGCCGTGTACACGCTGCCCGAGCCCATCGCGGTGCCGGCCGAGGGCACGGTCTCCTACCAGTACGTGCCGGTGCCGACGGGACTCGAGCGCGACCGTTGGGTCGACGGCATCGAGGTGCTCCCGGGCGCGGCGGAGGTCGTGCACCACGTGCTCGTGTGGGCGATGCCGGCCGAGGCCTTCGAGGGCGGACGCTTCCAGCGCTGGGACCTGCTCGACGAGCGGCGCGGGTTCTTCACGGCCTGGGCACCGGGCCTCGAACCGGCCGACTATTCCGAGGGCCACGCCAAGTTCATGCCCAAGGGGACGGTGCTGCTGCTCGAGCTGCACTACACGCCGAACGGGCGCGAGGTGCTCGACCGCACCTCGGTCGGCGTGCGCTTCGCGGACGACGGACCGGACTGGCAGCCGTCGCGCGTCGTGCGCTCGGTGGGCATCAGCAATCGCTCGATCGCGATCCCCCCGGGTGCGCCCGCGCACGAGGAGCGCTCGGCCGCGGTCGTGCTGCGCGACATGGACCTGCTCGCGTTCATGCCGCACATGCACCTGCGCGGAAGCGCGTTCCGTTACGCGCTGCAGGAAGAGGACGGCACGCAGCGCACGCTGCTCGACGTACCGCGCTTCGACTTCAACTGGCAGACGCGCTACGACCTCGCCGATCCGGTGCGTCTGGAGCGCCGCGACGTGCTGCACGTGGAGGCGGTGTTCGACAACTCCGCAGAGAACTTCGCGAACCCCGACCCGCGCCGCAGGGTGGGGTGGGGGCAGCAGACCGAGGACGAGATGCTGATCGGCTTCATCGAGTACGTGCTCGTGACCGAGGACCTGGCCCTCGATCCGACCGACGCGCTCCTGTTGACCTTCGAGCCGCGCACGATGGAGCAGCTGCGGACGATCGCCGCGGAGCACGGCGGGCGCGTGCCGCGGTCCGCGCTGCACCGCCGCTTCCACGCGACCTTCGACCAGGTGGACACGGACGGCGACGGGTTCGTCGGGCCCGACGAGCTGCCGCTGTTGTCCGCGCGCTGAACGCCGCGCGTCGGTGCCGGTCGCTCGTACGGGCCGCCGGCACTGGCCGCCGGTCCGGGGTGTCAGCGGCGCGCGAAGCGGGCGCGCACGCGGCGCACGAGCCGGTTCGTGTTCGCGGCCTGCCAGGCGTTCGCCTCGGCGAAGCCGTCGAACGCGCGCTCGAGCGCGCGGAAGCGCGGGCCGTGGTGCGCGCCCTCGTCCCACCCCTGCTGCGCCACGAGCGCGTGCAGGCACTCGTGCGCGATCACGAACTCGACGAAGCTCGCCGGCACGTCGTCCGCGTCGAGCACCGGGTGGATGCGGACCCAGTTGCGCTCGCCGTCGTAGGAGCCGAGCTGCAGGCCGCGCTTCGGCGCGCGCGTGGGCCAGCGGCCCCAGCCGACGGCGGGCCAGGGGTCGAGCGCGCGCAGGGCGCCCAGGTCGTCGCGCTCGCGGACGCGGGCGAGGCACGCGGCGAGGTCGTGCGCTTCGCCCGCCGTGCGCCGGCCCCAGCGCGGGATCGCGCGCGGCGGCAGCTCCTTCCAGCGCGCGTCGATCCAGGCCATCAGACGCTCGTGCGCCGTGCGCCTGCGCTTGCCGTGCACGAGCCACGAGGCGAGGTCCTCGACGACGGTCGGCGGCGCGGCGTCGAAGAAGGCGGCGAGCCGTAGGTCGAACGCCACGCGCACGACGCCGTCGTCGTCCACGTGACGCAGGCGCTCGCACGCGATCGCCGAACTGCGCGAACGCGAGTAGCGCACGCGCACGGCGCAGCCCGTGAACGCCGAGAGGGCGGCGGCGAGCTCGTGCTCGTTGGTGGACTCGAGACGGGCTTCAGTGTTTGGTCGCTCGCCATTCATTCGCGCGCGAGCATACGGGCCATCACCGCATCAATGAGAATTCAGATCGCTTCGAGGTGATGCGGAACCATGAATCTGTGCGACGACGGGTGGTGCTGGTAGCCGACTCGATCACTCAAGTCTCGGTGTCGCCTAGAAGAGTGGCACTCCCGGCCAGATAGACTTGACCTCCGCCACCAGGTTCCCACTCGAGTCGTACCCCGCGAGCCTCTGTCCGAAGTCCTCGGCGACCCACTCTGCGACAGGGAATGCCCCCGGCAACCCGTTAGGCCCCTTCCGTTCGACGAGTTCTTCGTGGGCGAGAATCTGCGCCGCCTCGAAGCTCGGGTGCCCCGACGCCGCGACTGCGAACTCGCGGCATACGGTCAATGTGCCAGTAGCGACGTCCGTCAAATCGACGTATCGCAACTTCGTCGAACCTTCGTTCGCTCGATGCGACCCCGGAATACGCGCGAAGTATGCATTGGGATTGTCGCGGTACATCCGCAACGCGTCCTCTAGCGAGAGAGTGGTGATCGCGTCGGGCGGCATAGCCTTGATGATTGCGGCTTCATGCTCGCGAGCGACCACATTGGTGTGATGGAGCAAGTCCAAGAACTCATCTCTCTCGAAATTGGCCAAGTTTTCGTGCCGAAGCGCGTCGACGCTCACTCCTGCACGGCGAGCGATCTCCTCGAGGGCCGACGCCCCACTGTCCGGCGCCTCGTTCGAAGCCGACGCACTCGCCGGGTCCGTCGCGTCAGAGCCATCAACTGGAAGAGGAGTGCCTGAGTTCGACCGTCGAGCTGTGGATGAAGCCTGCTCGATCGCGAGCGACATCTCCTCATCGTTGCTGGCTCGCTGAGCACTAGGGTCGGTCAGATCCGGGGGGTCAGTGGGACGCGTCAGAACGAAAGCGCAGAGTATGGCGATCGAGCTGATGAGAACGAGAAGGGCTTTGTTCTTGGCCTTCATGGTCGTTCGGAACGTGGCGTTGCGGTGAAGGGGATTGGGCCCGGGCGGGCAGCGGCAGTCGACTCGAATCTCAAGTTCATTGCTCCTGGCGCTCGCGCGTCCGGACCCAAGTTCGCGCGAGGACTAGATCTCGAGGCACTCGCTGCAGCCGAGAGTGATGTCGGTCGGCGAGAAGACGTAGTACCACCCGATGTTCCCGTCCTGGTCGAAACCTGCGTACGACTGGGAAACCGTGGGCACGATGTTCACGAACGGGGTGCAGTCCCAGGTCGGAAAGGGCGTCTGGCAGTTCTCGTCGTCGCAAGTGACGAAGCCCCTCATCCTCTCTTCCAGGTTGTAGATGTGGAGGGCGATGTCGTTGACCAAGGTGCCTTCGTCGTCGGCCTCGGCCTGGGTGACGAAGGACGTCAGGTCCCCTTGGTACGTAGTCATGTCTTGCTCGCCACACCTGTACAGAATCTGGGGCAGCTGAGCAGCGAGCGCGGCCGTGGCAAGCAAGGAAGCCAAGGCGGTTGCGGTAACGATCTTCATCGTTCCTCTCTCGTTTGGGGTCTCGAGTCGAATCGACTCATGGCGTTGGGAAGTGCGCACTGCATTCGCGATTGCGCTGTTTACCGAAACGAGGCTAGGACCCCAGGGGGGGGGGGCTGTCAAGGGTCCGGTCCGGGTACGGGGGGGTCCGGTCCGGGTACATGGGTAACAGAAGTGTCCGGGCACATGGGTGACAGTCGGGGCTGACGGCGAGCGCCAGCTGCTGTTCCCTGGTCCGGATGCCCTGGCACCAGACCGACCCCGTGAGCGAGCGCCTGCTGTACGTTGCGGCTGCGCACCCAATCACGAGAGGATCGCCGAACTGCGCGAGCGCGAGTAGCGCACGCGCACGGCGCAGCCCGTGAACGCCGAGAGGGCGGCGGCGAGCTCGTGCTCGTCCGCCGCCCCCTCGCGGTGCGGAGCCTCCGCGCCCACGCTCAGCGGGCGAGGTCCAGGTCGAAGACCTGCTCGACCCCGTTCTCGATGTAGACCTCGGACTGGCTGTTCTGCACGTCCAGCAGGACCTCGAACGGGTTCGCGGTGCCCTGCACGTTGCGCTGGGCGTGGATCTGGTAGCGACCCGTCGCGAGGTGGTCGAGCGAGTACTGACCGTCGGAGTCGGTGCTCGTCTGGTACGACAGGCCCGGGTTGTCGAGGTGCGCCATGGCCACGGTGGCGTTGGCCAGGGCGACGCCGTTCTCGTCGTAGACCGTGCCGGTGATCGAACCGCCGGTCTCGAGCTGGAAGTCGCCGTAGTCGAGCGGCTCCTCGGACTCCCCGACATCGAGGTCGCGCACGATCAGCGTCGTGAAGTCGGGGTGCTCGATGCGCAGCTGGTAGTCGGTCGGCATGAGCTGGCCGAGCGTGAAGCGCCCCTCCTCGTCGGAGATCGACGAACGCGAGGTCGTCGAGCGCGACAGCATCGCGCCGAACATCTTCGACAGCGGGTTGTCGATGTAGCCGTTGTCCTGCGTGAAGATCTTCGCGCCGGCGATGGGCTCGCCGGTCGCGGCGTCGACGATGCGGCCGGTGATTCCGCCGCCGGTCGACATCCGCACCTCGAGACCGCTGACGACCTGGCCGAGGCGCACCTCGAAGCTGGTCGACTGCGACGGCGCGAAGCCCGCGGCCTCGGCCTCGAGCACGTACACCCCCTCCGGCACGCCCTTCAGCGAGAAGCTGCCGTCGGCGCGCCGCTTGAACTCCTTGCGCAGGAAGGGCGGGCCCATGACCTCGGTACCGGGGTTCACGCGGCGGACGCCCAGCGTGAAGTCGGACACGGGGGCCTCGTTCGCGGCGACGACCACGGTGCCGCTCACCTCGCCGAGCGGCTGCAGCTCGAGCACGAGGTTCTGTTCGCCGGCGTCGACGCGCGGTTCGCGCACGTCGGCCCAGCCTGGCGCGTGGGCGCGGATCTGGTACGGGCCGTCGACGAGGTCGAGCAGCTCGAACGTGCCGTCGGCCTTCGTGACCGCGGCGCCGCGCGAGTTCTGGATCGAGACGAAGCCGTAGGCGTCGACCTTCGCGCCCTCGATCGGATCGCCGTTCGCGCTGCGCACCATGCCGCGGATCGACAGGCCCGGCACGAGGCGGAAGTCCGCTTCGACCGTCTCGTCGGCGCCCTCGACGCGCAGATCGGTCTTGGCCTGGCGACCGTAGCCCGCCTTGTGCGCGGAGATCGTGTTGAGGACGTTCAGGTCGACGTTCTTGAACGAGTAGTAGCCGTCCTCGTTCGACTTCGTCGACTTGCCCATCTCGATCTGCTGCGCGACCGTCATGTTGAGCGCGGCGATCGGCATGATCACGAGCTGCGCGCCCTTCATCGCGCGGCCACCCTCGTCGCGGATGTAGCCGTGCACCATCAGGCCCTCCTCGAGGGTGACCGTGACGGTCTTGATCTTGCCGGCGCTGATCGAGACGTTCTTGAGCGTGGTCTCGGCGAAGTCCGCGTGGCGGACGGTGAGCGCGTAGTACGGGCTCGGCTCCAGGTCCTGGAAGGTGAACGCGCCGTCGCCGCGCGTGCGACCGGACGCATCGGAGTCCTCGAGGCCCAGGCTCGCGTTGCCGAGCATCGCGGCCAGCTCGGAGCCGGGCGGGCGCTTGGCCAGCGACAGGCTCGCGTTCTCGATGGCGCGGCCGTCGGGGTCGAGCACGTTCACGACGAGGCGCGCCACGTTGTCGGGGCTGTCCTCGGCGGCCTGGACGACGCCCGCGTCGATGCGCTCGCGCGAGGTGGCGCCGGCCTTCGAGCCGTCGGTCGCGTCGGCGTCCCCGTCGGTCACGAGGGTGACGGGGCCGGTGGATTCGTCGGTGGGCTCGTCCGCCTCTTCCTCGACGTCCACGGCGGCGGGGCCGGTGTTCGTCTCGGGGCTCCCGGTCAGGAGCACCGCGAGGAGGGCGACGATGGCGACGAGAACGAGAGGAAGGACGACGACGGGTCGCATGTCGGTCGAGTGGTTCGGAGCGGTGCCCAGAAGGGGCGCGGCCGCGTGGGATCGGCGGTTCGAGGCGCGGGTCGAGCGGACCCGGCCCGGACGAGGTCGACGCTCGGCGGGGGGGCGTCTTCCCTGCGGTGGGGGAATCGGGGCCCGGGGGCGGCTCGCGCGGAGCCGCGGGGGTTCTGGCCGGACCGCGGTCCTAGACCGCGGTGGCCGAGGCCCGAGCCTTCACCTTTTCGGGTTGCGGACCCGGGAGGATGGACTCGATGTGGACCTGGTTCCCGAGGAAGTACGCGAACACGAGCAGCGGGAAGTCCAGGCGCCGGTAGACCTCCAGGCGCGAGCTGCGCCCCAGCAGCCCCGACTGGATCCGGGCGTTCTCGCCCGACTTGGGCGCGTAGAGGCCCCAGCCGCCGCGCAGGCCGGACACGGGGAGCAGGTAGAGCGGCTTGCTGCCGGTCGAGAGGTCGACCTGGCGCCGCAGGCCCCAGCGCAGGGACGAGCCGAGCCACTCGTTGCCGTCCGTCCACAGCGAGAACTGGCTGCGCAACAGGCCCGGGTCGCGCCGCACGAACAGCACCTCGCCCTTCTCCGGGCGGTACTCGGCCCGCTCGACGCGGCCGAAGGTCGTGCGGTGGACCGTCAGGACGCCCTCGGCGACCACGGACCCGTCCTCCTCGACGCGGGAGAAGACGTGGCGCTTGGTCCACAGGCCGGAGACCTTGACGCGGTAGGTGTGCAGCGGGGCAGTGCTCATGGGGAGGGGGCGGCGCGGCGCGGGGAGGGCGCTTGGCGCCCGACAACCATACCCGGCCGGGGGGCCGGGCTCAGCCCTCGATCCGCTCGACGCGGCGCCGCGCGGGGTCGACGCGCCGGCGCTTCAGGTCGTCGACGCTCTCCACGAGCAGCACGGGGCGGTCGTCGGTGCCTTCGACGGCGACCACCCGGCCCAGGTGCCGTCCCACGCGCACCCAGTCGCCCCGGGCCCAGGCGCCGCCGAGGCGCGAGCGCTGGGCCGCGTCGGCCGCGGAGGTGGCCCGGGCGGCGTCGGCGGCGGGCGCGGCGCCGCTCGCGCGCGGTGCGAGGTGGGCGGCGGCCCAGGCGTCGGGGTCGGTGCAGCGGTCGCAGGCGCCGCAGGGCGCGGTCGGGGCGTCGAGCGCGAAGTGGCGCGCCAGCTCGACCCGTCGGCAGGTCGCCTCGGTCGGGTCCTCGGGGGCGGCCAGGCGCCAGACCTCGAGCAGGTGCGCCAGGTCGCGCTCGCGCTTGGGCGCGCTGCCGACGGAGGGGGGCAGCTCGTCGGGCGCCAGCTCGCGCACGAGCTCGAGGTCGCCGCGCTCGAACGAGCCCCGCACCGCGCCGAGCACCTCGAGCCAGCGCAGCGCGATGCCGACGCGGTTGTCGCGGCGATTCTTCAGGAGCAGCTCGCCGCGCAGGTCGTCCTCGTCCTTGGCGGCGACGCGCTCGCCCCAGGCCGCGAGCGTCGACTGGACCGCGAGCACGAAGTCGCGCGACGGGTTCGCCCAGTTCACGAACTCCTGCTGCACGGCCAGGTCCTCGGGGTGGGCGAAGGTCTCGCACCAGGCCGGCTCGCCGTCGCGACCGGCGCGACCGATCTCCTGCGTCCACGCTTCGACCGTGCGCGGCAGCTGCGCGTGCAGCACGAAGCGAATGTCGGCTTTGTCGACGCCCATGCCGAACGCGGCGGTCGCGAGCACCACGTCGTCGTCCGAGTCCATGAAGCGCGCCTGCATGCGGCGGCGTTCGCGCGGCGCGAGCTTGCCGTGGTAGACGAGCGACGGGACGCCGCGGCGCACGAGCGCGTCGTGCAGCGCCTCGAGGTCCTTGATCAGCGTCGAGTAGACGATGCCGGCGCCGCGCACGGTCGCGAGACGTTCGGCGATGCGTTCGACGCGCTCCTCGGGCGTCTCGACGACCGACAGGCCCATGAACAGGTTGGGGCGCTCGATGCCGCCGCGCAGCACGAGCGGGTCGTCGAGCCGCAGCGTCGCGATCACGTCGTCGGCGACTCGCGGCGTGGCGGTCGCGGTGACGGCGATCGTCGGCGGGTCGCCGAGCAGCTCGCGGTAGAGCCCGAGCCGGTGGTAGTCGGGGCGGAAGTCGTGGCCCCACTCGCTGATGCAGTGCGCTTCGTCGATCGCCAGCCGCGTGACGCCCAGGTCGGGCAGCGCCTCGAGGAACGCCGGGCTGCGGAAGCGCTCGGGCGTGCAGTAGAGCAGGTCGTAGGCGCCTCGGCGCGCGGCGGCCAGGCGTCGCGCGCGCTCGGCGCCGTCGAGGCTCGAGTTGACGAAGGTGGCGTCGACGCCCTTGGCGCGCAGCGCGTCCACCTGGTCCTGCATGAGCGCGATCAGCGGACTGACGACGAGCGTGAGCCCGTCGAGCGCGAGCGCCGGCAGCTGGTAGCACAGCGACTTGCCGCCGCCGGTCGGGATCGTCAGCACGCAGTCGCGACCCGCGAGCACGGCGTCGATCGCCGGCTCCTGCAGCCCGCGCAGGGCCGCGTGCCCGAAGCGCTCGCGCAGGAGCGCGCGCACGCGTTCGTCGGAGGCCCGCACGTCGTCGTCCGCGCGCGGACGGGTCAGGCCGGAGCGAGCGCGCGCAGTTGCTCGACCGCCGCGACGATCGTGTCGACGCCGCGCTCGATCTCCGCGTCCGTCGTCGTGCGCGCGATCGACAGGCGCAGGGACGCGCCGGCGAGTTCCTCGTCCACGCCCATCGCCAGGAGGATCGGGCTCGGCTTGCGCTTCTTCGAACCGCAGGCGGACCCGGTCGACACGTACACGCCGCGTTCGGACAACAGCGTCAGCAGCGCGTTGCCGTGGATCCCTGCGAAGGACACGTTCGCGGTGTTCGGCGTGCGCTCGGCGCGCGCGCCGTTGACGCTCGCGCCCTCCACGCGTTCGAGCAGCGCGGACTCGAGCGCGTCGCGCCGCGCGCGCAGGCGCTCCATCGCGTCCGCGTCCTCCAGGTGCTCCAGCGCGAGCCGCGCCGCCACGCCCAGGCCGACCACGCCGGGCGTGTTCACCGTGCCGGCGCGCCGCAGGCCCTCGTGGCTGCCTCCGACGAGCAGCGGACGGAAGCGCTCGTCGTCGCGCACGAACAGCGCGCCGGTGCCCTTCGGCCCGTGGAACTTGTGCCCGCTGATCGAGACGAGGTCCGCGTCCAGCTCCTCCGCCTCGATCGGGGCCTTGCCCGCCATCTGCACCGCGTCGAGGTGCAGCAGCGCGCCCACCTCGCGACAGCGGTCGCGCGCGGCCTCGAGCAGCTCGCGCGGCTGCACCACGCCGGTCTCGTTGTTGCCCCACAGCAGCGAGACGACCGCCGTGTCCGCGTCGATCGCCGTGAGCAGCGCCTCGCGGTCGAGGACGCCGTCGCGGTCCACCGACACCAGGCGCGGCGCGGCGCCGCGTTCGGCGGCCAGGAGCGCGATCGGCGCGGAGGAGGCCGGGTGCTCGACGGTGGAGCAGACGAAACCCGTGCGCTCGGGCGCCAGGCGACCGCCGGCCTCGACCGCCGTGTTGATGCTCTCGCTGCCGCCGCCGGTGAGGACCACGCGGTCGGGCGCGCAGCCGAGGAGGTCCGCCACGTCGATGCGCGCGGCCTCGATCGCGCGCGCGGCCTCGACGCCCATGCCGTGGGGGCTCGAGGAGTTCCCGAAGTCCTCGCGCAGGAACGGGAGCATGGCCTCGAGGGCCTCGGGGGCCAGCGGCGTGGTCGCGTTGTGGTCGAGGTAGGTGTGCACGGTCGCGGAGTGTTCGGTCGTCGAAGGTCGAGGGCGGGGAGGGGCCCGGCGCGACCTCGTCGGGGTGGCGGCGGACGCCACCGATCGTAGCAATCGCGGCGGCGGGAGCGGCGGCGGAGCGCGGCCGCTGGTCTACCATCGCGCGCATGTCCAGCATCCCCAGCGTCGACGGCATGCGCCCGATCACCGAACTCGCCTCCGCGCTCGACCTCCCGACGGAGGTGGTGCGGCCCTACGGCCACTACATGGCCAAGGTCGACCACCGCCTCTCCGAGGCGAGCCCGAGGAAGGGCGGCCGCACCGTGCTCGTGACCGCGGTCAACCCGACGCCGGCCGGCGAGGGCAAGACCGTGCACACGATCGGCCTGTCGATGGCTCTCAACGCGCGCGGCAAGCGCACGATCGCGACGCTGCGCCAGCCGTCGATGGGGCCGGTGTTCGGCGTGAAGGGCGGCGGCGCGGGCGGCGGCAGGTGCCAGATGCGTCCGCTCACCGACGTGAACCTGCACCTGACGGGCGACTTCCACGCGGTGGCGGCGGCGAACAACCTGCTCGCGGCGGCGCTCGACACCTCGATGCTGCTGGGCAACCCGACCAAGCTCGACCCCGAGCGCGTC
>Ga0180436_10003791_pt1 | contig 13757 bp, 14 predicted proteins | sample SS_ome_2_FD_132434 | JGI IMG/M metagenome (GOLD analysis project Ga0180436, IMG submission 132434) | Hypersaline lake sediment archaeal communities from the Salton Sea, California, USA - SS_3_S_2 metaG | ecosystem: Environmental > Aquatic > Non-marine Saline and Alkaline > Hypersaline >...
CTGGTGGTGGCCTTCAACGCGATAACGTGTGAACTAAGAGGCCTGCGGCTGGAGATGGAGGAGAAGGTAGAAGAGCGAACGCTGGAGATGTGGATTGCGGCGGCCGTCGCCCGCGCTGTCTCATCCAGCCTGGACCTGGAGGCCACCCTCCACGATGCGGCTGACACGATCAGAACAGGCGCAGGGGCGCTCTACCCGGGAATTCGGCAAGTGGGGATCTACCTCATCGACGAACGTGCCCAGGTGGCCGTCTTGGAGGCCGTATCTGCTGACGAAGAGGCGGATCCTAGACGGCGGGGGCTTCGAATCCCGATTGGCTGCAGCTCGCCGGTGGGACTCGCCGCGGCTAGGAAGGAGCCTGAGGTGATGGAGAATGCTCGAGTATCGGGCACTCACCTCAAGCCCCCTCTGCTGATGGATACCCTGTCCGCGGCTGCACTGCCCCTGAGGGATGGGGAAACCCTCCTGGGCGTACTTGAACTCCAGAGCACACGCCCGCGGGCATTTGGGTCCGCTGCCCCTGCCGTGTTGTGCAGCGTGGCCGATCAAATTGGCACGGCGATCCGGAACGCCCGGCTCTTTGAGGCTGAGCGGCGGAAGGGGGAGCGGTTGGGAGAATCGAACCGCCTGCGATCGCATCTGCTCACTGTGATGAGCCACAAGTTTCGTGCCCCCCTGCACACAATCATCGGTTTGTCGGGAGCCCTCCTGGATACCGATAGGGACGAGTTGACGGATAGACAGAGACGGGACATTGGGCTCATCCACAGTCTGGGACGGCATCTCGGCGAACTGACGGACGACCTGCTCGACCCGCGGACGGCGACGCCCACACCTTTCAAGCTGGAGAGGGAGGGTGTCGATCTTCGCCTTCTGATTGAGAGTGCCATCCACTCGGTTCGCCCGTTGCTTGACTTGAAGGGACTAGAGATTGCAGCACACCTCGAACCAGGCCTTCCGGTCATCTGGGCTGACAAGCGCCGTGTGCGACAGGTCTTGCTCAGGCTCCTCTCTCGACTCGCCGCCCGCACGGAGTCGGGGAGCATTGATGTCCGTGCGGGGCAAAGGTGTGCCTTAGATGCAGACCGGGACGAGGTTGAGTCGTTCGTCGAGGTGAGCATGGGTGCTGTTGGGAGAAAGGCCTCCGAGGATACGTTGAACAAGGGGATGCCACCCTCCGCGGAGGACGGTCGTGCACAGACAGAGAGGCGAGGATTGGAACCCGATCTGCCCGTCACGGAAGCCATTGTCGATCTGCACGGCGGTCAGTTCTGGGCAGATGGCGATTCAGGCGACGGTGGCAGATACACCTTCATCCTGCCGGTAGGGCAGATCCAGCACGAACGACGGGATGAGGACAGCCGTCGGTCATCCTTCAAGGTATGACGCTTGAACAAGGGGAAAGAAAGAATGAGGTTCCTGAGACGGTCTGTAGGACAGCGAAGCCACCGGATCTCAGTGCAGAGGGCGCTTCTCCTGGGCGGGCCCGAAGGGGCGTGGGGCACGTTGCGCGCTGTGGTCCGCCATGGGTGTCTATTCTGTCTGGTCTGTGTCATGGTGGGAGCGTGCGCGGGAAACCTGACCGTAGCTGAGCATACGGCGACGTCAGTGGCGGGCGAGATCTCGTTCGCCGGCAGCACGACGTTGCAGCCCCTGGCGCACCAAATCGGCCAGGCATTCACCGAGCGGCACCCGGAGGTAATCCTCGATATCGCGGCGGGAGGGAGCGTCGTTGGCATCGAGGCGGTCCATGAAGGCAGGGTCGACATCGGGATGGCGTCCCGGCGACTGAGGCCGGAAGAGGCAGAAGGCATTGAACAGCACCAGGTCGCCGCGGATGTGATCGCCATGGTGGTCCACACGTCGAATCCGATCGAGGACTTGGCGCTGGAGGAGTTGCGGCAGATCTACGCCGGAGAGATCACCAATTGGGAGCAGGTCGGTGGGAGGAATGAACCGATCCTCGCAGTGGTGCGTGGTAAGAACTCCGGAACGCGGGGGGCGTTCGACGAGATCGTGATAGCGGGCGACGATCCAAGCGCGCCCAATCTGGAGACGGCAGTCGCCGCCAGCGATGTTGCGGCAGCGGTTGCCGATAACCAGCACGCGATTGGGTATTTGGGATTTGGCCATCTGGATCTGGACATCAAGGTGATATCGATTGACGGCGTAATGCCTGCCGAGGAGACGGCGCAGGATGGCTCGTACCCAATCGTGCGGCCACTGCTATTCCTCACCGGCCCACTTACGCGCCCCCTGGGAAAGGCATTCGTGGAGTTTGCGCTGGGTGAAGAGGGGCGAGCGATCGTGGTAGAGAACGGTTGGGTACCGACGGGGTAGTGTTGGCGTGTGGACGCATGAAAGTCCTCGGGCGCAGGAGACCGGGACTCGGCCAGAGGCTGACCTTAGTGTGGTATTGGAGTGACAACGGATGGACGTTCCACTGATTCTGGTGAGCAATGACGATGGAATCGAATCGAATGGCTTGTGGGCAGCCGCGGAGGCCGTCGTGCCGCTGGGCGAGGTGATGGTTGTTGCCCCCGACCGGCAGTGGTCGGGAGGAGCGCGTTCGATGCCCCGAGGGGTGACGGGCCGGATACGCGAGGAAACTCGAAAACTGCTGGGCGAGGAGGTCCTGGGCTATGCAGTCGACGCGAGCCCAGCGCTGGCGGTGGACCACGGGGTCATCGAGCTCGCGCCACGGCGTCCGGCTCTGGTGGTGTCCGGCATCAATTTCGGCGCCAATCTGGGGATCGAGGTGACAATCTCGGGCACCGTCGGGGCAGCGCTGGAGGCTGCGGCATTTGGGATTCCGGCTCTGGCGGTCTCCCAGGAGATGGGAGCTGAGCACCACCTGGTCGGGGATTCTAGGGCTGACTTCGAGGCTTCGAAGGCGTTCATCCGGTACTTCGCGGAGATGGCGTTGAGCGAGAGAATGCCCCAAGACGTGGATGTGCTCAACCTCAACGTCCCGGCATCAGCAACCGCAGGCACTCCCTGGAGATTGACGCGTCTATCGCGCGATAGGTATTTTTTGCCGGTTCCACCCGATCGAGCCAATGGGGAGGGGCGCCCCGGCTATAGGTTGATCGAGAATCTGACCAGGGCGGAACCGGGCACAGACATCCACGCGGTGATGGTCGATCGATTGGTCTCCGTGACACCCCTGTCTCTGGACCTAACATCTCGCGTGGCGATGGATGGTAGGGATCGACCTCTGCCGAGGCAGACACCTGTGGGTGGGCAAGCCGCCCGGTTTTCACATTTGTTCTTGCTCCCAGATAGCGGGTGGCGGGGGAACGGCCGGTCAAGAGATCCTGCCCGGGTGGAGGTATCGGCGAACGACGGGGGGGAATGATGGTGACCAGCGGGGAAGCGGTGCTCGGCGACGAAGGGCTGCGGGATCGAGAGGCCCTCGACATCTGTCCTGGTCACCTCTTTGGCGCTTTGCTCATCCTGGCAGGCTGCCTTGTGGTCTTCCTCTTCGGAAGGACGGACCACCTGATCTGCCAGCGTGCGAGTTCCCAGGTTGTGACGTGTGAACTGCGAGAGACGTTTTTCGGTGCACCTCTTACGGCAAGGCGCATTGAAGACGTGCAAGGCGTGATGCTTCAGGGGTTCAATACGGCTGAGGATCGAGAGCCTGTCTACCAGGTTGTCCTGAGCTCGCCAGGCAGCGAAATACCCCTGGCCTTCCCAGGATCGGCAGCGGAGGACAAGGAGAGAATAGCAACGCAGATTGCCCGTTTCCTGGGTAGTGCGCATGATTCTGACCTCGCATTGCACCGGGTCGGCGTGGAGGGGTGGTTCTTCGGCGGTATGTCCATTCTGTCTGGATGGGTCGTCTTGATGTACATCTCCGACTACGTGCTTTCCCCGGCGACTCCGGCATGCCGGGATGAGGCTGGTCATTAACAATTTGTTAACAGTACGTTAATCTGCATCAAAAGGGCGCGTGCTAACATGGAAAGTCGCCATGTGTCGTTACGATAACTATCAGACTGCGGGCGCGGATCGGCGTCCATTGTGGGCTGGCGGAGGAAGCATCCATGTTCAATAGGCTGCGAGGCGTCCTGGAGGTGATCGAGGTTCTTGACCCCACGGGTCAGGAAATCGTTCATCGGATACCCGAAGAGGGCTCGGGGGAAATCGTGTTGGGCTCGCAGTGCATTGTGCGGGAGAACCAAGTGGCCGTGTTCTTCCGCGATGGGCGTGCTTTGGACATGCTGGGGCCGGGCCGGCACACGCTCACCACGCTGAACGTCCCTTTGCTCGTCAACTACCTCAAGATTCCCTTCGGGAGCAAGAGTCCATTCCGGGCCGAGGTCGTGTACGTCCATGTCAAGGACTACATTGGACTCGACTGGCAGACGGCCCAGTCGCTGGCCTTCCGGGATCAGGACTTGGGCGTAGTGAGGCTGGGGATTCAGGGGCAGTATGCGTTCCAGGTGGGGCGTCCTCAGGTGTTTGTGAACCAGATCGTAGGCACCCAGGGCCTGTATCGGACGGAGAACATCGCGGGTTACCTGGTGGGCATTCTCGTGAGCAAGTTCGCCGATCTGCTGGGGGAGGTCCAGGTGAATCTCCTGGACCTGCCGGCGAGGTACGACGAGTTGGGTGGGGCGCTGCGAGCCAAGGCTTCGGAGGATTTTGAGGCCCTGGGGCTGTTGCTCAAGGCCGTTTACGTCACGGCAGTCACGGTCCCTGAAGACGTAGAGAGGGCGCTGGATGAGCGGGCTCAGATCGGGGCCCTGGGTGACATGAACGCCTATATGCAGTTCAAGGCTGCCAGGGCACTGGGCGATGCCGCTCAGGCTGGCGCCGGAGGTGAGGGTTCGCTGGCCGGATTGGGAGCCGGATTGGGTGCTGGGGTTGGGCTGGGCTCGGCGATGGCCAGCGCGATTACCCAGTCGATGCGGCCGGCTGTGGGGTTGGGGGCTCAGGCTGGGGGGAGGGGCGCGGTAACCGGTGCTTCAGGAAGCGGGGTGGAGGAAGGGTTTGCCAGCCTTCGCGGCCTGGTGGGGCAGCAACTGACCTTGACCGCCGAGCAGCGGCAGGAGGCCACCGCGGCGCTCGACCGGCTGTTCGTGGCTCTCACCTCGGCGACATCGACGATGGGGGACGTGAGAGCCGCGCAGCAGGCGTTGAAGGAGGCGTTCCCATGGCTGGCTGAGCCGGTGAAGAGCTTGATGAACACGCCCGCTGCGCTCCAGATGCTGGGTCAGGTCGCGTCGCGGTCCATCTAATATGCCGAGGACACCCCGGCTGAACTTGTTCCTATTCGCTGTCTATGCCCTGGCGACATTGGGCGTGCTCGTCGGCGCGTTCGTGTCCCCCGGCTTCCGGGCCATAGCCTACGCGCCCCTCAGAGATCTCATCATCCCGCCCCCGAAGCCGATCGTCCTAGACGTCCTTTACTCCACAGAGAAGGCGGCCTGGATTGACGAGGGCGTCCGGCGATTCTTGACCTCGGGTCCCAGGGTAGAGGGGCGGCCTATCGACATTGAGCTGAGCAAATCTGGATCGCGCGAGATGTATCTGGCGGTGCTCGATGGCGATGTAGAGCCCGACCTGATCAGCCCGGCCAGTATGCTCCAGATCTCATTGCTGGAGGATCTTTCTGCGGCCCGGACGGACCGGTTTGGGGGGCCGGTGGTGGATCGAAGGGACACAGGGACGTGTCGCCCGGTCCTGAACACGCCGGTGGTTCTGGTTGCCTGGGAGAATCGAAGCGACGTCTTGTGGGGCGGCAATCCCAACGGACAGCTGTGGCTCCGTCTCCACGAGGCGGTCACTCGAGAGACCTGGGAGGTATACGGGCATCCTGAGTGGGGCTTCATCAAGTTTGGTCAAACGAATCCACTGAAATCCAACAGCGGGTTTCAGTCCTTCCTGCTGATGACGTATAACTACGCGGAGAAGAGCAGCGGTCTTTCGAATGAGGACATTCTGGATGCAGGCTATCAAGCGTGGTATCGGGAGTTTGGCCGGAACGTGACCCAATTCGGGGACAGTACCGGGACGTTCATGGAGGAGATCGTAGCCTACGGACCGAGTCGATACGATATCGTGGCGGTCTACGAGTCCACGGCCATCGAACACATCGACAATGCCGTGGCTCGCTACGGCTCCAGTCATGGGGGATTGCAGGTCATCTACCCGCCAGTGACCTCATTGAGCGATCACCCGTTCTGCGTGCTGGACGCGGAGTGGGTGGAGCCGGAGGAGGCCCAGGCGGCCAAGCGCTTTCTCGACTTTCTGACTGATCGGGAGATGCAGGAACTGGCGCTCCACTACGGCTTCCGCCCGGTCCACGAGGGCGTATCGTTGGATCAGCCCGGCAGTCCCTTCGGACGGTATGAAGGGAACGGGGTGCGCCTGAACCTCCCGGATCAAGTGGAGGTGCCAGCGGGGAATGTGCTGAATACACTGCTGGAATTCTGGGCCAGGAACGTGCAGCCGTAACGTGGATGAATGCTGGAGCCGCCGAGGATCGATGGACATCTTGAAGCGGCGGGAGACTATGGGCCGCAACTGGAGCTGTGTGGGCAAAGAACTAGGTCGGATCGGGACGAGGCACCAGATACTCCGCTCGATGAAAGGGAATGGGTTGATGAGAAGAGGACTGAGTTACCTGGCCTTGGCGACCATGGTGTCGGTCGTCCTGTTGACTGGGTGTGGCAATCTCCCTCTGCCAGGCGGAAAGAGGGTCACCATCACCATGATCTACGGCTCTGAGAAGGAGGCGTGGCTGGTTCCTTTGATAGAGGTCTTCAACAGCGAAGGTCACGAGACGGAGGCAGGCGCGACGATCTTCGTCGAGGCCACGCCGATGGGATCGATTGTGTCGGGTGACAGGATCGTCGAAGGGACCTTGAAGCCGACCGTGTGGAGTCCTGCATCGTCGGCCTACGTCCCGGTCACCAACGCTAGCTGGCTGCAGAAGCACGGGGAGGACCTCGTCGTCGGTACGCCGAACGATCTGGTGCTCAGCCCTGTGGTGATCGCCATGTGGCGGCCTATGGCGGAGGCCCTGGGCTGGCCGGGCGAATCCCTGGGCTGGGCGGATATCGCGGCGTTGGCAACGTCTGAGGGCGGTTGGGCTGGCTACGGCTATCCCGAGTGGGGCTCGTTCAAGTTCGGGCACACGCATCCGGATTTCAGCAACAGTGGTCTCATCTCTGTCATTGCCGAAGCCTACGCAGCTGCCGACAAACCTCGTGACCTGACGCTGGCCGATCTCCAGGATCCGGAGTTGAAGGCCTTCATGGCGGATGTCGAAAGCAGCGTGATCCATTACGGCGAGAGCACCGGCTTCTTTGCCACCAGGATGTTCGAGCGGGGGCCCTCCTACCTGAGTGCGGCGGTGATGTACGAGAACTTGATTGCGGCCCAGGAGGCGAAGCGAATACGAGGAGAGAGCAATCAGCCCCCGGTGGTGGCGATCTACCCTGAAGAGGGAACGGCCTGGAGCAATCATCCTTACATCATACTGAACGCGCCCTGGGTGAGCGACGAGCAGCGCGGGGCTGCCGAGATCTTCGAGGCGTACCTCCTGGCGGAGCCTCAGCAGCGGCTCTCGGTGACGTACGGTTTCCGTCCATCCGACCCGGGGCTGCCGCTTAGCACGCCCCTCGACCTCGAGCACGGGGTCGACCCGACCGAGCCGAAGACGGTCCTGGAGGTTCCGTCGGCAGAGGTGGTCGTCGGCGTTCAGGAGCTATGGCGGTCCGAGGTGAAGAAGCCCGTCGACGTGGTCGTGGTGATGGATACGTCGGGGAGTATGGAAGGGAAGAAGATCTCCTCGGCTCGTTCCAGCCTGGTCGATTTCATCGATCTCATGGACGATCGGGATCGGCTGCAGGTGATTCTCTTCAGCGACGAGATGATCACGCTGACCGAGCTGTCGCCGCTGGCTGAGAAACGCCAGGAGGTGCGAAATCGTGTCTCGGGCGTCATCGAGGGAGGCGACACGAAGCTCTATTCGGCGGTGGAGTTTGCCTATCGCGAGTTGGATGCTCATGGGGATCCCGACCATATTCGGGTCATCGTTGTCCTGACCGATGGTCAGGATACGGCTTCGCCGATCACGTTGCCGGAGCTGACGGCCCGGATCGGGGCTCAGAGTGAGAGCGGCGATGCCACGAAAATCTTCACCATCGCGTTTGGTCGCGCGGCTGACCGGGAGATTCTCCAGCAGATTGCCGAGATCACCGGTGGCAGGCAGTATGACAGCGACCCGGAGACGATAGGGGAGATCTATGCCGAGATCGCCACGTTCTTCTAGGACGGTCGGCCGGGGGTGCCGGCTGCCCATTGGCAGGCGGACCATCTCTTATGCTGCCGACAGCGAGGGCAACCCGTGACTGGTCGATCTCCCCTGCTGGCCGGTCTGACCCACCCGTTGAACGTCCTGGCACTCGGCACGTCGGCGATGGCTGGGCTGGTGTCAGCGTGGTGGCTCTTTCCGGTCGGGCTCGTTGTATGGCTCATTATGGTACTCTCCGTCGCTCGTGATCCCTCGCTGCGTATGAGCCACGAGATGCGGCGTCGGGAACCGCTGGCTCGCCGGCTGCAGAATCGCTTCGATCGACTCGAGCGGTCACAGGTCAGCATCTTCAACAGTCTCGCCTCGGCGCCTCCCGGAGTGGCGCGTGCTCTTCGGCCGGTACAGGCCGAGGTCAAGGACGTGGTTGATGAGGCGCACGCTCTCTGTCGGCGAATGACGGCCCTGGAGAACTACCGTCTGGTGACGGAGTCGCGGGGCGACCTGGAGGCCGAGGTCCATCAGTTGGATTCGATGATCGAGCGTAGCCAGGACACGATCACGCGGCAGGAGTACGAGGAATCGCGGCGTGCCCTTACACGGCGCGGCGAGAAACTGGAAGCGGTATCCACACAGCTCGACCGGGTTGAAGCGCAGTTGATCAGCCTCTCCAATGAGATGGAGGGGATCATGACGGAGGTCGTCCGGTTGCAGGCGGGTGGTTCGGAGGAGGCTATGCAGGGTGTACCAGCTTTGGTGGAGAGGCTCCGCCAGGAGAGGGCCGAGCTTCTAACCTGTCATGGAGACCGTGCCGCCCCGCGAGCGGCGGAGCCGATCCAGCAAACGTGATGCCCGGTTGTCGTGTGGTCAGCGGTTCTTGGGCCTTGGTCACCAAGACGTCGGGTCAGCGGGCCACGCGCCAGAGGGGTTTTTCGAGGTGATGGGAGCCAAGATGTGCAACTCAGATACACACATACGAAAGGATGGCGAAGGCCTATGAGAAAGCTCGTCGACACAGGCATCAGGTACGTCCTCTTCCTGAGTGCGCTGGCCTCAGTGTTCATTGTCTTTCTGATCCTGCTTTTCACACTGCGCGAGGCCCTGCCCGCGTTCCGGGAGTACGGGGTGGCTCCCATGCTCACGGGCACGGTCTGGCGGCCTCAGGAGGATCAGTTGGGTATTCTGTCGATGATTGCAGGTTCCCTCCTGGTGACGCTGGGATCGGTTATCCTCGGCGTCCCCCTGGCCATGGGAGGCGCGATCTTCCTGGCCGAGGTTGCCCCGCCTGCGGTTCGGGAAATCGTGCGGCCGGCCGTGGAACTTCTGGCAGGTATCCCTTCGGTTGTCTACGGCCTGTTTGGAATGGTGGTGCTGGTGCCTGCTGTGAGAAGCACCTTCTCGGTGCCCGGTAACTCTGGGTTCAATCTGCTGTCGGCGTCGATGGTGTTGGCGGTGATGGTCCTGCCGACGATCACCAACATCGCTGAGGATGCCATCCGCGCCGTGCCCCGGGACTTCAAGGAGGGCTCCCTAGCTTTGGGGGCGACGCGTTGGCAGACGATCGTGCGGGTGACGCTGCCGACGGCAAGGTCGGGCATTATCGCCGCCATCATTCTGGGCGTGGGGCGGGCGTTAGGAGAGACGATGGCGATGATTATGGTCATTGGCAACTCCATCCGCATGCCGGGGCCACTGAGCCAGAATCCGCTGACGCTGTTTCTGAGCCAGGCGAGGACGCTGACGGGCAACGTTGCTGTCGAGATCAAGTACGCCACCGGGCTGCACGAGGATGCGCTTTTCGCGACGGGGGTCGTGTTGTTCATACTGATCATGCTGGTGAATGGATCGGCGCGGCTTCTGATCCAGCGGGGAGGAGCGGAATGAGTGAAGGCACAGCAAGACCGACAACTATGACCCGAGAGGATGTTACGTTTCGCAGGTTGGTCCAGCTCGCCGTCTCCCAGCGAGAAGAGACGTCGCGAGCAAAGGTCAACCTGGCGCGCCGGCACCTGATACAGCGGGCGGCCTTTGGTCTACTCTGGCTCTCTGGTATGGCGGCGGTGGCCATCCTGCTCGCGGTGGTTGGCTATGTCGTGGTGCAAGGGGCGAAGGTCGTGAACCTGGAGTTCTTGACGACGCCTCCAGCCGGCGGGCTGGCGACATCGGACGTGGGGGGCATGTCGACGACGATTGTGTCGACGGTCTACCTGGTCTTCTGGACCATCGTGTTCGCCGGTCCGCTGGGCATCCTCGCTGCGATCTACCTCGTGGAGTATGCGGAGGAGATGGAGGGCGGCAGCGGCCTGGTTCCCATCATTGTGAGTGTAGTGAGGTTTGCGGTCGAGATTCTCGCTGGTGTTCCGTCCATCATCTTTGGCCTGTTCGGGTACGCTCTTTTTGTGTCCGCGGTGGCCTTGGGCTGGAGTTTCTCGCTGCGCTCGGCGGCCGCGACGGGTGCCTGCCTGGTCTTGCCGGTGATTATCCGAGCTAGCGAGGAGGCGATCAAGGCTGTTCCCCGCTCGTACCGTGAGGCGAGTCTTGCCCTGGGGGCTACGAAGTGGCAGACGGCCTGGAAGATCGTCCTGCCGGCGGCTGCACCAGGCATCATCACCGGCATCGTGCTGAGCGTGGGCCGCGTTGTCAGCGAGACGGCGGTCTTCTTCGTGACCTTTGGCGGCACCGTGCGCGCCCCAGACACGGTCTTCGATCTCAGCTCTCCAGGCAGGTCGATGGCACTCCACGTCTACTACCTGGCCATGGAGACTCGGGCCTTCGACAAGGCGATGGGAACGGGTGCGGTACTGATTCTTACGATTATTCTGATCAATTTGCTGATCAACATTGTATCACGACGCCTAACTGCGAAGTTGAAGGGGAGATAAATGGAGTTCCAGGACGTCAAGCTGGAGACGAAGGCATACAGCCTGTACTACGGCGACTTCAGGGCGCTCAAGAGCGTCGACATCCAGATCCCAAGGAATGCGATCACGGCCATCATCGGCCCGTCAGGTTGCGGCAAGAGTACCTTCCTGCGGACCTTCAACCGTATGAACGACTTGATTTCGGGCGTGCGGGTAGACGGTGATGTCTTCATCGATGAGCACAACGTGTTCGCGATGGATCCCGTGGAGTTGAGATTCTGCGTGGGGATGGTGTTTCAGCGGCCGAATCCCTTTCCAAAGTCGATATTCGACAACGTGGCCTACGGACCGCGTTCCCACGGAATCCGCGATCGGGCGGAGTTGGCCGAGATCGTGGAGAAAAGCCTCCGCGGAGCGGTGCTTTGGGACGAGGTGAAGGACGATTTGAACAAGTCCGGCCTGGCCCTCTCGGGTGGCCAGCAGCAGCGGCTCTGTATCGCGCGGGCACTGGCCGTGGAGCCCGACGTCATCTTGATGGACGAGCCGGCCTCGGCGCTGGATCCGGTGGCGACGCTGAAGATCGAGGAGCTGATCCAGCAGCTGAAGAGGGAGTATACGATCGTCATCGTGACACACAATATGCAGCAAGCAGCCCGCGCTTCGGACTACACAGCGTTCTTCATGATGGATGAGGACCGGGCTGGCTACCTGGTGGAACACGGGCCTACCCAACGGATGTTCACGAATCCCCAGGAGGAGATCACAGAACGGTATATTACGGGCCGGTTCGGCTAGGAGGACTCGCACGTGACAAAGAAACCAAGGGTCTTGTTCTTGTGCATAGAGAACCGCGCTCGAAGCCAGATGGCTGAGGCCTTCTTGCGAGCGTATGCTGGCGATCAGTTTGAGGTCTACAGCGCCGGGTTCGAGCCTTCCTCCATTCATCCAATGGTCTACGAAGTTATGGAAGAGGTGGGCATCGAGCTGGAGGGACAGCGTAGCAAAGGGGTGGCTGAGTATTTCAACAAGGTGTACTTCGGTATCCTGATCACGGTCTGCGCTAAGGCGGAAGAGAGATGTCCTACATTCCCAGGGCTCGGTGAGCGCCGCTACTGGCCGGTTGAGGATCCTGCGGCTGTGGAGGGCAGCGAGAAGGAGAAGCTGGAGGCGTTCCGACGGGCACGGGACGAGATCAAGGAAAGGATTGTGGATTGGCTGGAAAAGCGTAGTGATGGAGAGGCCGCGTAATGGATAAGGGAAGGGTGCTCTTTCTTTGTACAGGGAACTCGTGCCGCAGCCAGATGGCTGAGGGACTGGTGAATCATTTCTTAGGTGATCAATGGGCGGCCTTCTCGGCCGGCACCGCGCCATCGGGCTACGTCCATCCTTTGGCCATCGAGGCGATGGCCGAGCTCGAAATCGACATCTCTAACCAACAGTCCAAATCGGTGGACGAGTTCCGGGAACGAACCTTCGACGCGGTGATCACCGTCTGCGACGATGCGGCCGAGAACTGCCCTATCTGGCTCGGATCCGGACGCATGCGGCACATCGGATTCCCCGACCCGGCCGATGCCTCGGGAAACGAGGAGGAGCGACTTGGGGTCTTCCGCGAGGTGCGCGACGGTCTACGTCGTCAGGTCATCGAGTATCTGCGAGACGTCGAGGATGAGCTAGCGAGGGAAGAGGGGCCACATGGCACTACGTGAGAGCTTTGATCAGGAATTGCAGCGACTTCAAGACGCAGTGCTGAGTCTTGGCAGCCGGGTCGAGAGTGCGCTCGTCGAGTCAGTCAAGTGTTTGAAGGAGAGAGATCGCGAGCGAGCCCGTGACATCGTGGCTCAGGACCGCTTCATCAACGAGCGGCGATTTGAGCTGGAAGCTGATGCCCTGGCGCTCATCGCCACTCAGCAACCCATGGCGCGTGACTTGCGTACGATTGCTGCCGTCCTGGACATTACGTCAGAACTGGAGCGGATTGGGGATTACGCCAAAGGCATCGCGCGAATCAACCTCATGATCGACGGGGGGCCGCTGATCAAGCCCGTGATTCATCTGCCGCAGATGGCATGCAGGGCGAGCGACATGCTCCACGACTCCCTGGAGGCTTTCGCCCGTGGGGATGGGGAGATGGCCCGATCCATCCCGGAGCGGGACGATGAAGTGGACGCGCTCTATAATCGGGTCTACAGACAGCTGCTAGAGTTGATCATGGAGGACGGCAGCAGGATCGACCAGGCGAACTATTTGCTCTGGGCAGCGCATAATCTGGAGCGAGCGGCGGATCGGGTCACCAATATCTGTGAGCGGGTCATCTTCACCGTCACCGGCGAGATGGTGGAGATGGACATGGAGGAGACGGGCGTGGAGAGTATCGGATAGGCGGCAGGCAAGACGATCCTGTGTCCGTGCCCGCGCCCGTCGCCAAGCATTGTGTAGGCGACGCTCAGACCTAAGATCATCAGGGGCAGGTTGCGGATCGTTGACCATTTCTGGGGCGGCACGATGCCGTTCCACACATTGGCCGGCAGCACCATCAGGCCCAGGCACATTGCGCCGGCGAACCAGCCCGGTCCCGATCCATCCGAACGGTCTGTCAAACCGGACCCGCCAGACGAAGAGGATCAGCA
>Ga0180436_10003793_pt1 | contig 13748 bp, 11 predicted proteins | sample SS_ome_2_FD_132434 | JGI IMG/M metagenome (GOLD analysis project Ga0180436, IMG submission 132434) | Hypersaline lake sediment archaeal communities from the Salton Sea, California, USA - SS_3_S_2 metaG | ecosystem: Environmental > Aquatic > Non-marine Saline and Alkaline > Hypersaline >...
CAGTCATGAACCTATCTGACTGCCTTGAGGAAATCGCTTTCTTGATGAAACAGGCAATGGGCGCTGATAAATGCAAAGTTATTCTCGCAGAACAATTTGAGGAGATGGAAGATTTCGGTTTTCCATCAACTCTCGCCCAGTCAGCTATCACGGAAAAGTCTGCAGTTGTAATACCAGATATGGCCCAGAGCGACGCCGCTGAAGATAGCGAAAGTGCTACCCTCCTAAAGATAAAAAGTGCGCTATGCGTTCCTATCATGACCGAAAACGAGATCATCGGTTTAATCTACATGTACAAATCCAGGCCCGATTCGCGACCATTCACAAATACAGACCTCCAGGTCGCAATCGCCATAAGTCATCAGTCAGCGCTTACTATTCAACGAGTTAATTTGCTCAATAAGGTCCAGCAAGAACAAAGCCTACGTCAAATGTTCCAGCGTTTTGTCTCTCCACAGGAAGTTGATTACGTTCTCCGTGACTACGATCTCCATGGCACATTACCTGGATTAAAAGAAAGAGAGATTTCAGTCCTATTTGCTGACATTGCCGATTCCACTGGCCTAGCAGAAGCGATGGGCGCACAGGATTTCGGCAAGATGCTCAATAATTATTACCTTGGAATAACAGATATCATTTTCGGAAATAATGGCGTTGTTAGATATCTGGGAGATGGCGTATTATCTGTTTTTGGCATGTCAGATGAAAAGCTTAACCACAAATTAAAAGCTCTAGAATCTGGTATTGCTATAGTAAATCGAATGAAAAACCTGTCTAATGAATTTGATCAACCGATAAATCTTCGCCTCAGTGTAAAATCAGGCAGAGCGGTTGTTGGCTATGTTGGCACTAGTGAAAGAGTTGAGTTCACCGTTTTGGGAGATATGGTCAATGTTGCTAAAGGCATGAATCCCTTTGCTGGTCCTAACAAAATAGTAGTTGGCAACGAAGTCTATAAAACCCTTTCCAAAGATTTTAATATGTCTAAACTAGATTCGATCATCATCAAAGGACGAAAAGGTCATGTAAAGATATACGAAGTCAATTTAGAAAACCAATAGACTTTTCGTTTTCATTATACTGATACTAGAGCACCCGAGAGGGTGCTCTCTATTTTTTTATAAATCATTACCAATCGAGATGAATTAATGAGCACCGATCAACATTCAAAAGAATTGTCAGAAAAACAAGTGTTTTCAATCGCATCCGGCCATCTATTTCATGATCTTTATACATCGTTTCTAGCACCGCTGCTCCCCACCCTGATGGATAGTCTTTCCATAAACTTGACTGCCGCTGGTCTGCTTACCAGCATTTCAAGATTGCCATCTATCCTAAATCCATTTATAGGCTATTTAGCAGACAAAACAGGTGCTCGTTATTTTGTGATATTCGCCCCTGCTTTTACAGCAACTTTTATGAGTCTGATTGGCAGTACAAATTCTCCGATAGCATTAGGAATTTTATTATTTCTGGGGGGTGCAAGCTCCACAATATTCCATGCATCATCACCAGGATTAGTAGCAAAAGCGTCTGAAACCCGGAAAGGTTTTGGAATGAGTGTGTATATGGCTGGCGGTGGTATTGGCAGAGGTTTTGGTCCATTACTAGCAGTATGGGCATTGTCTTTCTGGGGCTTATCCGGACTTTGGCGGCTCATGTTCTTGGGATGGGGAGTAAGCATCATACTTTTCTTTCAGTTTCGTAATTTCGAATTCAAACCCAAAGAAAGATATTCCATTCGCAAGGATCTACCATTTTTCAAACGCTTCTTCATCCCCCTGGCTTTTGTGTTGATTTTACGTTCAGCGTTAACCGCATGCCTGAGCACATATTTGCCTGTTTTCATGGTTCAATCAGGCACCCCGCTCTGGTTAGCTGGGGCTGCACTTTCAATTCTTGAGATTTCAGGAGTAGTCGGTGCGCTCGTACTAGGGCCCTTTAGCGATAAAATCGGTCGTAAAAAGATCATCATTATTTCGATAATAGTTTCAGCGACTCTCGTACCAATATTCCTGCAATTGTCTGGCTGGGCAGTTTTTCCGATATTGATTTTGATAGGATTTTTTAGTATCTCGACCGGCACTATCTTTTTAGCCCTTGTCCAAGATAATTTTCAACATCATCGGGCGACTGGAAACAGTATCTATATTCTATTAAGCTTTCTATCAAACGCCTTGATGTTAATTGTCATCGGTTTGATCGGTGACAATTTCGGTCTCAGTCTCGCTTACTGGTTAAGCTCGTTTGCAGCACTTTTATCAATTCCTGTAATGCAGCTCTTGCCTTCATTCAACCCAGATGAGATCCCAAATGAATAACAAACCCAAGCTCACTATCCGAGGTATTTTGAGTACATGGTGGCCGTTAGCTATGAGCTGGTTTTTAATGGCGCTTGAATTACCTGCGTTAAGCGCAATTATCGCTCGACTTGCTGAACCAAAGATAAATCTTGCAGCGTATGGAGGGATCGTTTTCCCTTTAGCGCTGATCATCGAAGCGCCAATCATTATGCTCTTGGCAGCCTCGACCGCTTTGAGTAAAGATTGGGAATCGTATCGAAAGATCCGGAAGTTTATGCACACTACGGCTGGAATTCTCACAGCCCTCCATGTCGTCGTTGTAAGTACTCCTTTATATTTTCTTATAACCAGACAAATAATTGGTTCGCCTGAAGAAATCATTATCCCCGCCCGATATGGTCTGGCAATCATGCTTCCTTGGACCTGGTCAATCGCTTATAGACGTTTTAACCAGGGTGTTTTAATCCGTTTTGGTCACTCGATAATTGTGGGCCAGGGCACATTTGTTAGATTGGCTGCCGATGTTATCATTCTCGCAATTGGCTTTGTAATCGGCTCAATTCCCGGGATAGTTGTTGCCACAGCAGCTGTTGCAGCTGGAGTGGTGAGCGAAGCAATTTTTATTGGTATCAAAGTTAAACCCGTGATCAAAAACCAGCTCTGTAACGAGCCTGAGTTAAATCCGCCCTTAACAAAAGCTTCATTTCTTCGGTATTACATCCCCCTAGCTCTAACATCGCTAATTACTCTAATTTCACAACCTTTGATCAGCACTGCACTAAGCAGGATGCCCATGGCCTTAGATTCTCTTGCTATCTGGCCCGTTCTTTCCGGTCTTCTTTTTATTTTTCGCGCCCCAGGTGTTGCCTACAATGAGGTCGTGGTCACCCTGCTAAACAATCCAAACTCCTACCGCAAGTTAAGGAAATTTGCTATTATCTTAACTTCACTGACGTCTATGCTCCTCCTCACAATAACAATCACTCCGCTTTCCACGATCTGGTTTATTAGAGTTTCCGCTCTACCTGCCACATTGATCGCTCTTGGAAATACTGCCCTTTGGTTTAGTTTACTAATTCCAGGCGCTAATGCGCTCCAAAGTTGGTATCAGGGCATCCTTTTGCAATCAGGAAAAACGAAGGGTATCACTGAAGCAGTTGTTATCTTCTTGCTGGTTACTATTGCGACATACATAGCAGGCATCATACATGGCAAATATCCGGGAATATATGTAGGAGCGCTAGGGTTCTCATTAGGCATGGTCTGCCAGGCTGCGTGGCTAAAATATAAAAGCAAAGATGCAACACTTGAATATACCCGTTCTTCTTAAAACAAAAACACTTTCAGCAAGAAAGTGTTTTATCAGCTCCCCGGGCGGGATTCGAACCTGCAACCTATCGGTTAACAGCCGACCGCTCTACCATTGAGCTACCGGGGAATTTTTACTGCGGCAAGATTATAAACAGAGATCATAGGCGTGTCAAGCCAATCCACTATGGGTTTATAAATTTTTAATTGATACCATTGGTTAATCAAGATATTTTCAATAATATTATTTTGATTTTGCAGTTATGATAAGACCTTATATTTGACGGAAAACTTGCTTAAATGTATAATCCCTTAGGTATTCAAATCCAATTGGGGTATTAATGGCATTAAAAGGTAACCTGAGAGACTTTTCTTTTTCTCAGCTATTGAATCTAATCAGTCTGGCAAAAAAGACTGGGACTCTTCAAGTTCACGGTCCCGAAAAAGCCGCGTCGATTTCATTTGAATCCGGCAAATTAAGCTATGCACAGAATAGCAAAAAAGACCATGGACTCGCAGCAATTCTGCTCCGCAGTGAAAAGCTCACCGATAAACAATACCAGGTTATCAAAGACAAAGCCAACAATATTGGAGACAAGGAATTGGGATTGATGTTAATTAATTCCAATTATGTCACCCAGGACGAGATCCTTGCCAGCCTAAAACAGGAATTTGTCTCTACCGCCAATGATCTTTTCACCTGGGAAGAGGGTATTTTTCATTTCGAAAATAACCTCGAACCATCTTCAACCAAGATCTCTCTATTAATTAGTTTGGAAAACATCATAATCGAAGGTTCCAGACAGTTACAAGAAATGGAGCGCCTGCAAGATGAAATTCCGAGTCTTGATATGGCTCTAAAGTTTACAGAAAATCCTGGAACAAATATTCGCAATGTAAATCTAAGCGTCAAAGAATGGCGAGTTGTTTCTTTTATCAATCCCAAGAATTCAATGAAACAAATTGCAAAAACGACAAAACTGGACGATTATGAATTCAGAAGGATTGTTTATAGCTTGATCCAAGCTGGCTTAGTTGAGATCATTCGCCCAGAAGGCGTTGCTCCACCTGCACCCAAGGTTCCTACTCTCCCAGTGGAAGGAGCGGAAGAACAGAAATCCCTCGTCAACCGGCTTATCACCCGGATACGTTCTTTATAAGTATAGAAATTGTAATTATCGCTCCAAAGGGAAGCACCCTATGCAAACCGTTAAAATGGTTGTCACTGGTCCATTCAGCTCCGGAAAAACTCAATTCATTCAAACCGTGAGTGAAATTGACGTTGTTGCTACCGAAAGGAAGATCTCATCCGAATCAGAAAGAATCAAAGAGACCACAACGGTTGCTATGGACTTTGGCAGGATCACGGTTGATGACGATTTGGTCTTGTATCTCTTCGGAACCCCCGGTCAGAAACGATTTGACTTCATGTGGGAAATACTTTCGGAAGGAATGCTTGGCTTTGTTGTGATGGTTGATAGCTCCAGGCCTGAAACTTTCAGAGAAGCCCGACGAATTCTTGAAACTTTTCGCGCTTATGCCCCAACTCCCTACGTTGTGACCGCCAACAAACAAGATTTAGAAGATGCCTGGGATCCTGAAGACATGCGTATCGCTCTCAGACTTGCTCCCGATGTCAAGCTTCTTCCTTGCACCGCGACAGATAGAGAGTCTGTCAAAAACGCTCTACTTGAGCTTCTTTACAGCATTCTTGAAAGAATGGATTCAGAGTAAGCAAGCCCTACTGCCAGAATCAAAAAACAGGCCTTTTTCCTCGATGGCCTGTTTTTTTATTATTTTCTTAGGTCTTTATACTCGTATAAGATAGACCAGACACGTCTCGCGGCTTCGATTTGGATACTTAATGACATTTTTGAATCCCCCCTTGTTCGATCAGCAAAGTAAATCGGAATTTCACTAATTGAAAAACCGCTCAAGTGTGTGATGTAGGCCATTTCAACTTGAAATGCATACCCTTGAGATTTTACACGATCTATGGGAATTCCCAGCAACGTATCCCTTCTCCAGGCTCTAAATCCCCCAGTTACATCCTGTATCGGCATCCGAAGAATCACCCTGGCATAAAAATTTCCAAACGAAGACAATCCTTTACGCCAGGCAGCCCATCTATCATCCAGACTTCCTCCAGATACATACCTTGATCCCAAAACCATATCTTTTTCTTTTAGTCCTTCAAGAAGGTTTATTACCTTCTCAGGGTTATGAGAAAAATCGGCATCCATCTGAACGATTTGGTCTGCGCCTCGTTCCAGACAGTGTTTAAAGCCTTCCAGATACGCTGTGCCCAATCCCTTTTTCCCTTCTCTGTGTAAGACAGATATCCTATCAGGATATTGTTGTTTTAGTTTGTCAGCAATATCCCCTGTCCCGTCTGGGCTGTTATCATCTACCACAAGGATATTCAAATCAGGAATATTCAGATCAAAAAGAGACTTAATGATCAGCGGTAAATTTTCTTTTTCGTTATAAGTTGGGATAACTATCGATGTTTTCATATTTTCTTTAGTAAAATAAACTATTCTACGGGTGTTTTCAAGATTTCGAACTCACATACTTGGTCTCCAAGAGCAATACACTTTGTCTCGGTGATATTGAATTCTTTTCCTCCCGAAACCCAATGCATTCCTTCTTTCAGCAAACCAACCATGTAATAACAGACGGCATGGTCCTCGCCAGATCTTCCCCAACAGATTGGACAGCGTTTGATATGATACAAGAAATGTTCTTCTGTTTCTTCAAGAGAAGTTATCTGATCACTTTTTTCTGAAAAAATCCTGGCCATAGCCTCTAAACCGAATTTGATCTTTTTCTGTATAGGCAAAATCCGAAAAGCCGTGTCCCCTACGCCTGCTAATTCGCCGTAATTTTTAAGAACATCATCAAAAGTTGTTCTTCCGATCCTTAAGGCCAAACCCCTTCCACCCCTTTCTCCATAAATCTCCTCAAGAGATTTATTAATCCTGGAAAAATAGGAAAAATCAAAAGCCCTCTCCATGTTATCAGGGGGCATATCCTTCCCCAGTGAAGGTAAGTGAGTGAAATTTAGTATTGTTAATAACCCATTATCTCCAGCAATTTCTCTGATGGACTCGAGATAAATCCTGGCAAACTTATTGGTATTATAAAAACCACTTTCAGGGATATTTTTCATAATTAAGAGTAACCTGTTAGATCAATTCAGATAACGCTTCAGCAGTCCTTTTAATGTCCAGAAATATCAATCCAAGCTTGGCATTAACGCTGGCCATAACTGTTAATACTGCATCTTGACCTACAGAAGTCAGCAAAACATAACCGTTATCACCCCTTATATAAACTTGATCTAAATCACCTCGCCTGAGCTCAATTGATATCCTTTCCCCCAAAGACAGCATTGCGGCAGACATAGCAGATACCCGATCCTCTTCAACGCTCCCGGGCAGAGCAGATGCGATAATCAACCCATCTATACTAACTACTGCAGACGACTGAATATCAGGGGATGATATTTGCAATTTCTTCAATTCTTCCACCATTTGTTTAGATCTGGATCCAGGCAATAGCCACTCTCCCTGCAATAAATTCGCAAAAATCATAATTATTGAAATAACCTAAAAAAGGTTAACATAATGGTATAACTGTGTCAAGCAACACACCTTACTAATAACTGACAGCTGAAAAAATCCAAAATCACGCATAATATTTTTTATATCAATTCACAATTTTTACTATTAACGTTTCTATCAGGACAAATTTATGGATATCTTTACTAAATGCACGAATTATTCAGTAGTACGTGATGCCCAGGCATCGGGTCTTTATCCCTATTTTATCCCCCTCGCAGAAAGCGAAGGAACGGTTGCTGAGTACAAAGGTAAGAGCTTGATAATGTGCGGTTCAAATAACTATCTGGGATTGACCACTCACCCAGAGGTTCAGGAAGCAGCCAGAGAGGCTATTTCCCGCTTTGGCAGCAGTTGTACAGGTTCCAGGTTTCTCAATGGCACATTAGAGCTACACGAACGCCTCGAGAACGAATTAGCAGACTGGGTTCAAAAAGAGAAAGCCTTGGTATTTTCAACTGGAATGCAGGTAAATCTCGGTACCATCAGCTCCTTGGTTGGCAGAAAGGAATATGTTATTTTGGACAGGGAAGACCATGCAAGCATTGTCGATGGCGCGAGATTGAGTTACGGAGAATTGATCCGTTATAAGCACAATGATATGTTAGACCTAGAAGGTAAATTATCTCGCCTTCCATCCGATAAGGGAAAACTGCTTGTAGTTGATGGTTTATATAGCATGGAGGGAGATATAGCACCTTTACCAGAAATTGTCCCCCTCTGTAAGAAATTTGGTGTGCGCCTAATGGTTGACGATGCCCATGCTGTCGGCGTCCTCGGAGGAGGTCGTGGAACTGCCGCTCACTTCGGTCTGACAGACGAAGTGGATTTGATCATGGGAACCTTCAGTAAGTCTTTCGCATCCATTGGCGGTTATCTTGCAGGTGATTTGGATGTTATAGATTATGTCAAACACAACGCTCGTTCATTAATATTCAGCGCCAGCATTCCAGGACCCAATGCAGCTGCTGCCATTGCAGCTCTTAATATTATGCGCCGTGAGCCAGAAAGGATTGAGCGAGTTAACAAGATTGCTGATCGAATGCGTAAAGAATATCAAATCCTCGGTTTTGATATCGGTTTCTCAGAAACTCCCGTAATCCCAATCATAATTGGTGATGATACGCTAACACTTCAAGCCTGGAAAATGCTCTTTGAAAATGGTCTTTTTGTAAATCCAATAATCAGTCCAGCCACTCCTCCTGGCAGGCAGCTTTTACGGACGAGTTATATGGCAACCCATACAGACGAGCAGCTCGATCGAGTTCTCATAATTTTCGAAAAAGTTGGTAAAGAACTTGGTTTAATCCAGTAAGTTACTTTCTACACCCAATGCCCGCGCCAGAACATATAAGTATTCAGGCGATATTGAATCCAATTCCGTAATTATTTGGAGCCATTAATGACACTTAAGCTATACCACGAAGATAGTTATCTCAATAAATTCACAGCCAGGGTCTCCCAATTCGACCAGGATAATAATGGCTTAATTCTGGACCAGACGGCGTTTTATCCTGGCGGGGGAGGACAGCCGAATGATAAAGGTAAATTTAGCTATCCACCAGGTTCAATCCCTATAGAAAAAGTAAAAATGGTTAATGGTCAAATTGTTCATTATTTGCCGCCAGGAACAACACCGCCTGACATAGGTACATTGCTAGATTTTGAAATTGATTGGGATTTCCGTTATCAATTGATGCGAACTCATACAGCAATGCATATCTTGTGCGGCACAATTTTCCGAGATTATGGCGCATCTGTTACCGGCGGAAATATGACTCCACTCCAAGGAAGAATGGACTTTGAATTTGCTTCACTCCAAAAAGAACTTGTCCAATCGATTGAGGATGCTGTTAATAGCGAGATCGATAACGCATTACCAGTGTCTTGGCGAAGCATCCCGCGCGATGAGGCCTTTCAGATCCCAGATTTGATCCGCACTAAAATAAATCTGCTTCCAAAACATATTGAAGAAGTTCGTGTTGTAGAGATAAAAGGTTTGGATCTGCAAGCTGACGGGGGTACTCACGTGAAAAATACCAGCGAGGTAGGAAAGGTTAGGATCAAGGATTACAAAAGCAAGGGACGAGATAATAAGCGCATCTATCTTGAGATCTTTTCCCAATAAGGTTTAAATTGAATATCAATCGCCAACGTTGGGTTGCTGTTGCAATATTCTTTTTATTTATGCTTCTCCATCAAACAGACAGATTATTAATCGGGCCCTTGACTTCTCCTATCATGGAAGAGTTCAATCTATCTGAATTCCAAATGGGAGGAATCGTTACCGGTTCGCTCATTCTAGGCAGTATTTTTTATCCGATTTGGGGTTTTCTATACGATCGATTTGCCAGGCCAAAATTATTGTCTCTTGCTTCTTTTGTCTGGGGAATCACAACCTGGTTAAGCGCGATTGCACCCACGGCGAGATTATTCTTGATATCACGCGCTTCTACAGGTATTGATGATTCCAGTTATCCCGGTATCGGAACCTTGATCTCTGACTATTTCCCACCTAAACAACGCTCGATGATTTTTGGTTTTTTACAGATTTCAATTCCGCTAGGCTATTTACTCGGTCTTTTTCTAGCGTTAAATTTCTCCCCCCGTTATGGTTGGAGAGCCATCTATTTATTTACTGGATTAATAGGGGTAATATTATCTCTTTTGATCTATTTTGGAGTTAAAGACACACCAAGAGGTTCGAGTGAACCTCAATTTTCTTCAATCAGTGACCTCGAAACCCCTAAGGTTCAGTGGAAAGATATACCCGGTTTATTGAAGATCCGAAGCTTACGTAATTTTTTCCTTCAAGGTCTTATAGGTGTGCTTCCCTGGCAAGTTATTACGTTCTGGTCATTCAGGTATTTGGAAGTAGAAAGGAACTATTCTCCCGAGACGATATCATCGACTATGGTTCCGGCAATCCTGATGATTGGTGCAGGATATTTTCTTGGTGGAGTTTTTGGAGATCTTGCCTATAGGAAATTCAAGACCGGCAGATTGATCGTTTCTGTTGCTGGCATAATACTAGGTGCAATTCTTTTGACAATTGCCTTGTCTGTACCTCTGGAAAACATATCCACCTTCAGAATACTACTATCTCTTACTTGTTTTTTTATACCCCTTGCCTCTCCCAATATCGCCACCTCGGTATATGATGTGGTGCTTCCTGAAGTCCGGAGCACTGCAACGTCTATCCAGTATTTCCTTGGAAATATCGGTTCTGCCTTTGCCCCATTATTGGCCGGCGCGATCAGCGAAATCTCATCCCTTCACACCGCACTCCTGACAATAAGTTTATCTGCCTGGTTGATCACAGCTTTAATTTTGGGAATTGGAACATTCCATTTTCCAAAAGATATGGACAACATGCATTCTGTTTTGGAAGATCGAGCTCTGAGAAATATCAGTTAATTCTCTTTTTCTTTCGTGAAATCAATCCCGCGCTAATAGTGAAAATCAAACATAAGAAAGTGACCCCAGCGCCCAGATAAAAAGAATTAGGGCGATAAATTATTTCCACAATATGTTCACCCTCCGGAACACACACAGCCTGAAATAGATAATTTGCTCTATTTACTTCTACTTCCTGCTTTCCGTCAATTACAGCTACCCAACCCGGATACCAGGATTGTGACCAAGTCAGCCAACTATCTCTATCAAGATCATACTTAACTTTGATATATCCAGGAGCTTTTTCACTTACGCTAACATCTCCAGCGCTTCCATTCTGGCAATTATTTTCAGAATCTCCCTGCATCGAATTCAATATCAGATTTCTCGCGAGGTCAAATTTTTCCTCAATGATATTATCAAGAACCTCCTGGTCATTCTCCGAAATTTCAACCAAATCGTTTACTCTGACTTCGCTAAACGAGCCATCTAACCTGATATCCACCTTGTTGATAGTTCCATCTTCCCCAGAGAGTATTTGCCCAATATTCATGAGTCCGGTCATTGGGTGTTGATAGAGATTATCCAATTCCTCATATTCAGATAGCCAGGTTTGATAACGCGATGGCACTAATGGATCAAAATTATTCACTATCTCCATGCGTTGGAGCATTGGCAGGTTTGGCAGAAGATCTAGGTGCATTTCTTCCCATGGTACTTCAGGCGAGAACGATTCGAACCTAAAATATTTATCGAATTTGATATCATATTCCAGGCCTGATGTCATGTAGGTTCTCGTTCCTTTTCCTTCGCGTGCAGTCACATCATAAAATTCGATCTCAACGCTCGGGTTTAAGTCCCAACCAGCAACTATCAGGTCGGCCACAATAAAAATAACTATTAATCCACTCCAGACATTGTAATTTTGTTCCTGTTCCTTATCGGGTTGAAACAGGATTAGTAGTGCAGTTCCCAATCCGTAGATTCCAGCTAAACCGATAGGAACAAAAAAGGTTGTCTTAACACCTTCTAGGAATTTCCAACCAATAAGCGATCCACCGACAACAGCGATACATCCCGCGGCAGCCAAACGAATCCAATACTTCCTTTTACCTTTCACTTGTGTTAATTGGTCGATTCCTATTCCAGCTAAAATTGCCAATGATACTACTGCCCATATGCTGAATCTAGTTGGCGCCTGAAAGAATCCAAAAGTTGGTACGTGTCGATACAAGAACGGAAACAGTTTGGTATTATCTCCCAGCGCTAGCAGGAAACTGACAAATATTATTCCACTCAATAAAAAGATCAGTCTTCGGTTGTTGGTCGAAAGAATATGAGTATCTTTTTTCCATATTAAATAAAACGCTCTGATCACAATCCCTATTGCTATTAGTATAGGGAGCATACCTATATAAATCGCATCTTCCCAATAATTGGCATACCCCCAATAATTACCTGTGCCAGGATTGCCAAATAGGTTGGGGACTATTAGAGTAAGGAACCGCCAGGGCCAAAATGAATATGTCATAGCCTCAGCGTAGCCGTATTCTCCTGACCTTTGGGATTGAATCAGGTACTCTAAGGTTGGCAAGAGCTGAATTGCGCTCAATCCTGCACTTAACAAACCGGCAAGGATATATTTAGAAGTAGATTGCAATACATTTTTAATTATGTCTTTATCAATATATTTATTGATAGCCAGGAAAAGTGTCCAAACACCTCCCAGCAGAATCGAATACCAGGCTGTCTGTGCATGTCCAGCTAACAACTGAAGCGCTATCACAATGCTTAGGGACCAAAAAGCATTTTGCTTTTTGTTCACCAATCGAAGACTATAAAGCAGTATCCAGGGCAGCCAGGCAACAGCCGCATTTATACTAAGGAAACTTGAACGGGCAACTAAATATCCAGAAAGCGAAAAAGCTAGCCCGCCCACTATTTGAGCGAGTTTACTCAATTCCAGCTCCTCCAACAGTTTTGCTATACCTAACCCGCTCCAAATTAGGTGGAAAACAACTACAAGAGTCACGCCCCAACTCATCAATTTTATGCCGGCAATGGCATAAAGCAACAGCAGGATCCAGTAAGGAGGATAGAATATGGCCGACTGGTAATTAGCCGCCATCGGAGCCCCCATACCTACCCAAGGGTTCCACAGAGGTATCTGTCCTCTAAGCAAAGTATCCCAGGCAAAATCCCACCAGGGTATGAATTGGGTAGATACAGTTCCCCAGATTAGCGCCTTACTGGTGAAAATTATCGGTGCAAATAGAATAATAGGCGCAAGAATTATTGGTAAACGTGTTTTAGACAGTAACTGTTTCATTTTGACGTTTATCATTTATCTAAATAGTCCACTTCATAAACTGAATAATCACCATTAGTATAGATCGGGATCAGGCAATCATAATCTTCAGGTTCCACTTTCCATTTGCTTTTTTCTTCTGGACCCCAAAATAGATAATCGGTTTTGAGTTCCATGAACATTCTTCTGCAATCCTCTAAGTTTAGCTCTCTTTCGTAAAATATAGCCGAAACTTCTGTTTCAATATTGTTTAATCCAATTGTTTCAGGTCCATGCCCCATAACAACTTTGATCGGTGCCCAGGCAGGTAAATTATTTCCTATTTCAAAGGTAGATAAGAAAACAGAATCTTTATCCAAGTTTTTAGCGATAAAGTCGTACACCTGAACCTCTTCAGCCGGTCTAAATGCTGGTTCGGATGGATTAGTCGATACCATGATTGATCCAACTAAAATAAAAAGTGTTGATGGTAATAAAAGCGCCATAATTCCTTGAATGGCTACTGGAATTTTACCTTCTTTGGTGTAGTTACCAATCATCCCGATTATATATACTGCCCATATCCCTTCTGACCATCTTCTCTGAGCAAACACAGGCGCATATATCAAGAATGGAGAAATAAACAACCAACTTGCCAATAATAAACTTTCGATTTTCTGATTTTTTATGTATTTTACAATTCCCACAATTGTGAAAGGCAATACCAGGCCATAGGCCACAAGATAATGGAAAAAATGAGGTGAAGCTAAACGATTTTGAGCTGTCCAGCTGTCGAAATATGGGTTAAATAATAAAAGATATGCTGTATAG
>Ga0180436_10003794_pt1 | contig 13747 bp, 12 predicted proteins | sample SS_ome_2_FD_132434 | JGI IMG/M metagenome (GOLD analysis project Ga0180436, IMG submission 132434) | Hypersaline lake sediment archaeal communities from the Salton Sea, California, USA - SS_3_S_2 metaG | ecosystem: Environmental > Aquatic > Non-marine Saline and Alkaline > Hypersaline >...
TAGTGGCAGGCGATGATCAGGCTGCTTGCTTGCATGTCGGCTTGATACCCATGTATAGGGTGCGTCGCCACCCTGGGTTGTCACCTCAAGGCCACCTCAAGGCCACCTCAAGGGATGACGACAGTGAGGGTGGCGGTGTGCCGCTACGATTTTTCTGGGCAGTGGCTATCGAGCGGCTGACGCTGTTGGTAAGGCGCCGAATAGCCGTTCGTGCTCGCTGCGGGTGCGGGTAACACAGTCCTCGATCGAGACGCCGAGGAACCAGTTGCCGGTGACGGCGATCTGTCCGCCGGCGAGTGCCGTATCGAGCGCTTGAATCCGGTCTCCATGGTCGCGGTGCAGCGATGGCAGACGGTTGCGGACCTCGGCCTTGGCGGCGATGTCGTCGACATTGGCGTCGATGGCCTGGCAGGCGGCTTGCTCGCGCTCGGCCGCGCTGAGCTGGTCGCCGGGGAAATGAAAGGCGAAGCCGCGGTAGCGATCGTCGGGCAGGAAGTCGCGGGAGACGGCGGAGAGGAAGGCGCCATCGACGCTGATCAGTCCGGCGATCTCCTCGACCTTAAGCTTTGTGCGCTCAAACGCGAGTACGAGGGTGTCGATCTCGGCGACGCCGACACCGCTGATGGCCTTGGCGGCGTCTGGGGCGACCTCGCTCAGCAGCGTCCGAGCCACATCGGGCGGCACCGCGAGCGTGAGCCGTTCGCAGCTCAGACTGGTCCCATCCTGGAGATCGATGCGAATGTCCTGACCCTCGTTGGCCGCGCTGATGCGATCCGCCTTGGCGCCGTAGCGAACCTTGAAACCAGGCTGGCTGGCAATGGCTTGCGGGATGTCGGCGAGGCCGCTGGGCATGGTGAAGGCGCGCAGGACATCCTTGCGGCGGGGCTTTTTGCGGAACAGGGCCTCCGCGGGAAACGCATCGGCATCCTGACAGACCACGGAGCGGAAGGCAGGGCTGAAGAGGTCCTGATAGTTCTTGCGGCCGAGCACCTTGCCATAGTACTCGGCGACGGTCTTGCCGGCCTTCTGGACCCGGAATAGACCAGGCAGCGAGCGGATTAGCTCAAAGACGTGGAGCGCGGAAAGGATGCTGCCGCGTTTGCCCTTGGACCAGAGCTTGTAGCTCTTTTTCGCCTTGGCCGTGGTCAATTCAAGTAGGTCGAGCTGCTCCATGATGGCGAGCAGATGGCCGTAGCTGTTGAAGCAGGTGTGTCCGCCGGCCTCGACCCAGAAGCCATTGAGGGCCTCGAAGCGGCTGCTATGGATGCAGCCGCCGGGGCGGTCGCTGGCCTCGAGCAGGAGGGTGTCGACGCCAGCCTGCAGTGAGTAATGCGCGGCGGTGAGTCCACTGATGCCGCCGCCGATGACGATGTGCGCGTGGTCGGCCATGGATGAGGAGTCTCTCTAGAAGCGGTGCAAGTGAGCCGGGTATCTTACGCGAGTCACTGGGGTTGTTGGGTCGGGTCGGCGGGCGCTTGCCCTGCCGGCGCTTGGTCCGTGGGGGCCGCCGCGACGGGCGCTAGCGCTAAGCGGCTCAGATCGAGCTGGGGCGGCGCCGGTGGCGGTGGCGCGCAATCCTCCAGGCTGGTGGCCTCGGGGGGCGCAAGCTGGAGATGGCTGGTATCCGGCACGATCTCTGGCGTCGGTGCTTGCTCGCCAATGAGCGTTCCCGCGGGGAGTATCCGCATGGATTCGATGGCTTCAGCACCGGCGTCGACTTCGATAGCGGCATCGGCATCGGCTTTAGCGCCTTCGTCCTCGGATGACGTTGGGGTTGCGATGCTGGGGGTTGGCTGAATCGCTTGTGCCGATTGACTTGCGCCTTCAGCATACGCTGTCGAGGGCTGCTCAATTGAGGGCTGCTCAATTGAGGGCTGCTCAATTGAGGTCGGCGGGCTAAGGCTATCCATGGCTGGCGCTGATGGCAGCTCAGCGGGCCGCGCTTCTCTAACCAGGGTTGTTGCTTCAGGTGAAGGGGCTGAAGGGGTGGACGCAGCCATTGGTGCGAGTTCGATCACAGCGCCAGCGGCAACGAAAGCGCGCTGATAGCGTTCGGCGCTGGCCAGGTCAAGATCGCGCTTGACGGTGACTGGATCGCCGCTGAATAGCCGCTGGAGCTGGGCGTCATTGAGACGGAAGCGCTCCTTGACCGCTTGCCGCACCTGTTCCACTAAGGTGTCGGGCTGAAGGCGTCCGGAGAAGATGAGCTGGTAGCGCGTCTCGGTCATTGGCTGAGCCATGAGATCTGTTGCTGTGATTGACGCTCAGGTTAACCGCTCGAGGATGATCAGGTTGAATGCTTCAGGACTGACGCCCTCGCGTCGTCGAGCAAGGGCGTGGCCGCGCAGCGCCTAGAGCGGTTTGGTCAGGGTGAAGGCACCGCGGATGTCGCCGGCCGCGTAGCCGCGCGCCTGATCATCGGGATAGGCGGCATCGATGGTGGTGGCTAATCCGGGGTCGATATTGCTGCCATGACAGGCCAGGCAGATCTCCTGTGTTGGGATCGCCAGCATATAGCGATAGGCCTTGCCGCCGTCGGTCTTGACCACCTCGGCGTAGCTCATGCCTTGAACCGGGTTGCCAGCCGCCTTGCGGGCCTCGAATTGCTTGAGGGTGCGTGTTTCCCAGGCATCCGGGGCATTGGCGGCGTTACGCGTCTTCAAGCTGGTGCGGCCAATCTCCCAGGGGGAGCTGTCAGAGAGGCTGTTCGCGATGGCCGGCGCTTTCTCTTGGCAGACGGCGATGGCGTTGGTTGGGCCGCCCGCTTTCATTGCACTGACCAGCTCTGCTTGAAGGCTGGAAGCAAACTGCTGGATCAGCGCGCGTGCTTCGTCGTTGGCGCCGGCCGTGGTCTCGGCCATCGATAGGGTTGGCGCGGCGCCTATGATGGCTGCGGCCGCGATCAGTGGAAGCTTAGGCATCGAGAATGTCTCCAAAGACAAGATTTAGGTTGTTCAGGCTCGGCGGGGTTGGGGAAGCTTGGCCGGCATGGCCATGATCCAACCGCCTCGTCAAGGAGACTATGGCTGAGGGAGAAGGTTCGATGCGATGGAAAAGCGCAACGCGATGCTCAAAAGCTGTCCATCAACTGCTGGGAGGCAGAAGATGGACGGCTGTTCAGCTAGCCGTGATGCGCTTAGGCGCCACTGCGGCGGCCAGGGACGCTGAGGATCTCGACCTTCACCTTGGCGAGTCCTTTCTTGATCATCCCGAGTTCGGTCGCGGCGCGGCGGGAGAGGTCGATGATGCGACCCTTAATGAATGGCCCCCGGTCGTTGACCTCAAGCACCACACTACGGCCTGACTTAGGCTCGGTCACGCGCACCTTGGTGCCAAGTGGCAGCGTCTTGTGCGCCGCGCTGAGCTTGTTCTTGTTGTACACCTTGCCGCTGGCGGTTTTATTGCCGTGCAAGCTGTCGTGGTAGTAGGAGGCGACGCCGGTTAATACCTGGCCAGGCTGGGCCGCCATCAGTGGGCTGGAGATTGCGCTGAGCAGCACAAGGCTAACCAAGAGAAGGCTGAATCTGTTCGTCATCGTTTGAACCCTAATCGTTGAACCTGAAGGTTTCGCGGGGGTGGCTCTCAGGTGGCGAAGGCAGGAGGCCTCGCAACGCTTGTTGCCGGTCGATGACGGTAGTATACGGGTTTTCCCGAATTAGGGAAGACCCTAGTTAGGGTTTATCCGAATTTGGTGGTGCGACCTTTGCTAAGGATAAGTATCTACCAGGAATGGGGGCCGAGGCGGCTTTTCAAAGGACGGCTTACTCAGGCCGATTGGGCGGATCGAGGTCGCTCAGCGGCGGCGGCTGCTCGCTCGCGTCCGCTTCAGCGCTGGCAAGCAGGGCCTCGAGACGGGCGATCTGCTCTTGCTGTCGCATTGCGATACTGATCAGCATCTGTTGCGTCGCTGGCGCCATGACCAGCGCGCGGGCCTGAGTGAAGCAGTCCTGCGCACAGCGCTCGCGCTTGAGCACCAGACGCAACAGCTCGGCCGCGCCGATCTGATGATTGCAGGCGGTCGGCGCGCTCTCGCCGAGGCGCATCGCGAGCAGATCCGGGCAGCGCCAGAGCAGCTCCCAGGGCGCGATCCGCGGCAGTTGCTCGGGGGGCTTGAGGCCAGGCATCGAGCTGGCGGTGGCCAGTGTCAGCTCGACGACCCGAGCCAAGACATCCGCGGCGATCTGATTATGGTGGGCCTCCAGACAGGCTTGGAGCTGCGCATAGCGGGCGGCTGAATCGTGGGTCAGCTCTAACGCATGCGCGAGCGCCTCGGGGGCACTGAGGGCACTGATCTCAATGGGGGCGTTCGAGGGGGTATGCATCGCGATTAGGCCTCCAACTCCGCTTCGATTGCATCAAGGGCGGCCGCGTGATCTGGGCTTGCGCCCAAAGTCGCGTTGGTTGAGATCGGGCCGCGTGGCACCTCATGGAGGATGCCGAGACCGAGCCCATCATCCTGAATCCGCAGCGCCGGCGTTGAGCCCTGCGTGGCGTTGGCGGGGGCCTCGGTCGCGGACAGGAGATGCTCGCCAAAGGGATGAACTGCCTGCTTCCAACTCGACTGGTCATCGGGCCGGTAGGTGCGGCAGGGACTCAGCACATGCACAAAGGCGAAGCCCGGATGCAGAATCGCACGCGCAATCAGCTCGCTCAGCCCGTGCGGATCACCGCTGAAGCCACGGGCAATGAAGCTGGCCCCGGAGGCGAGCGCGATGGCTGCCGGGCGAAAGGCGGGGATGCCGGTGCCGTGTGGGGTCAGGGCGCTCTGGGTCCAATCCGGCGGCGTGGTTGGCGAGGCCTGGCCTTTGGTCATGCCATAGACGGCGTTGTCCATGACGATGTAGCAGAGGTCGATGTCGCGGCGGCAGGCGTGCAGGAAATGATTGCCGCCGATCGAAAAGCCGTCGCCATCGCCACCCGTGGCGATGACGGTCAGGTCGGGCCTGGCCGTCTTGAGCCCAGTGGCCAAGGGCAGGGCGCGTCCGTGCAGGCCGTGGAAGCCATAGCAATCCAGATAGGCGGGCAGGCGCGATGAGCAGCCGATCCCCGAGACCAGGGCGATCTCATGCTTGGGGCGCTCGAGGTAGGCAAGTGCCTTGGTTAGGGCGGAGAGTACGCCGAAATGGCCACATCCTGGACACCAGATCGGTTTGACATCGGAAAGATAGTCACGTGCGCGCAGGCTCGGGATCATGGCAGGGGTCATCAGCGTGCTCCTTTCTGGCTGGCGGTGGCGGCCGGCTCGCGGCTGATCTTGTGGCTGATCTTGTGGCTGTGCTTGCTGCCGCTGTCCTGAGCCCGCGGGCTCAGGTTGAGCTGGTCTTGCAACTGCGCGATGACCTCGAATGGGCGCAGTGGCAGTGGACCCGGTCGTGCGAATGAGCGAGCACTGAGCGGCAGCGCCCGCTCGGCGTTGAGATAGCGGAATAGCTGGGCGCCGGCATTGACCTCAATGACCAGTACCCGCGTGCCTTCGATGGCGGCCCGGAGTGCCTCTTGCTGAAGCGGTGCCAGCAAGCGCAGGCCAATGGCTTGCACCTGCAGGCCTTGGTCACGTAAGCGGTGTGCGGCCTCTTGCACCGCGCCCCAGCTTGAGCCCCAGGTCAGCAGGCTGATCGTCGCTGGCGCGGATTGATCGCGGCCGCGATCGATCCGCGCCCAGCCATCGCCGTAGTCATGCGCCTTCAGTTTATGGGCAAGCTTGCCGAGCTGTTCGCGGTGATCGGCGGCGCTGCTCGAAGGCGTGCCTTTGGCGTTATGCGCGAGACCCTCAGCGGTGTAGGTATAGCCAGGCTCGCCGGGGGCTGGCATGGGCGAGATGCCATCGGCGCTCGGGGCATAACGCATAAAGGTGCTTGTCTGCGTGGCTCCATGCGTCCGCGCAATGCTATCCGCGGGGGTGTGCGTTGAAGTTTGTGCTGGGCTGTCAGGCGCTGAGGGTTGTTCTGTATGTTGCGCTGAATCTTGCCCTGAAGCCGCATGGATGCGCTTGCGCCCGAGTACGGGAGGACAGCGCGGGGGTGGATCGATGACCGCATGGGTCTGCCCAAGCGCTTGGTCGGAGAGCAGAATCGCCGCCGTCTGTAGGCGCTCGGCGAGTCGGCTGGCCCATTCGACGCTATAGGCGCAGTCGCCGACGTCAAGGGGCGCTAAGACCAGATGCGGTGCGTCGCCGTGCAGCCCGTAGAGGGCCTGATTCAGATCCGCTTGCTCGGATTTGGTCGGTAGGCCGGTGCTCGGGCCACCGCGGGCGACATCGACGACCAGGATCGGGGTCTCGCTGGCGATGGCGAGGCCAATGCCTTCGGTCATCAGGCTCAGGCCTGGGCCGGAGGTGGCGGTGAGCGCCGGAACCCCGCCGAAGCTAGCGCCGACTAGCATATTCACCGCGGCGAGTTCGTCCTCGGCCTGCAGCAGGGTGCCGCCGGTGCGCTCGAGCCGCGGTGCTAGCCATTCCAGCATCTCGCTGGCCGGCGTGATTGGGTAGGCGGCGACGAAGCCGACCTCGGCGCGCAGGGCACCTAGGCCAGCCGCCGCGTTGCCACTGAGGCGCCAACGTCGGGGGCTGGCGGATAACGCTGGCGTCGCCGTCTCGCGCTGGGCCAAGGCCGCGCCTTCCGCCCTTGTCTCGCCCTGGGCCACCGTACCCCGGTAGCCGGTCGCAATGCATGCCTTTGCGGCCTCAACCGTGGCCGCTGACTTTTTTCCGAGCAGGGTCTCGGCGGCGTCCGACAGGGCCTGTCGCGGCAGGCCGATCTCGCCGCCGAGGACGCCAACCGCGATCATGTTGGCGCGTCCGCCGCTGTGCTCGGCGGCATGGCGGCTGAAGTCAGTCTCGCGCTGCGCGGCGGCGCTAGCAAGGATGCTGTCCGGGACCGCGCCAGCGCTGCTGTCGTGGAGGACCAGACTGCTGTTGTCGAGCGCGAGTTCATCGTGAAACCGCTCGATGTTGCGCCAATCGAGGGCGGCCAAGAGGTCGACGCGGTCGCCGATATTGGTCACGGGGCTTGGCCCTAGGCGCAGGATCGAAACCGACTCGCCGCCGCGCACCTGGGGTCCGGCCGAGCGCATCATCAGCCCATAGAGTCCGCAGCGCTGCGCCGCGGCGAGCAAGATGAACCCGGCCGTCAGCGCTCCGCTGCCGCCGGAGCCGCTGATCGCGACCGTTATGGACTGTTGATCACCGCTAAGCCAAACCATTCAAGTCTCCGCCGGGATGCCGACTCGGCCAGCGCCGCTAGCCGAGCAGGGCCGCGTTGATCGACCCTTGCTCCTAAGGATAGCGGATACGGCCGCGGATGCTGGGATGAGGTCAGGTCTTGCGCAAGGAGCTTGCGCCCAAGGCAAGGCAGCCGCTTAGGTAGGGAGCTGGGCGCTGCCTTAGGCGGGGAGCTGGGCGCTGCGGAAGGGCTTAAGGCGCTCGATCATGGCGCGGTGCACCTTGAGCCCGCCGGCGACGAGATTGCAGGTCTCGAAGAAACCATCGCCACCGGCCAGGTCGGTCACCGTACCGCCGGCCTCGGCAATCAGCAGTGCACCAGCGGCGAAGTCCCAGGGCGAGAGTCCTAGCTCCCAGAAGCCATCGAGCCGCCCGGCGGCGACATAGGCGAGGTCGAGCGCTGCCGAGCCGGGGCGACGGATGCCGGCGGTATCGCGGATCATCGCCGCCATCATGCTGAGATAGGTGGTCAGTTGTGACTGATCGCGAAACGGGATACCGGTGCCGATCAAGGCGCCACTGAGGCCACGCCGATCACTGACGCGGATGCGCCGGTCATTGAGCTTGGCGCCACTGCCACGGCTAGCGGTAAACAGCTCCTCCCGCAGCGGGTCGTAGACCACGGCCTGCTCCATCAGTCCGCGGTAGCGCAGACCGATCGAGATCGACCACTGCGGAAAGCCGTGCAGATAATTGGTGGTGCCGTCGAGTGGGTCGATGATCCACTGGAAGTCATCACCAGCGGCGCGGCCCTTGCTGCTGCCGCTCTCCTCGGCGAGGATGGCATGGTCGGGAAACTTGCCGCGCAGCTCCTCGATGATGGCGGCCTCGCAGGCGCGGTCGACCTCGCTGACGAAGTCGTTGCGGCCCTTTTCGTTGACCCGCAGGTCGACGCCGCGCTCATACGAGCGAATGGCGATGCGCCCGGCTTGGCGGGCGGCGCGTACGGCAATGTTTAGCATGGCGTCCATGGTGCATACGATAATGCATTCGGGGCCGGGATAGTAGATTGACAAGTTAAGAAAACACCCCGCTCGCGACACCCGCATCACGACGGCCATGGGTAGGTTTTGCGGAAATGGGCAAATTAGATGGGTAACTTAGATAAAGACCAGCGAGATGATCGGCGGCAACACAGCGCTGCTGCCGGGTCCGAGACTCCCGCGGGGCCAGAGACCGCTGCATTGAGCGACAGCCCGCGGCTAAGCCGGGTTCGCTTCGTGTTGGTCGAGACCAGCCTCAGCGCGAACATCGGCGCGGTCGCGCGGGCGATGAAGACCATGGGGCTGACTGAGCTGGTGCTGGTGCGACCACGGCAGGCGCTTGATGCGGAGGCGCTGGCGCGTGCGGCAGGGGCGGATGACCTGCTGGCGCGCGCGCGCATCTGTGATTCTCTGACCGAGGCGCTTGCAGGCTGTCGCCTAGTGATCGGCTCCAGCGCCCGTGCGCGCTCCCTGACCTGGCCTGAGGTGGACCCGGCCGGCTGTGCTGAGCGGCTCTTGCTCGAGGCGGAGCAGGGCGAGGTGGCGCTGCTGCTCGGACGCGAGCGTTCGGGGCTGACCAACGATGAGCTGTCGCATTGCCATTTCCTAACGCGCATCGCCACCAATCCGGATTACAGTTCGCTGAATATTGCCGCCGCGGCCCAGGTCTTTGCCTATGAGCTGCGGCGCACGGCGCTGCACGGACAGGCGACTGCTGTTGTGCGGGCCGCGCGAAGCGATCTGGCGACGGCCGACGAGATGGCGGGCTTCTACGGCCACCTAGAGCAGACGCTGGAGCAGATTGGATTCGCCGATCCGGCGCAGTCCAGCACCCTGCGCCGGCGGTTGCGGCGGCTGTTCAATCGCGCTCGTCCGGATCGGACCGAGCTGAATATCCTGCGCGGTATTCTAGCTGCCGTCGAGGGGCGCAAACGGCCTGATCGGTTTCGCCGCTGATCGGCGTCTCGGCACTGAAATCTTTAAGGGAGATGGCCTGATGTTTATGCGGCTGCGAGAAGACATCGACTGCGTGTTCGAGCGCGATCCGGCGGCGCGTACGGCATTTGAGGTGCTGACGACCTATCCAGGTCTGCACGCAGTGATGGTGCATCGCGTCTCCCATCGGCTTTGGCAACGGGGCTTCAAATGGTTGGCGCGGGTGCTGTCGAATCTGGCGCGGCTGCTGACCGGCATCGAGATCCATCCCGGCGCCACGCTAGGTCGACGCTTCTTCATCGATCATGGCATGGGGGTGGTGATCGGTGAGACGGCGGTGGTGGGCGATGACTGTACCCTCTATCACGGCGTCACCCTAGGCGGCACCAGTTGGCAAAAGGGCAAGCGCCATCCCACGCTCGGCCGCGATGTGGTGGTTGGCGCGGGCGCCAAGGTGCTCGGTCCGATTGAGGTCGGCGATGGCGCGCGTATCGGCTCCAACGCGGTGGTGCTAAAGCCGGTGCCAGCTGGTGGGACCGTGGTGGGTGTGCCAGGGCGTGTCATCGAGCGCGCGGCGGATGCGGCAACGCGTCGGCGCGCGGACACCGCCAAGCGCATGGGCTTCGATGCCTATGGCGCCACCCGCGATGCGCCAGACCCGGTCGCCAACGCGGTGAATCGGATGCTCGATCACATCCACATCATGGACCGACGCATGGAGGCGATGTCACGAGCGCTTGAAGAGCAGGGGATTACTCGGCACTTCGAGCATCTGCATGATCTCGATGACTGCCTGCTCGATCCGGCCGAACTCAGTTCGGAGCCGCGGAAAAATTGATGGTATTCGTCGGTTATCATAGGATAACCCTTGATAAGGTTATCAGTGGGGAGAGATCGACGTGAGATTGACGACAAAAGGGCGCTATGCGGTGACCGCCGTCTTAGACCTGGCCATCCATCAGGGTAAAGGACCGATTGCGCTTGCGGATATCGCGCAGCGTCAGGGGATCTCCCTGTCTTACCTGGAGCAGTTATTCGCCAAGCTGCGCAAGCGTGGGCTTGTGCACAGCGTGCGCGGACCGGGCGGTGGCTATCACCTAGCGCGCGAAGCAAGCTCGATTTACATCGCCGAGGTGATCACCGCGGTCGATGAAAATGTCGACACCACCCGCTGTGGTGGCGCCCACAATTGCAAGAGCGACGGTCCCTGTCTGACCCATGATCTGTGGATGGATCTCAGCGATCGGATCTATAGCTATCTCAATAACATCAGTCTGCATGACCTCGTCGAGCGTGGTACCGAGGCAGAGACCGCTCGGCGCTCGAAACGCGCTGCGGGCAAGGCCGCTGGCAAGAGTGCCGGGGCTAAGGGGGGCGCGGCTAAAAGCGCGCGGGTCCAGCTCGATGCGCTGCACTTGGTGGACCAGGCCAACGGCTGATGACTGAGGTATCACCGCGCGGCCATGGAGGCTGGCGCGAGCGTACAGCAAGGGCCTTGGTGCGATCCCTGGCCAGACTACCGCTGCCCCTGCTGCACCGGATGGGCGCCTTGGTCGGCTGGGGCATGGCGGTGATCCCAAACCGCCAGCGGCGCAATGCGCTGATCAACATCGGCCTCTATGCCCCGGAGCGGCCAGCCGCGGAGCTGGTGCGGATGCGCAATCGCAGTCTACGCGAGCTGGGTAAGACCCTGTTCGAGACGGCGCTGCTGTGGCTGCGGCCACCGGCAGAGGCGCTGTCGCTGATCCGCGAGGTGCGCGGTATTGAGCTGCTAGAGCGCGAGCCGGGGCAGGGGCTGATCGTGCTGTCGCCGCACATCGGCGCCTGGGAGTTGGCCGGACTCTACCTCTCGACGCGCGGGCCGACGGCGATCTTCTACAAGCCGCAGCGGCTGCTCGATGACCTGATTGTTGCGTCGCGCAGGCGTGCTGGCGCAACCCTAGCGCCGATCACGGCGCGTGGCATTCGGCTCTTGCTCGGCGCCCTCGAGCGCGGTGATAACGCCGGTATCTTGCCCGATCAGGAGCCGCGCGAAGAAAAGGGCGCCGTGTTCGCCCCCCTGTTTGGCATACCGGCCTATACGATGCTGCTGGTGAATCGGCTCGCGCGTCGCAGCGGCGCGCCAGTGATCTTCATGATCGCCGAGCGACTGCCGCGCGCGGCGGGCTTCCGTATTCACTGCCTAAGAGCCCCGGAGGGCGTCGACAGTGAAGACGATGTGATCGCGGCAGCGGCGCTCAATCGCGGCATCGAACAGTGCATTGCCCTCTGCCCGGAGCAGTATCTGTGGAGCTATCGGCGCTTTCGTCGGCGTCCGCGCGGTGTACGCAAGATCTATACCGGCTCGCTGCGTGATGCAAGCGCGATCGAGATCGCGCGCCGGCGGCGTCAAGCAGCGGCCTTGGTTCAGTGAGGCGAGGCTGATGGCCAACCGCGGCCGGTGCATGGCAAGGACCGCGAATGAGCCGCACGCGTAGCCGGTAATGCCCATGCAGCATCAACTCGCCCCCGGAGCCCGGGTCACCGTCCGCGACGAAGACTGGGTCATTCGCCGCATCGATCTCAGCGACGACGGCGGTCATGCCTTGACCTGCGATGGCCTCTCGGAATTGGTCCGGGGCACCTCGGCCATCTTCCTGCAACAGCTCGAGGACGCCATCCAGGTCCACGATCCGGCCGAGACCGAGCTGTTCCAGGACTTGAGCGACTATTTCACCGACAGCTTGCTCTATCTGGAGAGTCAGCGGCTGCGCACCGTCGCCAACGACGACCAGATCCACCGCGCCCACCAGGCGGTGATGAAGCGCGCCGACTACCAGCGCGTTCCGGCCGAGCAGGGGCTCAGGCAGGTGCGCACCCGCCTCCTGATCGCCGACGGGGTCGGTCTGGGCAAGACGCTGGAGGCGGCCATGCTCGCCACCGAGCTGGACATTCGCGGGCGCGGGCGGCGCATCCTGGTGGTGACCCAGAAGAGCATGCTGACTCAGTTCCAGAAGGAATGGTGGTCGCGCTTCACCATCCCGCTGGTGCGGCTGGACTCCGCTGGCATTCAGCGTATCCGCAACAACATCCCGTCCGGGCACAACCCCTTCAACCATTACGACAAGACCATCATCTCGATGGACACGCTGAAGGGGAACAACGAGTACCGGAATTACCTCGAGCGCTCGCGCTGGGACATCATCGTCATCGACGAATGCCACAATGTCGCGGTGCGCAAGGGCGACGCCGGCTCCTCGCTGCGGGCGCGGTTGGCCAAGCAGCTTGCCACCAAGTCGGATACCCTGATCCTGCTCTCGGCGACGCCGCACGACGGCTCCGCCAACAGCTTTGCATCACTGATCTGGCTGCTCGACCCCACCGCGATCTCCGATCCCGACGACTACAGCCGCGCCGATCTGGACCGCAAGGATCTGTTCGTGCGCCGCTTCAAGAAAGACATCAAGGGCCAGGCCGAAGGCCAGTTCCCGGAGGCCGTCACCCGGCGGCTTTCCGCCCAGGCCAGCGCCGAGGAAGAGGCCGCGTTCCGCGCCGCGCTCGAGATCCCCTTTACGCTCAAGGGTGAGCGCGCCAAGGGCAAGCAGGCCGAGCTGCAGCGCGTCGGGCTGCAGAAGGCACTGTTCTCGAGTCCGGCCGCCGCCACCAGCTACGCGCGCAACCGCATCGCCAAGCTCAAGCGCAAACCCGAGCCGAGTGCGGCCGAGCAACGGGAGATCGCCGCCTTCGAGGCCTTCGGGCGCGACCTGGACGCCATCAGCCCAGGGCGATTCAGTAAGTACCAACGCCTGCTGCACGCGCTGGCTGATCCCGAGGCGCAGTGGACCGGCGACGAGAGCAAGGATCGCCTGGTCATCTTCTCCGAGCGCATCGAGACCCTGAAATGGCTGCTGGGGCATCTCCCAGGCGATCTCGGCCTCAAGACCAACGCCTTCGTCATCCTCGACGGCGGCCTCTCGGACCTTGAGCAGCAGGAGATCGTCGAGCGCTTCGGCCAGGAGCAGGACCCACTGCGCGTGCTGCTCTGTTCCGACGTCGCCTCCGAGGGGCTGAACCTGCACTTCCTCTGCCATCGGCTGGTGCACTTCGATCTGCCCTGGTCGCCGATGGTGTTCCAACAGCGCAACGGCCGCGTCGACCGCTTCGGACAGCAATCCACGCCAAGGATCGACTACCTGCTCACCGAATCCGAGGTCGAGACCGTCAAGGGCGACCTGCGCGTGATCGAGGTGCTGGTACGCAAGGACGAGCAGATCAGCCAGAACATTGGTGATCCGGCCTCGATCCTGCGCAAGCACAGCGTCGAGGCCGAGGAGCAGGTCGTTGCCGAGGCGCTGGCTGAGGGGTTGAACGCCGAGCAGTTCGAGCAGCAATGCATCGAGCAGGCCGAGCCGGACGATGACGACGATTGGGAGACGGCGCTGTTCGGAACCGACGCTGGCGTTGGCGCTGACTCTGATGGCACCGGCGCTGGCGGCTCTAACGGCAACGGCTCGGGCAACGGCTCTGCCGCCACCCTAGCGGGCCGACCGACCTCGCTCCGGCAAGAGCCGCATCGCTTCTTCCCCGATCTCTACGCCTTCGCCAAGCAGGCCATCGCCCGCGTCCCCGA
>Ga0180436_10003796_pt1 | contig 13745 bp, 15 predicted proteins | sample SS_ome_2_FD_132434 | JGI IMG/M metagenome (GOLD analysis project Ga0180436, IMG submission 132434) | Hypersaline lake sediment archaeal communities from the Salton Sea, California, USA - SS_3_S_2 metaG | ecosystem: Environmental > Aquatic > Non-marine Saline and Alkaline > Hypersaline >...
GCTTATACAGATACATTAAGTTCGGGCGTTGCATTAGACTCAACTGGTTATATTACATACATTTTTGGTAAGCCTACACAATTCAATATAACAAAAGAAGAATACTTACAAATCTTAAATGGTGAGACATTTGACTGGTAAGCTACTGCAAGTACAGTTGCAGGATTGAGTTCACTTGCTGAACTTGGCGGTGCTGGTATGATTGTGTTCAACAAAGCACAAACTACAATCGATAACAAATATCGCGGTCACTACGTAGGTATTTCAGATAACACCAACATCAACCCAGCAAGTGCGTTTGATGCTATCAAGTATGTCCAAACTATAACAGAAGCTGCATCAACTACGGGACTCAGCAGCTATACAACAGTACCAAGCACAAGATTGAAATTTGCACTCTCTGCTACTGATTCTGACGGTACTAATCCAGCAGCCAATTCTATCTCTGAAGTGATGGAATCAGGCATTGTTGAGTACGACATTGCGGCAAGAGCGTTTGACGATACATTAAACATTGGTTTGTTCAGACTCCGTCAATCTACATTCTTGACAGATGCAACAACGTTGGACTACAACCTCGATGAAGGGTACAACGCTGCCATCGGTTACAGTAGACAAATTTATAATCAACAAGGTGGTAAACCTGTTAACTTCTTCATTGAACCAGTTATTAATGAGAAATCACCGAACTTGCATGTATTTGTTAACCCATATATCTCAAAACAACTTTCAAAAGTTGTTCTCAATGATGATGGTACACCAAGAAATAAAGTACGCGTCTACACCGATCAACTTGTAGATAATCTCACAAGTGGTGATATATCTGTAACGACGGCAGGTACAACAGCTGCAGCACTTACAGCAGCTATGGACGACAATGATTTGAGTAAAGCTGACAGTTTGTTCCCACTAGGTGCTTACAGTGAAAGCTATACATCAGACGTTGAAACAAAGAACACAGGTACATTACCTAGCAAAATTGAGCGTTCATTGAACCTCGTTCGTAACGATGAATTATACGATCTTGATATTATTCCTGAAGCAGGTTTAGGAACAGTTTGGGTTGGCTTAAGTGGTGCCGAGGGCTTTTATTTCGATGACCAAACTACGCCAAGTATCTCAGCATTGAGAACATCAAATCCGGTTCTTAGTGATACACAAGCAAGAGATAATTATATGGCCGTGTATAACAAGTTCATGGCACTTGCTAATCCACCACAAGAAGGTGGTAGAGGTGATTTGATCTTCGTTGCTGATCCAATTAGACAGATCCTTGTAACAGGAACAAACAATAAGGTGATCAACAATCCAAATAAAGTATTCACAATTGATCTTTACTGGGCATTGAGACACCAGTTTGAAAGTGCTGAAACATCATATGCTACAGTTCCAGCAAACTGGGTACGAGTATTTGATGACTTCTCATCACAGAATGTTTGGGTACCGGGTTCCGGTTTCGTTTCAGCTATCATGGCTTCTACAGATGCTAGTATCGGTCCATGGTCAGCTCCTGCAGGCTTCAATAGGGGTCAACTTAGAGGCGTTGTAGATATCGCATTTAGTCCAAACCAAAGACAACGTGATGATCTCTACAAAATCAACTTAAACCCAATCGCGCAATTCCAAGGACAAGGAATCACATTATTCGGTCAAAAGACGTTGAGCAGAAAGCCAAGTGCATTCGACAGAGTCAACGTTCGTAGATTGTTCTTGTTCTTAGAGAAGAGCACGAAGAAGGTTATGCAGTTCTTCGTATTCGAACCAAATAGCGTATTTACAAGATCAAGAGTAGTTAATACATTGACCCCGGTATTTGAACGAGTAAAAGCAGCTGATGGTCTATACGATTACTTGATTATTTGTGACGAGAGAAATAATACACCAACAGTTATCGACAATAACGAACTCGTCGTTGATATTTACCTCAAGCCTACAAGAACAGCTGAATTTATCATCGTGAACTTCATTGCAAGCCGCACCGATACGAATTTTGAAGAGCTTGTAAGCTAATCACGATTCTCGATCGTATTAAACAAAGAACCCGACTAGTTATAGACGGGTTCTTTGTTGATCTTAAAGACCAAGCGAATCGATCTTGGTATAGTACTTCGGATCCTCTACAAGGTGCTGTTTAGCTATCATCTCTGCTAATTTGGGATCACTTGTATGCTCATGTTCTACTTCAATACCTCTCTTAAGCTCTTCAAGATCGTAATCAATACTATTATCCACATCTTTGAAGAAGTCCTTGAAGTTCAGTTTTGACTTTTTACCTTGTTGGGGTTGTTCTTCATCTTCAGCATTAGCATAGAGAGCTTTCATATACTTCTTTGCTTTAAATGGAGAATCTGAGCATCCTACTTTTGCTCCACCTTTCTTGTAGACGCATTTTCCTTTTCTTTCATATGGCATCGGCTAATCTCCCTCCAAGTTTTAGATCTTCCTCCAAAATATTATGATTGTCTCGCATCTTCAGTATTTACATATTCAAACATAAATATTAGTATGGCAGTTGATCAGAATATTCAAAAGTTTTATAGATCTGCGATTGACAGAGACTTTGCACGTGACTTTCTATTCAGAGTAACACAACTTCAACTACAGGGTGTTGAACCTCTTGTAGATGATGACCTTGTTTACCTAAAGACATCGAGAGTACCAGGAAGAAGCATTACAAACGTATCAACACCGTACATGGGACTTCCATTCAACATTCCTGGTAATGCAACTTATCCTGGATCTGATGCATTCAACGTTGCATTCTATTTGGATGCTGATAGTAGATTGAGAAACTATTTGGAACGCGCGTCTAGAGAGCTTTTCAACGACCTTACATCAACTGGTAACTATACTACACCTGGTATTGAGAACTACATTGAACTCCAACAACTCGATAAAGAACTTGAACCAATTGCAGGTGGTAGGTACAAACTCATTGGTGCATCTTTAAGAGAAGTACAACCGGTAGAATATAACATCGCTGAAGGTACTGGTCAGTGGGTTGAAATTGCTTCTACTATTGCTTATCACTTCTACACGGTTACTGCATAAGTAATTGTATGAGTGTAAATGGTGCGACAATCAAGCGAGTTGAATTTTTAACATCTCGCTGGGATTATGATATACCGCATAAGTTCATTTGGGCTGTCGACATTTACGGAGTAGACAAACCTCAAATCGATACTGTATTAAACCAATTCGAAAGACGCAATGTTGAGAATTGGCCTGTGCGTAATGAGATTACTCTTGAGAATATTCGCAATCAACTTGGTTTTATTGGTCTAGCACAAGCTATTCAATACCCAACAGAGGGATTTAATATTAGCACTGCAGATATCAACAATAGAGGTGGTTTTATTCCCGGTCTTGCTGCACAACCGAGATACTCATACGATACAGGTAACAAAATTGATATTACATTCCTCGAGACTAACACTGACATTATTGACTACTTTATCAAACCTTGGACAATTGCTGCCTCACACAAAGGTCTAATTGAAGATGGTGTTGCTGAAACAAACATCAAAGCTACAATTGAAGCATACTTATATGCACGTGCTGAGTACAGAAATTCTGTACCTACCCTACGTAAACACATCACATTTTATAAATGTGTGCCATTCGTATCACAAGCTGACGAAATGAGTTATGGTGATCTGGGGTACAATGACATTGCACGCCCTGTATCCTTTGTGTTCCAGAGATACGTCATAAATAGTTTGAATGCTCCACGACCATTTACAGCTCCTCCAGCAATCGAAGTGTTGCAAGACAAAAAGTGAATTTAGCACTGTTTTCGAGCTTCCGAGCGGCTATAGAACCCGTGTTCGAGAAATGAACAATAGGGATTATCTCACCATTTGTAAGTATTGTGAGAACCAAGATTTTGGTGGATTCATAACCATAATTGAATACCTGATTCCTGAATTTAATGATCTAAACATTGTAGACAAAGCATATGCTCTTATTCTCTATCGTTCACTTTTCCTCGGTCCTGAGATACAAGTCATGAATGATGATAAATCTCCTGTCACAATCGATTTAAACACGGTCCTAGAGAATATTGCAGAGGTGGAATGTAAACAATGGGAGCTAGAACATGAAGGGTTTAAAATCATTTTAGGACCTCTCAAATCATTTGTATCATCAGGAGATATTTACGATTGTATCAAGACAATTGAGTACAATAATAAAACAGTCAAAGGTAATGAGATCAACGAAGTATTAGAATTCTTACCTGTTGAAGTGTACACATTCATTAACCAAAAAATCTTAGATTTCTACCGATATTATAACATGGTGGAAATTATTTCCGAGGCACCAAAAGCCAAGTTGCGAGCATTACAACTAAACTTAAATGATAACTCTTTCTGCGAGTTCATCTTATCATTATACAAAACTGATCTCGATTCACTATTTCATGAAATTTATATTTTTGCACAACATTTCAAGAACATCGATTATTTTAAACTTGCACCCCTTGATTCAAAAATTCTTGTAAGTATACTTCATAAAGAAACATCTGAGGCCAAGAAAGCCCAAGAACAGTCAAATGATTACCAGAATCCACTTACACCACAATTATGAGTAACGTAACCGATTTCCTAAAACAGATTGACGAAAAAGTCGATAATAATGTAGAGGTTTTAGTTCCTTCTATGGATGGGAGCGCATCTTGGATATTTAAACAAATCACTGTCACACAACAAAAAAAGATCATAAAAAACACTTTAGAAGGAATTCAAGGTAATATCAGATTACCAAGGGTATACAATAGCATTCTCCGGGAAAACAACCCAAATGGTCACACCCTCTTAATTGCAGACAGAAATGCTGTCTTAGTACAATTAAGAATCGCATCTGTCGGTCATGGTGTGCTTGATGAAGAAGGGAACGAAACAGAACTTGATGAAGAATATATCAAACAATGTATTGAATCGCCCCTCGTTGTTGGAAACAAATTTGAATACAAAGGAATCGTCGTTCATTTGATGACACCTACAATTGAAAAAGATGACACATTTTTCAAATTGTTAGAAGATCGTCAATTTAACACAGCGGGTGACCTTGTCAATGAACTCTATGTTACTGAAGCTGCTAAGTTCCTTGTAAAAGTAGAATTCAATGAGATTGAAATTGAACCAAATCCAAAAGAAAGTATCGAGCTCATTAACAAGCTACCACTAACGTTGAATAACATGATTCTTAGTTTTGTCAAAAGCATTAAAGATTATGACAACAAATTCTTGGTTGCTATGAATGGTGCACAACTTACGTTAAACGCTAAGTTCTTCAATACTCCTGATTAGTTCGTCTTTGTCTATATCGATACTTACCAAATAAGTATTGATATATGGCAGATCTTGATACACTGCTTGAACTTCTCTTACGTATTGAGAGTGTACTCGACAAAAGCGAGGAGAGAGGAATTCCTAATCAAATACCAGAAGGTATTAATCCCGCCCCTCTAGGTTCTACCTTTGATAAGCGGTTTATCCCGCCCACTCTATCTACTGCTGAAAAGAAAAGGGTAACTGAGATTGCAGAAATCTTCCATAACGTTCTTTTACCCAAGGACGAAGCAAAAGAAGCTAAAAGACCGGGAATAATTTCACAAAGAGAGAGTTCAGAGCAGTTACTTAATTTATTCACCCAACGAGATATTAGAGCTAAAGATGGTGGTATCGGTGGCGGTATCATGAGTATTGCTGCCTCTCTTTTAGGTGGTATCGGTGGCACAGGAGCAGCTGCAGCTATTGCATCATCTGCATTACCTATTCTCGCTGGTTTTGTTGGTGCTGGTATTCTTGCTATTGCTGGTGGTTTTACCTTCCAACTTATTATGGAAGGTCTCAAGAAAGCTAAAGACATTGATTGGGATGCAGTTGGTAGAGCAGGTGACACCCTCATTAAAGGAATTGGTGGACTTGTAGGTGTGCTTCAAACGTTCATCGGCTTTTTGATCGATAAAGGTCTCGATGTCATCGATAAAATGTTTGACATCTGGAGAAAGAACATCGAACAAATTGCTATATCGATTGGAACTTTAGGTAAAAGTTTTAAAGAATATAAAGACGTCGACTGGCAAGACATTGGTAAGGGAATGGCAACTCTCTTTAGTGCACTCCTTACTGTCACATTATTTGGCCCTTCAATTGCAGTACTTGGTACAATTGGCGCATTTATTTCAATCCTCAGTGGTGTAGGTCTTAATCTAATCGGTAACGGTCTCAAACTATTTGCAATAGGTTTGGAAGATATGCTTTCTACCATTGACAAATATGCAAACGTCGATGTTAAAGAATTTAGTAAAGGTCTACATTTACTATTCACAACAATGGTTGCATTAGCAGCTATGGGGGTTACTGCACCTATTAATGCTATTGGTGCAGTCATTGCACAAATTGGTGGTTGGGGACTTGAGGGTCTTGGTGATGGTATGATCGCTATAGGAAAAGCTTTTCATCCTATTGCAGATGGTCTAGAACGGTTACAAGACCTCGATGCAGAACAACTTAAGAACATCGGCTTCTCTTTGGGATCTATTGCTGATGGTTTGTTCAAATACGGTACAAGCACACTCCTATCAAGTATAGCAATAGGACTAGCAGAGCTCTTTGGTGGAACTGGTATTGATGGTCTCATCAGATTTACAAATAGTGGACGCGACTTAAGTATAGCTGCGGGTGCGTTAATGAGAATGAATAATTCGCTCAATGCTCTTAGACACACAGGATTAAGAGATATCGCTAAAGACCTTGAAAAAATCAACAAATCTGTCAATAAACTTGATATTGGTAAGCTTGAAAAACTTTCTGGTATGAGAGTCAACATGCACGACATCGCTACAGAACAATTACATAGGTACCTTGTAACTGGTAAGAGTAATGCCGAGTCGGGTAATGGTTTGATCAGCTTAACAAAGGACATTCTTGAAGAAAACCGTAAACAAGTACGTACTCTCCAAGACATCAAAATAGTAATAAGTAATTTAAGAACAAATGATAATACGCGAGGCTTTTTCGATGCTGAACCTCCTACTGCTCCAGACAGAGGTAGTATCAATCCGAGAAACGGACTTTTCGGGGCAGGTATGACAATCACACAATAACATGGCACTTTCCAAACTAGTTGAATACAAAGGCAGCGGTGTTTTAGGTAACATCCTCCGACAAACCGTAACAGGTAACAACAATACATCTGTGAACTGGCAAGATATCAACCGCAACGTAGCTCTTATCCCTGCTGGTTCTGGTGTAATTGATGTTGTAAATGAGTTTGATTGGAATGCAAACAACATTGCAAATGCATATCCAAAAGTACCAAAAATCTTCTTAACAGAACGAGAGCAAATTGAAAGCTCTATCATTTCTGCATACTTTTACTATACAACAAACATCTTCCGTATTATCAACAACGTTACTACCACAACAAACGGTAATACAACAAGTGTTGCTGGTGAGATCGTCGATAAAGTTCGTGAATACACACTCAAGATCGCAAGATCGTGGACAACAGGATTCGATTCACTATTCGGAACAAACACGACAAACGGACTATTTAGTGGTGGCAGTAAAAGCATCAATAAATTCGTTAATTTCATTCAAGGTGTACAGTCACAAATTACGTCATTAGCAGATAATGATAGGGCAATCTTGGGTGATTATCTAAAATCATATCTTGGTATTTACCTTACAAGAGAAACAGGGTTTGTATATATACTCCCTTACTTTAATGATAGGTTCCAAAATGCACAGAACGCATGGGCTACACTTGACAGAGGTATGCCACTTCAAGACATTATAGACGCAGGCGCAAATGCGATATTACCATTTTTCAAACCCGGCGTATATATCGAGCGTCCTAAATACTTTCAATTCCAAGGAAATGAAGGTGATAGTGTGACAGTACAATTCCCGCTGCTAAATACAGTCACACCTGAAGCATACAAGAAGAACTATGAATTCTTATGGCTCCTTGCTTTTCAGAACAAGTATTATAGAGAAAGCTTCGCTTCTGTACGACCTGCTAAAATTTACACAATGCAAATCCCGGGTGTTAAATACTTTCCATACTCATACATCAGTAGATTGGAAGTTGATTTTGTAGGCACAAGAAGATTGCTCACTGTAGAAACACCTAAAGGTGACGTTGAAGCACCGGTACCAGATGCATATATGATAACAATGACGGTACAATCACTTCTTAGTGATACTGCTAACTCACTTCTTGCAGATCAATTTTATCAACAAGTTAAAACATCGATAGTATAATGGACGGTATATTTCAGAGAGATATTGCAGAACTTCCATCGTTGGATAAGAACAGGTACGAAACATTGTTCAGAGTCTACACCGCTGAAGATACACCTAAAAACTTCTATTACTACAACATCACGAAAAGTATTAAAATTGATCCTGATCAAATTGATGAATCTTTTGTAATTGAGTATACAATAACAAAAGATACACCGTGGACAACACTGTCTTTTGAACTATATGGTACCTTATTCTTATGGTGGTTAATCAAGATCCTGAATCCAGATTCTGACACCTTTTTAGTAAAAGCGGAAACAAAAATCAAAGTTATCAGACCAGAATACCTTGAATCTGTTCTTGATGAAATCCAATCACAAATCGGTATCTAATGTCTACAACCACACAAATCTACAATCAAACAATAACGTTTGATGCATCATTTGTTAACGCTGATGTAGAAAACGACCCTAAATACCTCCCTCTAGCATATAGTGCTTTTGAGCGCGTAGAATTAGTAGACACCATTACAGATAGTTCATTATCAGGAACTGCTATACTTGATAACTTTAATGATTCTCTAAACAGTAGTCCAACATTCGAATTTGCTAAGACATACAACAATCTCTTCAACTTCAATGTCGAACAAGTTGTCAATGTAGACAACTCAATGAAGTTTTATAACACGTTTATTATTGACGACATTTACACTCTCCCTCAAGGGGAAATTGTTAACAAGCTCGTCATATCTTTTTACGATGTATTCTTTGGTACCCTCAAGAATAAACAAATCAACGATGTTGCACAAGTACCTCGTTACAAAAAAGGTAAAGTGTCAGACATCATGAGAAACATCCTTGATGACTATACTCGAGGGAGTAGAGAGTACGATGTTTGGACAGATACAACAGATGAAGTAAGTCTACAGATTGACCCTACACACTCTATTGAAGACATCTACAACATGGCATATCATTTGAACTACACATCTGCAACAGGTGCGTATCAAGATGCTATATTTAATCTTAATCGTGATAATGGTGATGTATTCAATAGACTAGATATAGCTAGTGCTCTCGAACCAATTAATAAGAGGTTTCTCGACCTATATAGTAAACTTCAAGGTCAGAGTGTTCTCCTACTTAGTGATTCTGTACTTGAAGGTATTACAGAAACAGGAGCTAAACCAGAAGATCAAAAAGCTGGTATGATTAAGGGATTCAGCGAAGCTGATGAAGTTCAAATTACGCACCCTAATCCAGGTGTTATTAGAGACCTATATAGAAACATTATCGTCGAAAATAATGATCCAAGCGCTGTAACAAGACTTGTCGAGCTCCCCATTCTTGAATCATTAGCAAATTTTGAGCGTTTGTTCTGTAATAATCCTAACTACCGTCTCGATATCCCTACAGACTCAAGATTATTACAAAATGAAATTAAGAGTAGTAATGCTATCAAAATATCAGCTGAATACCCTGAACTTGAACCCGGCTTAACACAGGCCAAAATGTATAATACCATCTTATTCAACAGTAAAATGATTACATTCAAGGTAAAAGGTCAAATATACAGACAACCTGGGTATTTTATCTACTTCCAACCCCGTCGCGACGAGTCTCAAATTATTACTAGAGATGACCACTATAATAGCTTAGTAGGGTTCTGGTACATTATTGAAGTTAGACATATCTTTGAGGGTAATGCATACGACAATATTATCACTTGTGTGAACCCATTTGTCCGAAATAATTAATAGTAGATGCTCATCTACTCACATAGTACGCCTGAAAAGCTTGCTCCAGTTGCATACAACAAGGAATTCATAACAAACAATACCGATTTTTGCGGACTCGTTGATGATGGCGATATCGGTATTGATGTAGAAATAGCAATTCAGTACAAAGCAGCTCTTACAGGTGACCCTGATGCAGCTCGTCTTTTCATCACAAGCATCTTTCTAAGTGGTTACGCTCTTGATGCACATACACTTGATTGGTATGTTACAAGAGTGCAAAACAACCCTGTTCTATTTCCTTACATTGGAGAAGTTGAGAGGAACTCGTTCAACTTTGATTACAGGGATTGTTTAAACTCTCCATGTAACTACTTCAACCCAACTTCTCCAAATATTGGTAGCATCGGAGACACTGCTGCGTCTCTTAACTACAATACAATTCCTACTCTTACAGGTTTTGACGGAATTCGTGGCGCATTCTCAATGGCTATGGCATCGTTGAATAAAATTCCGGTCAGCATTCAAGAATGTGTAGGCGAAGTTACACAGCTCACTACAGACATCTTCAAGAACACGATGGACATCTTCAATGAAGATGAAGAGACAAAGAAGAAGCAACAGGATGCTATCGAGTCTGGCAATTCATATCGTAGTACAAGTATCGGTGATGTATACACAAGTGACTATAGGAACTACCTCGATGTTTCAACCGCTGCTTCTGATTTGTTAGGAAGCATTGCATCAACAATGGGCAACTGTTTCAAACTGTTCCAATATCAACATAGATACAATCCATTCGATTACAGAATGAACCAACAAGTCGCGAACAAGTCCGGTATACAACATAAAATTGGTGATGTCTGGACTGCAATGGGATACAACGGTACAAACCTTTATCACGAAGGTAACTACGCAACAGCAACAACATCATACACAACTTCACCAACACCTAACAGAGGATCAGATGTGCAACTTCGGGGAACACTTCAAGGAACAACTATTAAGATGTATGCAACAATTTTTGGTGGATATTATGATGAAGCAAACAAAACACTTTATCGAGATGCTTCTGATAAAGGACCATGGGTCAAAGAAACACAAAATGGTATAGGTCATAGAAGTAATAAGTACACATACACACCTAGTATAGAAAGAGCATTCATTAATAAATGGAATGAAGGTTATAGATATCCAAACAACTCTTCAACACCACAAACAGGTGTATTTAATCGAGGGTTTGCTATAAGCAAAGAAGCAGTACACAATTATTTTGATCTTGTAAATGAGAATGTAAGTAAAAGTGATATCAATACCTCAATTGCTAATAGCACTCTCCAAGCTCGCATCAAGTTTAATGGTAAAACATTTCTTTTACCTATTATTGATACAAAGGGAGAAGCTTCTAGAATGCACTTAGGTACTTCTTATAGAATTATTGATATTACAGCAGATACTTTAAGTGATCTGTACAATGTTGATTTATCAATTGTAAGTGAAAGACCTGGAAGTATAGACCCAAATATTATTGAAACATTTAAAAATTATACTGACTATGAAAACGTCAGCTCACCAATTGCTGAAGTACAATTCATCATTCCTGGTGTATTTGAGCCTACATTAGGCAGCGAATCTAGTTCAATTGTATCTACCCCGAGTCGTCTACCTGAACGACCTGGTGATATTACTGCTACTCCACTCCTTCCACCTAAAGGAGCACTTTAAATGTCTATAAGTCGTTCACGACCGCCGAGCTTTTTTGAAAGCCTTTCTACAATTGTTGCGAATACTTCTCGTCTATCATTATCAACCTCATATTGACTACCTAATCCAGGAAGTCCCCACCTATCGATAGACTCACCCGCCTTTGTGTCGAATAGGGGTCTTGCATTAGGTAGTTTATCGTCAAATTCATAAGCATCGTAACGAACATACACCCACATTGGTCCCATTTTGTGGTTATCATTATCTTGATACTCTTCTAATTCAAGCCCAATATGGTGCGGATCATAGTCCCATGTAAGAATATGACTATCACCTTCACCATGATAGTAATTTGCATGCTGTTTACATGCTTCTAAAACAAGTTTACGACTCACATCTGTTCTTCCAAGATAATATGGGAACCAATCGCTAATCCCCATAGTATTTGTAAATCTAACTATTTTTCTTACTTTCCACATCTTCGATTTTCTCCGGTTCTACAATCTCAACGTCAATTGGTGGTTTGTTCGTATTATTCTCTTCGTTCTTCTCTTTAACGGAACCGAACAAGTTCCTCATCACTTCCTCACGAGATAAAAGCAATTTAGTCTGGTTGTTCTGGGTATTCATCCCCTGTCTTGCATCGATCTGTTTCTGACTGATCTCCTTGGCAGTTTCGTTCCTTTCTTCAGCAATGTGAACTTTGTTCAATGCATCAACAGCAGAAGAAGTAGCTCTAAGAATGTCAGCAAGAGCTTTCATCTCTTCAGCATCATCACTTGCAGTTGCTCTGTCTTTTACCTCATCAACAATATCAAGAGCTTTCTCTACAAGACGAGCTGACTTCTTGATAACGAAATCTTTGAGGTTTTCCTTTGTAACCTCAGGATCATCATCTTTTGGTTTTGTCAAATCCGTACATTCTTTCTTGCTATTCTTCAATTGCTCAAGAATATCATCAACTACAGCATCTGTTTGTGTATCACTCATATGTCTAATAACCTCTCTCTTCCTCTGACCTTTTGTGTATGCAATTTAGTTGCAGCCTCAACAGCAACGCTCATAATCTTCTTTATCAAAAAATCTAATTGAGCATCATCAAGTCTATGTCCAAAATCAGACTCTAATTGTTCCCACAACCCCTGTTCTGCATACGTCTTTCCACCTATCTCGATAAGTATGTGATCCCCCTCTTCATATTTCCACCCAGGTCGTACAAAAACTCTATAGGTATTATTCATCATGCCTACAATCCGAGCGTTTACTTTTACAACATACCCATCTTTAGGTTCATTATGTAAAATGTTGGGTTGACCTCCTGGTGCGCCGCCCATACCGACCATAGTTCCGTCAACAGTGAACTTTTCTACATCTACGGCACGCGCATCTATCTTGTAAGTCTTATACGGCACAATGGTATTTAGTGTAATCGTTGAATCTCGGAATTCGCTTTATAAAATTCGCTTATATGGAAGATTGCCAGATTAAGCTCGTCAAAACCCATCCCGATGCGGTTCTCCCACACAAAGCTCATGATAACGACAATTGCTTTGATGTCTATGCAGTTGAAGATACACTGATTCCTAAATGCAGATGTTCGATTGGTGATTGCTGTGTTGGTATGGCTGTAGTTCCTGTTGGTCTGAAAGTTGCATACATTTCACCTGGATTTGGGTTTGTATTCCGTGGAAGATCAGGACTAGGATTCAAACACAGCTTGATGCCACATATGGGTGAGATTGATGAAGGTTATCGTGGTGATCTAGGTGTAAAGATGTATAACCTTACTGGTAAGAATTACAATGTGAAAAAAGGTGACAGAATCGCACAAATCAAAGTCGAAAAGGTGTGGCCGTCACGGGTTGAATTCACAGAGGAACAAGTTGACTCTACTAGGGGCGAAGGAGGCTTTGGTTCAACTGGAAAATAATATGAGTAGCTTCGAGCAATTATGGGTCGAAAAATAAATATTTAGATGAAAGGTTTCGTCTATATTGTCGAGAATGCCGTCACGAAGCGAAAGTATATAGGTAAGAAATACTATTACGACA
>Ga0180436_10003797_pt1 | contig 13744 bp, 17 predicted proteins | sample SS_ome_2_FD_132434 | JGI IMG/M metagenome (GOLD analysis project Ga0180436, IMG submission 132434) | Hypersaline lake sediment archaeal communities from the Salton Sea, California, USA - SS_3_S_2 metaG | ecosystem: Environmental > Aquatic > Non-marine Saline and Alkaline > Hypersaline >...
GACGCGGTGATCTCGGGCCAGATGCTCGAGCACAACGCCTTCTTCTGGCTCTCCTTTCTCGAGATGGCGCGGGTGCTCAAGATGGGCGGGCTGATGATCCACATCGCGCCCTCGCGCGGCGCGCCGCACCCGGGGCCGCAGGATTGCTGGCGGTTCTACCGCGACGGCATGGTGGCGCTGGCGGAATGGGCCGGGCTCGAGCTGCTCGACGCCTCGACCGACTGGGCGCCGGAACACTTCGACTACTACAACAAGCCGCGCCAGGCCCGGCAGCGCAGCATGATGCTGGAGGGGTTGCGGACCTGGGGCACCACCTGGGGCGACACGGTGGGCGTGTTCAGGAAAACCGTGCCGACACCCGAGGCGAGCGGGATGGACTACGTGCGCCGGTTTGCGGCGATGCACCCGGTGCCGGAGCCGCGGGAGTAGCTTTGGTTTCGAATTGCTGAAGCAATCCGACCCAAGCGGGGGGCCAGCCCCCCGCACCCTGAGTGATCGCGCTTTGCGCGATTGCGAACCCGGCAAGCGTTTCCGCCGTGCGGAAACGCCGAGTGGGCCCGAGGTATTTGACGACCAAAGAAGGACCGCGGGCGGTCAACTGGAAAAAGCTTGCGCGAGACGGTTCTGGTGTTCGATGACGCGCGGCAATTCGAGCGTGACCATCTGCCCTTCGCGCACGACCGCGCGCCCCTCGACGAAAAGATCGCGCACGTTCGTCGGGCCGGCGAGCAGCAGCGCCGCCGGATCCCAGCTGCCGGCGCTTTCGATCCCGGAGACATCCCAGACCGCGATGTCGGCGCGTTTGCCCGGCGCGATCTGGCCACAATCGTCGCGGCCCAGCACCTCGGCGCCGCCACGGGTGGCGATGCGCAGGGCTTCGCGCGCGCTCATCTTGTCGGCGCCGCCCGCGACGCGTTGCAGGAGCATCGCCTGGCGCGCTTCGGCGGCGAGATTGCCCGCGTCGTTCGAGGCGGAACCGTCGACGCCGAGGCCGACCTTCACCCCGGCATCACGCATCTGGCGAACCGGGGCGATACCGGAACCAAGGCGACAATTCGAACATGGGCAATGGGCAACGCCCGTCCCAGTCCGGGAGAAAAGATCAATTTCCGAACCATCGAGCTTCACGCAATGGGCGTGCCAGACGTCGTCTCCGGTCCAGCCCAGCTCCTCGGCATACTGGCCCGGACGCATCCCGAACTGCGCCTCGCTGTAGGCGATGTCTTCGTCGTTTTCCGCGAGATGGGTGTGCAGCATCACGCCCTTGTCGCGCGCCAGCAGTGCCGAGTCGCGCATCAGCTCCCGGCTCACGGAGAATGGCGAGCAGGGCGCGATGCCGACGCGGACCATGGATCCCTCGCCGGCATCGTGGAACGCGTCGACCACGCGGATGCAGTCGTCGAGGATATCGGCCTCGCGCTCGACGAGGCTGTCCGGCGGCAACCCGCCATCGCTCTCGCCGATGCTCATCGCGCCGCGGGTGGGGTGGAATCGCAGGCCCACCTCGGCGGCCGCCGCGATGGTGTCGTCGAGCCGCGCGCCGTTGGGGAAGAGGTAGAGGTGGTCCGAGCTCATCGTGCAGCCCGAGAGCGCCAGCTCGGACAGCCCGACGAGCGCCGAGACCCGCATCTCCTCCGGGCCGAAGCGGGCCCAGATCGGGTAGAGCGTCTTCAGCCAGCCGAACAGCAGCGCGTCCTGCCCACCAGGCACCGCGCGGGTGAGGGTCTGGTAGAGGTGGTGGTGGGTGTTGACGAGGCCAGGGGTGACGACGCAACCGCGCGCTTCCAAAACCTCGCCGTCGGTTGCCAGCCCCTGTCCGACGGCGGCGATCACCCCGTCGCGGATCAGCACGTCGGCACCGGCGCGTTCGGACATCGCGTCATCCATCGTGAGCACCGTCGTGGCGCCGCGAATCAGAAGCTCCATCGGGCTCTCTCCCTGCCCCGCGCCCCGCAGCCCGCCGGCCGGCGCATGCTCAATCCGCCGGCGCGCGGGAGAGGATGGCCAGCGCAGCCCTGTGGATCTCCGGGTTGGCCGCGGCGAGCACCCGCCCGCCATCATGCGCCGGGCCGCCTGTCCAGTCGGTCACCACCCCGCCGGCGGCTTCGATCACCGCAATCGGTGCCTGGATGTCGTAGGCTTGGAGTTGAGCCTCGACGACGAGGTCGATCTGCCCTGCGGCAACGAGCGCGTAGGCGTAGCAATCGATGCCATAGCGGGTGAGGCGCACCTGGTTTGCGAGTTTCTGGAACCCCGTGCGCTCGGTCATGCTGCCGATCTCGGGAAACGTCGTGAACAGCGTTGCCTCGGCGAGAGCGCGCGGCACGCGGGTGGCGAGCGGGCGGCGCCCGGTTGGCCCGTCGCTCCACGCCGCCCCGAACCCGCCGACAAACCGCTCGCCGATGAATGGCTGGTCGATCACCCCAAGGCGGGGGCCGGCGTCGTCGCCGACGGCGATCAGCACGCCCCATGTCGGCGTGCCCGAGATATAGGCCCGGGTACCATCGATCGGGTCGAGCACCCAGGTGAGCCCGCTTGTGCCGGGCTTGTGGCCGTATTCTTCACCGAGGATCGCATCATCGGGCCGCCTCTTGGCGAGCACCTCGCGCATCGCCTCTTCCGCCGCCCGGTCGGCCACAGTGACGGGATCAAACCCGTCGGCATCCTTGTTTTCGGCCGCGAGGCCCGAATTGCGGAAATGCGCGAGCGTGGCAGGGCGCGCCGCATCGGCAAGCGCCAGCGCCGTCTCGGTCAGCTGGGTTTGTGTGTCTGGGTCGATATCGATCATGGCGTCACCGGCAGGGTCACCTGCCGGTAGCCAATGGGCCCGATTGCGTCAAGCAGCGTCCGACAGCACGCGGGCGAGTTCGAACAGGCGACGACGCTGGTTTTCGGGGATCGCGTAGTAGGAGCGGACCAGTTCGAGGGCTTCCTTGTCGGCGAGGATATCTCCGGGCAGGGTCGTTTCCATCTCGTTGGAAACCCCGCCTTCGAGACCCTCGAAAAAGAAGTTGATCGGGACGGAGAGCGCTTCGGAGATATCCCACAGGCGGGACGCGCTGACCCGGTTCATACCGGTCTCGTACTTCTGGATCTGTTGGAACTTGATGCCCACTTTTTCAGCAAGCTGCTGTTGCGTCATGCCCACCATCCAGCGGCGATGGCGGATGCGTTTTCCGACGTGAACATCCACAGGGTGTTTCATGATACTCTTCCTCTAGTCTCCCCGACCATATGATCAAAAACCATAATCGGCGCCACAACCACAACCTGTCTTTTTGGACAGTTTCGCCCATTTGGCGAAATGCCTTATTTTTGAGGTGTTAATCAAGACACCTGCGTTTCCAGCGCACAGTCAGGACGGAACACCCAGCCCAACGGATACACCCTAAACGTGTTTCGCGTCAAACTTCGCATTTTGCAAAATGCTTTATCGAATCTCACAAAATACCCGTTTAACGCGAAATCCGGCAAGTTCTGGGGAATCGGGTACACTCACCCTCGCCAGCGGCACCCACGTCGGCTAAACAGCGGCGACCGACCCGAGGAGCGCCGCATGAAAGCCTACAGCCTCTCCGCCATTGGAGATCCGCCACGTATGGTGGAGGCAGACGACCCGACGCCCGGTGCCGGCGAAGTCCTGATCGACATTGCCGCCTGCGGGCTCAATTTCGCCGATCTTTTGATGATCGAGGGGAAGTACCAGCAGATGCCGCCGCCGCCGTTTTCGCTCGGCATGGAGTTTGCCGGCACGGTGATCGGCCATGGCGAGGGCGTGACCGCACCGGCCCTGGGCACCCGGGTTGCGGTGATGGCCGGTTTCGGTGGGCTGGCGGAGATCGCGGCCGTACCGGCCGGTGCCTGCGTGCCGATTCCCGACGCCATGCCTTTCGACGATGCCGCGGCGTTTCAGGTCGCCTATGGCACGAGCCACATCGGGCTGGACCGCCGGGCCCGGCTGCAGACCGGCGAGACCCTGCTCGTCCTTGGCGCTGCGGGCGGCGTCGGCCTGACCGCAATCGAGGTCGGAAAACTCATGGGCGCCACAGTGATCGCCTCCGCACGGGGCGCTGAAAAACTTGCAATCTGCAAAAACGCCGGGGCCGACCACCTGATCGACAGCGAGACCGACGACATCCGCGACGCGGTGAAGGCGCTCGGCGGGGCCGACGTGGTCTACGACCCGGTCGGCGGCGACCAGTTCACCGCCGCCCTGCGCGCCACCAACCCCGAGGGGCGCATACTCGCGGTCGGGTTTGCCTCGGGCGACGTGCCGCAGGTGCCTGCCAACCACCTGTTGGTGAAGAACATCGACGTGATCGGCTACTGGTGGGGCGGCTATGCCCATTTCAACCCGGCGGCGATGACCGACAGCATGGCGCAGCTCATCGCGTGGTACGAAGCGGGCCGGCTCAAGCCGCATATCAGCCACCGGCTGCCGCTCGACCGGGCCGACGACGCCTACGCGCTGCTGCGCGGCCGCAAATCGACCGGCAAGGTCGTGGTGACGATCGATCAGCCCGGGGCGTAGGCCTGTCGCAGATGCGACACGAGCGCCTGCCCGGCCTCGCCGCGCAGCGTATCGGCGACATAGAGGTTCACCCGCATCGAACTGAGTTCGGGCAGAGACCCGCCGTGGTCGATCCGCTCCAGCGTCGAAGGAACGGTTCCCTCCAGCAACGCGTGCACCGCAAGATCGGCGGCGCAGGTCACTTCGATCGTTCGGCTCATGTCGGAAGTCACGGCGATCTCCCACGGGATCTCGGCCGCATCCAGCGCCGCCTCGACCCCGACGCGAAAGATGTTGCGGGTCTCGAACGCGAGGCGCAGCGGGCGTTGCCGCCACGCCTGCCCGCCCGGCGCCCCGACCCAGACCAGCGGCAGGGTGCACAGCGTGCGCGCGCCCGCGTCCTGCTCCGTTTCGGTGGTGAGAATGATGTCGCAGTCACCGCGATAGAACTGCTCTTTCAGCCGCTCGGTGAAGGACGACACCAGCGTGACCTTCATCCGCGGGAACTCGGCGTGGAAGCGTTGCAGCACTGGCGGCAGGGCCGGATAGACCACGTCATTCGGCACCCCGAGCGTGATCTCGCCCTCGAAAGCCGCGTCGGTGAAACGCGACCAGACCTCGTCGTTCAACGCCAGCATGCGGCGGGCATAACCGAAGAGTTGTTCGCCATCGGCGGTGAGCACGATCCCGCGCCCCGAGCGGCTGAACAGGGCCCGCCCCAGCGCCTCTTCCAGCCGCTTGAGCTGCATCGAAACCGCCGATTGCGTGAGGTGCAGAAGCCCCGCGGCACGGGTGACGCTGCCCACTTCCGCAACCGTGGCAAAGGCCCGGAGGGCGGTCATGTCGAGGTTGCGCGCCATATCATGTTCCGTGATGTATTAACTCAAAAACATTCATTTCTGTTATGTAGAGCGGATGCTTATCTAACGCAATGAGGGGGCATAACCCGTAACGCTATCCTTTGAGGCAAGGAGACCAATATGCATTCGATGACCGCGACCCACAACACTGATTACCACCGCGCCAGCGCCGGTTTCCACCCGATCGCCTGGCTTCAACAGGCGATCGCGGTGCGCAGCCAACGCATGCAACTGCAGGACCTCGACGATCACCTGCTGCGCGACATCGGCGTCGACCGCAAATACGCCCAGCACGAGGCCGAGCGCCCGTTTTGGGATCTGCCGCGCTGATTTGCGCTCACGGCCCCGTTAACCGGGGCCGCTTTTGCCGCCTGAAGGCCTTGAAATGCGGGCCAAGCTCACCGATATTTGGCCGGACGTGACGCTCTCGCTGCGTCATGAACGAATTTGGCTTTCAGGAGGCTGACACAGATGGCTGATTTGAAGACGATGCGGAACACCGCCGCCGGCGCCCGCACCGCCCAGATCGATGAGGGCCTGCGCGCCCATATGAACAAGGTCTACGGCACGATGTCGGTGGGCCTGTTGGTGACCGCGGGTGTCGCCTGGGCGTTCGGCTCCTCGCCGGCGCTGCTGTCGATCCTGCGTGACCCGATCACCTTGTCCCCGAACATCCTCGGCTGGATCGTGATGTTCCTGCCGCTGATCATGGTGTTCGCCTTCGGCGCCGCCATCAACCGGCTGTCGGCCGCGGGCGCTCAGCTGTTCTTCTACGCCTTCGCCGCGGTGATGGGCCTGTCGATCAGCTGGATCTTCGCCGCCTTCACCGGGATCTCGATCGCCCAGACCTTCCTGATCACCGCGATCGCCTTCGCGGGGCTGAGCCTCTACGGCTACACCACGAAACGCGACATCTCGGGCTGGGGCGCCTTCCTGATCATGGGCCTGATCGGCCTGATCGTGGCCTCGATCGTCAACATTTTCCTCGGCTCGCCGGTGCTGCACTTCGCGATCTCGGCGATCGGTGTGCTGATTTTCGCGGGCCTCACCGCCTACGACACCCAGCGTCTGAAGGTCGAGTATCTCCAGCACGCCCACGCGATGGACGGCGAATGGCTCGCCAAGTCGGCGATCATGGGGGCGCTGAACCTCTATCTCGACTTCATCAACCTGTTCATGTTCCTGCTTCAATTCCTCGGCAACCGCGAGTAACGCAGGCGCATATCGCACCATCGGGGCCGGCCATTGCGCCGGCCCTTTTTCGTCCCGGACCCCGATGCTCGACACCGCCGCCAAGATCGCCCTCGCCCCCCTGCTCGTCGCGCAGGGCCTGCGCGTGCGCCGCGATGCGCTGCGGCTCCCGGAGCCGCCGGGACCGCGCGCGGGCGAAAGCGGCGATGGGCCGCCCCTGCGCTTGCTCATCGTCGGCGACAGTTCCGCCGCCGGCGTCGGCGCACCCGACCAGGCGCTCGCCCTCTCCGGACAGCTGGTGGCGGCGCTCGGCCAGCGCCACAGGGTCACCTGGCGCCTGATCGCGCGCACCGGGGCGACCACCGCCGACACGCTGGCGCGGCTTCAGGACGAAGCGCCCGACCGCTTCGACGCGGCCGTCACCGCACTCGGCGTGAACGACGTCACCCACTCGGTTCCGTTGACCCGCTGGCTCGATCAGCAGACGGCGCTGCGCCTCTGCCTGGCCGGCCGGTTCGCGGCCCGGCTTGTGCTTTCCTCGGGCCTGCCCCCGATGCGCCACTTCCCGGCCCTGCCCCAGCCGCTGCGCTGGGTCATCGGCGGCACCGCACAGCGGTTCGACGCCGCGCTCGCGCGCCACACCGCCGCCGACACCGGCTGGCACCACGTCGCCTTCAGAATGGCTCTCACGCCGGAGCTGATGGCCGAGGACGGGTTTCACCCGGGGCCGAAGGGCTACGCGCTCTGGGGCAGCCGGTTGGCGGAGGCCATCGATTTCCATCTCGCCGGCGGGCAATAGACACCTCCCGGGCCACCCCGACGGCTCAACAGCCGCGCATTCTCCCTGTCCTCGTCGATTTGCCGCCACATTTGCACGATACGGCTCAGGAGCACGTTTTATGACTGAAAGGGAAACAACATGCAGGCCATCTTCGACTCGCTGGCGTCACGCCCGCTCGTGACCTTGGGCATCGGCGCCTTCCTCAGCGGCGTCGCGCTGATGTATCTGGTGATGCAACGCACCCGCAAGCACCGCATCGAGCAAGCCAAACAGAACCAGAACGCCTGATCGCTCTCGGGCGACGAACGAAAAAGGCCGCGCCCACCGGCGCGGCCTTTTTCATGCACAAAGGGCAGGATTACTTGATCTTGCCTTCCTTGTATTCGACGTGCTTGCGCGCGACCGGATCGTATTTCCGCACGACCATCTTCTCGGTCATGGTGCGCGCGTTTTTCTTGGTCACGTAGAAATGCCCGGTGCCCTCGGTCGAGTTCAGGCGGATCTTGATAGTGGTCGGCTTCGCCATGGTCTTCGCTCCTCGTCGGGCACACTGGCGCCCGGTCAAATCCTAGAAGCCCGCCTTTTACCGCCGCTGGCCCGCGAGTCAACCGCATTTCGCCCGATTGTGCTATGCTGGGCGGGCATCCTCTGACGAAAGGACATCCCATGCAGCTCGGCGCCTTTTCCATCTCTCTCGCGGTGAAGGACATCGCCGCCTCGAAAGCCTTCTACGAGAAGCTCGGCTTTGGCGAGATCGGCGGCGACGCGGCCCAAGGCTGGCTGATCCTGCGCAGCGGCGACACCACGATCGGGCTGTTCCAGGGGATGTTCGAGAAGAACCTGTTGACCTTCAACCCGGGCTGGGACGTCCAGACCAAAACGCTTGGCACATTCGATGATGTCCGCGCGATCCAGGCGCATCTGAAGGCCGCGGGCCTCACGCTGATCGAGGAAACCGACCCCGAAGGCAGCGGCCCCGGGCACATCACCCTCGAAGATCCGGACGGCAACCCGATCCTGATCGACCAGCACGTCTGACGGGGCTCTGTTTCGCATGTAGCCGTCTTCTTTGGTCTGGAAATACCTCGGGGGGCGTGGGGGCAGCGCCCCCACAAGCAAAAACGCGCGGCGCAGCCGCACAATTTGTCGAAACGCCCCGGAATGATATGCGCGGATGGCCTGTAAGCCGGATTCTGTCCCGGGGGTCGCCCCCCGTGGATGGCCATTCCTCTCGGCCCGCGGTTGCCCGCGCGCTCTAGCTGCCGACCCGGATCCCGGGCCAAGGCGGCCCCTGCGGGATCCCTATTTGGCATTGCTCCCGGTGGGGCTTGCCGTGCCGCCGCTGTTGCCAGCGGCGCGGTGGGCTCTTACCCCACCGTTTCACCGTCACCTCCTGCGAGGCGGTCTGATCTCTGTGGCGCTTTCCCTCGGGTTTCCCCGGCCGGGCGTTACCCGGCACCGTTGCCTTGTGGAGTCCGGACTTTCCTCCCGCCGCGGGCAAGCCCGCTTCAGGCGGCCATCCGGCCATCCGCGCCAAAATGACTTAGGAGCTGGTGGCCAGCCGGTCAACGGGGAAGCGGCGGGAAAGGTCGGCGATGGCAGCCATGTCGGTCGGTGCGAGCGCCCCCGATGCCCCGGGCCGGAAACGCGTGCGGAAGGCCCCGAGGACCGGACCAGGGCCATGCTCGATCGGATAGCCGAACCGGGCGGCCTCGGCCAGGAACCGGGCCTCATCCGGCGCCGGCGCGCCGTCTTCGTCCGGGTTCGGCCAGACCGACAGCCCGGCGCGGGCAAGGCGGTGCCAGTCGAACCGGGGACCCGGGTCGGCCTTGCGGTTGGGGGCGAAATCCTGGTGGCCGAGCACGCCTTCGGGCGGGATCGCCCAGCGCGCCATGATGTCGGAAAGCAACACCTCTAGCCGCGACATCTGCGGCTCGGAGAACGGGAACAAGCCGGAATTGTCCAACTCGACCCCGATCGAGCGGGAGTTCATGTCGCCGCGCCCGCCCCAGGTGCCAACCCCCGCGTGCCAGGCGCGTTTGTCTTCCGGGACAAGTTGGTAGAGGACCCCGTCGCGCGCGATGAGATAGTGGGCCGAGACCTCGTGTTCGGGCGCGCACAGCCGGTCGAGCGCCGCCGCGGCATTCGGCATCGCGGTGTAGTGCAGGACGACCAGTTCCGGTTGCAGGCCATCGCGGCGGTCGCCGAAGTTCGGCGAGGGGCGCGCGATGGCAGGGGTCACGACTCGCCGGGCGTTTCGACCACGTCGTAGACCTCGACGATCTCCGGCGCGCCGCCGCGGGCGGCCCGGAACGGGCGCGGGTCCCAGTCGCAGGCGAAGCCGTCGCCGTCTGGGTCCATGCCGTAGCGGTCGCGCTTCGGGCCGCCCGCGTCGAGGAACGCCTCCTGGGCCCGATTGGGGCTGGCGTATTTCCCGCAGGACCGCTCGTAGCGGGAATCGGCAAACAGTCCGGAGCGGTTGTAGAGCGGCTGGCCCGGGGCGTGGTTGGTGGCCAGCGCATAGGCCACGATCGACGCGCCGGAGCCGTCCGGGCGCGGCGGCAGATCGGTCGGCTCGATCACCACGTATTGCGCGCGGTTCTCGGCGATGCGCGCCGCGTCGCTTTCGATCGTCTCGCGCGACGAAACCGCTTCGAAGCTCTGCTCATCGGAAATCGCGGCCGGCGTTGCGGCCACCACGTTGGTCGAGGCGTCGGCAGCCATGGCCGACAGCGGCGCGCCCGTGGCGGACTGCCCCGTTTCGAGCATCGCCGCGGTGTCGGCCGCAATCGCGGCTGCGTCGCTATCGAGCGGCGCGGCAGCCACGGCGCTCACCGGCGGCAGCGACGAGGTGCCGTAGGTCGTCGTTTCGCCAACGCCGGCCCCGCTGTCGGGGATCGACGGGCTGCAGGCCGCGAGGGCGAGCAGGGAAAGGGTGGTTGCGATCGCGATACGCATGGTGCGTCCCCGGTTGTCTCACGCATGACTTGCGTTGATCGGGGGCCTTACCACCATTTTTGGGGCTTGGAAACAAACCCGGCGGCGTTCTCGAGCGCATAGGCGGTATTCAGCAGATCGGCCTCCTCCCAGGGTTTGCCGATGAGCTGAAGCCCGAGCGGCAGCCCCTTGGCGTCGAGTCCCGCCGGCACCGAGATCCCCGGCAGCCCGGCGAGGTTCACCGTCACCGTGAAGACGTCGTTGAGGTACATCTGCACCGGGTCGGCGTCGGCCATCTCGCCCAGCCCGAAGGCCGCCGACGGCGTGGCCGGGGTGAGGATCGCGTCGACGCCCTGGTCGAAGGCCTCGTCGAAGTCGCGCTTGATCAGGCTGCGCACCTTGCGGGCGCGGTTGTAATAGGCGTCGTAGAACCCCGCCGAGAGCACATAGGTGCCGACCATCACCCGACGCTGGACCTCGTCGCCGAAGCCCTCGGCGCGGGTTTTCTCATACATCTCGACGATCCCGTCGCCGGCGGCGAGCTTGGCGCGGCGCCCATAGCGCACCCCGTCATAGCGCGCGAGGTTCGAGGATGCCTCGGCCGGCGCGATCACGTAGTAGGTGGGCAGCGCGTATTTCGTGTGCGGCAGCGAGATGTCGATGATCTTGGCGCCGGCATCCTGCAGCATCGCCTTGCCGTCGTCCCAGAGCGTCTCGATCTCGGCGGGCATGCCGTCGATCCGGTATTCGCGCGGGATGCCGATCACCTTGCCCCGGATGTCGCCGGTGAGCGCGGCCTCGAAATCCGGCACGGCGATGTCGGCGGAGGTCGAGTCCTTCGGGTCGTGCCCGGCCATCGCGCCGAGCATGATCGCGGCGTCGCGCACGTCCTTCGTCATCGGCCCGGCCTGGTCGAGTGACGAGGCGAAGGCAACGATGCCCCAGCGCGACACGCGGCCATAGGTGGGCTTCAGCCCGGTGATGCCGGTGAAGGCGGCGGGCTGGCGGATCGAGCCGCCGGTATCGGTGCCGGTGGCGGCGAGGCAGAGATCGGCAGCGACGGCGCTGGCCGAGCCACCGGACGAGCCGCCCGGGGTCAGGTCACGATCATCGACCTTCCACGGGTTCACCGCGTCGCCGTAGACGGAGGTCTCGTTCGACGAGCCCATCGCGAACTCGTCCATGTTGAGCTTGCCGAGCATGATCGCGCCCGCGTCGAACAGCTTGGTCGTCACGGTGGATTCGTATTCCGGCTTGAACCCGTCGAGGATGTTCGATGCGGCCTGGCTGTTCACGCCCTTGGTACAGAACAGATCCTTGATGCCGAGCGGGATGCCCGTCATCCCCTGCGCCTCGCCCGCCTTGATCCTGGCGTCGGCGGCTTCGGCCTGGGCACGGGCGATCTCGGGGGTCTTGTGCACGAAGGCGCCAAGCGCACCGGCCGCCTCGATCTCGGACAGGCAGGCCTCGGTCAGTTCGACGGCCGTGGTTTCGCCCCTGGCCAGCGCGTCGCGCGCACCCGCGATGGTGAGTTTGGTCAGATCGCTCATGTCACTCCACCACTTTCGGCACGGCAAAGAAGCCCTCGCGGGCGTCGGGCGCGTTGGAAAGCACCTTGTCCGGGTAGCCGCCGTCGGTCACCTCGTCGGCCCGGCGCTTGAGCCGCATCGGCGTGACCGACACCATCGGCTCGACGTCATCCACGTTCACCTCGCCCAGCTGCTCGATGAAGCCGAGAATGTTGTTGAACTCGGCCGCGAGCGCGGGCAGGCGGTCGTCGTCCACCTTGATCCGGGCGAGATGGGCCACCTTGCGGGCGGTTTCGATGTCGATCGACATGGGGATCTCCGTCTTTGTCGCCTGCCCGTTTAGCGCCCGGGCGTTTCCCCCGCAAGCATGTGACGGCGGTAGACCTCGATCATCCAACCCAGCATCAGGCCGTTGAGGATATGCCACAGGAAATGCGTGCCCAAGGGGAAGGCGGCGCAGAGCGGCTCGTCGATGGTGCGCGCGGTGAGCGAGAGCACGAGCAAGCCGGTGCCGATGGCGAGGCCGCGCGCGGTGGCGGGGGCACGTCGGCGCAACAGCCAGGCATAGCCCGCGATCAGCACCGGCACCGGGGCATAGCCGGCGGAGGAGCCGAGGCCGGGAATCAGGCTGAACAGCGGGACCGTGGCAGCGGCATAGGGAATGAACCCCGCCACGGTCAGGCCGGCCATGCGCGGGCTGAGGCCGAGATAGTCGCGGCTGGCGGCGAAGATGTAGGCGAGGATGAACAGCAGGATCGGCAGGGTGTCGGCCAGACCGGCCCAGGGCTGCGCGAAGGTGTGAAACAGGAAAGACCCGACCCCGATTGCGGCGAGAATCGCCACGAGAAGGTTCGCAAGAGGCAAGCCTGCCCCGCGCAACCGAAGCGCCATCACCAGTGCCGCGATCAGGAAAGCCGCGTTGGTGACGGCGTTCACGGGCTCCGACCAGAAGCTCGGGTCGACCCGTTCACAATAGTTGTCGACGGCTTGCGTCCAATCCACTTCCATAGCCTCCCGCCCGTGTTACCATTCGCCTACGAAGGATAGGGAGGCACGAGATGAAAATCACCTGGCTGGGGCACGCGAGTTTCCGGATCGAGATCGAAGACGTGGTGATCCTTCTCGACCCTTGGGTCGTGGGCAATCCGATGTTCCCCGAAGACCGCCGCGCCGAGGCGATTGCCGGCGCTACGCACGTCCTCGTCACGCATGGCCACGGCGACCACGCCACCGACGCACCCGGGATCTGCGAGGAGCTTGGAATCCCGGCAGTCGGAATCTACGACCTCACCGAGTGGTGGGCCTCGCGATACTCGTTCGAGACCATCGGCTTCAACAAGGGCGGAACGGTCTGGCTCGGCGACGTGGCGGTGACGATGGTGAATGCCACCCATTCCTCGGCCACCCAATCGGCCAATGGCCCAGTCTACACCGGCACCGAGTCGGGCTACATGATCTCGGGCGAAGGCCACGTGATCTACGCCACCGGCGACACCGACATCATGGCCGACATGGACTGGATGGGCGAGGTCCACAATCCCGACATCGGGCTCATCTGTGCCGGCGGACACTTCACCATGGACATGGCGCGGGCCGCCTACGCGGCCAAGCGCTACTTCGACTTTCAGACCGTGATCCCGTGCCACTACCGCACCTTCCCGATTCTCGAGCAATCGGCGGAGTTGATGAAGGAAGTCCTGACCGGCGTGAGCGTGATCGAGCCCGAGGTTTTGCAACCGATCGAGATTTAGCGCCTGCGGCGAGCGGGCAAGGGGGGCTGTCTGCCCCCCTCTTGGCCAAGGGCCAATTCACCCCCCGAAGGTATTATCGGACCAAAGAAGCAACGAAACATTAACCTTAACGCGCCAAGGTGGGCCCGCGGTACAGGCTGAGGAGCCGATGACCGTGACCGAAGAAGCCCCCCGTGCGCCTGCGC